>Ga0310123_10000085_pt1 | contig 76930 bp, 50 predicted proteins | sample CB6_AW_1057_MG_FD_203505 | JGI IMG/M metagenome (GOLD analysis project Ga0310123, IMG submission 203505) | Marine microbial communities from Western Arctic Ocean, Canada - CB6_AW_1057 | ecosystem: Environmental > Aquatic > Marine > Oceanic | place: Canada: Western Arctic Ocean | collected...
TCCGCAGACGGCCACTGCCCAGAATGTGAGGCACTGATTCCAGCAAAACGCCAAACTCTTTGTATTCGATGGCAGTCGTCCCCAAACCGGCCGGCACAATAACCGGTGTTTCGCCGCCATTAAGCAGCGTGGCCGGCTGCCCGTTCAGCGTGGTGATCATCGGTGTGGCGTGGATCTTTAATAACCCCTCGACTTTCAATGCCTGCACAAAACCTTGGAAGATCCTGTTATTGTTGATGAACCCAAAAGTCAGTGTGGAATCGGAGAAGCCTGTCAAAGTCGCAAACGGAACCCCGCCGGCGACCGTCAGGGTTTCAATGGGCGTGATTGGGCCAGGCGTGGAAATCAGATATTTGTCATCACGCAGGAACTGGAAGTTCATCCCAAAATTTCGCACTTTGGATCGCTGCACTTCCATAATATCACACTTGAGCTGCACCTGCTGAGCTCCACCGACCTTCATGTGGTTGATCACCGTCCCGTAGAACTGCTCGGCGATTTCCACGATTTCCGTGATATGACTCGGTTGTGTCACCCAGCCGTTCAGCTTTACGGCACCCCTGACTTCGGTTGCACGAATATCATCGTCCGGGAAGTCGCGACGGATATATGACTGCAGATGCCGCACATCACCTTCCACCTGGATTTCGACCTGAAAATACTGGTCGAATTCATCACGGATGGTGACAGTGGTGACGCCCGTCTCCAGTGCGAAGATACGGACCTGCCGCGGGTTTCCCTGCACAACCTTGACTTCAACGGTTTCTGCATCGAAGTCCAGAACACTCTTGATTCGAGCAATGTGCTCCAAGACAGTGGTGAACCTCTGATAAATACTCAACTGGTTCTCACCAGGCTTTAACCGGTAGACGGGTGAAGTCCTGGAGTGTTGTGCGGTTAAGGTATTTGACACCGCCACCAGAACGGTGGCAGCAAACGCAGCTGCGATCAGACTTCTAAGCGTCGGCATCCGTGCTCTCCAGAGCTTGGAAGCGCGGCCCCAGCCAGTCGACCGGAACCGCATCCCCAACTCATAACGCGCTCCGCGCGATTCGAAAGTATCATTTCTGAGCTGACAGTCTGTGGCGAATGTCTCCCCCTGTTGCAAATTCTGGGTATCAGCTCCTCAGTTGTTCTGACCTATTCTCCAAAGAAACTCCAGCTCCAGAGGTCGGACCCAGCATCTTTCAGTCCCTCAAGTTCTTGTTGACTACCGGCTGCTGGTGCGTCTGGTGGCATCGGTACCTGGAAATCCCCCGTTCCAGGCATTGCAAGTGCTGGTTCAATCATATTCGATGGAACCGGCTTATCTGAATGTAGATAGACGGTTTCCATTCGCACGTCGGTTCCTTGCCAGATCGCTATTTGCCAGGTCCCATCCGAAACTGGCATCGCACCTGCGACAGGTCTTGTCTCGAACGGTACCAATTCTTCACGCAATTCGTTTAACAGTGAATCTGCTGATTTCTGATCTACATCAAATTCTGGCAGCTGGTTGGTGTCTCGAGCCGAGGCATAATTCAATTCGGGCAACTTGTGCCCATCCAATTCATCTGCCGACAGTTCCTCAGCAGTGACTTCCTCATCGTCTCCATTACCTCTCAGGACTGTCGACATTTTTCCCTGCGTTTTAGCCAATTCCAGAAACAATGACTGTTCCGGAGTGACCAGCAAAGAGATGTTTTTGGCCGTGCCCGCCTGACCATCGTCGTTTAATCCATAAACCTTGTTGTCCACGGCAAAGACTTCTACATACTGCAGGATACGTCTTACCTTTTGGATCCGCTCTCCAAGTTTGTTTTTGTCCTGATAACAGATCATCAGGTCGACTCGATGACCAGGTTGCAGCATGCCGCTGTGACTGGTTGTTGCATCCACCGGAATCGTCGCGACCTGCATTCCAATCGGTATTCTGACGGAAACCCCCTGATCCCCGACTTCAGACAGTTTTTTCTGCGTAATCCAGTCACCGGTATTCACGGGAATCAGCATACTTCGATCAGTGATCTGCTCGAGATCAGTCACAGCACCTTCCGGCACGGTCCCAATGTCCACCGATACGAACTGCGTGTTCGTCTCGGTGACCTGCTGTCCGAGACCGATATCGACCGCCGCCTGAAGGACCTGAACCTTCGGCGTCTCACCTTCCCCCTTTTTGTTCAGCATCTGCTGAACACCTAACATGGCAACCAGACCGCAGCCGACCGCCACAACCAGCAGAACCAATGTCTGACTTTTCATTGGTGAAATCTCCGGCTTGCCATTGGGTCTGCCGTACTTCGGTTGACTTCGCCGGATTCCGGCAAAGTCCGCAATACATGCAGAGACCGCAGGATCAAACCATGTCTCACCAGCATCTTCATCGGCAAAGACGGAAACATCGCTTCAGAGAATGCTGGTAGTAAAACAAATCCTAGAAATGTCCATCAGTTGAATCCGGAATTGTCAGTCCAAATTCCATCTTGAGTCAAAGTGCTACATCAGGCCGAGATACAGAAAATAACCGATTGAGCCGATGCAGATTGGAATGCCGTAGGGCAGTAGTGTCATGGTTGCCTTGCGTTCAGCCGCCAGACGGGAAAGTTCATCGGGATTTCGAATCACAATCCATTCGGAAAGAATCGTCAGCAAGTTCTCGTAGTGTTTTTTCCATGTTCCGCGGATCAACACCATCACAATGGCTATCACAGCACCAACCAGAGCTGAAACGATGAACGCTTCCACGGTGATCCGCCATCCCAGCCATGCTCCAATCCCTGCCATCAGCTTGACGTCGCCCGCTCCCATTCCCCCCACCACGTACAGTGGCAGCAGACAGGCCAGCCCCATCGCCATTCCCGCCAGACCTGCACCGAATCCACCCAAGCCCCCAACGCAGGTGCTGTAGATAAGTCCGGACAGGACCATCGGGAACGTAATCCAGTTGGGTACTCTGAGCTCTTTGCCGTCGATCCACGCTGCCAAAATCAGGATGGCGGATACCAGTTTGACGTGCCAATTGTTGATCAGCAGTTCGTTCCAGTCCATCGCTTTCAGTCCTGTACACCAAGTCGTGGGAGTTGTTTTGAGTTTTGCTGGCCGGAGAATCCCACACCGATGTTTCGGTGCTTCGTATAATTTTGAATCAATTCAAGCACGGCCGGTCGGCAACAGAAACTGCAGACTGAAAACTGTGACCAATGTTGCCAGAAACGCTGTTCCCAGCATCAGGTCTGATGCAGATAATTCAATCCAGTAAGGCAGCATCGCACACCTCAGTCCAGGGATCTTACGACAGACAGCTTCCCGCCGGTTTTCCCCGCGGCAGCGGAGCTGTCTAGGAATACGTTCCTGACGCCAGGCAGACCGGGCAGTCTGAATGTTCCCGTTAAAACCTAGGTTGTCGTTTTTACGGGTCAAGAAATTATGTCAGGATTACTCAGACGAATGTTGCGCGACGAGTTCCAACACCAGCCATCTACCCGGGTAACCCGAACGAGCATTGCGACCGGACATCCAGAACCCGGGTACCACGCAAATCGTCTTTTCTGTGTCCCATGGAAAGTCCTGTCGGTCTATGCGAAGATAGCCCACAGAATTCGCCTGTGCCGCAGGATCCGGTCAGACGATCCCTTCCTCCCCTCCGTGGGTCATGCGCCCGTGACGATTGTCAGGCAACTTCTTGCGGTGCTTTTACTGGTGATCCAGGCGACCGCCCAGGACGGTGCCAATCCCGTGGACATAGAAGTCCAGGTGGATCCACTGCTTCAAAGACTGCGGGAAGCCACCGCTCAACAACGCTGGCTGGATGCTGCTCAGTCATTTGATGCTGCGTGGCAACAACTGTCCGAAGGAGAAGACCAGGCCCCCGGGGTTCGATTTGCAGGCACCCATACGCTTCGTCCCGGACAGCATCAGGCAGACGCCGGAGCTCGAGCACAGATGCGTGAGATCTATCGGTCAGCGCCATTGGCCTTTCGTGAGGAGTACCAGCGGCTGTTCGACAGCGTCGCCCGTCGTCGACTCCAGGCAGCACTGCCGACCGGACACCGCCGCTCACTTCTGACTCTCGTCCGGCGTTATGAATTCTGTGACTCGTCAGCTGCCGTTGTTGCGCATCTCGTTACCGACTCACTGGCCCGCGGCGATCTGCTCAATGCCGCCATGAGATTAAGGCAACTGACCCGCCGGCTGGCTAGCCCGCCACCGGAAATACAGCTGCTGCTGGCAGAGCTCTGGCTTCGGGCGGGATATGTGCAGGAATCACACCAGGCGGTAGGTCGGTTGGCAGAACAGATCGGATATGGATCCACAGTCCCTTACAAAACACAACAGTTCCAGCTGCCGGGTTCACCTGCCGCAATTCCAGACTGGTTCGCTGCTGAGTTGTCGTTTCAGGTCACTGAGCATCCATCAACATGGCTGGAGCCACAGAAATATGCGTCCCGCATGCGGACACAGCAACAGCAACCAGCCAGCCTGTCGCTGGCCTGGCAACAAACATTGTTCCGTTCCTGGTCAACCCCGGAATTAAACAACAGCCTTCAACGGCTGGAGCGACGCGTCCTCTCCGCAATCGACAACTCACCAATCTCACCAACCCTTCCGATAGTGTCCAGAGATCTGGTCATTTTTCAGGGGATAGGAAGTCTGCAGGCAGTCCGTCGGTTCACCGGGGAACCTGTGTGGGAATCGACTCGCTTCAATCGACAACTGCTTTCAGCACTTCAATGGACAGTCGACCTGAGTCAACAGTCAGCAGCAACCGGGCAACTCGATCGTATTGTCAGGGAAGCCGCGAGAAATCATATTCGAGGTCAGCTGGCAAGCGATGGTCAGCTTCTGTACTGCGTGGAAGAAACATCGCAGAGTCTGACCAGATCGCGAGTATCCATTCCGCCAAATATGCAGGAACAATACTTCAATGTGCTGCGCGTATACGATGCCGCCACCGGTCGACTTCAGGGACAGGCAGGCGGACTTTCGGCAGCAGCCAAACCTGGTCGGCCAGATCCGTTTGCAGCCACCTGCTTTCTGGGTACACCGCTGCTGCTGCGGGAGCGCATATTGATTCTGGCGGAAGATTCTCACGGAATTCACCTGCTGGACCTCCGACTTCGGCCACGCTCTTCGGCCCAGGACGCCGAACTGATGTTTGAGGTGGCAGATCGTCAGCTACTTTCAGTACCGCTGTTCGAATTGCCGGTGCATCCCCTGCGTCGCTATGCTGGAATGACACCCAGCTTCAGCGATGGCATGATCATATGCCAGAGCTGTGACGAACAGGTCCTGGGACTGGCTGCGGACGACCTTTCGATCGAATGGGTGCATCGCTATCGAGCAAGCGTGAGGCCCAGGGAAATTGGTGGTGGTAATCCCGTGTTTGGCAACGCATCAGATGACGTCGATTCCATCCGACGCGACATCCGATTGCGGCCACATGATTCACTCGTCCGCGTTGCCGGATCACGGGTGTTGTTGATGCCGCGAGATTCTGACCAGATGGTTTGTCTGGATCTCTATACTGGGCAGGAGATTTGGTCGCGACCTCGCGGCGATCTGCGTTACGTGGCGGCTCTAACGGACTCGGTCATGGTGGTGGCCGGTGCAACTCGACTGCTTGCGGCGCGGCTCAGCGATGGCAGCACAATCTGGCAACAGGAGTTCGATGAAGCAGAGATTTCTGGTCAACCGGCAGCCACCGAACATCTGGTTTATCTGCCAACACGGTGGGGACATCTTCTGGTCATCGACATTGCAAACGGACGCCGACTGCTCAATCAGCAATTGTCGGATTCTGCCATTGGTAATCTGCTGAGCGTTTCCGGGCAACTGATCGCACAGTCTTCCACAGGTGTCTATAGCTGGCAACCTGCTGAATTTGCTGTTGATCCTCAGCTGACAGCAATCCAGGAGTCGCTGCTGAATTCTGAACCGGATGAGGTGATTGTCCGTCTGGTCGATCTGGTGGAAACGGCGACCGATGACACACGGGCGCTGGCGAGACGACTGCTGATCGAACAATTGCTGGAATCGATTCGCCTGGATTACCGGAGTAACCGCCATCATATCCCGCTGTTGACAAAGATGATCGGGTCAGAGGCGCTTACCCCCGTTCAGATCGCCGCTGTCATTCGTGCTGCACTGGGGCTAACACTCCACGATGCAGCGACGTTTGCAAAGCATTGGGAAGCCGTCCGCACCGCGCGTGTTTACCGGAACCGACTGGATCAGCTGATTATCAGTGGGCTGACGACACAACACGATCTCACGGCAACCGAAGTTGCCACCCAGATTTCGGAAATTATTCAGACGGCGCTGACGCGCCGACATCGTCAGACGCAAGTGGGGCGTCTCAGGCTTCTTGCAACCAATCAGATTGCTGCCACAGTCCAAACCACACTGAGTCGACTGGATGATCCGTCTCGGCGACGTGCGATTGACTTATTGCGTCCGCCTGTCCAGGCAATTCTTTCCGAAACATCCAGTAGCCAGCTTTTCCCGGATCCATTGTATTTCTGCTGGCTGGCGGGCCTGGCAGAATGTTTACTACCGCTGAATGAATCCAATCTCGACCATATTCCCGCGGCAACTGAACGGGCACTGGTGCCTCAACTTCTGGCTTCGAAATCTGCAGGATGGCTGGACACTCGGCGAGCACACGAGTCCCTGAACAGATTTTGGAACAGGACGGAGACGGCCAATACCGAAGCCTGGCCCGATCCGGAGGTTGAGCCGCAGGGACCGGGAAATGATGCCCTCGGCAGAATCGCTGACATGCTGCATCGCCAGTTGCCGGACACACGCTCAGAGAATTCACCTCGCGTAATCGTCCATGATGGGCGTACGAAAAATCCGCCACTCAGAATAATTCAGGGCGCTCCGAGATCTCTGATTCCTCTCTATGGTACTCCGGGTGTTTATCGAGGATGGCAGTTTGTTCGATTGCACGCAGCACCTGGAATTCTCGCAATTGATGGCCAGGGTCGTCGCCGATGGACATTCGATCCGGCGCAAAGTAAAGCGATTCAGACCCGCCCCACCAGCCTCAGCAGACAGCGGTCAGATTACGCAGTAGCTTGTGGAAAACTACTGGTACTAAATGATAACGATCACCTGTATATGCTCAACGCGGTTGATGTAACGGAAGGAAACCCCGCGGTTTTGTGGAGCGCCAGTCTGGATGAGGTGCTTCCTGAAGCGACACGCCATCAAAACTATATTCGCAGCTGGCAACGAACGACGGTCTACGATCGGCAGCCTGATGGTCTTGCTCCAATCGGGCCATTAACTGAATTCGGTCTGCCGCTTTTTCGCGGTCAGCAACTGGTTGTTTTGAATCCATGGACCGGAAGGCCTATGTGGGCCCAAGATGGACTTCCGGATGACATTCGGATGGCGGCCAGCAACGATCAGTTGTGTCTGATCTCGGAGTCCACCAGTCAGATTCAGATCCGCAACCTTCGGGATGGTTCTGTGCTAAAATCCGGACGGCTGCCTGATTGGTGGGCAGAAGGGAATTCACTGTACGACACTTCCGTGCGACACATCGAACTTGAGGCAGGTACGGAATACCCCTGGCGAGTCGTTGTGGAAGGAAGTCGCTGTCTGATGTTCATAGTGGAACCGGATCAGGCGTCACTGACGTCATATGATTTCATGTCGGTGGACTCGGAAAGCCTCGCCATAGTCTGGCAGACTGATCTCCCGGCCAATTCCGTTTTTTCCAACGTATGCGAGGGGCTCATTGCCACTCTGTCAGGTGACGATCGACTGCAGATTCGACAGATCTCTGATGGAACCCTCATCATCGATCAGACTGTGTCTCCGATCGCAGAGTGTGAGCAACTGTACCTGCGAAGATCTGAGGACCGATTTCTGGTTCTCACCTACGCTGCCCATGCAGAAGAGGAACCTCTTATCGTAAGCGGTGCGGTTCCACTTAACGGACCGATATACGCGTTGGACACGGTGAATGGCTCGGTCGCGTGGACGGGAAACACGAGCCACGAATATCTGCGAATTCTGAACGCCGGCAGTTCACCCACACTGCCGACAGCGCCTCTGCTGATATTGCTCAGTCGTCAGCGTCGAAAAATACCCGGGAGTTTGGGAACCGATCACGCCGTTCGGATTCTGGATGTACGGAACGGTAATATCCTGTATGAGGATAACCGTCTGGGAACGAATCTGTCATATCATGCCTTGAGGTTCGACGGTGACAACAGATTCACCGTCAGTTTTAACCATCGGTCCATCGAATTCGATTTCTCGAACAGCAAGGCAACTCCATAAAAGATTCCTGCGTTCAGTGGTCCCGACTTCAGGCAGGTTGATCAGCAAACCCTAACGCCGGTCACTGTGACACATCTCCTGTCGATACGGATTTGACCATCGGCCATTGCTGCGACGTCCTGTGTTCCACGCGTTGAGTCCAGTGCTGCAGATAGTGCCGATATGCAGGATGATCGTCGGCCTGCTCCTCCAGAAACATGCGTGCCACCAGCACCAGTTCCTGTTCTTCTTCGAGTGTGAGACGTCCCAGCAACACTCGACTGCGCAGAAACACAAAATACGTGTCCAGTACGTCACACCGGCAGTAGTCGTTAATCTCATCCAAATGGCCATCGAAGTACATCTGCTGTACCTGTGACCCGTCGACCCCCGACTTGCCAGGTTTGTCGATCAGATTGGCCATCAGATTCAGACCGCCCGTCATCCGCATTGCACCGAAATTGGAAAACAGATCGCAAAGGTCAATGTGTCGCGTGATGTTGTAGCGGTTACGGGCCTGCTCATAAGTTCGTGATTCCACATTGAACCAGCCCGGCAGACTGATGCCGTATCGGAACGCGGCGAGCTCCATCACGGGTATGTCATAACTTCGACCGTTGAATGTCACGAAACACGGTCGCTCGTAATGTGTCCACCCCTGCCAAAAACGTCGAGTGATTTCTTCCGGCCGAAACTCCGGTGCATCCAGTACTGTCAGGTCGATCAGCTGAAAGTCGGACGACACTTTAGCGACAGCCACAGAGACAGGCAGCGTGAACGTTGGTGGCAGCACGTCACGCCCGGTCTGTTCCAGCAGTTCAGCCTGGAACCGTGCAACGGATTCGGCCGGTGACAGATCTGTGTCGGGATACTTGAGGCGCTGGATCAGGCCACCGTCGCCCACCGTTTCAATATCAAAGACCAGATAGTCAACCTGACTCATGATCCATCTCCTGTTGAAATTTCGTCAGGATGTCGTGGGTACACGCTACTACCCGCAATTCATGTGAATCGTGGATGGGATAATTACCGATTCGATGCAAACTTAACACTGCTGGAAAACTTTACGCAGCATCAGCAGGAAAGAGTAACAGCGAACTCGTCGCCGTCTGGCCCAAAGAGCGAAAAGAACGGCAGATTCGAAGATGAAGTACTGCCAAACAACTGGCGCCCGCGATTATTCCGGAAACGGCCTGGCTTTCCCGATTAGCCGGGATTCTCCCCGGTGGTTTTTTTTGCCGCGACTAACCGGTTGCCGAACGGCAATCCAGGCATTCCCGGAGAGCGTCAAGCAGCTGAGTAATTTCATCGTTGGTGCCAATCGTAATTCTCAGACCGTCGACGATGCGGTCGCCGTGACCAACTCCTGGGAATCTCATGTAACGCACCAGTACACGGCGTTCCTTCAATTGCTGGTAAATTGACTGATGTCGACCGGATTCATGCTGCGTCCAGACGAAGTTTGCTTCGCTATCATAAACCTTAAAACCGAGGTCAGTCAGCTGGCCGACCAGACGAGTTCGTGTGGCCAGAATCTTGGCACGGTTTGACAACATCCATTCCTGGTCCCGGATTGCCGCCGTGGCCGCCGCAATGGCTACGGTATCACAGTTGTAGCTGTCTTTGGCCTTTTGCATTTGGGCGGTGAGATCCGGATGAGCAACCGAGAACCCGAATCGAATTCCTGCCAGACTGTACGATTTACTGAATGTCCGCGTCATTATCAGGCGACGGTCAAAACGTTCGTCATGCAGAAGCGCGCCTTGATGACGTTCGGTCATAAAGTCGGCATATGCTTCGTCCAGCACCAGCAGACCGTTCTCCGGCAACAGTTGTACAAGGGAATTGGCCGGCCAGACGTTTCCGGTGGGCGAGTTGGGATTCGGTACGAAAAACACACGTGTGCGCTGCCGCATGTCGGCTGCAATTTTTGTTGACCACGCGAAATGTTCATCCAGTATCAGCCGTTCTACTCGACAGCCCTGGATCTGAGCCAATGTTTCGTACAACACGTAACTTGGGTACGGATATGCGATCAGCTGACCCGGATCACATGCTGTGCGTACAATAATAGTGAAGTTTTCATCGCTGCCGTTGGCTGGCAGAAACCAGTCGGGATCCAGATCAAAGACTTCGGCAGCCGCTTGGCGAAAGGACGTTGCCAGAGCGTCCGGATAAATATTGAGCCGACTGGTGGCCGCACGCTGTATGGCCTCGATAACGTGAGGAGACGGCGGGTACGGATTCTCATTCGTATTCAGTTTGATCCATCCTGAGTCCTGCGGTTGTTCGCCCGGTGTGTATCCGGCCATCTGCCAAATAGAGTTTCGGACTGGCAACGACATGGGAATTACAGACACAATGGGATGGTGATCGAAGGTCGCCTGTCACGAGGCTCAGACATTGCTGCAGACTGGTATTTCACTGGAAACACAAAACACCTGCACGGGACAGAAATGTGGAACAATTCATCGGCCAGGATGTCGTGATAGACGTGGAATCCCAATACGTCTTTCTGGGGCGTTTGACAGTTCTGCAGCCGGGCTGGCTGATACTCAGAAATGCAGATGTGCACGACCTCAGAGATTCCAAGACCACGCGTGAGTTATACGTGCTGGATTCACACACCGACGGAATCCAGGTCAACCGAAAAGAGGTCGCGATTCCAATCCGTCAGGTCGTCAGCGTTTCACTCTTGGATGATGTAATCGAGTAACCGCGATCCTGAATGATAGTTCATTCGAAATTGCTTTCATCGGAGTTGATATCCAGACTGTTTTTCTGATCGGCGACCGATTCCTGACTCAACTCATTATACGTTTCCCCTAACCAGTCGAAAACGGTTCCACCGCCCCAAAACAACACGACACCTAACAGCGAGATCGCGACAATCCAGATGATCAGCCCCAAACCTCCAACCAGTCCATGCAGGTTGTTGCTGACCCACCGCCAACGAAGTCGTGTTCTTTCTGCTCGATCCACCTGCTTGTACAGGTTTTGCATGTCTTCATTTTTTCCGGTCGCGGCCTTGCGCGCCAGCTGACGACCAATGACATCCACAAACTCAGGAAACTGAGCCAGCGGCAGGTAGGATCCATCTGAGGAGGCCTTGGCTCGCGATTTAGGCGTCAGGACGCCGGCATTGATCATTTTGACCACTCGCCGTGATGAATACCTATCCATCATTGGCTTGCCGTTCGGCGTGTGATACTGGACGTAAAACGTCCGATTTGATGGCGATTTTTGTGGACCTGAAAGCGGCAGCGTGAGGCCACCGGCCGTGGCGCCAATAGTGGCTCCCATGGCCACCATGGCTGGGGCCAGAGCACGGCTTCCGCCAGTCGGGGATTCGGCTCCTTCGATGAAGCTCAGCGGCTGCCCATGCATGCCCAATCCTGATAAGTCTCTCAATACCTCTTCGCTGCTTTTGTAGCGATGGTTCGGATCCTTCGCCATCATCTTGTCAATGATGAGATCCAGTCTTTCGGGAATCGGGGATCTGAGCTGTTTCGCGGATGTATGGGTTCCTTTTTCCTTCGCGATGATGAGTTCCAAAGTGGAATCACCGACATACGGAAGTTTGCCTGTCAACATGTGATACAACGTGGCTCCCAGGGCATAAATGTCACAACGCTGGTCCACATATTTGGCGCCACGTGCCTGTTCGGGAGCCATATACAGTGGTGTTCCCAGCCCCTGTCCACTTTGAGTCATCGATACGTCTTCGTTCATGACCTTGGCCAGACCGAAATCGGCGACTTTCACGATCCCTTTGCTGGTGAGCAGGATGTTATCCGGCTTAATATCGCGATGCACCATGTTTTGAGTATGTGCATGATGAAGTGCTTCCGCACACATTACAGCGATGTGAACGGCATCCGGGATCGATAACTGCCCCATTTCGTCGAGCCAGTCCTGGACACTCCTGCCATCGATATACTCAATGGCGACAAAATGAATGCCCATGTAGGAATCGACGGCATAGACTTTGACCACGTTGTTGTGATCAATCTTGGCCATTGCTTGAGCTTCGCGCTGGAAGCGCTTAACGAAGCTGTCCTGCTTCGCCAGCTCTTTAGTCAGCGTCTTCAGAACGACGGTGCGGTCCAGACTGATTTGTCTGGCCATAAAGACCTCCTCCATCCCACCTTTGCCCAGACGGCGCTTGAGTTGGAAGTCACCCAGTCGCGTCACAGACTTCTTCCTGTTGCCTAGAAGAGGTGATTTTTGGGGCTTGCTGGTCACGCGTCAATTCCAGCCGTATTCGGCGTTCCGGAGATCGGGCAGCCGTGTTTTCTGATGGATGGATTCAGGCCGTTTTGTAGGAATCCTGTCAGACCATTTCTATTCAGGACCTGGACCACCGGTGCAAGAACAGATCAGAATTCAATAGATAACGGGCGCTACCGCCATCACTTTGACAGAGGTCAGATTTGTGAGCAATGGCAATTCCGTGGAAACCGGACTACGCAGGCAAGCGACGACCGCCGGCAACCGAGCAATTTGCATAACTGATTCAGTTTGCATAACAGCTTCAACGTTACTAAAGCAACTGTCACTCTGCTGGAGTCCCGAGCGGGAGTCGTTTGAACAGCAATAGGTCGGCTTTCTACGAATTCTTGCGGGACCGGGTGTATGCAGATTTCTGTTCGAATTCGTCCGAAGACTTACGACAGTGGGGAGAGCAGCGGCGTTACCGTGGAGCAGTTGAAGCCGCCATTTCCTGATGCAACTTACTAAGCATGTTCGGATAATCTTCGACGTCGGTTTCAGGATAATCAGCCGTCATCCACCGAACCAGCAGGTCCAGATCTGCATCCCCCAGTTTTTCCGGGCTGTAGGCGGGCATTTGATTTCGGCTACCGTAATGCCGATCAGCTCCGGGATGCCGTATGAAGTCCTTCAGCCACTTCGCTGATCCGTATTTCGCCAGTGTGGGATAGCCCATTGTGTCGTCGGTGTCGACAGCCGCAAATTCCTGACCGATAGTGCCATGGCAATCGGCACACGACACTCCGATCTCCCATTCTCCATCGACGGCGATGGCACGACCACGGGCAACTTTTTCGGGATCTTCCTTCAAGACCGTGTGTCCCGTTTCTGCCACAAGGAATGTGATCAGCGCTTCCACATCAGTGGTGTTCTCTGGCGAGGCAAGTGCTTCTGCACTGCCGGCCGTCCAGTCGGCCATTTCCGAATTGTCAGGATCGAGTGTATCCTCGTCACCTGCCGTCTGAGCGTCGTGGTACCATTTCGCATTCTTCAGCCAAATGAAGTGCTCAGAATAGTTCAGAATTATGTCACGCATCCAGGTGCGCGAACCAAAATTACCAAGATCGGTGGCAGTCGGTGCGGCCGTGTAAGATTCATATTGCTTCGGTTCCTGGGGCTTTCTGTCGGCTGTCATCAGCTCTCGGCGTTCCTGCACGATTACACCCCGACCGTTGTGTCCGTTCCATCGATGGCAGGCCGCACAATTCTTGGCAAACAATCGAGGTCCTTGTGTGAATGGGTCATTTCTCATCATCGCCATGGCGCCCTCGGAGGAAATCAGACCGGGACCGGACGCCAGCTCGTGTGCCCGATGCGCCTCCCGTTCCGCTTCCGCCGTCGCCGCCTGGTGGTTTACATCCAATCGATCCTCAATAATGGCCATCGCTGTGAGCACAGCGATCACGGCGGTCATACCGCAAATGAATGCTGTGTTGAATCTATGACCGATTTTTCCCAGGAATTTTTCTGTCAGTGGCATTACCACCAGAATGGCCATGATGATTCCTGGAACGATAATCGCACCGAATGTCACTCCGAGTGAATCAACCGCATGAAAGCGCAGAAAACGAAACAGGAACAGGAAATACCATTCCGGACGTGCGGCATCGAATTTAACTACCGGGTCGGCTGGAGCACTCAATTCAGCTCCACGGAAGACTGCAAACAGCAGCACGACTGCCAGTACACCCAGACAGGCAACCGCATCCTTCAAAACCTGATCCGGCCAGAACGTGGTTTCCGGAGCATGATCATCGTCAGCGACCGTAATTCCGTGCCGGCGAAAGCAGTAAATGTGCAGCACCAAAAAGGTCACCAGCAACGCGGGAAGAATCCCGGCATGCATAGCGAAGAATCGAGTCAACGTCATATGACCGTACTGCGATCCACCTTGTGCCAAAACCTGAGCTTCCGGACCGATAACCGGAGTTGCACTGACGATGTTCGTCGTCACACGTGTCGCATAGTACCCCTTTTGATCCCATGGAAGCAGGTAGCCGGTGAGTGACAATCCCAGCACGATCTTCAGCAGTACGATACCCAGCCAGAAGTTGATTTCCCGCGGCGCACGGTAGGCTCCGTCAATGACTACCTGAATGAGATGGATTCCCATGAGAACCACCATGGCCTGAGCAGCATAGTGGTGCAGACCTCGGACAACGTTACCGAGAAACATCTGGTGCTGGATATAATGAACGCTTTCCCACGCCCCCCGCGTGTTGGGACTGTAGGCCATCCACAGCGTGAAACCGGAGATCACCTGCAACATAAATGTGAACACCAGAGTGCTGCCCCACACATATCTCCACCGAGCTCCGCCGGGAATTCGTTCGTACAACGCTTCCTGAACCACGGACCGAAACCCCGTGCGATCATCCAGCCAGGTCATCAGAGCTTTCATGAACTTATTGTCTCCCTCGGAACAGGCTGCAGTCGCGGAGCAAAGGGGCCCATCGTCTTGTTGGGCTATAGCGGATGAAACGTTTCACCTGAAACACAGCCACCGACAGAGAATTGCTCGAATGCGGGTGTATCAGATTTCTATCTTCTCATCTGTGCCACCACGGAACTCCTGAAATTTCACCCAGAGTTCCGTGCCTGATGTATCCGGATTGCCATCGGTGGCTGTAAAGACTTTCAGGTCATCCATCGCCCGAGGCGGAATCTCATTTTTTCGTTCACCATCAAGGTCGAAGGCACTGGTGTGGCACGGACAATAGAAGTCATTGTTGCTGGCGCGGTAGTCCACAGAGCAGCCCAGATGCGGGCACGTGGAATTAAACGCCGCCAGACTGCCGTCGGACTTGCGACGCAGCCAGATGCTGCCGATGGGCACATCTTTGTATTTGTTCCACGCATCGGTCAGATCGGAGATGACTGTCACTGCGACCGGTGATCCGTCGGCCGGGATGACATCAGTATTGACTCTAAGCTTGATGAATCCATCGTCAGGTCCCGACTTTACAGATTTTCGACGGTGCAACAATGGATCCAGAAAGAACAATCCACCCAGCGTGACCGGGATGACATTGAGCAGCAATCCCAGTAATCCGGTGAGAACCTGAACAGCGGTGCGGCGGTCCTGAGGAAGGGTTCTGGTACCTGTATCGGACGACGTTGGTTCATCTGTTGACATGGAGGGGCTCACGAGAGGTTGGACAGGTAACAGACGGGTGAAGAACACTCGCCGGCGGGATAACTATTTGTACCGCTTCACCAACCAATCACAAGTGATCAATCCGGATCAAAAACCTCCGTTACCGATCCAGCGACGACGGCATCCGCAGAATGCCCTGAAAGAACTGGTGTGGGCATGGCTGTATGATTCCCGACAGCTTACGGTGAGACAAAAGTCTGCTCTTCGCCGCTGGTGCGATTTGTCGCAGTTGAACTCCTGGCTCACACCAGGTTAGTTCGGCATGAAACCAGAAGCAGCCTGGTATGATCAGCAAGCCTGCCGAACTTCTGCGTCAATCGGCCCAGCCAACTTGGTCACCTGTAGCGGACTTACGGTTTTGGAGCAGCGTCTTATTGAATTTCAGATCGTCGAATCTGGTCTGTTCGAACTCGACGTTGAGCAGATTGTCAATGTCTGGAACCGCAATACCATAGCTTTAAAGCCTCTGGACCTCGGCTGGGTCAGCTGCCTGAGTGAATTCAGCGCAAGAGAAAGGCCCCACCAGAAGAACGGCGGAGCCTGAAGAAACATGCTCGCAAATTAAATGGTTAGGAGAACCACAAAGACACCTCCCAAGGAATTACTGCGAGCACCGTCCGCAGGGAACCCCGAGGACGGGATAATAACTACCGAGTGAAGACCGGTAGTGAAATGACGCCAGGAATCATCATCTCTGACAGAATCTGCATGCTACTCCGTGCTCTAACAATTTCGATATTAATTTAAAAATCGTCCATTTTTTCCAACGGTCGCAACACAATTGTTTCTCTACCTGGAAATTTGTTGAAATTATTTCCGAATTCTGTGATTTCAGACACGAAAACATCAGCAGGTGGGATCACATGCACCAGAGGATGTGTGCTATTCGGCGTCAGCAGGTACAGCAAATCTACACATCATGGCTGGCCGAATGATTCCTGTTTTTCGAGCAGTGCCTGAGAGAGCTCGGGTTTCTGCCGTGCCTCAGTGGACGGGCAATTCAGGCAGATCATTTCAATGATCTCAGTCTGCGCCAGGATTCAGTCCGCGTGGTTCCAGCGGCTGATCGTCAATCACCCGTCACGATCCTTCAAGGATTGAGACCTGTCTGGAAACCGCGGCCGTCCCGTGGCGGGTGCCTACATGTTTGCTCCCGGCGAATGCGGCTCCGATCATCCGTCAATCCCTGCCATCGCACCTCGTACGCTTATACCTGATCCTCTGACCGAGACCACGTTTGCAGGCTGCATACCGTCGTTGGCCTGAATAGCAGTGTTACATGGTAATACATTGCACATGGAGGACTGGAAGTGGTTCCAACGGACTGTCTTCCGTCGTGCCGGCCTCCAGTTGTACGAGGTACAGCAGGTTGTGTTGTCTGTCGCAGGCAAGACCTTCTGAGGCTTTGGTCGCAGGTTACCCGCCTGGAATCAACCCTGACGCACCGCCAATCCGCCTGCACCCAATTCCTCACCACCACCATGTTCTTAACGGAGACGTGTAATGACCATTGATCTAGACAAACTGACAACTGTTGACCCATGGGACACATGGCTTCATGAGGCAAGTGATTTTATACCGTACCTTGTTCAGCCTGAGAATCTGCAATCCCCGGGGCGACGAACTAGGAGTTGACTTGGCACTCGTCGTAACCGAAGTCAGAGTCCGACCGTTTCAGCCGATATTCTGGCGAAGGACACTATCAGTGGCCGCAATGTTGTCATTAAAAACCAGCTTAAAAAGACTGATCACGACCGACGTCGGTGCTGCTGAATAATCTGTTTTGCCTGTGTGTGGAGTTCCCGACGATTCCGAGCCATGGCGAGTTTGAAATCCGCCTTTGACCAGCCCAGCTGACCAGCGGCATGTTTCAGCAGCTTCTGTTCAGCATGTGTGATACGTCCGTCAATCAAGGCACCCTGAATCAAATGGTCCATAAAAACACGGGCCTGCTGCAAATCCTGCGGAATACTGATGCGACTGTCGGCGGCCTGGGCGGTGGCAAAGACCAGCTTGAGTTGTTTTGTCGACACGCCGCGGCGTGTCGACAGCTTTGAAATAAGGTCTCGTTCCCTGTCGTGCAGCTCGCCGTCGGACGCCAGAATCATCGACAAGGCTGTCAGCAATTCCGGTGTGTTGATCAGCCGTGCCGTTTCCAGACGATCGATAACACCGCAGCCGGCCACATTCCATGCCATCCTGGGATCGTAAATTGACACCTGTTCCAGAACCCAGTCCTAGCTGCCGTCGTTCAGTGGCATGCTGCAGTAAACGCAGGCCGCGGCCTGACTGGTCTGAACAGGTGCACCGCAATTCTGACAGTGTGATGATGAAAACGTCTGGTCAGAATGCGACCGGACTCCGGAGTTCCGTGACAGCACCAGCACATGCGAATAGACTCGCTGATGTCCCGTGAGTATCGGACTCCGCCGATCCCCTTCTGCCGGAGAAGCCGACCAGCGGACTAACACCGTCAATCGATCCTGGCCATCGTCTGCTGCCGGTTGGCTGGATGTCACTTCGACCACTCCCACGGCCGGTGTCTTCCAGAATCGACCTTGTCCATGATCCCAGTGCTTTGGTACGCCGGGCAGCGATCGGTGCAACACCGGAATCGCATATCCTGGATCTTCGAAGTAGACGGCCATCAGCGATCGCCAGAAGATGACGGAGGCTCGATCTTCGACATGCTGGAAATTGAGCCCTGGATCGCGTGCTGCGATTTCGTCCCAACCAGCCACCCGATGTTCTGCCGGTGGCACCACCCATTCCTCATCCTGGGTGATCTCAGCCAGCACCCAGTCATAACGACCGGAATTGACGACGGACTGACACTGTGAACAGCTGGCGCGATCAACGATGTCCACCGGACCGCCACAACTTGGACACCGTCCTTCCAGAACCGAAGCCGACGGATGGGTCGGCACACCCGGGCGACGGGAGAACGACCAGATTTCCGTGAACGCAATGGGGTGGACATCACTGCGAGCGTCCATACGTTTGCCAGTTGTCAGGTCTTCATTATAGCTGATCGCAGATGCCGTGATGCGGACATGGATCGTGTCGAACTGTGCATCCGACGTCACGCATACGATTTCGGAATTGGTGACGGCCACATTCTTCATCCGATTACGGATGTGTTCTTTCTTCTGCATGCGAATGTACAAATCGAATCGATCAAACACGCCGTCCGAAATGAACGCTCGACAGGTTCGTAAGTCCTGGTCACTCCATCCCTGTTGAATCCGCAGAAAACCCGCTTTGATTCGCTGCAGAAACAATTCCTGCGAAAACTGCGGATCCTGCCGGGAGATGCATTGCAATGCGTCCGCGCGCAGATCGTCTTCCTGGATCTTTCGTCCGCGTCGAATTGTGCGTCTGATGCGAAGAGTGGATTCGGCCGTGTGGAACTTATACAGCAAAAAGCACCCGACAATGATCAGCGGAATGCCGAAGTGTGGATACTGGATCGTAAATCGAAGGAGCAAGACAAATAGTTCACCTAAGACATCCCCTCCTCCTCCTCATCCGCCGCCAAAGCTCCCACCACCGCCAGCCTGAGCCAGTGAACAGCAAATGTCGATGCTGTCAATCGATAGCGAATGCATGTGGATATTCGAGTTGAAGTGTGTTCAGAAATTCGAAGACAGGATTGTGTCCAGTGTGGAAGACATTGCGCGGATGCTCAGGACATGATCAACACCACTCTAAAAAAATTCAGGAGCTGTGCGTCGGCTGACGCGGCCGGCTGGCAGGCAGGAAGATTCTCAAGGGACGCGGGATATGACGTGATCGTAATTCTCGGCGCTTGGTGAAGCCTGTCGAGTACGGTGACGTTTTAAGAGTAACTCAAGGTTTTTTATTATACGCAAATCGTTCACCTGACCGGAGAAGCCATCCAGCGATCATCACGGGTCCAGCTTCTCCTCCGTCGACCGCATATGGCATAGTTGGCAATGTCGCGGTACGAAGCGCCGCCCGTGTTTTTGGAGCAGGTCGTTTCCCTTGCCAAAACACATCGACTTCAAGATTTCTCGGTCTGAGGTCTGGAATATCTCGGTACAGAATGTGAGCTCAACGAGCTAGAGGCTGCGTTTAATTTGTTACTCCGAAGTATGGCTGCAAACCTTATGCAACAACGTGTCTATGCAACAGATCGGGATAAGGGCACGCTGCAAAGCTCCAAAGTTTGTTCGCACTCACGAACGAAAGAGAGCTGCTGCAGACCGCGGTATGGCTCATCCGCGACCGGGGTCTCAGGGGAGCCATTGTTTTAAGGCGCGGAGCGTATCACGTCCGACCTGTCGACGCTGCTGATGAAATGGGGCCGGACCCACGTCGTAGCCTGGCCGCATGTCGATATTCATCAGCAGGCCGGCCGCCACGGAGAAACTCAGAAGACTCGACCCCCCATAACTACAGAACGGCAGCGTCATTCCGGTGATCGGCATCAGGCCCACTGTCATACCGGAATTGATCACGGCCTGGGCACCAATCATGGTCACGATTCCGACGGCAACCAGACGCCCCCACGGATCCTGCGTCCTGAGGGCTGCCCTGAGTCCTCGCCAGACGAGAACTGCATATAACAACAGCACTAATGATACTCCGGCCAGTCCATAGTGTTCACCGATGATGGAAAGAATAAAGTCGGTCCGAGCCGCCGGCAGACTCCAGGCGGTGGCATCGTCAACCAACGGTTCCTCATTCCAGATACTTCCGTGAATGCCGCCAAGTGCCAGGACCTGTTTGGATTGATGCAGATGGAACCCGTCGCCAGACGGTGCAGTGGTGCCATCCGCCTGATTGAACAGCATGACGATCCGGGACTTTTGTTCCGATGTCATTTGCTGCCACAGCAAAGGCAGAAACGCCACACCAATCAGAGATGCAACGACCAGGTGCGTGACGCGAGCACCGGCAGCAAACAACATTGCATACAAAATCGGCAGGAACAGCATGGCCGTTCCCAAATCAGGCTCTCGAAGAATCAACAGCAGCGGCAGAAGGGTGATGACGAACGGAGGCACAAGTCCTCGGATCGTCCTGTGGTTCTCTCGGTACATTAACCACGACGCCAAAACCATGATGAAAGCCAACCGAGCCGGTTCACTCGGCTGAAAATCCATCAGTCCGAGAGGAATCCAGCGCCGTGAACCATTGATGGCTGGCATAAACAGTACCAGGATCAGCAATCCCAGGGAGACCACAAACACGGCGGGACCAACGTTTCTGAGGCGTCGCCATGGAAGAACCGTCATCAGAAGCATTGCCGGCCATGACAGAGCTGTCCAGATGAGCTGACGTTCGAACAGGCGCGATTCTCCGTACAACTGGTCGGCACGGTGCAACCCGCAGAGTCCGGATACTGTGATTGCAACGCAGCACAATGGAATCAGCAACGGTACGTTTCGCAGCCAGTTCAGCACACCGGATTCCGATCAACAAAGCTGTATTCAGCAAGACAGGAAACAGGATGCGGTTCAGGCATCTCCGACAGACCGGACAACCACGCGATTGCCGGCAACTCGTACGACTTCCACCGCTGTGCCATCTTCAATGTAGGCACCTTCACTCACCACGTCGACATAATTGTCATTGAATACAGCTTTGCCCGCTGGCCGCAGCGTCGATGTTGCCACGCCACGATCAGCTATACAAACTGGTTCGGTTCCACCTGCAACCGCTGATTTACCCGAATTCAGCAGACCATCATCCGTAATCTGCCCTGGAGGAGTCAGCATCAGATGTTTGAGCACCGGCATCGACGGGAGGAAATGATTTAACATGGAACCGACAACAATGACCGTGACCAGTGCCCCGGCCAGCGTTGCCATGCCACTCATCATTTCGTGAAATCGCTCGCCCGACGTCATTCCGGAAAAGGTGTGGCCAGCCATCACCAGAGATCCTGCTATCAGCAGAATCCCGCTGATCCCGAATACGCCGAATCCGGGGATCACAAAGACCTCCAGTAACAACAATCCGAATCCCATAACGAACATGATGAGTTCGAGCGTGCCGGCTGTCCCGCCCAGATACCGGCCCCAGAAAAACATCGCAAACAATGCTGTCGCCAGGATTCCGAAGAAACCGCTTGGAAGATGAGCCTCGAGGTAAATGCAGAGGACCGCCAGAGTGATCAGGGTAAACGCACCCACTCCGGTATTCAGTGCAAAAATGATCGTGTCGACCCACGAGGCGGCACGTGGTTTCAGTGCGACATCGTCCGGAATGCCCAAGCGCAGCTTCAATTCGTCCAGACTATTGCACGGTGCTTCGGCGATCTGCAGTTCATGGGCGCGCACACCATTGACTGTCAGCAGAATTTCATCACGTGATTCAGGTACGATGTTGCCTCGGACCCATTCACCATCTGCTGCGTCAATCTCTAAACGCGTCATGAACGAACGGCGTCCAGTGTCTCGGTGAGTCACTTCGAATACCTGAAGGTTGCGGTCGACCATCGCATGCAGCAGCGCAACCGGACGGTCTTTTTTTTTGGCAAGAGTTCCCATCGTCACCAGAAACGGACTCACCAGTTTCTCAGGCACTCGGTCAAATGCTCCGTCGTTTCCCAGGCTGATCAGCCCGACGTCACCAATTTTTGCGTCAGGTGTCATCACGATCTGATCACAGGCCAGAGCAGTCACTGCCGCCATGCTGATGGCTTCGTGGGGGATCCACGCGACGGTGGTGACTTCACCCGGGTCCAGATCAGCGATTGTTGTCGCGATCTCCTCGCCGGAAATCAGAAATCCTCCCGGGGAATCAATGTCATAAATCAATAGAGTCGCGCCTGCGGCGACAGCCTTGCGAGTTTCGCGGATCACAAAACCAGACACAACAGGTGTGATCATTTCATGGATGGCGATGACAGCTATGTTGACTGGTTTGTCTGATGTTCGTGGTTCATGGTGTGCAGAGAGCGGGAGTCCCCAGGCATGCCTGACATCATCATCACTCTGTGCGGTCCGAGCGATCAGAAAATGCAGTCGCTGTGCCTCTTCGGTTGTGAACGTGGACACCTGCCCGGCCTCCCGGACTCGATCCGTCGACGTTATTTCCTGCCCGGCAGCCAGCAATTTCTCCAGTTGTTTCGGCGATACAAACCTATAGTCCAGCTCACCGTCACCGTCTGAAATCCCGATCCGAACCAAACCCACCGATGGATCGATCATGGCTTCGGCGACCGCGGGAGCCACCCGAAAATTGCGGCGTTTACGGACCAGTTGCCGAACGAATATTGCCTCATCGTCAGGCACCGGCTTTCCTCGACCGATGTCACCGACTGCGGCACGCGGGGCCATAATGATTTCATGACAGGCCAGTGCCACGATCGTGTGACTACCCACAACGCGTTCCTGAATCCACGCCACTGTTCGCACCGATGACGTTTCGTCATCAATCAGCACTCGAGCGAGGTCCGTGACATTCCCGACAGTACTGGACCCCGTCAAGAGCTTGAGGACGAGTACCGCTTCCTTGTCCTCGCGAGATGATCGGTGGACAAGATCCAGCAGCTGATTCCGAACGAACGTGACCTGTCGATCGCTGATCTGTCTGGGAAGCTCGATAATCTGACCAATTCGCTGCTGGTCAGCCTTCTGGGCAACCGCCGGGGCCATGGTAATCAGCAACATCAGGCATACAGCCGCTGCCAGCACGCGGATCATATTTGGTTTTTCTGGATTCAAATGGCACATACGAGATCCCAACTTGGAGCAATTTAGCTGATCGTTACCATTATATGCCGACAGTAGTGCTGTTTTAACCCCGCTCGGCCCCTCGGTAGTTGATGTTCAAGGCCGCCAATTGAGAAACCAGCTGGACAATTCATGTTCTCTGGGTCGGATTGCGCAGCTCTGGCTGAACTAAATTGCATTTTTTCAGTCGCACTGCGGCGAGAGCGGGTAGCTGCATGGCCAGACGCGGTCAGGATGAACAAGAGAGGCGTTCGAGCCTCAAATCGGACGACTCCAGGGGGTCCAGCACCGTCGCCACCGCTCATATGACTATCATGGATTGAATTCCGGCAACGTTTGCTCATACAGCGACAACGATAATGATAGTCCCACGGATCTCATTTTTTTCCGACAACCTCAAAATAAGCAAATTCACGGACATTAACTCCGACACTACGGTTCGGCCTGGGCCTGTCGAACTTGAAATCGACGTCTTTCGCATGGATGTCGGCTACGTGCCCTTCATACCAGCTCGCAACGTTTGAGCAAGATCATCGAATAGTGCACTCACCGCCAGACTCACCGGTACCATGCCATCGATTTGCTCAGAGGCCCTCACTGTGCGATCCAGCATGGGTCCCAGCAAATCGATACCCCTGCGAACTCCCAGACGTTGTGCCAACCGGTCTCCCAGGTCGCCGTAAACCAGAGCATGCATTCGCGCCCTTAATGCGTCGCCGACAAACTTCAGCAGCCATTGTGCATTCTGCCGCTGCTCCACGGCATTGCCGGAGATCTGTTCAATGGTTTCCATGACGGTATTTGATGTTGTTAGTGAATTCATAGAATCCAGCTTCTGCAATTCTCCTGCGACCACCTCACGAAGCATACGCAGCTCACTGTGCAGCAACTGCTGAGCCGTTTCCAGACTGCCGTCGCAGAGTTCTGACACAGAATCGGCCGTGCCTTCAGATTCGACCAGCGCGTTCCGCAGTAGAATCGACTTAATGTCTGCAGGACTCAGTGGAAAGAAACGCACCTGTTGACAGCGAGACCGAATGGTCGGCAGGAGTGACTCCGGGCTTTCAGTGATCAGCAAAATCAACGCCGACGTGGGCGGTTCTTCAAGTGTCTTGAGCAGCGCATTCGCCGCCTCGATGGTCATTCGGTGAGCGTCATTAATGATGGCCACGCGACGGTCAGATACCTGGGGTATCATCGATAACTCATAACAAAGGCCTTCCCTGCCACGTTTGTCATTCTCACCCACCATCTGGCCAATCAGGATTTCACTTTTTCTGCTGAACAGACCGACTTCATGAAAATCGGGCCAGCTGTTCACCGCAAAACCGCGACACGCACGACATTCACCACAGACATTCAGTTCTTCCAGCGGGTGGTTGCGACAAAACACCGACATCGCCAGCAGCCTGGCAAACTCGTGTTTTCCGACCCCTGCAGGTCCGGCTAAGACATAAGCATGTGACAGCCGGCCGCGCGTCAGGGAACGTCGAAACAACTGACGTTGCTCGTTGTGCCCTTTGAGTTGTTCCCAGCTGCAAAGCATCATTGCAGGCAATCTGGCCGGCTGCCGGCATCTCTTCAGGATTCTGACAACTGTGATTCCGCCACGTGAATCGCCTTGAGTAATGCGCGCGCTTTGTTGAGCGTTTCCCTGTATTCCATTTCAGGCACACTGTCGGCCACGATGCCTGCTCCCGCCTGCGCGTGAATCATACGACCCTGAATCACGAGTGTTCGCAGCGCAATGCAGGTGTCCATGTTGCCGGTGAAATCTATGTAACCTACGGCACCGGCATACGGGCCCCGCTTATGAGGCTCAATTTCGTCGATAATTTGCATGGCTCGCACTTTGGGGGCACCAGAGACCGTGCCGGCCGGCAGACCGGCTCGCAAAGCTCCCACAGCCGTCATACCTGGCTTCAACTGTCCTGTCACGCTGGACGTGATATGCATTACGTGACTATAGCGTTCGACCACCATCACGTCGTCGAGTTGCACGGTACCAAATTCGGCGACGCGCCCCACATCATTACGAGCGAGATCGATGAGCATTACATGCTCGGCTCGTTCTTTCGGATCCGCCAGCAGTTCATCGGCGAGATCGCGGTCTTCCTGTTCAGTGCGACCTCGGGGACGCGTACCGGCGAGCGGGCGGATCGTCGTCTCTCCGTCCTCGACTCGCACCATGATCTCCGGTGAACTACCCACCAGATGGACGTCCCGGGTCTGCAGCAGGAACATAAATGGGCTGGGGTTCACCATTCGCAAAGCCCGATATACGTCGATCGGGTCCGCATCACTTTGCCGAGTCAGACGCTGACCAATGACCACCTGAAAAATGTCACCCGCACGAATGTACTCACGGCACGATTCGACTGCCGCTTCAAACTCCTGCTGCGAAAAATTGGACTCGGCGGTAATCCCGGGTTCGACGGTCAGATCGATATCGTTGAGCGGTACTCCTGACTGATCGTCAGCCAGCCTGTGACAGAGCGTCTCCAGCTTCTGTTCCGCTTCGGCGCGGGCGTCATAAGGCGACGCCCGCTGTGTATCCGCCAGCGCAACGGCCAGCACCGTCTTGCTGATGTGATCAAATACCACCATTGTGTTGTAAAGTGAAAAGCACAGATCCGGGAGACCACGATCGTCTTCAGGAATGTGAGGCAACTGCTCGGTGTAGCGCACGACATCGTAACCGGCATAACCCACGGCCCCTCCACAGAATCGTGGCAGACCTGGAACATGCACGCACGGGTATTCGGCCAGCAGGTTGTCCAGATCGGTCAGCGGATCGTTGCTCTCCCATTGCTGAGTGGTGCCATCTTGGTGGTGCAACTGAACCTTTTGGCCCCATGCGGACATCGTCAGAAAGGGCCTGCTGCCGACAAAGCTGTAGCGGCCGATCTTTTCCCCGCCGATCACACTTTCAAACAGAAAAGACCAATCCCCTTCGCTCAACCGCCGCCAGGCTGTCACAGGCGTCAGAGAATCCGACGTCAGCTGACGAAACACGGGTACGAGGCGAGTTTTCTGAGCGTACTCAGCGAAATCCTCGTACGAGGGATGATGGGTCACGGACATTACGTCTTCCAGAAGCGAAACAGTGGATGCAGGTGAAAGCATTGAAACACAGATGCTCTCCGTCAACGATTGTTGGGTTCGATGTTGTCGAATCAATGAACGAAATCATTGCCTCATGACCGGTGCGGAAGGTCTGCAGGCCACTGAGGACAGCTCAATGGTGTGAATTTAACACGCCCAATATGCGGTTCCCAGCCAGTCCGAAGCTGTTGTGACCTTGCAGCTACAATGTATACCCGGGACTTTCTGACTCCGGAAAGTACGCAGTCCGTCATCGATGACAGTGAGGCCAGTCGCATTGTTGCCGATGCGCCCTCATCTAGGTGGCACCCCGTACAGCACTCCCCGCCTTCTGATTTCAGCGACCGCTCCACAACCTCATCCAGTTTCATACGGCGGCAGTTCTTCACGTGGATCTGAGAGACATACAGTGCCATCTTGTGCTAGGTGTAGATGAGGTCCTCGTGCACGATAGTCAACAGTCGGTATCAGAAGATGAAACGAAACGCGTTTGATTCCACTACGTCGCAGACCGCGCTGCAGTCAGCTCATGAGCTCCAGGATGATCGATGTCCCCGACGATGAGGGTCACGTCGTGGCTTCTGGCCAGAGCAGCGCAGGAGGCCACCGATCACCCACTCACGCTCATGGTCGACACCGTTGCACTCGCATTGTTCTTACGAAATTTTTCGTTGCGATCACAAGGCCAATAACCGCCAAAAATGTGGATTGGAGACTGACGTTGAAATCTTCCGTTTGCTTGGTCACCATGTCATCATCTGTCACCCCATGTTTCGCAGGAAATTACCTCCGTGCCATATGAACTCGAAGAAGGAGTCAGATCACGTTCTGCCGGGAGAAGGGGGCTGTCCCTCTTCATTCTCACCGGGCTTCTGTTTCCTGCGTCTGCACTTCGCGCCGAGTCGTCGGTCTGGAGGACTTCGACCTTTCTGGAATTCGTGGATGGCATCTTCTCGGACGGAGGTGTGAATTCGTACGTCGCAGCGGACGGCAGCGTCCGTCTGATCAACCTCTGGGATCTGAATAACGACGGGAATTTCGACATTCCGGTCGCCTGTGGTCAGGATCACGACGAGGAGGTCGACCTCGTCATCTATCTAGCCGGGGAGTCCGGCTTTGACCCGGCACGAAAGATCCGGCTCCCGACCGACGGCGCCATATCGGCGACCGTCGCCGACCTGAACGGCGACGGGTGGCTTGAAGTTATCGTTGCCAATCGTTTCGACGGTGAGACAACCGATCTCGACTGTTTGATTTACTGGGGATCCAGTAAGGGTTTCCTGCCGGAACCGACGACACTTCCGGCAAAAGCGGCAACGGCGATCGCCGTTGCGGATCTCGACAGTGATGGGTGCTCGGACGTGGTCGTTGCCAATCGCGGAGTCGACTATCACACGACAGTTGATCATTTCCAGAAGTCCTTCGTCTATTGGGGAGCGACGTCCGGTTTCTCGGCCGATCATCGAAGTACATTGAATACGATCAATTGCGCCGACGCAGTAATCTCAGACGTCGATGCGGACGGCCATCTGGACATCGTCTTCGCGAACGAGGGGAATACGGAGTCCGAGAGTGGTGTGACCATTTACTTTGGGAACAGCAAACGTGACTTCACCGGGCGGAACCCCATGAAACTCCCAGGTATGTACAGCTCGGCGTTGAGTATCGAGGACCTCGATCGGGATGGTCATGCCGACATCGTGCTCGCCAACAAGTACCGGCTCGGCGAGAAACCAGAGATCCCGAGTACGAACGTTGTCCAGAGCTCCTTCGTTAAATCGTATATCTACTGGGGTGCATCCAACGGTTACTCCGCCGATCGCCGCATGGAGCTGCCGACCATCGGAGCCAACGATGTGGCAGTGGGTGACCTTGACGGTGACGGTCTAGCCGATCTGGCCTTCGCTAACGGTGCCGCGAAGGTCTCGTTTGTATACTGGAACTCACCGCGGGGCTTCTCACCCAACCGGAGGTCGCAAATCCATGGTCCGGGCGCCCACGGAGTCGCGATCGATGACCTGAACGAGGACGGTCACGCCGAGCTCCTGCTCGCTAACTACGCGAGTGCGGGTACTTTCGACATCTGTTCCTTCATTTACTGGGGCAGTCCGGAGGGCTTTCGACGGGACCGTCGGACCGAGCTGCCGACATCCGGTGCGGCGGCCGCCGTGACCGGCGATCTTGATGGGGACGGAAAGAAGGACGTACTTTTCGTCAACAAGATCGAGGGGACCGCCTACAGCGGTGGAACAACGGGATCTGTCGCGTCCAGAGGTCCGACCACCTCCTGGATCTACTGGGGTGATGATCAGGGTCGCTTTGATCCTGCGCGCCGCCAAGGCTTTCCGACGGTGCGAGGTGCCTATGCACACGTCAGCGCCGATCTCGATGTGGACGGACAGGTCGATGTTCTCTTCGCTCAGTTCGGAAAGCCAGGAACCATCATCTTTCGAGGCAGCACGAATGGTCCGCAGCCGGCAGAGAGGTCCGTCGTTCCCGGTGGGTCGTCGGGCATGGCACGTACGTCTGACTTCAATCGAGATGGATATCTCGATCTCTTGCTCAGATCGGCGGTTATATACGGGCAACAGACGGGCTACTCCGAAAACCATCGCTTTGTACTCAGTCCACAGGGCATGTATCCGGGACTCGCTGATTTGAACCGTGACGGCTGGCCGGATGTGATCTCGCCGCTCTGGCATCAGGTGATCATCTACTGGAACTCGCCTGCTGGTTTCGATAACCAGCGGCGGACAGTGCTCTCGCTTCCTGGCAAGCGCGTCTCCCGAGTGGAGACTGCTGATCTGAATGACGACGGCTTTCTCGATCTCGTCCTCGCGGTTTATGCCGACGCCCGAAAGCCTTTGCTGCCAGGCGAGAAAGCGGTCATCGGCTCGAATCCCAACGCGGACTCATACATTTACTGGGGCAGCGACGAGGGATATTCACATTTGAGACGAACCTCGCTGCCAACCGTTGGTCCGCATGACCTCCTTGCAGCCGATTTGAACACGGATGGATACATTGATCTCTTTTTCTCCAGCTATCTGGCGGGCATTCACCGTCACTTTCCAGGCACGATCTTCTGGAATGGCTCTGAAGGTTTTGACCCTGTTCGGAGGACGTACATTCCGGCCTTCTCTGGTTGCGGGACAGTTGCGGCCGACTGCAATCTGGATGGTTTTCAGGACCTCGTCGTCGCCAATCATACGCGAGTTGGTAATCACCGCAGTGATTTGTGGCTCTACTGGGGCAGCGCGGATGGGTATGCGGAAAATCGCCGTACCTCGCTCCCGGCGGCCGGCCCACATTTCCTATCGGCAGCCCCTGTGGGTCACATCTACAACCGCTCCGATCGATATGACTACATCTCTCCTCCGCATGACGCCAGCAGGCCGCGCACCCTAAAAAGCATTTCGTGGAAGGCGGATACGCCCTTTCGCACGCGGGTTGAGTTGCAGATTCGCACGAGCGCAACGAACAGAGGACTGGCCTCCGCCGCATGGCAGGGCCCCGACGGCCCGTCGAACGCATTTCGAGCTCCGGGACCGATTGCTCCGGGGGTTGGCGGGAAGGACCGTTGGATTCAGTACAGGGCCAGCTTGATCAGCCCCAACTCTGCCAACACACCGGTTCTCCGGGAGGTTTCCATTGAATATGAGTGATGTCCGAGTGAGCATCCACAGAGTACACGGACTTTCAATGTTGCGAGATCTGCTCAAAGACAAGCGGGTGTTCGGTACCGGGACAAGGCAAACAGTCCACTGTAGCCGGTCAACTTTGTAGTACAGCCGTCTTGACTGCAGAACACAGATTGAATTGTCATTTAACGTCCAAAGTGAAAACTGTAGAGGTCGGTGTCCCGGAGCAGGAATCTTAGCCACACCACACGTCGGGCCAGTGTGCTGACGTTCGATCCGTTCTTCCACGCAACCATCCACTCAATCTGGTCGCCGCAGAGGTCCTCGCAATCCTTACTGGCATTACCAGCAAGGGCGGTGCCTTGAGCATCGGTGATTTCTCTGTGGACACTTCCCGCTGACGAAGTCGGGTAGTTGATGAATAGGCGACTTCCGGAAAACTGGAGCAGTTTCGTGAGCAGTTCTCTACGCTGGTAATCGCCATGGACGGAGACGAGACCGTCGGTCCGAATTACGTGATGCTGCAGGTGAGCCATCGAATGACTGTCGGCCTGGAAACCGTCGAGTGAGAATTTTTCCGTTGCGGCAGGCAAAAGTTCTGTGACGACCACGTTGGTGCGGCTGTACCAGTTGAGGCTGTTGCGTCCCGGACGGATGAAATCTTCCATGAAAGGACGATCGAAGCGGACGCCATCACGACTCGTGGCGAAGACTGCGTCCGAGATACCATCAAACGGTGATTCTGCAAGCAACTTACGTTTGGGAATGACCATGATGACCTGGAGAGTTCGGAAGTAATGTTGCACCGCGTTGCTATAGAGGTGTTCAAACTGGGTGTTGCTGAAGTCGAGCGGTTCCAGTTCGTGAAGTCCTTCGATGTCCGGGCTGCAATGCTGCGGACCTTGTCGTCCACGGGGCGATACCACGCCCGGTCGTACATGACGTCGCCGCTGCACACGCATCGTCCCATCACCCTGTGAAACGGCTGTGGTAGGTCGCCACGGCCTCGAAAACAGATTCGTCATCCGGGAACTCTCGGGCGCGCCCGGTTCCATTTTCCTGATTTGAGACACGCACAACGTCAAACAAATGCGAAAGATGGGATTGCGTGCCGAGAGGTTTATTCAGGCCAACCTGAAACTACTGCCGCAAAGAGTACGAGAACTCATAAAAAAACAGCTGGTCCTGAGTATTTTTTATGTTTTGTGGCCATCCGTGTCACAGAGTCCGGCCTTATTCGAGGTCATCTGCCGTCACGTTGTTCCATGGTGAGCGAAAGAAAGTCGCGGCCGAAGACCATGTCCGAGTACAAGCCGTCGGGAATATCCTGAGGGTCAGCAAGACGGTAGCGGTCGATGGCGGCTTCGTTCAATTCGATTCCCAGCCCCGGCGCTGAACTAAGCTTTAACTCTCCGTCATTGATTTCAAGTGGCACATCCAGCAGTTGTTCGATAAAAGGATTGCCCGTTTGGTCCATCTCGACGGTGATGCCGTGGTCGATCGATGCGACGACGTGCGTGTTGGCGACAACGGCGACGGCGTCGCTCCAAGTGTGAGGTGCCACGCGCAGGCCGGCCGATTTGGCCAGATCGGCGACTCGTCTGACCTCACTGATCCCGCCACAGCGGCTGGCGTCAGGTTGCACGATGTCAACAGCACCCGCGCGGATTAGCTCGCGAAAACCCTAGGCACCGAACTCGTTTTCACCGGCAGCAACGGGAACGGGGCAACAATCACGGAGCGACGTAAAGGCATCAATGTCTTCGGGTTCAAACGTTTCTTCGAACCAGAGCACCTTGCATTCCGCTAAAACTGCAGCAAGCTGTCGGGCAGTTGCCAGATCGTAGCGCATCGAGCCGTCCACCAGAACGTTACCGTCGCCCAGGACTCGATGAACCGCCTGCACAGCCACAATGTCGTGGTACAGGTCTGCCACGTCACTCCACAGTAATGCGCTGGCGTAAGCAGGGCAGGTTCTCTGATCGCCACCAAACAACGACCAGACGGGTTGGCCCTGCACCCTGCCGCGCAGATCCCAGAAAGCCACGTCGAGTGCGCCTATCGCTGACATCGCGGCACCTTTGCGCCCGTACCACCGAGTCACTTGGTACATCAGTTGCCACAGACGCTCAACTTCGGTCGGATCTTCACCGTGGAGCAGCGGTGCCAGTTGCCCCTCGATGATCAAGTGCAGAAGACCTGGGGGAGTACGCCGATCCGATACCTACTTCACCGGTGTCTGTGTGAACCCGTACCAGCGTTGTCACGCGCGCCGTGCACTTACCGCCGGCATAAGTGAACCCGTCTTCGTACTCAAACCGCAGCGTTATCACTTCGATGTGGTCGATTTTCATTTGCGATCACAGTCAATATCTGCAACAAACCCGGACGAAGTATAAGCCGCAACAGCGCCAAGTTAGGTTTTCAACTCGTCAGCCGCAGGTAACTGTCAAACCGCCACTATGCACCTTCGCGCTGTTTCGTGATGTTTCCGCGAGGACTGTCGGGCAGAGCCAGGATCTCTTCAGGATAAAACTGAACAATGTAATTGACAATGTCCCGCATCGAGACAATGGCTTCCGGAATGCCATCGTCTTTCAGGATGGGCACGTGGCGATAGCCACCAACTGCCATTTTGTTCAGCGCGTAAGCGATTTCATCATCGTGCTGCAGACATTCCGGATCGGATGTCATCACATCGGACACCGCGATGGTTGCGGCATCAAGTCCCCTGGCTACTACCTTGAGCAGAACGTCGCGTTCACTGAACAGCCCGAGCAGCTGGCTACTGTCCATGATCAAAACACAGCCGACGCGGCTCGAAATCATAGCTTCGACAGCTGTCGACACCGTGTCGTCTGGTTCAACGATGGTGAACGGATGCACGTCGGACAGCTGGCTCAGCGTCTCTGACAGGATGATCTCAGCAAAATGCCGGTCGCGAACTCGCTCATCTCCAGTTTGTCGTTCGTCTTCCAGACTGTCCATTGACATACCACATCTCCGACGACAGAACATGGAACCTGAAGCAAAAATCACTTGGCAGACTCAGGTTGCGGGAGTTGTGAGTTCTACGAAAATTCGGTGCAACTATAAACCATTTGAGAAAGAATCATGGCATTACTGAGCGGCCGACTCCGTGACCGGCTCCACCATCTGCTGAAACAGATTTTCCATGTGTTCCCTGTACTGTTGGTCCAGTTTCTGAAAGGGAACCCCCGTGATGTTCGATAACGTCAATAGCTGATTGGGATTCCGTCCATCCGGCCGATAAACTGAGGCCAGCAGTTGAACAAGATCGTCCCGATAGCGACCTTCGTCATAATGCATCAAAAAATGTGCGACGCCGGATGCCTGTGAATACAATTGTCGAACATTCGGGTGCTGCTGGAACTGATCCTTACCCAGACGACAGAATGTTTCCAGCGGAATATAGAAGTTGTCGCGGAGCAGTCTGTACTGAGCCGCGACGATTCTGACGTGATCCGGTCGACCGACCGAAATCACGTCGTCCTGAACTTCAAACGATTCGAAATAGCATGCCAGTCCCTCAATCACCCAGAAACTCGACTGACCACCCAAGATCCACTCTTGACGACGTTTCCGGGTCATTCGCGCCAGAGTGCGTGCGGCAGTGACTCGCGCCTGCCTGGTAGGAATGTCAAAAATCTGATGTGTTGCTTCGTGAAACAAAGTGTCCAGGCCCTCCTGTTCTAAATTCTTGAAGAAATAGCACCGCCGATCCGGTTGCCAGTACAGTCCATTGGTTTCGATTCCAGGTGGCACCTTGCTTCGAATCTGGCGCTGATATTCGTCCCGCGTTGCAAAGTACCAGACCTCCATCGGAGTCTGCGACCGCGAGCTGCGTCTGCCACGAACGGCTGCCCGTTCAAATCGTTTCCGCAAAGCTGCCGTGGTATCGAAAAATCCGGCAAGGTTCTGTTGCAACCACTCATAGTAGGTCTCCAGCTGCCGAGAGAGAATGACTCCTTCTTCAAGACTGACATTCGTCTTCACCAGAAAGTGTTCTGACTCAACCTGCCAGGCATTGCGGAAGTCACGGCGAATTTCTTCGTCCTTTGTCCGGGAATGCCAGCTGCCTTTCCAAGGACGCATACCTTCCTCGTAGCGTGTCAGATGCGCCCGGGGAATCCAGCCAAACTGCTCATGCAGAATATGAGGCTTGCGACCACCTCGCATGGCGGCTTCGTACGGAGAGACCCATTCCCCTTCATACGTGCTGTCGTCGTTGCGCAGCGGATCCTGAAACTTCTGCTGCCCAAGGATCGCTCGAGCATTGACATGGTCAGGATTGACTCGCAGCACATCCTGAGTGAGTCTGTACCCCAGCGATGGCAGTCCGGCTCTCAGTGTTTTCCGGGCCAGTAGGTAAAGGTCCCTGGCTCGGTTCATGCGCAGATGTGCCACTTCTGTTTGGCACTGGCGTTCTTTCTCCGGCAGAGTCAGTTCGATCGGCAGTGCAACCACTCGGGCTGGCAGCGTTCCGGAGCCGTCTGATATCAGATCGAGGGAAAGTTGTGTGACCTCATCTCCCACCTGCGGGAGATTGTTTTCGTGACACCAGTCCGCGACCTCACCGAGTTCGAACTTTAGATTTTCGAGAATCGTTTGACGCTGTTCCAAAAAGTTTCGGTGTCGGCGGCTTGCCGTGGCACCCACCCGATCCTGGCCGGGCGCTACACCGGTGGAAAGTCCCGTCAGCATCATCAGCAACACAATGCGACTAACCAAACCCTCAAAACCCATCAGTGGTCGCCTGTTTGATTTAAGCGAATGTCGCTCTGCTGTTTACGCGTCTGACGAGCTGAGGCAACAATACGCCAGCTTCCCGGAAAGCTCTGCGGGAAGACGCGAGTGACAAATACTCCGGCACGTTATGTCTGTGAACCAGGGGATAGTCTACCGGGAGCCGCGGATGCCAAGCAAGATGAAGCTCGAATTCATGGAACGTAAGGTCTGAACCAGCTATCGCGGAAAATTCGGCCACCTCCTGACTCAGGAAATCTCAGGAAGACCTACTCGAGGACACACTGACAGCAGAACACAATCACTGCATCGTGGACGGCGAGCGATGCAGGTCTTGCGACCATGAAGAATGATGCGGTGTGAGTAGTCAATCCACTCCTTCTTCGGCACCACTTCCATTAATTCCCGTTCAACGATGTCCGGGTTCTTTGACTCTGTGAGACTCAGCAGGTTGGAAATACGTTTGACGTGTGTATCAACCACAACACCAGACGAAATTCCGTACCATGTTCCCAGGACCACACTCGCAGTCTTGCGTCCGACGCCCGGCAGACGCACGAGTTCGTCGATGTCCTGAGGGACCTCTCCATCAAAGTCATCCAGCAGCGCCTGAGCCATCGCACGAATGTTGCTGGCTTTGTTTCGAAAAAATCCCAGTGGCTTCACGATTTTTTCCACAGCCGCCTGAGTCGCTCGCGACAGTTCGGCTGCATCCGGATACTTCCGAAACAACTCCGGCGTCGCCATGTTGACTCGAACGTCCGTGCACTGAGCTGACAGAATCGTGGCCACGAGCAGTTGAAATGCGGAATCGTGATGTAAAGCACACTCGGCTTTGGGAAACTCTTTTTTCAGTCTGCGGATGATCTTTCGGACTCGGGACCTGCGATCCTTAATTTGATCTTCGTTTGTTGCTGCGGGTTGCCTTGCCATGCTGAATCCAGATCACAGATGTCCTTTGTGTGTTGCGAGACAACCTATCGTATTTGATTTATTCCACCTGGCCAGTGTGTTGCTGCGAGGCAGCGTTCGATCGCTGCGTTGACACGTGCCCCGGTTGTTCCACTGGCATTGGGGTTGTTTTCGGGCCACGTATTCTGGAACTGGCAGCGCGTGGCCTCATCAGTTCGTTAACTCACGGCGGATTTCCGTATCCCCTCACGGCAACATGTTGTGGCTGGGTAACGGGAATGAGCTGTTGATCATTCGCGGCAACCACGATGTTGAATTCTTATGGCACGAGGTTCATGAAGTATTCAAAGATTGACTCGTTGAAATCTACTTCTCCGACGAGGACATCGCAGACAAGACCTCCTTAGACTTCAAAGATCGAATCAACTTCCATCCGTGGTTCTACTACGACGACATGGGTGTGTTCATCGAGCATGGTCATCAGTACGACACCTACAGTTCACTTGAGCACCTGCTCTACCCGCTCTTGCCATGGAATCATAGCAAGGTGGAATGGCCTGCCGTTTCGCTGGCCATTCGGCATGGTGTCAATCGCTTGGCTGGTTTTACGACACACGAAAAGGATGACTGGACATCCTTGGACTACTTACGCTTCTTTCTCACAAGGAATCCAGCCAACATCCCAAGACTCATTCGTATCTATGGCCAACTATTGCGGCGGTTCCTTTCGTACTACATCAACCACCGACGCACGACCCTCGACCCGATCGGTGAGATCCATGGACAGGTCCGCCGGACCCTGGCACCCGAAAGCGGACTCTCTCAAACCCAACTCATCGAACTCGAAAAACTCCACGCACCACCACGTCACCTAACTCTGATCGGGCTCATCAACACCTCGTTTATCGACCGGTGGTTATTGTTCTTGTTCGATTCCCTCTTCGTTGTGACCTTGCTGACCCTGGATCTTCCGTGGTGGGGCTGGCTCTTGGCCATGGCATCCATGTTGGGCTGGTCTGCAGCCGCGATGCGAGCTATGGATCGTATGCTTGATCCATACATTCCACCAAAACTCGCAGATTTTGCGGCCCGCATGCATGATATCGTGAAGACTCGATACGTCATTATGGGCCACTCGCATGTTCCGCACGTTGTGCTGCTACCCCAAGACAACGCCATCAACATCAACACCGGATCTTGGCTGCATCAGTCGGCAGTTGTTCGGCATGCAGATGAACACTGCGACTGCAACCTGACCCACGTGGCCGTCATAATCAATGATAACGCGCACCTTGATGCAGAACTGCGCCGATGGTGCATCCAGGCACGAAAACCGTTCCGTTGGAGCCATCACCCCGAACCCAGGTAAACATCGAAAGATGATAAGCGTTGCGATATTTGCACATAACGAAGCCAAACACATTCGGCGATCCATCCGATCGATCACATCAAACCTAGATTCATCCTCGACCAGCCAGATCGTTTTGCTCGCGAACGGATGCTCAGATGACACAGAAAACATTGTGGCAGATATCGCAAGAACTGACTCCCGAGTTACACTTGTATCTATCGCCGTTGGAGACAAGTGCAACGCGTGGAACGAGTATGTCCACAACATCAGTGAAGACTCGGAAATCCACTACTTCACTGATGGCGACTGCTGGGTTAAGGATGGATCTTTTGACCGAATGTCAGCATGTATCAGACACAGCACCACTATCAAAACTGTGGCAGGACTGCCATTTTCTGGTCGAAGCCGAACATCTCTTACACAACTTGTCACAAAACACCGGCTAGTTCTTGGCAACCTCTATGCCGTTCGTGGGTCCCACCTCCTGACCATACGCAAACGTGGCATCAAACTACCTGTAGGGCTGATGCGAAACGACAACCATATCACCAAGTTTATGTGGTCCAACCCAGACTTTGACAAGTTCATCCACAAGAACGTCATTTGGGACGATCAGAGCGGCTTCAAGTTTGACTCTCTCTCCCCCTTTTGGCCCCCCACACTCAATCTATGCCAAAAGGCTTGTACGATACAGGATTGGTGACATGCAGATGAACAAACTTGTAGCAACACCCCTAACGGCATTGCCACAAACAATGGACAACATCAACATAGAGATCCTCAATGAACTAACCAATGGACAAGTCAACGTTCGAGTCGCCGACAACAACCCTCATGGACGCTACCCAAAGCCTCGCCAATGGCTGGATTGGTTTGCTCGACGGCGTCTGAACCGAATGTACGAAGGGGGGCAACGACGATATGTCGAGGCGCTGTTGAACAAAAGCGAAAGTCAGACGGATAGCGAGCATTCCCAATCGGTCTAGCCCGCATTTCTCACGAGAGCAGTGATTGAGCCCATCGGCTGTGAATCGTCAAAGGTCCAACTAACCGTGACGGCGTCCGTTTTTGGTGCTGCAGCACCGGAAAATATACATGCACACGAATGCTGCCCCTGCCCCACCCGGTGCCAGGATCAGTAGTCGTCACTGCATCGCATTCCAATTCCAGAACACACGAGTGTTGAAAAACCGGATTCACAAACAACGCCAAAACATCTCACGCATGACCGTTTTTTGCAGCTTCTGGGCTACTTGGCCCAGCAAGCTCCGATCATGCTGCATACCGTCAGTCATGTCCTGACATGCACCGCAAATTACGCTGATGCAGTCGATGATTTTTCCGAACGCTGCCGCGGGACTGACAAATTCAACCACACCAAAATGGATCTCAAGCGGCTGAGTTGATCCGACAGACCGGTGTGTTGTCCCAGCCAATTCTGCCGGTGATTCATTCACTGCCCGTCGTTTCGTGGACGGAGTCAGAATTTATCCAAAGCGTCATCAAGCGTCTTGCACAGTGTCAGCACCTGATCCAGCCGGGTGAGCCGGAAGATTTCGAGGAGATCTTTCTGGATATTGCACAAGAGGAGCTTGCCGCCGGCTGCTGATACTTTCTTGTTTATAGTGATCAGTTTGCCCAGAGCTGCACTGGACAGATACTCGACAAGATCAAAGTCCAGAATGATCTTCGTCCGCGCGTCACTGTCGACCAGCGCGGAGAGCTCATGCCCCACCAGTTCGATACTGGGTTCGTCGAGAATCTTCCTGTCAAGAAACCTGGCAACTGTAACACTTCCAATGTCTTCGATATCTAATCGCGGGTTTAAACTGGACATGAATGACCTCATTCGAAGAAGACAGGAAAGCAGGGGACAGGCATCAACACACAACCGGGTCGCACATCGATGAACGACGCGAGCGGGTACGACCTGCTCAGTTTCAACCTTAGCCCGGCAAGTCCGGGTGTCAAGAAGGCATTTCCGGAGTTGAGCAAGGACAGGGCCATTGAATTTCTGAGAACTGCTCCGGGCTTTGGCCAGGTTCGGTAAAACCAATCTGTCTGAAGTAGTCAGGCGATGATTTTCCAGATCGGCTGGGCCCCTTCGACTCCAACTAGTCGGTTGTCAAGTCCCCCGAAAAAGTAAGACAGGTTATTGGGGTCCAGTCCCATTTGGTGCAGGATAGTCGCGTGCATATGTCTGACATGCAACACATCGTCCACCGCCGCACTTCCCAGTTCGTCGGTTGTGCCAATGCTGGTACCTCCCTTAATACCGCCGCCTGCCATCCACACGGTAAACCCGTAACTGTTATGATCGCGACCGCTTCCCTTGGCATATTCCGCCGTTGGTTGTCGGCCGAATTCACCTCCCCAGACGACGAGTGTTTCATCAAGCAGAGATCGTTGTTTGAGATCCTGCAGCAGACCAGCGATTGGCAGGTCCGTTTCACCTGCATGCAAATTGTGGTTTTGCTCCATGCCGGCATGGGCGTCCCAGTTGTCATCGTTGTGAGCTCCACCGGAGTAGAGCTGTACAAAACGAACTCCGCGTTCCACCAGTCGTCGAGCCAGCAGACACTGTCGGCCAAATACCGAGGTTTCTGAGCCGTTCAGCCCATAGAGGTTTTGAGTGAATTGCGTTTCCTGGGAGATATCTACCGCTTCGGGTGCTTCCGACTGCATACGATAAGCCAGTTCATAGGACGCAATCCGAGCCGCCAGACTGCTGTTGTCCACACGTGTTGCCAGATGCTGTTCATTGTAGTCTCGAAGTGTATTCAGAATTCGTCGTTGAGCGGCATCGGTCAGGTCCTGCGGTCGGCGGAGATCCAGAATCGGTGTCCCGGATGACCTCATTACCGTCCCCTGATAGAACGCTGGCATATACCCACTGTTCCAGTTTTTGGCGCCACTGATTGGGCCGCCACGCGGATCCAGCATCACCACAAAGCCCGGCAGGTCTTCATTCACTGATCCCAGACCGTAGTTAATCCAGGAACCCAGCGCAGGGTGCCCACTCAGAATTCGACCGGAATTCATCATTAACATGGCAGACCCGTGAATTGGCGAATCAGCTGTCATGGAATGAATAAAGGCGATGTCATCAACACACGTCGCAAAGTTGGGGAACAAATCACTGACCCATTTGCCGCATTCGCCGTACTGCCGAAATTTCCAACGTGGCTCAACAATTCTGCCTTTGCTTTTGTGTCCGCCGCGGCCGAATGTTTTTACCTCGACTGTTTTACCGTCCATGCCATTCATAGACGGCTTGTAGTCGAACGTGTCCATGTGGCTTGGCCCGCCGTACATGTACAGAAAAATGATACTCTTTGCTTTGGGCGCGAACTGCGGTGGACGGGCGGCCAGCGGACTTTGCCACCGGCTCTGGCCATCAGCAGCAATCGATTGACGTAACAGAAATCCGTCCTGGCTGAGCAGACCGGTGAGTGCAAGACCCGTGAACCCGGCGCCTGTTTCCCAAAGAAATTCGCGCCGTGTTCGGCCACAGAAGCTGGGGCGTGTCATGTCAGATTCCACTCGTCAACAGGGTGGCGGAATGGCCGATGATTTGATTGTTCATCAGAGAATAATTTTTGTGCGCCCGTCAGTGGCCCGCATAGACATTGCCACTTTCTCACACACACGACGTCGAACCGCAGGCGTGAATGAATTACGCAAGCACTCTCTTTTGCGTTTCGCACCTGGAATTGTTGCCATTTGCACCAATGTGATGTTGTCAATTAATCAAGATAAATAAACTCGTTCAGATTGAGCACCACCAGACACAAATACTGGAGTGCCATTTCCGACGACATACCGTCATCTGACTGGAGTGAATTCATCAATCGTACTCCCTGTTCAATTTCACCATCCGTTGGAGGGCGCTGGGTGACTCGTGTGAGTGCCATGCGGACCCGGTCCGTGGCAGATTCTGCAGCGTGCTGACGGAGCAGTTTTGCGAACTCAGCAGCCTGCTGCTGCATAAAACTACTGTTGAGCAGTCCCAGAGCCTGAGTTGGCTGAATCGTAACGAAACGAACCGGGCACGTCTGATCAGTATCAGCGAAATCGAAGCTTTCCAGCAGCGGATCCACAAGTGATCGCTTCACATGGATATAGATACTGCGGCGATCCCGGTCTTCTGGCGACGATTTTCCCCAGCCGAAACCAGGCCGTGACTGACCAGCTTTGACTTCATCCGGAATGTCCGTATAGACGCTGGGCCCAAACAACCTGCTCGTATTCAGTCGGCCACTGGCCCATAGAATGGAATCTCGAATTTCCTCTGCCGTCAGCCGCCGCATGTCGTATCGCCAGAAAAAGTCATTGACCGGATCACGGTTCCAGGCGTCTTCCCGCCAGGCAGATGACAGCTGGTACGTTGCAGAGGTCATGATCAGACGATGCATATGTTTGATCGACCATCCGTTATTCTGAAACTGCAGGGCCAGCCAGTCGAGCAACTGCGGGTGAGTCGGTGGCGTGCCCTGAAATCCGAAGTCACTCGTCGAACGCACAATACCTCGACCAAAATGATGCTGCCAGATGCGGTTGACCATGACGCGAGCTGTGAGCGGATTGTCCGGACTGGCGATCCAGCCGGCCAGTACACTGCGACGTCCAGTTGTCAGCGCCCCCTCCACTATTTCCGGTATCACAGCATCCGGGGGTGACAATACAGATGGAAATCCGGGAGTGACCTCTTCACCTGGAGCGTGCGGGTTGCCCCGTATGAGCACGTGAGTTGGATGGATCGTTTCCATGTCTTCTGTGATGCAAAGTGCCCTTGCACGTCCACTGGGGCGGTTTTTCTCCAGTTCCTTTTGGCGTTTGAGAAGACTGCGATAATGGTTGACCTGGGCTTCGGTGAGTCCCTTGTCTTGGAGTTCATCCACAATGGAAGGGCGACTCTCGACAAACTGAAAATCTTCCTTTTGAGGCTCTGACAAAAGTGGACGAACGATCTGTTCGAATTCGTCTATCAACCGCCGCAGTTCGGAAATCTTCCTGTGGTGAGTCTCCAGATCGCGTTCGAGCAGTTTGGCGTCCTCCGGGAAATCCACTTCACGAACGGAGGCGGATTCGACCGTCTTCTGGCTGCGCTGGCCGTATCGCCTCACATTGCGGAAGAACGCCAGCAGCCGGTAGTAGTCCCGCTGAGGAACTGGGTCGATCTTATGATCGTGACAACGCGCACAATTGACTGTGAGTCCGAGCATCGTCTGACTGGTGGTTCCAATGATGTCATTCACATCGTCATAGAATGCCAGCGCATGATCGGCCGGTTCGTCGTCCCATCGTCCCAGCCGGTAGTAGCCGGTGGCAATGATCGACTCGGCGGTCGCAGCTTCTAGTTCGTCACCCGCGAGTTGTTCCGTAATGAACTGGTCATACGGTTTGTCGGAATTGAACGCTCGGATCACATAGTCCCGATAGCGCCAGACGTGTGGTTTCGCCCCATCACGTTCATAGCTGTTGGTCTCCGCGTAGCGCACGAGGTCCAGCCAGTGACGTCCCCAGTGTTCGCCGTAATGGGGTGACGCCAGGAGAGATTCAATCAGGTCAGAGACACTATCCTGATCGAGTGACCCGTCAGCGCGTTCGAGTCTGTCCGACCATGCTGCGGCAACTTCAGGACTCGGCGGCAGACCCGTCATATTGTAGTACATCCGACGGACCAAGGTTTGCACGCTGGTTGGCGGAGATGGTTCAACGTCAATTCGAGTGAGTCCGCGGGCGATAAAGTCATCGATCGGATTGTGCCCCCAGTTGGTTTCCGGCACGGGTGGATCGGTGAGGCGCTGAAATGACCAGAATCTCTTTGTGTCCTCGCTGACTTCCGGAGGACCGGCTTTTGCTTTGTACTGCAGCCGTTTGTGCCCGGCCGGCCATGGCAGGCCCCCTTTTACCCATTGTTCCAGCATCTGGACCTGCTTCCGGGGCAGTGGGCCCTCTGGCGGCATTTTGATGCTGTCGTATCTGACGGCCTGGATCAGACTGCTCTCACCCGGATTATCGCTATTGAAGGCAGGGCCGCCCTGTTCGCCTCCCGCCAGAATTCCCTCGCGCGTAGTGAGATCCAGCTTGCTTTTTGGGGAACTGCCGGCATGACATTTCAGGCAGGAATGACTGAGGACCTCCACCGCGTGTTCGAACAACTGCTGCTCAATTTCCGTCAGTTGGGGGTTGTCGGCTTTCGCGACGTGGACGATGCATACGCTCAGGAAAAGGACGAGACAGCGTTGCAGGAACATTCGCTGCTCCGGCTGAACACGGGAAACAGAAATAGCATGGGCTCCGGTTAGATTCTATCGATCAATACGACCGTTGGTTGGAGAAAACAGATCTTCCCGGCATGATATCCCGGCGGTGGAAGCAAGAAAACGGAATCGGCCGACCAAACCTGCTGCGGCTCGGCAGGAACGATTCAAATCATACCCATTTCAACTACAGATTTCCTGACCGCCGCTGGTGTCTACGCTGCCTCGGTCAGGAGAGACGGTGGTGTGTTTGTCGACGCAGGTAAAGAAGTGACCGTTGCTGGCGACGGAAATGGGATGCTGTTTGTGTCGCCGCGATGACGTTGGATTTGTGAGCTGTGAAACGACTGACCGCTCAAACAATTATTGGTTTCCAGAATGACGGTGTTCAGGATTTGACAGATTGAAGCTCCTGCTGACCCGTTTTTATGTGCCTTGTACTGCCATTCGGTATGAGACTCCCAATAGAGTTAAATCTCAGGCAGTATTACGATTTGCCCATCCCTGAACAATGTTTGCGGGTGGCTGGTAGTCTGTTGCCACGAATCACTTGTCAGGTTTTGAGAGAACGGACGGTTTTAATGGGCTGTCCGAAGTCACAGAATTCGTCCTGCGGGCCGCCGGACCGATCTCCAAAATCACCGCAGTTCCTTCGGGTGGTATTCGCTGTTCCCACGCTTCGTACGTTTGACCGCCGTCAGATGCAGAACTTGGCTCGGCCACGTCGATCGTTGAAGAAGGGAAGTTAGCCACGGTGATAAAATGGCCTCCCTCGGCGGTATACCGCCGCCGGCCGGTTGTTTCGTCGGTGTGCCAACTGCTGCCGGTGAACACAAATACCGCCTCCATCGGCCGCGACTGACTCTTTCTGTAGAATTTCTCAATCGCCTCCTGGTAGTTTGTGTCATCCCAGAGTGTCAGCAGGCGCTGACGCTGTTTCTCTGTCATCGGTCCGTACCACAGGATCTCTTTGTTGTATGGGTCGTATCGCAGTTCTTCATGCGGCAGTTTGACACCTGGCGGCGTAGCGGCCAGCGGGTGGGAGAAATAGCGATGGACTGAGTGTCGAATCCACGAACGCGGATCTTTACTTTGCAGTCTGTCTGAATTGTCAAGCCAGTAAACGCGCATGTCCAGTTCCGGTCCTTCCGGCGGACGATAGTCGGGATAGAACACGGCGGGCCTGCCATGTTTGAGGCCCAGTGCCACCAAAGCTGCATGCACTACAAATGCGCGCGCCCTGACGTTCAGAATGGTTTCATGCTCGCGCTGTCCAACCGGCACACAAAGCATTTCCAGAACACAGTTTCTACAGGAAACTTCAGTGTGCAGGTAGACCCGTTTTTTCGACCGATTCAGAAAGACCGTGTGTGCCGGATTCAATGGTATGGCATCCTGAATCAAGTTGCTAAGCAACCTGGGCAGGGGCGCCAGAGGGGCACGCTGAGAATCGGCGCCATCCGAGCCACTGAACCGCGAACCGGGCGCGGGCTCCGGTGCCTGCTGGCCGTACGCTGTTCCGTCTGCCGTCCACAGAAAATAAAAAACAATGATTCGGCCCAATGCTTGTTGAATTCTCACTGGAGCCATTCCCGTTTGACAAGAAGGGGATTGGTGAATTGGTCCATCGTACCGAGGGATCTCCACCGAGTAAACGGCAGCGGACCCGGTGCAGAACGGTTGTCTCGCTGGATTGCCCCGTGCGAATCGCCTCAGCCTTCTGTAACCGGCATGCAGCGAGTTTTGGTTTACATGGCTCCGAACCACAGGATTGCATAGACATGGCAGAGATGATTCGTTTCACTGGGTCCCTGTGATGGATGTATGATGATTTTCCGCGTGGTCTCCGATGTGCTGCTGACTTCGGCGGGAAAGGGTACTCCTAGGAATTCTAAGCCAGCCGTCAGAGGGTCACTTGACAGTGAATCAGATCGTCCCGGCTGCATTACTCTTCGAGTACCGATTCCGCGTCCCTGCATGTCCGGATCCCTCCCGAACGAAAACTGGTCGGCTGCTGAAACTGTCCAGGATGGCTCAACTGCCCGTTCTTTCGATCATCGATGGTCGTCAGACGTACTCCACTTTGAGTGCCGGCTGGAACGCAAACGGCCTGGGCATCGTCATATCAGTTCGCGGTCGGACGCAGCCGCTCACGGGTGACCCGAACCGGCTGGAAGACTCAGACTGCGTGGAGCTTTGGATCGACACTCGACCCGTCGGCACAGTCCATCGGGCCACCGGATACTGTCATCGTCTGGCTTGTCTCCCCAGAGACCACTCAGCGAGCGGAGCCCCTTCGGCCGTTTCTCTCGCGATCCCTCAGCAACGTGAAGTTCGAGCTGACATGCAAACGCGATACATTCAGCTGCGTGTGCATTTGCGTAAGGGCGGTTACGACATGGAAGTCTGGATTCCGGAAAGTCAGCTATACGGCTACCGCCAGATGGACGAGCTGCGACAGTTAGGTTTCTACTCACTGGTGCGAGACACTGAACTTGGTGAACAGCCACTCACGATTACCGACGAATTTCCCTTCGCCTGGGACCCGTCTTTGTGGGTCAATTTGGAGCTAACAGACGAATGAGCAGCAGGATGTTGGCGGCGGCATTATGTTTGGGCGGATTTGCGACAGTTCGGGGACAGCCAGTTGATGAGGTATCACACGAATCTGCCGAGCCCTGGCCGATTGTGATTGCTCATCGAGGTGCCTCCGGTTACCTGCCGGAGCACACCACAGAAGCCACCGTGCTCGCTCATGCGCTCGGTGCCGATTACATCGAGCAGGATTGCGTGCTGTCGAAGGACAACGTGCCGGTCGTGCTGCATGACATTTCACTGGATCTGGTGACCGACGTGGCTGAGGTATTTCCCGATCGGTACCGCGATGATCGGCACTGGTACGTGTTCGATTTCACACTGGACGAACTTCGGCAGCTGCATGTGCAGGAACGCTGTCGGCAGGCAGACTCCGCAAGATTCCCTGCTGGACTGGGTCGCTTTCAAATCTCCACGCTCAGGGAGCATGTAGAGTTGATTCAGGGGCTGGATCATTCCCGACGCACCACGACCGGATTGTACATCGAACTCAAGAAGCCTGCGCGGCATCATGCCGAAGGACTTGACGTCGCTGGAGAGGTTTTCCGGGTCCTCGGTGATTTCGAACTGGATGACGCAGATGACCGCGTCTTTCTACAGTGTTTTGACGAGAAAGAACTGCGCCGAATAAGAGTTGAGCTCAAATGCCGCCTGCCATTGATTCAGCTGCTCAGGATGCCACCGAGTACGGACCAGATTCGTGAGGCGGCTCGGATCGTGGATGGATTAGCTGTGTCGATCAATTGTGTGCTCTCCGGTATGACGAACGGGCCGAACCCAAAGCCGATTCTGACCGATGTGATTCGTCAGGCTCACGCAAATGCGATGCAGGTCCATGTCTGGACTGTGCAAACCGATCGAATGCCGCAGTCTGTTGAATCGGTGGATCAACTGTTGACGTGGATTGTTCATGATGCCGGAGCCGACGGAGTGTTCAGCGACCATCCGGACGCAGTCGTGAAGTGGCGCACATCAACGTCGAAGGAAGGCAGGACCGGTCCGTTTCAATTGATTCGGCAGAGATGAACCAGAAGTGCGGCTCCCCGCGACAGCCGGAATCTCTGATGCTTTCAAACGCTGCCCGACGCCATCAGCTGTGAGTGTGCTCTTCTCCAGGGAAGCTGCCGGATTCCACTTCACTGATGTAGGCGCGTAGCGCACCAAGAGCCTGCTCTCGCAGCTCAGCAAATTTCTTTAGGAAACGGGGATTGAAATCGGGTGTCAGCCCCAGCATGTCGGGACCCACCAGCACCTGACCGGTACAGCCTGGGCCTGCACCGATGCCGATCGTCGGTATGGATAACGCCGCAGTAATCCGTTGAGCCAAGTCACCCGGTATCAGTTCCAGCACAATGCCAAACGCTCCCGCGTCTTCGGCCGCTCGAGCGTCGTCCAGCAGAGTTTCGCTATCCCGCTGCACGCGTCCCATTGCCCCCAGCTTGCAGACAGCCTGAGGTCGCATGCCTACGTGGGCCATGACAGGGATGTCTGCCCGGCCGATCGCTTCGATTGTGGCACGTTGGATTCGTCCACCTTCCAGTTTCACCGCATCGGCTCCGGATTCTTTGATCACCCGCCCGGCGTTGCGAACCGCCTGTTCGGCAGATTCCTGATAGGACATGAACGGCATATCCACGACGACCAGTGCCCGCTGGACGGCTCGACAAACGATGGAGCCATGGTAGATCATTTCGTCCAGAGTGACCGGCAATGTTGTGGAATGCCCCTGAATCACCATACTGAGGCTGTCACCGACCAGAATACTGTCGACTCCCGCCTCGTCCATGATACCTGCCCACAGGTAGTCATAGGCCGTGACCATGGACAACCGACGATCCTGCTCGCCAGCCGCCAGGAAATCAGGAACAGTGATTCGTCTTTTTTTTAAAGAAAACACGATATTTCGGTCCCGGACAGGAATCGGAAACAGTGACCAAATCAATTGATGATGAGACTCGGTGTTGCACCGATTACGCGCAGTCTACCGTGCGGACAGCGCATTGCACGGCTGAGTCGAATGGAACCCCATGACAGCGGCAGCCTACAACTTGTACGGTTCCGCTGGACAGGCGGCTGGTCCTGGCCCCCGTCGAACAGACAAAAGTTGACCATGTGTGGATTGAACCCTAGAGTTGCCTGGTTCGTGGTACTTATCGGACATTCGGAGTACCACGACCTCATTCACCGATTGCTATTGACGATCTGATAAATCACATATCAGGGAAAATGAATGGCCGACCAACCGGAACAACCAAAAAAAACACCTGAAAAGGGACCCCAGCGAGACCGTGGTTCACACACCAACCTGTTGTGGTATGCACTGGTCTTCAGCCTCGTCGGAATGGTCGTTTTTTCCACCATGAGCAGCCCGTCGGGTGAGCTCATGAAGTACAGCGAATTCGTGCAGAAAATCGAATCCGGTGAACTTTCACCTGAAGAAGTCCATAATCTGCAGATCGGCCCGATGGAAATGACCTGGCAGTCCAAGTCAGACGAGTATCTCAAGTCGAATCGGAGTGCCGAGGTCAAACGCTATCGAGTGGGTCTGTGGGGACAGGGCGACGATGCCACTGCTAATCTGGAAGAGCTGCTGCATAACAACCAGATTACATCAGCCTATAAGACGGCACCCTCACCGTGGAACGAAGTCCTGCCCACACTCCTGCTCGCCGGACTGTTGATTGCGATTATGATCTTCACGTTACGCCGCCTGGGCGGTGCCGGTTCGGCGATGGCATTCGGTCGAAGTCGTGGCAAGCTGTACGCACAGGAAGAGATCAGCATCACGTTTAATGACGTCGCGGGCATTGATGAACCACTGGTAGAACTCAAAGAGATCGTTGAATTCCTCAAGACACCTCAAAAATACCAGTCACTGGGAGGAAGAATTCCACGAGGCGTCCTGCTTGTAGGACCTCCAGGTACCGGCAAGACACTGCTTGCCAAAGCGGTCGCCGGAGAAGCCAGCGTTCCATTTTTTGGTTTGTCCGGTTCGGACTTCGTGGAAATGTATGTCGGCGTCGGTGCAGCGCGCGTACGTGATATGTTTCAGCAGGCAGTGCAGCGTTCGCCCTCGATTATTTTCATTGACGAACTGGACGCGCTGGGCAAAGTCCGTGGCAGTGGAGCTCCCGGTGGCCACGACGAACGCGAACAGACGCTCAATGCACTGCTGGTGGAGATGGATGGCTTTGGAACCAATCACAGCGTGATTGTGATGGGAGCCACCAACAGACCGGAAACACTGGACCCGGCCTTACGGCGACCTGGCCGATTCGATCGTCACGTTGTGGTTGATCGACCGGACATTAAAGGGCGTGCAGCCATCCTGGATGTGCATGCGAAAAAAGTAAAGCTATCGGACGAAGTCAATCTGCAGAAGATTGCAAAGCTGACTCCCGGATTCGTGGGAGCCGATCTGGCCAATCTGGTCAACGAAGCAGCCCTGTTGTCGGCCCGTCGGGGCGATACTCGTGTGACTATGAAATCGTTCGAAGAAGGCGTTGAACGGGTAATGGCTGGCCTAGAAAAGACATCGCGCATCGTTTTGGAAGAGGTCAAACGTCGTGTGGCCACGCACGAGTCCGGCCATGCACTGGTAGCCGGCAGTCTCCCGAATACAGATCCCGTCCACAAGATCTCCATCATTCCCCGCGGAACGGGAGCACTGGGTTACATGCTTCAGCTTCCCGAAGATGAACGGGAATTGCTGACACAGTCGGAACTCGACAGCCGCATCGCGGTGCTGCTGGGCGGCATCGCGGCCGAGCAGATTGTGTACGATGAACCGTCCACCGGAGCACAAAATGATCTGCAGCGTGCATCCGAAATAGCTCGCCGAATGGTAACTGAGTTCGGCATGAGTCCTCGCCTTGGCCACATGTTCTACAGTGACTCACAGCATTCACCGTTCATGGGTCCCGGAGGTCCGGGCATCATACAGGAAAGCATTCACAGCGAAGAAACACGGCGAGAGATCGATCTGGAGGTCAAACGGATCGTTGATGAAGCCTATCATCGAGCCTATGAGATCCTTAAGTCTCAGGAAGACGTTCTGGAACACTTGAGTCGGGATTTGTTTGAGAAAGAAACAATGACAGCTGAAGAGATGCAGGGAATCATCGGTGCACATCGAGATGGCCCCAAGATCGCACCCGGCACAGCTGCCATTCCTGGGCGGACTGGCGAAGACCCCTCGACAGAGCCTGGTGAGACAGAAGTGGCACGCGACGTGGTTGAGTGATCCAGACAGCTGTCACCGAACTGTGAGGTTCAGGCCTGCCGGACATTCAATCGGCGTGTGACGTTTTGGCGCAGCTGGTCTGTTAATCTCGCCGGTTATGTAAATGATCATACTCGCAGATTGAAAGACTGCTCCATTTCGAATCAGCGGTTTCACTCAGGTCGAGGGCTAGCTGTGTCACTTCGGCTGAAAATTCTGTGGTTCTCAAATCCGTTTCTGCAAACAGTCTCGGTACTGTCTGCCGTGAGAGACGAGTTTCAATGACTGCTGGCCGTTGTTTCCGCTGACAACGGTACTATCTTCGTGGCCGACCCTAATCTGCCCAGGATCTGAAAGATTAAAGCGAGCCGAAAATCGATCTTCTTTCTGGCGTCGACAGAATTTCGGACACCATCGAATGCCAGTCGCTGTCTTGGCCTTGACCATGCCGATCGATTACTCGTCGGTGATTCCTCAACACGGGATGTCTATTGTTTTGATGATGGTGGGCGACCGGCGCCTCCGACGAACAGACAGATCGAGATTCCGACGGCGGTCGCTGTCACAAATGATCGCACGATCTACACGGCGGATCCGGAGCTGGACCGCATCTGCAAGATGCCAGCGCATGGCTCTGAACAGCCTGATGAGTTTACAGTGATGAATTCCCCACGCGGACTCACTCCGGACCGGGGCGAAGTTGTGTTGATTCTTTCAACGTCGAGCCGCGTGGGTAGGTTCAACAGGTGAGTCAGAACGGAACAGTGGAGCCATTCTTGAACGACCATCCGTTTCGATTCCCTCAGAATATTGTGCGTACCGCCGACGGTTCATTCTTCGTTACAGACAATTACAATCGTTGCGTCTGGAAAGTGTCGGTAAATGTCCGGTATACAGAAGGTAGGTAGACGGACGTCCCCTGAATCGCTCGTTGGGATCTGCCGATTGGAAGATGGTCTGTTGATTGCAGACCACCATATTCGAACCGTCTTTCGTTTGTCGCGGGACCCGATGCTGACAGTTTTTTCCGGTCTGAAACATCAATTGCGTGGTGGTCCCCATGAGTGAAATACAGATCGTTCCAGTGCTGGACGTGTTGAATGGTGTCACGGTGCAGGCAGTCGCCGGACGTCGTGATGAATACCGTCCGGTCCGCAGTTGCCTCACAAATTCGGTCGATCCGACCGTGGTGCTTCAGCATCTGGATGAAGTCTGCAGATCGGGAATTGCCTACGTCGCCGATCTGGATGCAATCCTGCACCGAGAGGTAAACCGCTGCATACTGGCGGACTTGTCGCGAACGGACCTGAACCTGATGGTGGATGCCGGGATTCAGTCGTGCGAGGACGTGCGGGACCTGCTGGATCTGGGCATCGAACACGTGGTGGTCGGACTGGAATCATTGCCCGGTCCCGAGATGGCTCGTGAACTGATGAAAGCTTTCGGTGCGGATTCGTTGATTCTGAGTCTCGACCTGCACTCCGGCATCCCGTTAGCGCAAAATCAGGTCTGGGCCCGTTCGTCGCCTCTATCCGTGCTGGAAGAACTGATCGAGGTCGGTTTTCAGCGATGGATTATCCTGGATCTGTCAGCCGTAGGAACAGCGAGGGGAGTGCCCACGGCAACGCTGTGCGGGATGCTGCGTCGGCTGCGCCCGGATGATGAAGTCATCACCGGCGGCGGAATCCGAACGGTTGCCGACCTGGGTGACTTGGAGACGACTGGCATCGATGCCGTACTTATCGCCTCCGCACTACATAACGGCGCTGTCTCGATCGAAGATATTTCTGAATGGCGACGGAGGCCCGCGGGACCGTAGGCCGATTTTGCGAAATCCGGCTGTACCTGGTCCAGGGACTGGAATGATCTCGCTCAGGCGATTCCCGGGTTTCACTGCTCATTTCCGCAGCAGCTGACTGCACGAACCGCGGCCGTTGCTGCGAACTCAGGTCGACGGATTGGTCTATTTTCGTATACAGTTCGTGAATTGCTGACTGGATCGATCCGTTATCACACGTTTTACCAGACGATGAGAGCTTTTTCATCCATCCTGACAACTGCTGCCGTGCTGGTTCATGCACTGCTGGGATGTTGCTGGCATCATTCCCATTCCTACGAATGGAACCAGGTGATCGGGTTGCCAGCCAGGGTCAAACCACATGTGTCGGCGGTGCAGCATCACAATTGTACGCATGATCATTCGAAATCTCCCCTTCAGCATGAAGCCGACGACCACCGTCAAAACGAGTCCAACGACAATGAACCATGTCACGGCCAACGCTGCAGTGAAGGTGGCTGTTTGTTCATTTCTGTCGCTCGAATGGGTGCTGAGTGGCGTATCGGGACCGCACGGTCTGCTGCGGTCATTAATGAGAACCGTGCTGCGGCATCGATGCAGAGTCCGCTCCGGTCAGTCACCCGTATCAATACGGCGTGGCGTCGATCTTTGGTCCCCCTGCGCGCACTAACGCAGGTCTGGCGAGTGTAAGACTCTCAGCAAAGAGTCAGTTGCGGTATGTGGCGACAAAAATCTCCCGGCACCGCATTGCTGTTACTGTCGTTCGTGCTGTCTCCTGCATTGCTCCGGGTCCGGCTCTACACGGACCACACATAGCGCGGGCTTTGTGCTGACGACATTTCATCCAGTTGTTCTCAGTGTGGATATTGCTATGAACCAGCCAGTCATTCGCTTCATGACTTCTGTCAACAGGTGGGCGGGGCCCGTATTGTTGGTTGTAGTCGTCGTAGCTGGTGCGTGGACTCGCGACAGGTGGCTTCCTGCGACCCACAACAGCGTTCGAGCCATTATCTCCGGTTTCAGGCGAGGAGATTCCGGTGTTCATGCTGAGTTTGTCTCGAAGCCGGAAGACACTCACGCTGGACATGAACACCCGGCCCATCCCGGTCACAACGAAGAAGCATCACTGGAACTTTCGGACAGTGCTCTTCGAAATATCGGGCTGAAGGATAATGCAATACGAACGATCAGATTCCAGACATATCGGAAAACGATCACGGTGCCGGCGGCCGTAGTGGAGCAACCCGGCAGGACACGTGTACAAGTTGCCACACCGATGACAGGCGCAGTCACTCACGTCCATGTGGTTGAAGGGGAAGCGGTGCAGCCCGGAACGCTGCTCTTCCGGATTCAACTGACGCACGACGACCTCGTGAAGGCTCAAACCAGCCTGGTGCATACACTGGGGAAACTGGACGTAGAGGAGAACGAGATCGCCCGGCTGAAGGAGATCCCGAACAGCGGTGCTGTGGCCGGCCGTTTTTTACTGGAACATGAGTATGCCAGAGAAAGGCTGACAGCGCTGTTGCAGGCGCAACGCGAATCATTGCGGCTGCACGGACTGTCTAAGCCACAGGTCGCGCAGATTACTAAAACCCGGCGACTCCTGGGCGAATTGCAGGTGTTCGCACCGTCACCCGACGATCATTCGGGAGACGAAATCCAACTGACTGAACATCTCACGCAGCCGTCAGCATCCACGAGCCAGCAGGGCGAACCACCGGCTGGTGAAAAGAGCGATGTCACTGCTCCACTGATTCTGCAGCAGTTAAACGTCCACAAGGGGCAGTCGGTCGATGTCGGAGAAACATTGTGTATTCTCACGGATCTTCGAAAGCTCTACATCAAGGGCATGGCGTTTGAGTCGGACATCGGGGTACTGCGACAGGCATGGCGGCGGGGATGGAACGTGTCCGCTGTATTTCACCCGACCGATGACCGAGCCGACCGTGTCGATGAGCTTGAGATTGCCTGGCTGGCAAATGAAATAGATACCGACTCACGGACTTTGCATTTCTACGTCGACCTGCCCAATCAGATCGTCGATGATCGGTGGCAGGCAGATTGTCGATTTGTGGACTGGAAGTATTTCCCGGGACAACGACTGAAGCTGCAGGTTCCCGCAGAAGAATGGCCTGACCGCATCGTGTTGCCCGTCGATGCGGTAGCAACTGAAGGTGTTGAATACTTTGTATTCCGGAAAAATGGAACGCACTTCGAGCGCCTTCCTGTTCATGTGGAGTATCGAGACCAGCATTCCGTGGTCATTGCCAGCGACGGGACATTGTTACTAGGCGACGCTGTCGCGACGCGCGGCGTGCATCAGATGCAGATGGCGCTCAGGAACAAAGCGGGCGGTGCCCCTGATCCACACACCGGACACAGCCATTAGAGATGTTTTTATCGTATGAGTATATGCGCAGATCTCAGGGAAATCTGGCGGATTGACGTCCGAGTCGGTTCGACACTGGATCCGCGCAGTGACATTCGCTCCCGGAGAAACACTTCATGCTGAATGCGATTATTCAATTCGCGCTCCTGCAGCGACTGTTGGTGATTGCACTGGCGCTGATCATGACCGGCTATGGGGTATGGCAGGGGATGCAAGCAGAGATTGATGTGTTTCCGGACCTGAATCGTCCGCGCGTGGTCATCATGACGGAGGCACATGGACTGGCTCCCGAAGAAGTTGAGACACTCGTGACAATTCCCATCGAAACGTCAATGAATGGCGCGAACGGAGTTCAGGTGGTCCGCAGTTCGTCGGGTGTTGGTATATCAGTTGTCTATGTCGAATTCGACTGGGGAACAGACATCAACAACGATCGACAGATCGTCAACGAACGATTGCAGCTGGTCCAGGAACGTATGCCGAAGGGCGTCACTCCGACTCTCGCACCAATCTCGTCAATCATGGGCCAGATCCTGATGCTGGGTATGTGGAGCGAGGATACACGAACAGATGCCTTGGAACTGCGAACGCTCGCAGACTGGGTAGTGCGTCAGCGGCTGCTCACGATTCAGGGTGTCTCTCAGGTCTTTACGATGGGTGGCGGCCGGAAACAGTTTCAGGTGCTTGTCGACCCTGACGCGATGCTGCGATACGGTGTCGAACTGCACCAGGTCAGGAAGGCAGTCCAGGACAGCAATCAAAACGCAACCGGGGGATATCTAGACGATCAGGGTCCCAACGAGTTATTGGTTCGGTCGCTTGGACGCGTTCAGTCGGTGAGCGATTTGCAGAAGGTGGTTGTTACCGTTCGTCAAGGACGACCGGTTGCGCTCGGACAGATTGCTCAGATAGTGGAAGGTGCGCAGGTCAAACGTGGTGACAGTGCAGCGTTTTCTCGTGACAGGGACGGCCGGTTTTCCGGTGGTCCGGCCGTGGTTTTGACGGTGAATAAACAGCCTGGTTCCGATACAAGTCAGGTTACGAATGAGTGCCTGGCGGCGATCGAAGACCTCCGGATATCACTCCCTGCCGGAGTTCGCATCGAATCGATGTATATGCAGAAGTCGTTTATCGATCGCGCAATCGACAATGTGTCGGAGGCTCTGTTACACGGGGGAATTCTGGTTATCGTCATCCTGTTCCTGTTCCTGATGAATTTCCGAACGACGTTCATCACACTGACCGCCATTCCATTATCCGTACTAATGACGGCGATCGTGTTTGCGTTGTTCGATCTGTCGATCAATACGATGACACTTGGTGGCCTGGCTGTGGCCATTGGAGAGCTGGTGGATGACGCGATCGTGGATGTCGAAAACATTTTTCGGCGACTCAGGGAGAATCGCCGAAGGACGCAGCCAAAGAATCCACTGTTAGTTGTATTCCAGGCGAGCGTCGAAGTTCGTAATTCAATCGTTTTCGGCACGATGATCGTGATTTTGGTGTTCGTGCCGCTGTTCGCCCTGACGGGAATGGTCGGTCGCTTGTTTGCGCCGCTTGGCATTGCGTACATCGTCTCGATTTTATCGTCACTCGTGGTTTCGCTCACTGTGACCCCCGTGCTTGCATACTGGCTGCTCGGCAACGCAACGCTGACGGAACGCGAAAGGGATAGTTTCATCCTGCGCGGTCTGAAATGGGGAGGGGAAAAAATTATCCGCTTCAGTCTGCAGTTTCCTCTTCTGAACCTTGTGATTACCGCCGCGTGTGCAGGACTGGCAGTACTCTTCGTGACGAACCTGGAGCGTGATCCCCTGCCACCATTCAACGAGGGTTCCATTCAACTAAATGTCGTATTGCCTCCAGGCACTTCACTCGCACAGTCCGGCGCGATCAATCGTCGGGTTGAGTCCCGAGTAAAGGCGATCGCGGACATAACCAGATTCGTACGCCGCACCGGGCGAGCGGAACTGGATGAACATGCAGAGGGTGTTCACATGAGTGAATATATTCTGGAACTGGATCATTTGTCGCCTCGATCTCGGCAGGAACAGCTGCAGGAGATCCGGGAGGCGATGGCCGACATCCCCGGGATTGTGACGGCAGTGGAGCAGCCGATTGCTCATCTGATTTCACACATGATCTCCGGGGTCAAAGCCCAGATCGGAATCAAATTATACGGAGACAATCTCGATGAACTGCGTCGCAAAGCTCAGGAAATGAAGGCCGTGATGCAGACCGTTGACGGAATCGAAGACCCGCTGGTGGAACCCCAGGTGATCATTCCTCAGCTGCGAATCGAACTCGATCGAGATAAACTGCTGTTCTACGGACTCACACCTGCCGCCGTCAACGAATTCATCGAGACGTCGATGAACGGACTGGTAGCTTCCCAAGTGCTGATCGATCAGCAAACGTTCGACCTGCTGATTCGGTTTGACGAAGATTATCGAGAAAACATGCAGGCTCTTCGTCGACTGTCGATCAATGCACCGGATGGTGCACGGCTTCCACTGGAAGCCGTGGCACGGATTTACGAATCCGGCGGGCCAAACACTATCAATCGTGAGAACGTTAGGCGTCGGATTGTTCTTCAGGCGAATGTTTCAGGCCGCGGAGTCGTCGATGTCGTTGAAGACATTCAGGCAGCTATGGCGCCGGTCATTGCCTCACTGCCGGTGGGATATTTTGTTGAATACAGCGGGCAGTTTGAAACTCAAAAGGAAGCCAATCGTATCATCGGTGGTCTGTTTGCTGTGTCCATGCTCGGTGTCTTTCTTGTCCTGTTTACGCTGTTTCGTTCGGTCAACCTTTCACTTCAGGTCATGGCCGCACTTCCCATGGCGTTTATTGGGGCTGTTGCGGCACTCGTAGTGACCGGACAGACGCTCACGATTGCCGCAACTGTTGGATTCATCTCGCTGGCGGGAATTGCATCGCGCAATGGCATTCTGCTACTGAACCATTACCTGCATCTGGTTAAGTACGAAGGCGAAAGCTGGAGCAAGGAAATGATCGTCCGCGCAGGGTTGGAACGACTGGCTCCTGTGCTGATGACGGCACTTACTTCCGGCATTGGTCTGGTCCCACTGGTGATCGCCGCGGGAGAACCGGGCAAAGAGATATTATATCCCGTCGCGACCGTGATTCTGGGTGGGTTGATCAGTTCGACACTGCTCGATTTTTTTGTCCACCCCGGATTGTTCTGGCTGTTTGGCCTCAAAGAAGCGGAACGAGTGGTCCGCGGGTCCAACTTCGAGGTTGCGCTGATCGAAGAACATCGCGATGCACGGACTGCAGTGTCTCAGACCAGATCATCTGCCACGACAACGGCAGAGACTGCTGTATGATGGGTTGAAAAAGGGCACAGGCAGTAAAGGCTCGATCCCGAATACATGCCTGCGAATTAGCTGCCCGTCGTGTTTTCCTGATGTGGCGATCGTTCTGCCAGCCTCATCTCGTGAAAGGCCGATCGATGCAGTGCTGTGTGGCTTGCGCCCTGCGACGTCAGCTCGGACTGATACAAGGCAACCTGATCAATGTGAAACGATCCAAAATCCGTTGCTGCATGCCGGTCAAGCAGTTCAAGAAGGGCACCCGGTGTTGGCCCTCGCCGTGCGTTGAGTCGGGCAACCGTCACGTGCGGGCGGTACGTACGTGGGTCAGGCTTCCAACCAGCGACTTCCAGTCGGCGTTCAAGCTGCTGCTGCAGCGCGACGACAGGCCGTGGATCCTGGATCCCTACCCACACTACCGTGGGTTTTTTCCGGTCAGGAAACACGCCAAGTCCTGCCATGGCTGAATCAATGCGTGTAAATTCCAGCACAACCTCATCGACAATGTGAGCCACTTCCGAAACCGTGTCGTCGTGCGTTTCACCCAGAAACTTCAGTGTCAGATGTAACTTCGGCGAATCTGAAATTCGTACGGATGGACCGATCTGATTCAGTTGATCAATCACGTGCCGCAACCGCGGACCAGGATCAACGTCGAACGCGATAAAAGTGCGAATGGTCATGGACATCGATTTCGACTTCGGGAGCTGCGAAGAGATTGACATCAGACGTCGGTGTCAGATTTCATTGAGCATCGTGATTCAGACGAAATGCGCGCGGCAACAAGTCGTAGAGCCAAATGCGCTCAGGTGGATCGGCTGAGGACAAGTCGTCAAGCAACACCATCAACTCAGGATTGAATTCGATGAGAAACTGACGGCAGCTGCCACACGGAACCGGCTGACCTGACAGCGAAACACAAATAACTTCCGGCGCCGTTGAACCAGCAGCCACCGCGGTGCACATTGCCACGCGCTCGGCACAAATCGTCAGACCGTATGAGACGTTCTCCACATTGCATCCGGTGAAGATTCGGCCGTCCGTCGTTCGCAGCGCCGCTCCAACACAATGCGATGAATAAGGAGCATACGCGCGGCAGCGCACCTCACGGGCGGCTGCGACGAGTTGTGTCCAGTCGTCCGGCAATTCCGGTACATCACTCATTTCGATTCTCCCACGATGCGTTCAGCAATCAGCTCGGGCGGATCGGCCTGAGCCGACAATACGATGCTGCCGCGCAGCTTTTCCTGGAAACGATTCGAGTCCCGTGTGAACATCCGCATCAGCGGCTGTCCCACGTCGACCCTGGCACCAAGCTTCACGAGCATCTCGACGCCCACCGAATGGTCAATCGTGTCGGATAGTTTTCTCCGTCCGCCACCCATGGCCACGATGGAATAACCAATGGTTTCCACGTCGATCGCAGACACAACACCGTCGTGTTCCGCGGTGATATCGGTCGCCGGAGCGATCGGTCGTTTCGTCCTCAGGTTACCGTGTTGAGCCCCAATCATCATTTGAAATCGTTCCATCGCCAAACCATCGTCCAGTCGCTGAGCCGCGAGCTGGATTGCCTGCTTCCGGTCCGCAACAGCACCAACCGTGGCGAGCAGTTCCGCCGCCAGTTGAATCGTGAGTTCACGAACGTCATTTGGGCCATGCCCCTGCAGTATATTCAGTGACTCCTCGACTTCGACCGCATTTCCACACATCCGTCCCAGCGGCTGATTCATGTCTGTCAGCATTGCTGTCGTCGGTACGTTCATACGCAGCGCAGTATCGACAAGAGATTGAGCCAGTTGGCGTGCCTGTTCCACGGTTTTCATAAAAGCTCCCGAACCGAATTTGACATCCAGAACCAAAGCATCAGGTGATTCGGCCAGCTTCTTGCTCATAATGCTGGCTGTGATCAATGGAATCGACGGTACCGTCGCGGTAACGTCACGCAGCGCGTAGAGACGACGATCGGCTGGTACCAGTTCGGCCGAGGCTCCCGTGATCACACAGCCGGTTTTTCCGACGACCTGCTGAATTTCCTTAGGAGATAAATCGCAGCGCAATCCGCTGATGGACTCGAGTTTGTCAAGTGTCCCTCCCGTGGGCCCCAGACCGCGGCCGGACAGCATAGGGACCTGCACACCACAGGCAGCAAGCAATGGAACCAGGGGCAAAGAGACTTTGTCCCCGATGCCGCCTGTGGAGTGTTTATCAACTCGCAGAAGTCCGTCGTCCGGCCATTGAAGCCGATCACCGGATTCCAGCATGGCCTGAGTCAGTGCGGCAGTTTCGGACGACGTCATGCCGTTGAGAAACACGGCCATAGAAAACGCGGCCATTTGGTAATCGGGGATCTGACCAGCGGCAAAGCTACGAATCAGGGCAGCAATCGAGTCGTCACTGAGCTCACAGCCGTCTCGTTTCTGAGCAATAATCTGAACAGGCAGCACGTTGGCATCCAGGTTTTCAGTCAGGAGATATGCCTTGGACTGTAACAGGTATCAAGTGTCTTATACGTGTGACCAATCTGCAGCGGTCGTGTTGTGAAAAACGTCATGCGGCTCAGCCCGGCAGAGTGACTCTGCTCCACGGAGAGCCGTGTGGCTATCGTGACATCACAAAGCCGGAAGGCAATGCCACGACAGCGTATGAGATCATTGACGAACAGAAACCTTCGGGGAGCAGGTCCTCGAATTGAGTTGGCTGTAACTATTTGAACGACCGGTGAACCCAATCGACAGCCGAAGTTTCTCGCCATGAAAAAACCACGAGAGGAACTTCGGCACAGCCTTTGGTACCTGGGATGATTCCCGTTACGGATCACCGGCGGTTTCGACAGTGTCGACATATGAGGGTGTGGACCAGACTCCTGAGTCATCAGTTCGTCCCGAGGCCGGGCCGGCTGTCCGAGCCGAAGTATGGTACCTCCTGGACTGTCTTTACCTGGCACCATTTTTCCCGTAGGTGACCTTGCTACACCTGGTGTATACACTGTTCTGATTCGAGTGAAGAGTTCCGAACGAGCGTGGCTGGATTCGATTTCATCCTGTCTTCCTATCCTGATAGAATCTTCCCGTTTGTGACTGAACCGACAGCACGTGCGGCTTACGCCAGCTACTAAGCACAAGTCCGGAGAGAGAATCGAAAATGCACTCGTTTGGGTATCGTGCTCGTAATTACACACAAATGGCGCTGTCCAGATCAGCGACGGCATAACTGGCAAAATGGGTCGGTTGTCCCGCCTGGCCGGTGCGAACTGGAGAACGAATCATCACTGAGCAATTCCAAGATTTCTTCGATCGCCGCGAACTGCTGAAAACAGCGGCAGGTGTTGCTTCGGGCTCCACTCTCTGGTCAGCGACCACCTCAAGGGCCGACGACAACGGAAAGATGTCGTTTGTCGAGGGCTATCCCGATCGACTAAGCTATGAGCCTGGCGACGAGGTTGGCCTATGCGTCTCGACATCGGCTGCAAAATATTCGATCGAGATTGCGCGCGTCGGCGCCAAACGCGAACTGGTCTGGAACCGGAATGCTGTCGCGGGCACAGCACATGAAACCCCGGAAAATGCTTCGACTCACGGCTGCCGCTGGCCCGTATCGGTGAAGCTTTGCGTGCCGGACACGTGGAAATCCGGTTATTACGGTGTCACGTTGAAGGCCACCGGCGCGGATGGCAAGTCAATCCAGGGTGAGACGTTCTTCGTCGTGCGTTCTCCTGAGCCAGGCAGGCAGTCTCGTATTCTGCTGCAACTCACGACAAATACGTACAACGCTTACAACAACTGGGGCGGGCCCTGTTTGTACGAGGGCGGACCACGTCCGCTGCAAGGAGACCGCGTCTCTTTCCAGCGCCCGATGGCCCGTGGTTTTTTGAGCCAGCAGGACGGCAGACTGAGCTTCTGGGCACCGTATGCCGGATGGAAGAATTGGGAACACGGGTTTGTCACCTGGGCAGAACAGGCGGGTTATCAGCTCGATTACGCCGTCAATGCTGACCTTGAGCAGCGGCCGGATTTGCTGAAAAGCTACCGTCTCGTGCTCAGCGTCGGGCATGACGAGTATTGGACGGCGCCGATGCGAGATCATCTGGAGGAGTTTATCGTCAACGGTGGCAATGTCGCATTCTTCAGCGGCAACGTCTGCTACTGGCAGGTCCGTCTGGAAGACGAGGGTACTGCTATGGTTGGATACAAGTACAACTTCGAGGATGATCCCTGTTTCAGGGCCAGGAAATACACGCTGCTCTCCACACTCTGGTCGCACCACCTGATCGGCCGACCCGAGAACCAGCTCACGGGAGTCAGCTTCAATTACGGCGGATATCATGGGCCTCTTGCTCAAATTCGTTCGAAATCAGTTCCGCGCGGTGCCAGGGGTTACACCGTTCATCGCCCGAATCATTGGGTGTTCGAAGGCACCGAGCTGGAATGGGGTGACCTGTTCGGCACCGAGCACAGGGTTGTGGGCTACGAATGCGACGGCTGCGATTATGAATTGCAGGACGGGCTTCCGGTTCCGACTCACCTCGATGGCACGCCGGAAAGCTTTCAGATTCTTGCTTCGGCGCCGGCCCGGCTGTGGGACTCTGACCTAGAGTTTGCCTCCAGAAGTCTGTACGGCGATACAGACCACAAAGACCGTTTTACTCACGGGGCGGCGATGATGGGCATGTACAATCGTGGTGGCAAGGTCTTTACGACCGGTTGCACCGAATGGTCCCACGGACTGGCTGGCCGGGATCCGCTGGTGGAGCGGATTACGCGCAACGTACTGGATCACCTGTCGTCGTAGCACTCACACGGCTGTGGCTGCACCAGGTTTCGTGACACGATCCGGGGAGGCGGACGATTGTGACCTCGGTCAGTCACACCGGTGAACATTCTGACGTCATCTGTGAAATACATTGCTTTGGTGCACGGCCTTAACGTCACGGACATACTGACGACCGACCACAAATCACGTCGCAATTGTGATGACAGACCCTTTTCGGTGTGATTCAAAGCTCTGTCGGGCCATGTTCACGGCCCATCGTCGGTAGTTGAGGACCAAACGTAGCAGGGACACCACCCCTGATCAGTTGGTACTTTTTTTTCCCGGCATCTTCATCAGGTCCTGTCTGTTTTCGATCGCGAACAGTTCCGTATCGATCGGCGGTGAAGTGAAGGATTGGCTGAGACCGGAAGGCCAGTTTATGATCAGATCATCGACATGATTTCGTCTGCCCAGGCCGAAGATGAGTTGCCGCTGGTTGCTGGCCTGATAGCCGTCGCCGGCGGTGAGCTGTTGGATCCACGTCTTATCCCCAACGCGGATTTGGACGGTCGTGCCGATAGCATCGCGGCTCGTCCTGACACCTCGCAGCTGAATGGCGAGGAAATGTCCGGTATTTAGTGTTCGGTTGGTGAGCAACGCTGCGGGTGCGTCGAGGTGTGAGATGACGACGTCTTCCCGTCCGTCCCGATTCCAGTCAACCCGTGCGAGCCCTCGCCCCAAGACGTCGCGTTGAAAGAAAGGTCCAAGAGACTCAGCCGAGAGTTCCTCAAACTGTTTTCCGCCCCGGTTGCAGAAGTATTGCGGGCGCATCTGATAGGGGATATTTCTGCTGCGATTGTCTTCCACATGCCCGTTGGTGGCGATCAAATCCAGGTATCCGTCCAGTTCACCGTCAATAAACTGCGTACCAAAACCGAGCACAGGCAGGCTCGGTTCGAGGAGTCCGGCCTGCCGGGTGGCGTCACGGAACCAGCCCCCTGGCTGCTGAAGATAAAGCGTATTCGCTTCATCATAATAATTCGTCACAAACAGATCGATCAGGCCGTCTGCATTCGCATCACCCACGGCTACGCCCATGCAGGCTTGCGTGAGACCGTTTCTCTCGAAGGCGAGGCCACTTTCAATCGCACTCTCACGAAGCAGCGGAGGTGTTTCGGGACTTGAAGTCTCATTCACAAAATAACAGTTGGCATCGGTATCGTTGGCCACGAACAAATTCGGCCGTCCCGTACCGGTTAAATCGACCGCTACAATTCCCAACCCCTTGCCGTGGGAGACATTGATTCCGCCTTCGTTTGTCCATTCCTCAAAACGTCCGTCACCGAGATTCAGGTAGAGTTGGTCCTGAGCCGCCTCGAAATCGTAGGGTGTGCACATCCGCGGTTTTCCACCGCTGTGGCGGCAAATGCGTTCAAAAACGTCGCTGCCGGCCAGGTAATTCACGGCATAGATATCCGGCCATGCGTCGCCGTTCAGATCGGCCATCAGGCAACTGGTTGTCCAGCCGTCCCCGCCGGTGCCGGTCTCATATGTCACATCGCTGAAGGTACCATCGCCATTATTCCGATACTGCCGGTTCACGTCGAGATTGGCAACGTACAGATCGGGATGTCCGTCGTCGTTGTAATCACCGACGGTGACCCCCTGGCTATAGCGGTCTTCTCTCAAACAGGCGGCTTTGGTAACGTCTTCGAATCGCCCGTTGCCGAGGTTACGGAAAAGCCGATCGACGTGCTCAACCTGGTCGTCCTGCAGCGGAAACTGACATCCCTGCGTGAGATAGAGATCAGGCCATCCGTCGCCATCGTAGTCAAGGATGGCGACACCGCCCCCGGTGAACTCAAATGGTCTTGCGGCGGGCGTCCGAGGATCGGCGTCGTTGAAGTATGTGAAACTAAGCCCGGCTGAGGACGCTTCGTCTCCAAACTGAATGTTGTGATCGACAGGAACAGTGTCGGCCAGCTGCGAATCATTCCCCGTACTCTCCCAGCGCGGGACTGGAATGTCTGACAAATCCACCATTCGCGTCACATCCGCATCGGGCGAAACGCGAGTGAGATCGGGTGTGAGGAGCGGAGTCAACCGTTGAACCGTCTCCGTCGCCCAGGTCAACTGTGGATTGTTCAGCAGCGCCATTCGTGACCACCCCCAGGCCTCCCACAAAAGCCCCAGCTTCTCACATAATCCAGCGGCCTGATGCATCGTATCCTCGGGATTGATGGTGTACCGTTTCATCAACAATTGAACGTCCTGAAGCATCGCGGACCGCTCAAGAAATACTGCCGCCTGTTCGTTTTTTTTCAGCGCGAGCAACATCTGTCCCAATTGATAAGTGGCTCGTTGACGGCAGGGGTCACAGCGAAGGGAATTCCAATAACAACGCGCGGCCCCGCGAAAGTCCCCCTGTGAATTCGCGTAGTCGCCGCGAAGAGCCCAGGTCTCAGGATGAGATTCGACGACTGGAGGAAGCTGGGCATTCCAGGCCAGAAAATCGGTTGTCCTGCCCGAATCCAACAGCGTGCTCCCCAGCCGGACCTGAGCTTCGATCAAATTGGGCGCGGCGACGAGGACCTCCCGGAGCAATGCCTCTGCGCGCGCTGATTCATGCTGCCTTAATGCTGACGCTGTTCCAAGTTTCACGAGCGGATCGGTGAGATTTCTTCGTGCAGATGTCGCGAGGAGACTGAGGTTCTCTCGGAAGGTTTCAGGCTCCGCCAAAAATGCCAAGTCGTTTGAAGTGAATGAATCAAGGCGCAGCAACTCAAGTCGCAAGGCAATTGCTTCCCAGCGCCGTCCGTACAGAACCATGAGCCGCGCAAGAAGCCGATGCGATGGCACATGCTCTGGATTCTGCATCAGCACGCGGCGAAACCTCTGTTCCGCCTCGGTTGGGCGAAACAATCTGGTCAGCAGGATTTCACCCGCCATAAAGCGGGCTTCCACTACCGTCTCGTTGCTGTCATCGGGAACTCGATCCAGGTAGCCGACCGCATCGTCCGGACGCCCCCGACGGATCGAAGCCTTGCCCGCAAGCAATAGCGCACCAGCGAAGTGCGGAGAATCTGTCACCACGCTGCGGGCAAGTGTTTCGGCCTGAACAAACTGATGTTGGGCGAACGCGCGCTCCGCCTCACGCAGCAGTTGCTCCGGCGAAAGGCGGAAAACCCAGTAACACACTCCGGCAAAGATCCCCAGCACAAGAATGCCGACAAAAGAACGAAAATGACGAGCAGTCTGCATCATAGTCGGAGTTGACCAACGGACACCGCAGCCCTCGACTGCAGAGCCAAATGTATTCACCAGGAGAACCACCAGATCATGTTAGTATCGGTTCGAGGGTGGTTGGCTACCAACTGACCGGCGCACCCCACACTTTCACTGTTTGATCAAAACTCCCACTGACAATCCGCCGACCATCAGGACTGAACATCACGCTGGTAACCGGAAGCGTGTGCCCGTTGAGTGTCAGCAGGCTCTGACCACACTTTGGGTCCCAGATTTTGATCATCTTATCCAGGCTTCCGCTGACAATGCGACTGCCATCCGGACTGAACGCCACGCTTAGGATGGCACCGAAATGCGCGCGGAGTGTGTGCATTTCATGATAGCTTGCGAGGTCCCAGACTTTGAGTGTTTTATCGGCACTCCCGCTAACAATCGAGCGTCCATCCGGGCTGAACGCCGCACTCATGACCGCATCCGTGTGTCCGAGAAACGTCGCTGACTTCCGGCCGCTCTGTGTGTCCCAAAGGATCAGCGTCCCATCCCGACTGCCAGTCAGGTAATTCCGGCCATCCGGACTGAACGCAACGCAGGTCACGTATCCCCCATGGGCCTTGAGAGTGAATACTTCCCGACCGCTCTTAACATCCCAGACTTTGACTTCTCCCGGCTCATCATTCCATCCACTGCCACTGACGACTCGCCGTCCGTCCGGGCTGAACGCGACGCTGGTGACGAATCCGATGTGCCCCTTCAGTATCAGTTTTTCTCGTCCGTTCTCGGCGTCCCACAGTCGGACAGTACCGTCCTCGCTGCCGCTGACGACCGTCTGCCCATCCGGGCTGCATGCCATGCTGGTGATGGACCCGGTGTGTCCTTTGATCGTGAGAGTTTCTCGTCCGGATTCGATCTCCCAGACTTTGAGAGTCCTGTCCCAACCTCCACTTACAACGTGACGGCCGTCGGGATGAAAAGCGGTACCGCCGACCGCATCCGCATGTCCCGCAAGAGTAAGGGTCTGCTGGTCTCGATCCGCCTCCCAGAGTTTTATCGTTCTATCTGTACTTCCGCTGGCGACCCGGCCGCCGTCGGGACTGAACGCCACACTCAAGACGGGACCGGCGTGTCCCTTGAGACTCCGCAGCTTCCGGCCACTGACCGCATCCCACAGACAGACCGTCGTATCCAGACCACCGCTCACGATTTGGCGGCCGTCCGGGCTGAGGGCCACGCTGAGAACAGGCCCGTCATGTCCCTTGAGAATAAGTAACTCCCGATCGTTTTCCACATCCCATACGCGCACGGTGTTGTCCCCACCGGCACTGATGATCCGCCGACCGTCCAGACTCACCGCGATGGCATTCACTTCGTTGCGATGTCCATGGGGGGTGGACCGACTCCGACCGCTCTCGACATCCCAGATGCGGAGCGTGCCATCCGAACTCCCGCTCACGATCCATCGTCCATGTGGGGCAAACCTGACATTCGTGATGGAAGCCGCATGGCCGATCGCGACAAACATTTCCGCACCAGTCATGGCATTCCACACTGTCAACGTTCCATCCTCACCTCCCCCGGTGACGTAACGCCCGTCCGGACTGACCGCCACACTGCTGGCAGAACCTTTCCGCCCGTCGAAGTTGAGGATTTCCCGGCCGCTTAGGGAATCCCATATTTTGACATTTCCGTCCTCACTGCTGCTCACGATCTGAAGTCCATCTGTGCTGAATGCGGCATTACTGACACCACTGGAATATCCGTTCAGTGTCAGTATTTGACGGCCTCTGACCGCGTCCCAGACCTTCAACGTCATGTCGCCGCTGCCGCTGACGATCCGCTCCCCGTCCGGACTGAATGCCACAATTGAAACCGAACCAGCGTGTCCGCGAATCGTTCGTTGATTACGATTGAACAACGCCAGAAGGAAATCGTACTCCCAACCGCGGAGATAGGCTGCGCATGCATCGAGCGACTCCCACGCCATAGCGACATCACCAAGCTCCCAAGCCCGTTGGGCAGCCATAATCTGTTCCGCATACACGCGTTGTTCGTCGGTTTTGTAGCCGGGTTCATCCGGAGGGGAGACCACGTCCTCGTCGCTGGGAGCCATTCCGGTACTCGCCATCCGATCCACTACAGCAGTGGAATCTCCTCGCTGATTTGGGGGTTCACTCTGCCTGACTACAATCCACACTCCAACAATGCCCGACAGGGTAAGCAGGATTCCAACGCTGACCGGCAGCCCGATCCGCGCCGATCGCTTTTGATCCACGCGAGGACTGTCTGATGCTGATGTTTGGTAATCGGAAGGCATCACCTTTCCACTTACAGGGAAATGATTTCGAACGAGGTGAGCCGAGAGCCTGGAGTTTCGTCTACGATCTGACGCACGCCGCTTAATGGCTGGACTCGAACGGTCCGCATTGTCTTTGGCCCGGTGGCTGCCTTGATATCGGGAGCCGACGGGAGATTCGCGAGGCCGAAATCCGATCGTACGTCCTCACCGAGACGCGGACAAGTCATCAGGCTTCGTCGATCGTTGGGGAATTAGACGTAGTCTCGTCGACCACCACCAACCGGCGCGTGCAGTCGACCATCAACCAACAGATCGTCGTCACCAAGTAGACTGCGGCAACGAAGTAAAACAAACCACTGAAATCATATGCGGCCTTCACTCGAGCCATGATCGGCCCGGCTGCGAACAATCCGGCTGCGCCGACTGTGTTGACCATCCCGAAAACTCGTCCAGCGGCGGGTCCCCCGATGTCGGTGACGGTGCCCCACCAGGTCGGCTGGCTCATATCGCTAAAGAACTTGCAAAGGAACAGGATTCCCATGATCACCTTGCCGTCGTCGAATAGCAGACTGGAACAGATTAAAGCCGCGGCAATCACTTTGCATCCTCCGGCTACCATTCTCCGGGCCCATCGCCTGTTACCGATCGTCCGGATCAGGAAATCATTGAGGAACCCGCCACAAAAGCCTCCGAGGGCGCCACCGAACAGCGGCAGGCTGGCGAACAAGCCCATTTCCGCCGGGCTGAATCCCTTGGCCTGGACCAGAAACGTCGGCATCCAGAACACAAACAGGTTATCGGCGAAGGTACTTGAGAACGACGCACCGAAAAAAGCAGCCAGGTTGCGGACGTTCCCGGTCGACCAGTCCCACCGGATAGGACAACTGGCGGTGACCACCACTTCCCCTTCTTCGATTAATGCCGCTTCAGCGTCATTGACACCGGGATGCTGGCGAGGTGAATCACGAAACAACAGGGCAAACACGGCGGCAAAGATGATGCCACTGCCAGCGGTGATAAACAGTGCCGCTTGCCATGTCATTTGCAACCAGCCCATCAGCAGCATCCCGATGATCAGCGACGAGGAGGCTGCACCGGCGCGGCCGGCAAACGAGGAAATGAACCCCTGCTGGGTAGTTCGGGCAGCCCGAGGAATCCAGTTCTGGGTGATCTTGCCCAAACAGGGGTAGCAGGGGGCCTGAGTCAGCCCCATCGCCAGACGGATCGTCGCCAATCCGTAAAACGTCGATACTACAGCGGGTGCGGCTGTGACGATTGACCACAGAACTGCACTGACGGGGATAACGATGTGCGGACCGAGCAGGTCACCGGCCAGTCCTCCAGGGTATTGTCCGAGGCCGTACGTGATACCGATCAATCCGTCGAGCCAACCCATCTCCTTTTCGGTGACCACGCCGTCTTCCAACAGGTACGGCTTAATCACTCCCCAGGAGTACCGGTGGACATAATTGACGTAGCTGGCCAGCGATGCGAGGCCGAAGATCACCCAGCGGACACAGGTCGGTTGACACTCGTCATTCCGGCCGTGTGACGGCACGGGAGTGAATTCAGTCGTGGACATGAATTTTCTCGTCGTGGCATATTCGGCCGGTAGAATCCAAGCGCAGAAGAGGCGGTAGTAAGTACGAACCCAACGGATTGTTTCGAAACGTTTCCGGACGTTTTTGACTTAGTCGAATCCCACATTTCGTTGGTGCAAAAGCTCTGACATACGACAGATTCGACTTTTCGTAAACCATCTTGAAGGACCGGGATGCTGACCAGAGCCGCAAACGCCTCCGAGGTCAGGTGAGTTTAACAGATGCTCGTCAGTGCCTGTAGCCGGTTGTCCAATTGATGTCGCTCATGCTGCGCAACATCTTCGGCATCAATTGCCGATCGACAGGACTGCTTCCAGCGTCGAGTTGACGTTGGAAGCCTGTAAATCTCTGAGCGAATTTCCCAGCTGCGGCATTGTCCGGACGGGATCTCCCGACCGGAGTCCGGTGTGTTGACGTTTTTGTCAGTGATTCACGGTGTGCCTGCTCTGTGTCTATTTATCCCCAATCTCTGTCGATGAGGAGGTCAAGCTGCGATCACCGAACCGCACGACCTGCCGAATGATCTCTTCCAGTCTGCCGAAGACTCATGGTCTCGGCAGCTTACTGCCGGAACAGGCGTGGTGCTTTGGATTGACTGAATGAATGCCGGTGCGAAGATAACGACGCGTCTTGACCACGTTTTGTCGTCCATCGTAACGTGTCGCCAGCCCTACGAAGGATTTTGCGGCCGAGCGGCCATTTGTTCATCGGGTCAGCCGGCATTGTCAGTGCCGCTGTGGAAAACGGCCTCCGAGCGCAATCCCCCACCTCAACCAATCGCATTTGCGAACCTGTCTCTCTGCAGTCCTCCTGCACGTTTTGTCCAAACAGCCAATTGCCGAGTCCGGAAGGTGCCGCTCGATGAGCAGCGACATCCGGCCATGCGATTGTACGAAGCCTTCTGCTGGTCACGTTGCCATGAACGCTGAATCTGATTTCCAGCCCGGTGTCCGGCATTATGCGTTACTGTTGCTCGGAGCCATCGCCATTGTTTGCTGTGGCTGTACCACCAGCCTGCTGCAGATACCATCAAACGGTGTGGCTTCCCGACTCACCGGATTCATCAAGGGGCAATCCGCAGACGCAGTAAATCAGAACGCAGCGGACGATTTCAACACCACTCTCCATACTCCGGTCCTGAATGATTATATCAGCGTTCAGGGAAACACTCTCGTCCCGTTGCGCGGTGTCGGTCTCGTTGTGAATCTCAACGGCACTGGCGGCAATCCACCTCCTTCATCGCTCCAGACAGCCCTGCGTCAGGAAATGGCTCGACGAAATATCCCCTCGCCTTCGAAGGTTCTGGCCAATCCCAATACGGCTCTGGTGGTCGTTACCGCGTATCTGCCGGCCAACGTACGGAAAGGGCAACCCTTTGATGCCCGAATTCTTCTGCCGACCAATACCAATGCCACAAGCCTGAAAGGTGGGTACCTGTTGGCAACGCGACTGTTTGAAGAAGCTGAGGTGCGAGGACACGGCACGCGCAAAGGCCATGAATATGCGTTTGCGGAAGGTCCCGTCCTGACTGCGTTTGGAGCCTCCGGCAATGGAGCCGAGTTGCGAGGACTGCTGGCCAGAGGCAGTATTCCGGGTGGTGCGATTTCCAGGACGGACCGCAACCTGGAGATTGTGCTCCGCAAGCGTTTTCAAAGTGTCCGCAAATCGAAACAAATCGCAGATGTCATATCGACGCGATTCCAGCGTTATGACCGTTTCGGCCACCCTGAATCACAGGCAAAACCGAAGACAGACGCTCTCATCGAACTCAAACCACATCCGATTTACCGTAACAATTTTCCGCGGTTCCATCAGGTGATTCGCAGCATTCCACTGGCCGAGAACGAAGTGGCACGCCGCCTGAGAATGGAATCACTGGCCGAAGCCCTGTTGAATCCGGTAACGTCCGCGGTGTCAGCTGTGCAGCTGGAAGCAATCGGAAACGACGCGAAACCTTTCCTGAGAAACGGGCTGGATTCTCCTCATGCTGATGTACGTTTCTTTGCAGCGGAAGCGCTGGCTTACCTTCAGGATTCTGAGGATTCAACAGGTGTCGACATACTGAAACGGGCAGCCCGGGACAAACCGGCTTTTCGTGTTTATGCGCTGGCGGCTCTGTCAATCACAGACACGGCTCATTCCATATTGGCCCTCCGGGATTTGTTGAGCGCCGAGTCCCTGGAGGCACGTTACGGGGCTGTCCGAGCCATTGCGGAACTCAAGGATAACGATCGTTCCCTGAATACAGTGCGTTTCAGCAAACGCTTCGTAATGCGGCAGATCGATGCAGATGGAGCACCCGCTGTTCACTTGGCCCGCCGTCGAATCCCGGAAATCACGATTTTCGGCGTCGATCAGCAGTTGCTGCTGCCCGCCGTGTTAAACATTGGACACAAGATTCGAGTGATTGGTCATGACGGCGATGAAACGGTCGAGATCTCACGATATCGCGTTGGGGAAGACACCGTGCGTCGAACCTGTAGTCGGAGGCTCGTCGACATCGTGCGGACCGCCGGTGAGCTGCAGGCTGCCTATCCGGATATTGTCCAGTTCATGATTGAGGCGGAACGACAAGACAATCTCCCTGGGGAACTTGGTATCGATCGCCTGCCCCAGAGTGGAAGAGTCTACCTGCAGCAATCGAACGGAAATGAATCTGCATCGGGATCAACCCGCCGACTGGGGTCTTCCGTCAGGACTCCTGGAATATTTGATCGAATCGATGACGAACCATCCGCTGAAGAAAGCGAGCAACTTGATCTCACGAATTTCAGCAAGCCATCCGAAGATGCCAACTCCGATGCGGCCACAGTCGACACCAGCGCCACAACGCTATTGTCAAGTCCATCGGAACCAGGTCAGACAGCCGACAATTCAACTACGGCTGCACAAAGAGAACCAATCCGGGATACTGGTACCTCGGAAAACCAAGAGCAAAGGAACTCCTCCGGCCTTCTGAAACGATTGATGAAGCAGCCGTTTGGCCAGCATCAGTTCTGAACCGAACAGACAACTGCGACATTACGCTCCACCTGACTCACAGATTGATTCTGTTGTTCCCGTTCCCGACGACAACCACCTGATCGCGTTAGATGCTCAATGCTCCGGTCACTGGAAGTATTTGGCTTCAAAAGTTTTGCCGACAAGACTGTTTTCCAGTTCTCCGCGGGCATTGCCGGCGTAGTGGGACCGAACGGCAGCGGCAAGAGTAACGTTGTGGATGCGATCAAGTGGGTTCTGGGGGACCAAAGTGCTAAGAGCCTTCGCGGTAAGGAAATGACGGATGTCATTTTCAACGGATCCTCGACTCGAGGTAGGTCACAATTTGCGGAAGCCACCCTGGTGTTCGACAACAGGGTCAGGTTTCTGCCGCTGGACTTGGACGAAGTTTCTGTCGGCAGACGGCTGTGGCAGTCCGGTGATTCTGAATATCTGATCAATCACAACGCGGTACGTCTGAAAGACGTGCGTGATCTGTTTTCCGGAACCGGCGCGGGTACGTCGTCGTACTGCATTATTGAACAGGGGCGTGTGGATCAGATTCTGCAGTCCAACGCCGCAAACCGTCGCCTGATCTTCGAAGAAGCGGCCGGAATCTCACGTTTCAAGACTCGAAAAACAGAAGCCACACGGCGTTTGGAACGTGTCGAACAGAATCTCCTTCGTCTGAACGACATTGTGGAGGAGGTGGAATCACAGGTAAGCACGATTCGCAGTCAGGCACAACGAGCGGCACGATATCGTGATGTTTCCACCGAATTGGAACAGTTGTGGGCAGGTCTGGTCAGTGACGACTTTCGACGGCAGAGCATTGTGCAGGATGGTCTGGTGGCACGAAGAGAAATCGCGTCTGCAACACTAAGTCAGACGCGGGAATGTCGGAAACAGGCAGAGGATGCGTCAGCCGAATCAGAAGAGGCTCTGAATGCCGTCGATGGTGAAATTCGAACTCTGGAATCCGACCGAGCTGATCTGCGCAGTCAGATTGCAAGCCTGGAAACGACACTTCGCCACCAGTCAACACGGGAATTAGAGCTGGAATCGGAGTTAAAGCGACTGCACCGGCAGTTGGCTGTTATGAATGTTCGTGTCAAAAAATCTGAACAGGAGGAGCATCATCTCGCGCGCGTTTTTGAGCTGGAACAGCAGAAACAGGAAGAATACCGAGCACAGCAGAACGCCTGCGATCTTCACCTGAACGAATTACGCGACGGACTGAAGGGTTCGCAACAGGGGATCGAAGATTCACGCGAGAAGCTGCTTGAACAGATTCATGAAAACTCAGCGTTGGCCGGTCGGACCGCAGGACTTCGTTCCGAAGAAGAAGCGGTCGCACGTCGGTTGGCCGAGTTGACCGCCACCCATCAGGAACAATCCGGGGAATATAAGTCGCTGGACGACAAACTGGCTCAGCTGGAACAGGGTCGGATGCGTGCAGCGGACAGGCTGAGGCAGGCTCAGGATTCTGATGACCAGCTCCTGGAACTCCACAATTCTCTGGCCGGTCGTCAATCAGATGCACGCGAGTCGCTGGCGGACCTGCGGGAACAACGCAGTGCAGCGATGGCTCGCCGCTCTGTTTTGGAGGACCTGGAAGATCGGCAGGAGGGCTTCGGAATCGGAGTACGTGAAATCCTCAGTCGGGCCATGGAATCTGCACGGTCGCCCTGGAACTTGATTCGTGGCAGCGTGGCGGATTTACTTGATGTTGAGATGCAGCATGCGGCTCTAATGGAAGTCGCTCTGTCCGGGCGATCTCAGTTGCTTGTCATCGACCGCATGCAGCCACTGGTCGATTATCTGGGCACCGGGCGATGTCGAATGACCGGTCGTGTAGGATTTGTGTCACTGGAATCGGCCGGATTGTCGCTGATTACCGGGGAAGCACCGCGCGTGGAGCCAGGTAATCAGCCATCGAATGCTGAGGAAGATGCCGATCTTCACCGCCGACCGGAATTCCGCCCTGTCAGGCCGGACGATGTTGCGAATGGTACACTGGCCGAAGAATTTGCCCCCGAACTCAATATCACATGGGTCGACAGCCATCGCGACACGCCCGTCCGCCAGTCGGTTTTTTCGTCGTCGACCACACAATCGCTCACCGGCCGGCCGGGAGTGATTGGTCGTGCGGACAGTCTGGCTCGTTCATCGCGGCACACTCCTCATTTGGCAGCTCTGCTGCTGGCGGATACCTGGGTCGTCGAGTCACTCTCCGATGCCGTTCGGATTGTGCGCGAATCGCAGGGAACAGTGCGCGCAATCACGCTGCAGGGCGAACTCGTCGAAAAGGACGGCACACTCCATACCGGGATGGCTCGCAGTGAAACGGCGGTTGTGTCGCGCAAGAGTGAATTACGTCGACTCATGAAAGAACTGCATCGAGTCGAGCATCTGATTGCTGAACGGGAACTGCAGTTGCAGCGTCTGGCCGGAGAACTGGAGACCATCGAGTCGAATCTGATCGACGTGCGACAAACAGTGGCTGACGCCACCGAACGCTGGCGCGGAGCAGAACAGAATCATGCCGAAACTCTGCAGTCGTTGACATTTTCGGAGCAACGGATTGAACGTCTGCAGAATCAGCTGCAGCAGGTACGCAAGGAACTGAAATCTTTGACAACGTTGCGTAGGACCGTTACTGAAGAACACGAGGCCGAAGAAATTCGTTTGAAAGAACTTCGGCGGAGACTCGCAGAGTACGAAACGACATTCACCGAACGTCAGCAGCAGTTAGAACAACTGGAGCAGGGTCGCACAGAGTCCAGTCTGGAATTCACGCGACTGGAAGAACGAGCATTGTCACTTACGGAAGCAACCGACCGTCTCCGTGATGAACTGTGCCAGCGTCGCTTACAGCAGCAGGAGGCCATGCGTCGGCTCAGCGACGGCCGGTCCCGCGTGCACGCCCTGACCCTTGCAAAGCTCAACGTACGAGCCGAACTGGCTGAACTCTACGTAGCAGAGGATGTGTTGCGGACCCGGGTTTCCCAACACTCGTTCTCCCGGGAATTGCTCCGGAGTCGTCGTCAGGAAGCCAGTCAGCTCGAAACGGAGGTTCGCGGGCGATGCAGCAAATACGAACAGCAGTACCATGCTCTGGAGCTTGAGATCAACGGCATCCAGCATCAGCTGGCTACATCAGCTGAACGGATTCAGGATGAGTTCCAAATGACAATTGAAGATGCGCTGCGGCAGGGCTGTTCAGCACTGTCAGTGTGGTTCAATCGGCTGCACACAGACGGGCACACGGATCGACTGGACAGTGACGGTTACGAACCCCAGCGTCCGGTTGCAGAGCTGACGGTCGAGTCGCCGGAGGTCGTTGCCATTCTGCAGGACGAGACGCAATATGCAGAAGTCCGAAAAAGCATCGAACAGCGAGTCGACCGACTTCGTCGACGCCTCAGGCAGATCGGCAGCGTCAGCACCGAAAGTCTCGATGTGTTGACGGACTTGGAGACTCGCTTTAATCGACTCCATTCCCAGTTGCGGGACCTGGAAGCGGCGCGAGACGCACTACAAGACATGGTGAGGAAGATCAATACGGAATGCCGACGTATGTTTCTGGAATCCTTTGAATGTATTCAGTCGCATTTTCAAGAACTGTTCCGTCGTCTTTTTGGAGGTGGAGAGTCAGACCTGATTCTTGAAGATCCTGAGGACGTGCTGGATTGTTCAATCGACGTGATTGCTCGCCCGCCCGGTAAGGAACTGCGGAGTATCACGCTGCTGAGCGGTGGCGAAAAGACGTTGACGGCAGTGGCACTGCTGCTGGCAATCTTCCGCAGTCGTCCCAGCCCGTTTTGTCTGCTGGACGAAGTTGATGCAGCCCTGGACGATGCAAACATCAGTCGCTTCGTTGGCCTACTGAAAGACTTCCGCAATGAAACACAGTTCATCATGATCACTCACCGAAAACCAACCATGGCAGTGACTGACGTACTTTATGGAGTGACCATGGAAGAATCAGGAATCTCCAGGCGTCTGTCTGTGCGCTTCGAAGAAATCGATGAACATGGCAACTTTATTACGCGACACGACAGTCAGGCCAGGGTGGCCTGACGCATTGTCTGTGATCAAATATGGTCGCGGCCGGACTGGGTTAACATGCTGCAAGTTCCGGAGGGGCGCACCGCGTCCTCTCAGCCTGGCCACTCGTTAGTTCCTGGCTGACAGAGCACGCGACCGGAGGTCGCGGTAGAGTAGGCATGTCATCCACAGGTATCGGCTAGTTTGGAGATGACAGGCCGATAGCTGGCGATACCG
>Ga0310123_10000086_pt1 | contig 76765 bp, 65 predicted proteins | sample CB6_AW_1057_MG_FD_203505 | JGI IMG/M metagenome (GOLD analysis project Ga0310123, IMG submission 203505) | Marine microbial communities from Western Arctic Ocean, Canada - CB6_AW_1057 | ecosystem: Environmental > Aquatic > Marine > Oceanic | place: Canada: Western Arctic Ocean | collected...
GTTCGCTTTAGAATCGCAGCTTGATTGTATTCGTCGTTGCCAAGTCAATTCAGCCATACGGACGCCTAATTCGATGCGGCCGCTTTGCGATCTGTCTCGAGATGAACTGGTTCAATGGTGCCATTCGCACTCACAGCCCGCGTATCGGGCTGCACAAATCTGGCGTTGGCTATTTGGAAAACGAATTTCAAATTTCGAATCGATGTGCGACGTGTCCGGTCAATGTCGGCAGCAACTGGCCCAAGAATTCGTCCTGTTTTCGACCAAGATCGTTGAACGTCGTACAGCTCGGGACCGAACCGAGAAGTTGCTGGTAGAATTGTGTGACGGTCAGCACATTGAGTGTGTGTTGATGCGTGAGCTAGGTCGTCGCACTGTGTGCATTAGCACGCAAGTTGGTTGTGCGATGGGCTGTGTTTTTTGTGCCAGTGGGTTGCTTGGACTGAAGCGAAACCTATCGACGGGAGAAATCCTGGAACAAGTTCTGCAGCTCGATCGTTTATTGGAGCGGAACGAGAAAATTACAAACTTGGTCGTTATGGGTATCGGTGAACCGCTGGCGAATTTACAGGCACTCATTCCCGCTTTGAATGCACTGCATGACAATTTCGGTCTGGGTCTGGGTGCCCGCCGCATGACAGTTTCTACGGTTGGCTTGCCGGATAAGATCCGTGAGTTCGCAAATGTCGGCAAGCCGTACACCCTGGCGGTTTCACTTCACGCTCCAAATGACGAGTTGCGCAATGAATTAGTCGCGGTCAACGAAAATATAGGGATTCGGTCGATTCTAGAAGCGACCGACGAGTACTTCAAAAAAACTGGCCGCCGCGTCACGTACGAGTACGTGCTGTTGAGCGGCATCAACGATCAGCCGACGCATGCTCATCAACTGATAGCATTGCTGAAGCCATGCAATGCACATGTCAACCTGATTCCCATGAATTTGGTCGAATCACTTTCGTTTGACAAACCAACAGAGCGGAAAGCGCAGCAATTCGCTGACATCTTGAATCGAGGCGGGATTACGACCACAGTGCGAAAACGAAAGGGAGCTGACATCGATGCCGCGTGTGGGCAGCTCAGACTCACGCAGGAATCTTCCTTTCGGACATGACCAGACGTATTGTGGTAGGAGCTAAAGTGTCGCAAGTTTCTAAACTAAAACCACTTACGACTCGAATCAGTATTTTGGTGGAACTCTTTCGCTTTGATAAGCGTCTAAGCTTAAATTGCGTTTGCGAGTAACTCGCGTGTAGTTGGACTATTTTTGTAACACTCGAATGATCTGACGAGAAGTGTTGTAGGACGGCCTAGAAAGGCCGTCCTACAACACTTCTCTTTGAAGGATTCCCGTTTTTCAAGCCGTCTCAAACATTCGGAAAATTATGTTATGGGCCATAATCGCACTGACGACTTGATATCGATATTTTATGACGGCGAAGGTTCGCCGGAAGAGCAATCTGAAGCGGAAAGTCAGCTCGAAACTTCGGACCAGGCGAAACGCGAACTGACTGAAATGCAAAAGCTGACTAAGTTGTTGCAGATGCTACCGCGCGAATCGGTTCCCGAAGAATTCTGTATTGAAGTAATGCAGGCTGTTGAGCGGGAATCGTCAATTACGAGGGGGGATCGTTCGTTACGGTCCGCTGTTGCTGATCGCAGAACGGTGTGGCAGTTCACAATCGGGACAGTCATTGTTACCGCGGCCGCAATGTTTGTGATGGTGAAGGCGTTTCAAGATACGGACCACCAAGGTGGTTTTGAGCTAGCTGGTATACAGCCATCACCGGCTACTAGGATGTCGGCTGATGAGCCGGTGGAGAGCGCCTCGATGGGCGAGGAAGCCGCGATCGTCGTACGGACTGAAGTCGAGAGTTCGCTCGCTGAAGGCGTTGTAGCCGATAGTGCGACGGTTAGTAAAGTCGAATTGAACAGACCGAAAGTAAGCGAAAATGTCGTTGCGCAACCGTTAGTAGATGTAGAGGAACTTTCAGCAGCGGTGGCGAGCCGTGAATTGCACAGGGCTGAACACAGTTTTGTCTTCGACAACTCTCGCATCAGCGAATCTCAAGTTGGCGAAATGATCGAAGCCCTGGATACTTCGGGCGAAAGGATTGCAGTTGTGAGGTTGACGGTCGTTGATCGGCTGGAGGGCTTAGAGAATCTGCAATTTTTGTTGACTCGAAATCAGATCGCTCCACAATCAATCGCAATCCAGGAAAAGGATGATCGAACACTGGGACCCACACAGCAGGTTGACCGGCTAATGGCCGTCTACGTTGAAACCAACACCGAACAACTGGCGTCCGCATTGCGTCAGTTCAACAAAGATCAATTTCGCAAACTTAAAGTTGAAAAACCGATTGCAATCGGCAACCTCGATGACGAGTCGAAAGCTCAAATTGGGTATTACTCGACCTTGTCGGGAGCTACGATTTCTCATCAAGAAGTGGGCTCCGATACTTCCAAGGTGTCGTTTTTCGGGAAGAATGATTCCGATCAAAAATTGGTCGTCGGTCGCAGTGATATGAACAAACCGTCCATGACCGATTCGCAAGAGCAGATGACGCAAACTCTCATTAACGGTCGTGATTCTGACGTTTTGCACACATATCAAAACGAACCGGTCGGAAGTTCCGCTCCATCGGCCTTAGGTCGTTCGCGTCAGATTGCGCTATCGCTGTCTGCGAACATATTTGAACGTCTGCCGAAGAAATCCGCGTCTGGGACAAAACTAAATCGTTCCCAGTCAGATGATCTCAAGAAAAATGTCACTGTAGATACTCTGAAGGTAGACGGAAAAATCAAGGGAAAAGCGGTCACGTCATACCGTCACTTGAAAGTCCTCTTTGTCTTGGTGGCGAACAGAGGAAAATGACAGAAGTCGTCTGCCCCATGATTTTGACGTGTCTGCCTAACTGCTACGGGATCGAGTGTAAAATTCCTGGATGAGTCGGAGCCGGCAAAGCGATACAAAATGTTCACGGCAGCAGTGGCGGCAACTCTATGATCTGATTGTGAGTTTGGGAGGCGACGTTTGTTTGCTGTAGCCGGTCAAAGGGTTGCCCGATCTAGTCTTCACGGCGAATGCTAGTTTGGTCTGGTGAGACAAAGTCTATTTGTTTCGTTTTCGGCATGAAACGCGTCAGAGCGAAACGGTGGTCGACACGAATACATCTCGAAATCGGCTACCAGGGCAATTAGAGAGCGAAGCGAACGCCAGAATTGTCACGATACGCACTTCCAGCGAGCGAAAAGTTAGCGGCTTCGTCCGTTTCAAGCTTGACACCGCAAATGCGAAACTTCATCATCGTCGTTGCAAACAGTGCGGGTTGATGGCTTGTCCTTTTATAGTATGCATACTGTGTCTTTTGTCGGGGTTTTCTGGAATCGCTGATGGATGAGAAATTGTTGTTCATGGGATAACCGCTGCCCGTGCCTAGGTCTCAAGATTATTTGAATGACTGGAAGTAAGAAATGTCAACAGGTCACCGTCGACTAGAGATCGAAGAAATTGGCGATGTCACAATCGCAAAATTCATCGATAAGAAAATTCTCGATGAAGGCAACATTCAGATCATTGGTAACCAACTCTTCGGTTTGGTCGAGGATGATGGTCGTAATAAGATCGTCCTTGATTTTTCCAATGTCGAATATCTTTCCAGCGCGGCGCTGGGGAAGTTGATCACAATGGACAAGAAGGTGAAGGCGGCCAAGGGAAATCTCAGGTTGTGCAGTATCCGGCCTGATATTTATGAGGTGTTCGCAATCACCAAACTCAACAAGTTGTTCGATATGCGTGAAGATCAGGAAAAGGCTCTGGAAGGATTCTAGGTCGAGCGTTCATTGGAATGTTGATTGGCTAATCAAAAAGTTAGGCCGGCCTAATGACAAGTTCTCAGCATTCCCCGAGTCGTGTTTAAGCACGACGAGTAGTCGAGTATTTCGACAACGAGCATTCGTTCAATACTCCCTTCCTTGGATTAACTGTGTCGGACAAAGAAGAATTTGAAGTTGCGATACCCAGTGATACGGCTGAGGCCCGAGAGGTCCAAGAACGAATCGTCGCCAATCTCGAGGAACGAGGTTTTCCGATGCGCGACGTGTTTGGAGTCCGTTTAGCACTGGAAGAGGCTTTAGTGAACGCTATTAAGCACGGCAATCGCATGGATCCTAGTAAGACCGTGCGAATTGGTTGGCGCATCTGTCAGGATGATGTTCAGATCGAAGTCGAAGACCAGGGCGAGGGCTTCGACGTCACAGATGTACCAGATCCCACCGAAGACGAAAACCTCAACAAACCAGGCGGTCGTGGGATCATGCTGATGCGGTCGTTCATGAATTTCGTCCAATACAATGAGACGGGTAACATCGTAGTGATGACGAAGCATCGTGAAGTGGAATCTGCTGAAGTTTCCGACGATTGACTAAAGAAAACCGCTCCGGAATCGTATGGGATTCCGGGACTACGGTTTCCAGTCATCAATCATCTACGATTCCTTTATCGAACAGCCTCGCTGAGCATCTTCGCGTTCGGGACTGTGTGGCGTTCTGTCAATCCGTGCGATTCGGTTTCAATGACCGTGGCGACGGGGCCAACTTCACGGATGGTGCCTTCCAGACCGGCGACACTGACACGATCGCCTGAATGCATGCGTTGGCGGACATAGTAGCCCGACAGAATCCCGCCAATGACGTCGCGTCCACCCAATCCCAGTGCCAGTCCAAAACCGATGGCCAGAGCGCCAAAGGCGATTAGGATGACCTGCTCTAGCAACGCGAACTTGATTTCAAGTTGCTCGAAGGCTGCGATAAATGTCATCAAGGCCAGCACATAGTAGCAGCCGGTAGCCAATCGGTCGGCGTAAGCAATGCCAACTCGATCGGTACCAGTGGCGATCACGCCTCGCAGGAAGCTAGCAATCAGCAACCCAATAACGACGATGACAGTCGCGGCCAACAGTTTCGGGATGTAAGCAACCAGATTTTGCATGGCCGCCGAAAGCGATGGTAGGTCAAGGATATTGAATGCGGCCATCAGGAAAGTACACATTAACAGCCAAAACACAATCTGACCCATAATTGTTGAAATGGTACGTTGAATGCCTACCTGCTTCATCGACTCGGTCAGTCCGCTGCGTTCCGCAGCCGTTTGTAGGCCCACCCGTTCACACAATGCAGTGACGGCACGCCCCATAAGACGGGCAACAATGTAGCCCAAAGCCAGCACTAACAGCATGGCCAGGACCGACGGAAGCATGTAGATCACGGTTGTGAATGCATCTTTCAATGCTTCACTCATTCGGTCGACGTTTTTCGCAATCACGTCTCGAGTCGCTGCGGTCGAGTCGGCCAACAGTACTCGATTGATCGTATCGGAAAACATTGGAAATTCCTTTCGTAGAAACAGGGAAGGTCATCCCGGCAGTTGATTTCGGGACTGCGGAGTAAGATTCATGCGTTCGTCGGATCAGTGTTGTTTCCGTGATTGGCCACTTGGTGTGCCTTTAATTCGACCGGTTGCTGTGAATGTCAGAAAATGAATGGTGCTACCTAATATCATGACAGTAGCATATGGCAAATCGCGACAAGTGAAATCGAACAAGTGAGTCGCCAATAAGGCCGTGTTGAGCCGCTGATGCACCTGCGCGTCAAGCTGCGTCGGAACCGACGGAATGTCTCTGGCGGTCAACTGTTGAAATAACTCATTTGAAACCTTAACAAGTTCATTGTTGTTATGATCGGGACTTTTCTTCATTTGGGAATTGCTCTCGCACCGTGTCGCGGGCTCAATGTATTCGCATCTTGCCGCCCCCTTAGGAACACCCGCACGAAGCTCTCTTGGGCTGCATCGTTGGCTTCATGCCCGTTGCCCCTTAGCCGCAAGTACGCTACACGTGCTCGCGGCGGCGTACTAGCATCGCCATAAGGGCAGGGCTGATCGAATCTTCACGAACGGCCTTAATAACCAAGGACTCGTCAATTTGCTTGGTTTGCTGAACACTCTTAACCACACGATTATGCCTCGTTCGATGTGGATGCATGTTCGAAGTTGACCTGTTAGTTGCTGCTCGCGAAACGTGAGTCACAAGAATATCACAATGTTGCGGCACAACGAGGCGCAAGTTATTGAAGAGAAATGAGATGTGAATTGTGTTTTTTTCTGCCCCAGCGGATTTTAACAGACTTGTTAAAATCTCCGGATTCAAATCGCTCTTCCGTGCCAAAAACAAAATCCGTCTTCAGTCTGACAACTGCAGGCTGCGGTCGATTTACGTTAAGGACGTCGAAATCCTGGGCAAGGTGTTCGGAATGATTCGGCGCGTGTTCTAGATTGCAATTTCGGCCAGTATCTGGCTGGCCGCAGTGACCGTTGTGTCGATGTCTTCATCTGTGTGCATCACGCTGACAAAGTTAGCCTCGAACTGACTGCAGGGAAGATACACGCCTGCCTCGATCATTTCCCAAAAGTATCGTGAGAACAGATCTGTATCGCACTGGGTGGCAATTGAATAATTCGAAACACGCTCAGTATTGAAAAACAGCGTAAACATGCTGCCGATTTGGGCTACGCTGTGCGGAATTCCCGCAGTATCCGCCGCTTGGTGAATTCCATCGATCAGTCGTTTCGTGGTCTGTTCCAGATAATCGTACGGTTGAGTGTCGCGCAGCGTCTTCAACGTTGCAATACCCGAGGCCATGGCCAACGGGTTTCCAGAGAGCGTGCCGGCTTGGTAGATCGGGCCGACGGGCGAGATGGAATTCATGACATCCGTTCGGCCGCCGTACGCTCCAACTGGCATGCCGCCGCCCAAAATCTTTCCCAGTGTCGTCAGGTCGGGTGTAATTCCATATCGCTGTTGTGCGCCGCCGTAGGCGACTCGAAATCCTGTCATGACTTCATCAAAAACTAATAGCGCTCCATATTGCGTGCATAAGTCGCGAGTGGATTGAAGAAACTCCGATTCGGGCAGTACCACTCCCATGTTGCCAGCGACCGGTTCCAGTATTACGCAGGCGATTTGGTCTCCAAGTTTTTTCATCGTGTCGGCTAATTGCTGCGTGTCGTTGAATTGCAGTACGATTGTGTCGGACGTACATCCTTTGGGAACTCCGGGACTGGACGGCACACCGTGCGTCATCACACCGCTTCCCGCATGTATCAGCAGGCTGTCGACGTGACCGTGATAACAGCCGGAAAATTTAAGGACCAAGTCGCGGGCGGTATGTCCACGAGCCAACCGGATGGTGCTCATTACGGCTTCTGTCCCAGAATTGACCATCCTTATTTTTTCGATCGACGGGACGGCACGGATTACCAATTCGGCCAATTCGGTCTCCAATTCCGTGGGTGCTCCGAAACTTGTCCCGCGTTTCAATGCCTCGTCGATGGCCGTAAGTACTGCATCGTGTCGGTGTCCCAAGATATGCGGGCCCCAGGAACCGACGTAATCGATGAATCGATTGCCGTCGATGTCGTATAGGTAGGGCCCCTGACCGCGTTCGATGACCAATGGCTCGCCGCCGACACCGCCGAACGCCCGAGCCGGACTGTTCACGCCGCCGGGGATCGATTTGAGTGCCCGTGAGAAATGAAGCTGACTCTTTTCACGCGGGATGTGTGCCATAAGTGTGTCATCCTATTGCGATTCAAATGTCTCTGTTACGACCGTCTGCCGGTTTGGTCGTACAACGTGCCAATTTGTCATAACTAATCTGTCCGCACGTCGCTCAACGCTGGAAATTTCCCCAAAGCATAATTGTAACCTAGGATTCCCTAATCGGTGCGGCATGATTTTGACGTGGTACTACTCCCTCACAGGGCTTGCCAAACTCTGTCATCGGAGCTGCCGTTGTCAGATACGTTATGTAAGACAAAGACTCAGTATGGAAAACAATTCTCTGAGATCCAGGCTGTGGCGCTTTTCGACGTGCCCTCAGTCGAAGGATGTTGACGCAACATCATATGTTAGATGCGTCGCTGAAGTCGCGCAGTGGAGCGAACAGTACGGCTGCGAGGAGATTCTGGTTTATGCGGACAACAGCATTGCTGATCCCTGGTTGGTTGCCGACGTCATATTGCAGCACACACAGAGACTGTATCCCTTGATCGCCGTTCAACCGGTTTATATGCATCCGTATTCCGTGGCGAAGATGATCGCGACGCAGGGATACATGTATCAGCGGAAGTTGTACCTGAACATGGTCGCCGGCGTAAAATCTTCTCAGCTTGCGTGTAGCTCTAGTTGTCTTAAGGAAATGCCGACGAGCGAATGGTCCAAAATGTGAACCGAAGTCAGCAAAAACGGTCGCTTAGGCAGCAATCGAGTCTGTAAGGTCGTCCCAGCGATGTGCGGCGACTGCATCGATAATCATGCCTGCGATCTGCATAGCACATAAGGCGGCTTCGGGGCCGACCACGGGCTGAGTTTCTTCAATGACGCATTCGACGAAACTGCTCAGTTCGGCCGTTAATGCGTCTGTGTGAGGGATGTCCGGCTTGGTGACATTCAAGAATTTTCCAAACACGTCTCGCTTCAACCGTTCGATGTTCGTACCGGGTTGTCTGGCACGTTCAATCGGCGGTGTGCCGTGCAGGAGCGTTTCGGATGGCGAGTAACGAATCACCTCGTGAGTCATGAAGTTGACTTCCACACAACCACTGGCCGACCAAAGTTGCATCGATCGTTGCGAAGTGGGGTGAACGCGACTGGCCGTTAGGTCGGCGATGCAACCATTCTTGAATTTCAGCCGAGCTTGCACGCTGTCCTCGTGGTCGCCCATTATACTGACACCGAACGCCTCGACACTCGCGATGGGCGATTCGACAAATTGCGAAATCAGGTCGATATCATGGATCATCAGATCATGAACGACGCCGATGTCGGTCGATCGGAATGAATATGGGCTAAGACGTTCGGCACGAATATATTTGGGAAAACCACACAGTGTTGCGGCAACATTAGTGACTGGATTGAATCGTTCGATGTGGCCAACTTGGAGAATTGTAGCGCACTTTTCGGCCAAGTTGGCGAGTTTTTCGGATTGTTGGAAATCGCAAGCCAATGGTTTTTCGATGAGAGCCGGAATGCCTCGCAGCAGGAAATCGGATGCTACGGGCAAATGCAGGGCCGTCGGGACAGCGACAGTAACGGCATCAATTTTGTCGAGCAAGTGCCGGTAATCAACAACGAATTGTGTGTGGCATTGCGAGGCGATGCGAGTGCCCGTTTCAGCGTTGGTGTCTGCCACAGCGATCAAGTCGACGCGATCGAGTTCCGAGAGAATGCGCGCGTGGTGCTGACCCAATGCTCCTACTCCGACAACGGCCATCTTTAAGCGGCTCATGCTACTCTCCGTTGCGGTACCTGATCATCCTTCTGAGGATTTTCACGTTGGATTTCGCGGGCTCGGCCCAGTTTTCCCTGTTGCTGACGCTCTATGAAATCCAAGAAGTTGGTCAGTTCGAGTGGAAAGTTTCCGTCTAACTCGTCGCGGAAAATAGCGCGAACAGTGCTAAGCTTCGTGTGTTTTCGGAACATCAGACGATGAGCATGTTTGATGATCTTGATCGTCGCATCAGGAATTCCAGCCCGTTTTAAACCAACGATATTGACCATCTTAATCGTCAGATTATCGTTACCGGAGGCAAGCATATAGGGCGGGATGTCCGTAACTACCTTGCTACCACCGCTGACGAATGACAGCGTGCCTAACGTCGAAAAGTGGTGGACAACTGTGTTGCCGGAAACGATAGCTCCTTCATGTACGTGAACGTGTCCACCCAGTAATACGCCGTTGACCAAGATCGCATGGTTTGCAATGTGACAGTTGTGGGCCACGTGGCTGTTGGACATGAGCATGTTCCAATTGCCGACTCGCGTGCATCGATCCTCTTTTTCGGCACCTCGGTTCACCGTGACTCCTTCGCGGAAGATGTTGTTATCGCCAATCTCCAATTGGGTTACGGATTTGCGATAACTGGCGTCCTGCGGTTCGGCACCGATTACGCAATTCGGAAAAAACCGGTTGCGTTTACCAATCGTCGTGTGTCCGACCACGGTGACGTGGCTATCTAGATGGCACCCGTCACCAATCCTTACATTCGGTCCGATCACGCAGAATGGGCCGATTTCGACATCGTCGCCAAACTCAGCACGCGGGTCGATTTGTGAGAGGTTCGAGGTTTTCCTGGACATGAAACGTCCCTGTTGTCGCTGCAGATTCTCAGTTCAAGCCGCGTCTTGTTGCGGACGGACACACGAGCCATGACGAATGAGTTGCAGGCGACGTATGATTTCAAGGTTGTGACGGTGTCCGGAACGATAAGCGTTGAAGTGGCCGACGATGTCGTGGCCGATTAGCGCGAAGTCACCGACGCAGTCAAGAATTTTGTGACGAACACACTCATCGGCTGTCCTCAATTGATTGTCGATCACGCCATTACGACCGAATACCAACAGATCTTTCGCTGTCGTGCGACAGCCATAGCCTTGTGCCCGTAGTGACTCGACCTCCGATTCCAGCACAAAAGTTCTTGATGTCGACAGTTCGTTGACAAATGTCTCTGGTGTGATTTCAGTGGTCAGATTCTGAGGGGAAATTGGTGATCGCAATCCGTAGTCTAAATGGTAAGTGATTGTCAACGATTTGCGGGCAGACGGTGTGGCTACGATTTCGCTGTCTTTGTTGTCGAATGAGATGCGCACATCGTTTTCGATGACGAACATCGGTCGAAGCTTGTCTTGTTCCAGCAAGCCAGCGTTCAGCAAACAATCGACGACCGGATGGCACGATCCATCGAAGCCAGGTGGCTCGGGAGCATCAAGCTGTACTAGACAGTTGTCGACTTGCAGCCCGGCCAGTGCGGCCATCACGTGCTCGATCATATCAACCGCAATTCCACGATGTGCGATCGTCGTTCGCCGTTGCTGTGGGAGTGTGTACTCCAGCCGCGCCGGAATTGGAGCGGTCTCGGCACGATCGACTCGCTGAAACGCAATTCCGTGATTTGGCTCAGCCGGAAGGAAGCGGATCTTTACGTCCGCCCCGGTCAGAAAACCAATCCCGGAAGTTTCCACGGGACGTTGAATCGTCCGTTGCAATCGTTGTCGCATCGTCAGCTCACCGCTCGGTGTCAATGCGAGACAAGTATTTCAGTCCGGCCGTTGCTGGCTTGGACTGAAAAGACTGCCCCAAATTAGTCAATCTGTTTGATTCCAAAGTTAATTCGTCCGAGGTTTACGCGACGGACTTTGACCGGTGCGCGGCGGCGAAGACTTTGTGGCTTCCCGCTGATGTCTGCGATTCAAGTAATCGAGCACTGAGTCGGTAATGTCGTCGTCGGTACGATGGTATACGACTTGACGATTCAAGCCTTGGATCAGCTTTTGAGGATCAGCGGCGTCCAAGTTTTCACCGTTAAAGCGAACGACGAGGGTATAATTCCAGGCCTCGGCGGCTTGACGTACTACGTCAATTACTTCCAGATAGATGGTGCGATAGATTTGTGCTTCTTTGCGCAGGAAATCACGTTGGGCGTTCTTGCGAAACGCTTCGAATTGCGACGTCTGTTCTGTCAACCGCTTTTCTCGGTCGATGTATTCGGGACTTCCCTGCTTGAAAGTCTTCGACTTCAGTTCCTCGCCGATTTGCTGGATCTGCAAGGCCATCGCTTTCGCCTGCTGATCGCTGCCCCTGATATCGGATTTCAAATCGGTCCGAAGGAGTTCGAACTTCTCATATTCCTTAAAGACCCTGGCCATGTCGATCAGGCCGATCTTATGTGGAACAGACTGTGGAACCTTTTTCGTCGCTGCATTCTGGCTCCAGGTCTTCCCCAGGAATCCAACGAGAACCGCTGCCGCCGCTGCTAAAATGAGAATTCTTTTCACCGCCGATGCACTCCTTTGCTTTGCCAGTCTGAACCATGCCCAAAATTGGTGTCTGTTTTGGTCGCCAACATTGGGTGTACTACGTGACTACGAAACCAATTGCGATTTTGAGCCACGTATTCTCCACACTGCCGAAATCTCGTCAATACGAGACTTATGGCACAGCTTATGAGTTTAAATCGACAATTTGGGTTCGGAGACTTGATCCTGGTGGGTAGTTTTTCTCAATTAGGCAATATTTCTCGGCTATGACGCCAAGTTGGGTTTTGAAATGTGGCGATTAACCACATATATTTTGACCGGCGAGGCCCTCTTGAGGTCCGAAGAATCGAGTATACATTGTCGCATACGATGCATTATTCCGCCAGAATATGTGAACATTTGTTCTAAAATGTCATATGTGGCGACCTTCGCCAACTAACTGCCATTTTCCGCCGGCCGAATTCAAGCGATCCGATTTTGTGTCAAGGACATCATTACTCGGATACCGCATGGGATTCGGTTTGAATCAAGGCGGCCGTGTAGCTGACCAGGTCACCTTTTTCGCGGGATACGCGTTGCAGCGTGTCCATGCGGCCGGTCTGCATACATAGCGCGGCAAATGAAAAGCCGTCGGCGTCCTCGACGTCGTTTAGATAAGTTTCGGCCAGTTCCAACGATTCGTCCAGACGGTTGATGCGTGTCAGCAGGTCGACCATCACATAGGCGATCAATTGCTTGTCGGCCTGGTCCGGTTGTTTGTTCAATTTTTGTTGGAAATACGCAATCGCTTCGTCCTGATTCTGTCCAGCCAATGCGTTGAAGAAATGCGAGTGAGCAGGATAGAAATCGTCGAAGGGTGGATCACTGGGATACTGAAACTGTTTATCTAGTCGTGAGCCGTAGTTCGTTAATTCGATGGCCTGTGCTAACTCTGGGCGAGAACCGTCCAGTGATCGAGCAAAACGAACGACTGAGCTGAGATGAGAAACGTCGATGTGATAGTTGCCTTCTTCGAACAACCAATCCCGGCCTGCAATCAGTGCGTTGAGCGATTCACCGGGCGGCACTATTGCCAGCCGTTGCTTGACTTCGTGCCGCAGTATATCACAGAGGTCGTCGTACAGATGGCGAACCAGCAACACGGCCGCCTGATCGCGGTTCTCCGGCGACAGTTGGGGCAATTGCTGGTCCAAAGCGGTGATCGTGTTGCAGGTGCCATGTGAATTCAGCATCATCTCCAGTCCTTTGACCGGGTGAGCTCCTTCGTACAATGCGATGTTGATAATCTGCTCGGTGTCATCATCGGCATCCCGTCGAGAGTTTATTTTCTCAATCGCTTGCTTGATTGGTTCCGTTTCGCGGATGGTGCGGAAGTAGAGCCAGGCATCTCCGATTTTTCCGTCGGACAAGAACGATTTTCCGATCCGGCGGGCCGCTTCGATGTAACTTTTCTCGAATTCATCGAGTCTCTCTTCCGGTACGTCATTGAACGATGTGGAATGCGTTACTGGCAAACCCATCTCGAATTTCTTTTTCATCAATGTCGCGTCGAACAGTTTGTGAAACTGCTTCTGCTCACTAAGTGTTTCCATCAATTTCTCGATGGCCGAGGTCGCTCCTTCGGATTCGTTCAAGTTCTGAATTTCCACAAAAGGATCTTTACTCATTTACTCGACCAGCAAGATTGGAGTGACCGTGCCTGTGCCATTAAGTTCGCCGACAATCGCTTCATTATTGGTATGAAGTCCTAAAACTGCGCGGGATGAGGTTGGTCTTTTCAGGCTCCGATAAATAAACAACTGGAAGTCGCCAATCCGAAGCCGGTGACCAGCAGCGATTCCTGGATTGACGACTCTTTGCGATTCGGTGACTGTTAGTGTTCTCCAGTCCGCCGCTCTACGTCGGCCACGAGTTCCCCATTCGATGATCAACGGAGCGTACAGTCCATCCATGGAACATACTTGCTTCAGTACTAGGTTGTTCCCATACGGGCCAAATCCTCCGGCCGTACTAATCACGCGTTCCTGTGGCAACGCTAGCGGAAATGCGCGAACAGCTAGATTTCGCTGTTTGAGCATGCATTCGCGCGATTTTGGGGAAGATGTTGCTTCGAGGCCCGCGACTACCGGCAGGCGAGACGTATACTCAATCAGTTGGTGTCCGGCTCCGGAGATGGCATCAGCCAACAACACGAAGTCATCAGTGCGTGATAGCAGCACTTGCCGATTGACCGTCAATCCGTCAGAAAACGTGGCTTCGAGTTCCAGGTAGTCACAATCCGCATCTGATTGCCAGCAGACGCACTCCCAGTCGTCGTCAAAACCCAGTGGTTCTCCAGCGATGGTTATATCGATGTCCCACACACCGCTTAGTATGGTTTGGCCGTGCGCTGTCAAGTCGATCAAAGGTTTCTCACGATGGTGGGCGACAATAATCGAATTTGCAGCAACCGACCATCCATCGCATAAACACGCGAACTGGGCCCAGTCGGATTGCATCACCGGCAACTGAGAATCGGACAGTACTGGCATCCGTCGATTGGCTTTTCGTCTTGGTTTTGTTTTTCCGTTTCCAAGAGACTGCAGATATTTTCGAGGTTGATCGTTCTTTTGGAAACCAGCCAATTTCGAGGCAGTCTGCAGCAGGGAGATCATCAGTGCTGATGATCCATTGCTCAACGCCAACCAACCATCCGGTCGACAAAGCGGTGCAACTTTGGTCACCAACATTTTAAACCGTTCTTCAGATTCCTTGTTCCACAATGGCAATTCGAACCAGACTGTCCACTGGGCTGCTCGCACCAATGGAGCCAGCCACAGTGGAAGTCGTTCGATCAACTTTGCGTCTGGAGTACCGTCGGTGTCAGTTTTTTCCGCCAGCTTTCGGCAAAGGAATCGCTGGCCATTGCGACGCAAACCTTCAGATCGTGTAATGTCGGCGAATATCAAACCGCACAGCCATGGCAATTCTCCGAGAATCAGAAGCTGTTGATCTTCTGTCACCTGAGACCCATCCAGTTCGTTTGTCTGAGCACTGAATTCGGTCGCTGCAGAGAGCGTCGTTCGCCACAAATTCCACAAAACATCGTCAGTCAACTTGGCTGAGAAATGTAAGAGCAACTCGAACAGGGCCAATAATTCAATCATCGAAACTTGGGTGTCGACGGAATCCAACCAGTCGGTGACGACAGACGAAAGACGCTGTGGCTGACGGCTGTGGCCGGTCGGCTCGCGCCGGATTCGCTGTTCATTTTCGGTCTTCGAGCCGATGGAGCGTCTTGCTTTTGTCTTCGTGCTCGCCAACTCCGAGCCAGACCGCTCCACCTCTTCACAACAGATCAAGAAATTAGCGAGTCGGTCGGTGCAATCATTTTGTTCAAATGCGTCGATCGACCAAAGTGCCAGAGAATGCCAGCGCCGGCTTGTGACTTTGCACCGCTTTACTCGCGGCTGGAGCAGGGCGATCCATTCTCGGCAAAAGCGCCGGAGATCGCCCTGAATGGCTGCCCGTTGTAATGCGGATGGAGCTGTTGACTTCCAGCCAATAGCTCGCAAAAACTCGTCATCCGAGACGGACCTCAGATCATATGTGGGTTTTCCAAACGTAATTAATGTCTTGTCCATGTCAAGAATTCGTTGGTGCAACTCACATTTGCAAATCCCGGCGAGCCATTGCTCACTAACTCAATAATCTAGACTACTGGATCAAGTCTCGAATGCAATCGTGGCGCTTAGTGGTCGAACCAGTGGCCTGCACGCATCGTAGCGACTATCCGGCTAGAGCGGTCGAACAGCAACGAGTACGGATCTGTGCTTGCAGACTTCCCCAGTTCGACTACCGCTAGGTCTGCCGACTTGCCAGCCGAAAGACTCCCCGTTTCGATTTCGAGTCCCAATGCCCGAGCGCCTCGAATTGTTCCCAACTGCAACAGGATACGTGGATCAACGTCAGGAAAACGCTCCCGCAGGAACAACAACTCCCGCCAAATGCTCAAATCGGGATTCGATGCCCGGCTATCCGTTCCGATCGCAAGCGAAACTCCTCGTTGTAGCATCGTACGCCATGGATGAGTCGAATTTCCAAAGTAGGCATGTGTGCGGGGACAATAGATCACGGACAGCCAAGGATGCTGAGCAAGAAATTCGATTTCCTCGGCATCCAAATAATTGCCGTGAATCACCAAGGCACAACGCAGTTTCGCGAGCGGTTTTATGTAATTGAGTGGTTTTGCGAATCGCGGGATCGCGCTGTCTGACCAAACGTTATAGTCGCGCATTAATTCGACGAGTGGCCCAGTTCCGTTTTTCAGCAATTGCAGTTCCGCCGTTGTTTCCGCCAAGTGAACCGCGACAGGTACATTCGACTGAAATGCCAGATCGACGAGCCAATCGAACAATTCCGGATGGACGCTATAGGCTGCATGTGGGCTAAGACCCCGAACGAGGTTGGACCTCTTGTCTTGCTCTACCTGTTCCAGATGCTTGCGCGCAAGCATCAGTTGTTCAGTAAGCTGTTCCTTCGGCAGCCCAATCAATTCCCGAAAGACAACCATGCGCGGGCCAAGGTCCGCGAATGCATCCGGCGACCAACCGTCGGTCGCAATTTCTCCGATCAGCGTTGTTCCAGATCGAGCACTTTCGCGAAATCCGTGGTTGATGGTGTTCACCACAGATTCAGACCGATTTCGTCGGTGCCGGACGAGAGCGCGGAGCCAATCAGCAAACAGTTCCGATGGCTCAAGTGGCTGGGTTATGTCGCTGAATTCCAAGTGTGAATGCGCATTGACCAGCCCTGGAATGAGGGCCACATTTCCTAGGTCGTGTGCATTCGAGGTAAACGTTCCGTGGACGCCAGCAATACGCCCGCCGTCGATTTCGACCGTCCCGTCTTGGATCGGATCATCGTCAACAGAAAAAACCCACCGTGCGTGGAGTCTGGTGCTTTCAGCGGCCATCTTGAAAATGCGAGCTAGGGATCAGTTATTCGTTTGACTGAGGCCCAATGGCTACGGTTGTTCACGTGTCTATGCAATCTCGATTGGTGGTTTTGTGGCCGCGCCCGTTCCCGCCAGTCGCTCGGGTTTCGGTGAGTGGACGAAGGTTACGGAGGAAGTTGTTTCGGCATTCGATTGGCGGACCAGCCAACGAAGAAGTGCGATTGCGACGAATGCGGCGATGACCAAAGTGGGCCATTCGTAGCGGACAGTGTCGTCTTCGACGTAAAAGAACCAATTGATCGGAGCCGTTTCTACCCAGGAAGTGCTGACGCGTGCGTGCAGTACGCCTAGTGAATTGTAGATAAAGTGGAAAATAATTGCAGGCAGCAGGCTGTTGCTTCGAATTGCAATCAATGCCAGTACCAAGCCTAAGAGTGTCGCATTAAAAACCTGCTGGGGGACCATGTGCGTGACGCCGAACATCAGGCTGGAAAGTACAATGGCCAACCCGACGCGACCTGATCGACTAAATCCGCTCAGAATAAAGCCTCGAAAGGCGGTTTCTTCGCAAATGGCTGGAGTGAGGGCGAAAGCTAGCAATACGAACCACATAGGTTGCTGCACATCAGACATGGTTTCGAAATTTTTGACGACGCTTTCGGAAAGCTTTGGGAAGAACCAATTCAGTTGGGAAAGGAACTCCAGCGACAGCGGATGTAATACCAAAGGTAAGATGACGGCCAATGCCAGCATGCTGAACTTCGGCATCCGAAAACGGAATGTACGGACAAAGCTGGTGGCCAGTGTTGCGCCCATGAACAACGCCGGGCAAAAGATGATGACCAGTTGTTGAATCATCAACAGTTTAAGCAACAATAGGCCGATCGCTTTCTTTAACTCGTTAGCTTCTATGGATGCATTGGCTAAAGTCGCATGCTCGATAGCCTGTCCCATAAATTTCAACGAGACGAACTGCAGCAGCATGATGATCACAAAACAAAAACCGGCTTCCTCGAAACTCGGCGTCGGTTTCTTGTCGCATAGCAGATGCCGGATCCACAGCCTGAGTTCGAAACGTTCGGCTTCGCGGAAAAGTACTTCTTCGCTCTTGAATTGTTCAACGGCCCACCACAGTGCCAGTAAGCTGTAGCCAATGCTGGTCACCAGGACCGGGACGACATAAAAGTATAATTCGTTGGTGGGGACGGGTGCCAGCAGCAGCGCCTTCAACAACAGAGCCACTCCTACGATCGGGATGATGCTGTAAAACGGTTTGATTTCGACTGCCGGAGACAAGCAGAAGACCGTCAACCCCATAGTGACCATCAACAGCGGCGTCAGGTAGTATTGACCCTCTTTTGTGCTACGAGCAAACGTTGCCAAAGCCAAACTTAGCGCGCTGAACAGCGCAGCCAACGGAATCAGCAGCACGATCAGCCAAATCAGCGAGGCCGGCGATGGGAACGCAATGTCACCGATCCTTGAAAATGCGCCGCTCCCGGCCACGGAAACCATGTACTGCCCGGTTGCTCCCATGCTGGCTAGGTTCAATAATGCCGTCGAAGCACTGAACAGCATGACGGTAAAGAACTTGCCCATCACGATTTCGCTGCGTGTGGCGGGGCAAATCAGCAGCGTTTCCATAGTTCCCCGTTCTTTTTCGCCTGCCACCAGGTCGACCGCTGGGTAAAACGCTCCGGTCACCGCCATAATGACCAGCAGGGCGGGAAAAAGCTTACTCCACAAATTGGCGGCAATTTGCTTTTTTCCCGCTAGGTCGACGGATTTCGGACCAACCGGTTTTGGTAAAGTTTCCGGCAAATGAGCTAAGCTTAGCTGTTCTTTCAGGATCTCTTGTTCCCAGGCATCCATGGCTTGCTTGACTTGGGTATAGGCGACCTCTGACTTATCGTCGGCGCGGTTCTTGACGATGATTGGTCGGGGATAGTCGAAATTATTTTGTGCGCCGACTTTCCGGTCGACCAGTTGCCGCTTCGCTTTTTCAAGATGTTCCGCAAACCGTTCAGGAACGATGATTAACACTTGTATCTGGCTGGACGCGAAGATCTGAATCAGGTCTTGTTCAATCTGATCCAATTCAGTCTGCAGAGCCGTTGTTCGGTCTTCGTCGTTTAGTTCTTGCATGACCAGTTCGATATCAGCTTCAAGCTGATCCCGGTTTCGAAGTTTCTCGCGGATGACTTTCGCCTGATCGATTAACTGGACCGCATGGGAGTCCGGCCCGTCCCGATCTGATTTGTCCAAGTCGGCTTCGGTAGTCACTGTAAGCCTGTCGGTGAACACAAAACGGTTTTCCTTCAGCAGCTGTGGCGGTGGTAAATATTCGGCTCCCAAGATGACCACTGTGCGAGGCTGTTCCCTGAACAGCATGGTCATTTGCAGCATGCCGATGCCGAGTGCCGGATACAGCAGTAGCGGTAACACGGCGACCATGAACAGTGTGCGGCGATCACGCAGTTGATCCTGCACTTCACGGAGAAAAATCAACTGGATGTTGTTCCAACTCATGCCAACGCCGCCGCTTTGTAACCTTCGTCCCGGCACTGCCGTTCGTAGTTGTCGATCAATTCAAAAAATAATTCTTCCATGTCCGGTTTACTGTGTTGATGCTCCAGCTCTTTCGGCGTGCCTGTCGCCAAAATGATGCCTTTATGGATTATGGCGATCCGATCGCATAGCTTTTCGACCTCACGCATGATGTGGGTCGAATACATAATGCATTTGCCTTGGTCACGTAGCAAACCGATAGTTTCCAGAACTTTTCGAGCTACCAAAACGTCTAGCCCCGAAGTTGGTTCGTCAAAAATTAGCACCGGCGGATCGTGAACGATGGTTCGAGCAATTGAAACTTTTTTCTTCATTCCGGTCGACATTTTCGACCCCAACACGTCCTTGAAATCGTACATTTGAAGCGTTGTGAAGATGCTGGTGATGCGCTCTTGCAAGGTATCTTCGGCCATGCCATATAGGCGTCCGAAGTACTCGACCATTTCCCAGGCGGTCATACGATCGTAAATACCCGTGTTCCCTGACATAAATCCAATCCGGTTTCGTACTTCCGCTGGGTGCGTGCTGACATCGAAGCCGGTGATTGTCGCTGTGCCACTGGTTGGTCTGAGAACCGTACTCAGTATTCGTAGGCAGGTCGTTTTGCCGGCTCCATTGGGACCCAACAGTCCGAAGATTTCGCCCGGCTGCACGTTAAAGTTGACACATTCGAGCGCAGTGACATGTCCTAGACGCAAATCCAGAAAGTTTTTTGTTAGTTCAGAGACATGAATCATCGTCGAATCGTCCTGGTAAAACACTCACTCCTGAAACCGCATTACTGCAATCGTGCGGGACTGGTGTTCAATCACAGATACAGAGCGATTCACCGAAATCGCCAGCCCAAGCAGTATGATCAATTCAAACGTGCAACCACTGCAACATACAGAGGGGACCGACAGAACGTGGATCGTGAAACGGTCTTGAGTGAGTCGTTTACCTTATAGGTTGGCCCGACGAGAGCGACCCCAACTGCCACATTTGTTATATCGGCGAGTTGAGGACGGGTAGCGTTGTTCAACCCGTTTGCTTGAGACATTCGGTCTAGTTGAAGTCGTCGATGTATTCGTAAAAGACGTTGCGTTGTCGAGGAATGTAGCCCGCTTCTTTGATAGACCTGCGGATCGTATCCAGCGATAAATAATAGACCGTTCCCGCCTCAGCCACGACGTTCTCTTCAATCATCAGGCTGCCCATGTCGTTTGCGCCGAAGAAGAGTGCAATCTGACCGATCTTTTCTCCTTGAGTGACCCAGGACGACTGGATGTTGGCGAAGTTGTCCAGATACAGTCGGCTGACGGCCTGAGTTTTCAGATATTCGAAGGCACCTGCCGGCGCAATGCGAGACATGTCACGATCTACGGCGAAACGGCCGCTAGGTATTGGAGGGGGACCGGGTGGGGGCTGAAACGTCCAGCAAATGTAGGCAGTGAATCCACCCGTTTCGTCTTGCAATTGGCGAAGTCGTTCCAAATGTTCAATTCGATCCGCTAACGTTTCCACGTGGCCAAACATCATGGTTGCCGTCGAACGGCCGCCCAATTTGTGCCAGACGCGATGAACGTTCAGCCAATCGTCAGTTAGTACCTTGCCCCGGGTAATTTGCTTGCGAACTCGGTCTACCAGGATCTCGCCGCCGCCACCGGGCAAACTTCCCAATCCAGCCGTTTTCAGCCGTTCCAGCACCGTCCGTAGCGGTAGCTTGCTGATTTTTGTGAAGTGGTTAATTTCCGGTGGACTGAATCCGTGGACATTCAGTTGCGGAAAGTGCGCCTTGATGTCCCGTAGCAGTTCCTCGTACCACTCGAACGGCAACGACGGATGCAGGCCGCCTTGCAACAGAATCTGGTCTCCGCCCAGTTCAATCGTCTCCTCAATTTTCTTCAACAACACGTCGCGTTCCAGAACGTAAGTGTCTGAATGATCGGCCGGCCGATAAAACGCACAGAAATCGCAGACGGCCGTGCAGGCATTTGTGTAGTTGATGTTCCGATCAATGTTATACGTGCGGAATGGTTCCGGATGAAGCCGTTCGGTGACCTTGTTGGCGACTTTGCCCAACTCGACCAAATCGCCGCACTTCAGAAGCTCCAATCCTTCGTCAAAGGTCAGCCGCTGCGCGCTAGCGGCTTTATCGAGCAAGTGTGCAATTTCGGAAGACAAGGTCAACACCTTCGGGAGCCAGTCCCCGTTTGACTGCCAGTTGCTGGAATAGGACCAGTCCACTCCGTTCCGCCGATCCAAATTGGTAATACAGGTTTTTGGACAGGTAATCAATGGCCGACTGTTCCGAAAGGCCGAGTACCGGCGCCTCGCGCCGAGCGATCGCAGCGATGTTTTCCACGCCTCGGTCCCGGGCGCGATTTAGGGCCTCTTCGACGTTTCCCAACTCAAATCCCTCCCGCGTTGCCCACATCGCGAAGACGAACGGCAAACCTGTCCAATCGAGCCACTCTTCGCCAAGGTCCCAAGTTGCCGCAAACTTTTCGCGGGGCGGTTTGATAGCTCGGTCACCGATTATCACAACCGCATCGGCATCGGTTCCGTTCGTCGACAAGCTGAGCGGCAATGGCTGGATTTCAGGTTTCACACCGTACCGCTCGGCTAACATGATTTGTGCCAGAACCGCACTGGTTCGCGAGCCTTCGTCCAGCGCCAAACTACGTATCTCGGCAACTGGAACGCGACTATATAGTTTAACGCTCAGTACCGGTCCGTGCGTTGCCACGCAGGCGTCGGAGACGATTTCGTAGCCTTTATCTCGCAGACATTCGATGGACGGGATCAATGCCACGTCGAGCAATCCATGGGCCAGTCCATCAGCGAGCCGGCTGGGATAATCCAGGATTAATTCCGCCTTAGGAGCCAATAGGTTGAGCCCCTCGATCAACGGTTTCGAATTCAAGTAGTTGACCGCTCCAATGCGAACGGTCTGATATGTAGAACTCGCCATCGTAGGAAAATCCCATTTCAGAATTGACACCACAGTTGAGACTTGATTATAGACACTCCAAATCTTGTCGCAATCCGGCCAAATGTGGGCCAACTTTTCAAACTGTAGCTGAATCTTCTAGAATCTAGAATTCGTCCGACAACGCCTAAACGTTTTTAGTTTGGCATGTTCGGCTACCTAGCAATCTAGCTCTTAGGCGCCACAAGACGCTTAACCGCAAAGATGTTGTGAGAATCAACGACCTATTCTTTTTGAAGTTATGCAATCGCTGAAAGTTGCCATCATTGGTTTGGGGACTGTTGGGACCGGGGTCGCTAAGATTTTGCTACAGCAGCCCGAGCGCATGACGCGGCGTGCTGGCCAATCGGTCGAACTGCGCCGAGTTGTTGTCCGTGACGTGAGCAAACCGCGCGACGTCGATCTACCTGAAGCAGTATTAACCAGCGACATCGAATCGGTCATCAACGATGATCAGATCGACGTCGCCATCCAGTTGATTGGCGGCATTGAGCCGGCACGGAAAATCATGCTTTCACTTTTGGAATCGGGAAAGGATGTAGTGACCGCCAACAAGGCACTACTGTGCCAGCATGGCGATCAGTTGTTCGCTCGAGCTGAAGAATTGAATCGCTGTGTCGCTTTTGAAGCAGCTGTTGCCGGTGGAATTCCTATAATCGCGGCCGTGGGGCAATCGATGGCCGCAAACCAGATTACTTCAATTAAAGCGATCCTAAATGGCACGAGCAACTTCATCCTGACCGAAATGCTCTCTAAGGATCGCTCATATGTGGAAATTCTCGAACGGGCGCAGAAAATGGGTTATGCCGAATCCAATCCGGCTATGGATATCGAGGGGACTGATGCTGCACAGAAGCTGGTCATACTGACTCAACTAGCCTTTGGAACAAAAGTTCCTCTTGAGTCATTTCTCTGCCAGGGCATTGACTTATTAGAACTGGCCGATTTGAAGTATGCCCAGGAACTTGGTTACACCGTCAAACTGTTGGCAGTAACTCAGTTGCTTGCCGGTCAGTTGGAGATGCACGTTCAACCGACATTGGTACGGCACGAACGACCGCTGGCTCAGGTAGATGGTGTATTTAACATGATCGAGTTGGACGGCGATGCTGTCGGACCAACGTGGTATTCAGGTCTTGGAGCGGGGCAAATGCCTACCGCATCAGCCGTCGTTTCTGACCTGCTGGATATCGCTATCGGTCGTGCCCAGTTGACGTTTTCCCGACTGGACTTGTGGAGACATCACTTGCCGTTACCCGTTCGAACTGCAGAAGAGATTTCGCGACGCTATTACCTACGGTACAACGTTGAAGATCGCCCGCATGTGCTGGCTGACATAACTGACATATTGGGTCGACATCAGATCAGTCTGGCGTCGGTCATTCAGCACGAAGCGTCTGGATTCGAACGAGACAAGTCGTCAGCGGCATCGATTGTCCCACTGGTCGTCATGACCCACCGCACGACTGAAGGTAGTATGCGGGCCGCCGACATTGAGCTGGACAAGTTGGCCTCGCTGCGTCCGCCGCTTATTCGTATGCCGGTCGCTGATTGATGTCACTGAACCACGAATCGGACATCAGCTCAATGGATCCGCGTTTTATCCGAAATTTTTCGATTGTTGCCCATATCGATCATGGCAAGAGCACATTGGCGGACCAGTTGCTATTGAAGACGGGAGCAATCAGCGACCGTGAGTTCAAAGATCAGATCTTGGACGATCTGGAGATTGAACGGGACCGTGGAATCACCATCAAGGCGCGGACTGTTGCCATTAACTATGTGTATCAAGGACAGAAGTACGAATTGAATCTCATCGACACGCCGGGTCACGTCGACTTTCATTATGAAGTATCGCGCAGCCTAGCGGCCTGCGAAGGCGCGTTGTTACTAGTTGACGCGTTTCAAGGTGTTCAGGCTCAAACCATGGCCAATGCTTATGCGGCGCTCGAAGCAGATTTGTCCATCATTCTGGTGATTAACAAGATCGACTTGCCGCTGACTCGCATCAGTGAAGTGTTGGAAGAAGTGGAAACGATTTTGGGACTGGATGCAGCGTCTGCCCTTCAAATTAGCGCCAAACAGGGGCTTGGTATCGACGAAATTTTTGAAGCGATTATCCAATGCGTTCCACCGCCGCAAGGGCGTCCAGACGCACCGTTGCGTGCACTGGTGTTCGACGCTAAGTACGACGAATACCGTGGCGTAATGGCGTACGTGCGCGTCATCGACGGGAGGCTGAGAAAAGGCCAAATGATTGAATTTATGAAAACGGGCACGTCACACGCGGTGATCGAGCTGGGGCAGTTCCGCCCGCAAATGACCGCTTGCGAATCGCTGGGTCCGGGCCAAGTGGGTTACCTGCTGAGCGGCATTAAACAGTTAGGCCTTGTGCACGTGGGCGACACGGTCGCTGAGATGAAAAACCTGCCCAAAACAGCGTTGCCTGGGTATCAGGAACCGCAGCAGATGGTCTTCTGCGGAATGTATCCGACAGAAGCGACTGACTTCGAAAAACTACGCGAAGAATTACTAAAGATGAGCATAAATGATTCCAGCTTCACATTAGTTCCGGAAACTAGCGAAGCACTCGGTTTCGGATTTCGCTGCGGGTTCCTAGGCATGTTGCACATGGAGATCATCCAACAGCGACTAGAAAGCGAAGCCGGCATCAACTTAATCCAAACCGCTCCGAACGTCACCTACGAAATCCAAACACGCAATGGCCAGTGCATTCTTATCGACAACCCTCAGGAAGTACCCAATATCGGGGAGATCCAGGAATTCCGCGAACCGATCGCCCGAGTGACCTATATCCTGCCCAGCGAGTACATTGGTGCAATTATGCAGTTGTGCGAAGATCGTCGCGGCATTTACAAGAGCACCGAATACCTGGGCCCAAAGCGGGCGCAATTGATTTATGAATTGCCATTAGGCGAGATTGTGTACGACATGCACGACAAGCTGAAAAGCGCGACACGTGGTTACGGGACAATGGACTACGAAATCGTTGGTTTCCGGTCGGCCGAATTGGTCAAGTTGGATATCCTGGTGAAAGGCAAATGTGTCGACGCTCTGTCGACGATTGTTCACCGTTCAAAGGCAGACCGCCGTGGTCGCAGTCTGGTCACGCGACTGAAGAACGAAATCTCGAAGCACCAGTTCGAAATCGCATTGCAAGCTACCATTGGCTCACGCGTGATCGCCCGCGAAACTATTCCTGCGCTCCGCAAAAACGTGACTGCCAAATGCTATGGCGGCGACATCACCCGCAAGCGCAAACTGTGGGCTCAGCAGCGTGAAGGCAAGAAACGTATGAAGCAATTCGGCGAGGTTCAAATCCCGCAGAAGGCGTTCTTGTCCGTGTTGGAAGTGGGAAATGACGAGTAGTCCTGCTTTCGCGAAATCGTTGCATTCCGCTAGAATCAAAGAGCCGCTGTTTTGGTGATCGAGAAATTTTGTCCGGTGACAGTCTGTTTGTTCCTATGTCCGATACCATCGATTGCATACGGCCGATCGGCACACGAACTGAAGTGTCCACTGCGCACAAAGTGCATCGAGACAAAAGCGGTTTCCGACCACTTTTTGACTCATTGATCGGTCTGGCCGTCGCGGTGACGCTGTTTCGGACCTTTGCCATTGAGGGGTACATCATATCGACGGGATCGATGGCACCGAATCTAGTGGGGTATCACAAGCGGATTCAGTGTCCAACCTGCAGGTTCTTGTTTGCGTTCGGAGTCTCTCATGAGAAAATGGTATTAGAACCGGAGTTTGTGACTTGCCCGAATTGTGGTCACGCAAGAATCAACGTCGCGTCGATCCCGCCCAGCGTCGGCGATCAACTGTTGGTGCACAAACATGCCTTTACGTTCAAATCACCTCGCCGCTGGGAAGTCGTCGTGTTTCAAAACCCCAACAAGCCAACTCAAGCGTACGTGAAACGTCTGGTCGGGCTGCCTGGCGAACGCATGCAGATTATCAAAGGCGACATTTACGTCAATGGCGAGATTCAGCGAAAAAACCTGAGCCAACAGCGAGGTATCCGTGTTCTCGTTTATGATGACGACTATTGTCCACCTGAGACTGAGAGTTGGAATTCTCGATGGATCGCCCAGCCGGGCTGGCACACCAGCGGGAGCGGCTTCAAATCTGTAGATCTCGACAGGGAAGAAAGCGCATCCGAGCAAGCAACAACCTGGGTCACATACCGACATTGGATTCGTAGCGGTGGATTGCACACAACATCAGTCCCGTTGGACCGGTGGCCGGATGGAGTCGAGATCCCAAACGCGATACTTGCACCTCTCTGTTACGATCCAGTGGCACGACGACTGGTCTGCATTGGGACGCTTCCATCCGTTCTTCGTGACCGGTTGCTGTCGCGGACCAACGATCTGTTACTGACGCGAGCCATCTGGCAGATCGACGAGCAGTCTCATTTATCGCCGATCACTGATCTGTATGGATACAATCGTCCATTGAGGTCGAGCGCACCCGTTGCGATTCGCGACGTGATGCTGACGGCTCAAGCAACCATTCATGGTGGAAATGGCCAGTTTGTGCTTCAGATAACGGATGGGGATCGCGTCTTCAGTTGCGTTTTTGACGTGGGTGCCGGAACGGTCAGCTTGAAGGAAGAAGATGTCGTTTTGGCGATTTGTGCGGCTCGACTTCCACCGCAAATGCTCTCGAAATCCGTGTTGGTTGAAATGTCAACCTTTGATCGGCAAATCATTGTAGCGGTGGAAGGGGAGACTGTGTTCAAAATTCCAATTCAGTTACCGAAAAATCCGTATGATAACTTGGGCGAAGCGGTCCGAGAGCGTAGTGCACAAGGCGCGACCGACAATGGACAGCTCACGCTGCGTCGTCCGGTTCGATTCGGTACCCGCGGGTTGAATGTGTCAGTTGATTCGTTGAAACTTTTCCGAGACGTGTACTATACCGCCGGTGGCGGTCGCAATGCTATTGACGAACCGTTTTCACTGAGAGATGACGAATACTACTTTCTAGGTGACAATAGTCCCGTGTCGCTGGATAGCCGCAGTTGGCCGAACGGTATGGTCAGCAGCGGCATGTTCCTCGGAAAGCCATTGGTTGTCCATTTGCCGTCCCGACCGGGAAAAATCCGAATCGGAAACTATGTCAGTTACATCCGCATTCCAGACTTTTCGCGAATTCATTATATTCGCTAATTCGGCGAAAAATTTCCGGTAGCCGCAGCCGTTATATTTCGAACTCGTCGGAGCTCCTCTGAGTATAGGGAACCGAAAAAGGAAACGAAACCTAGATGAGCAAACGAGAGAAATCGAAACTAGATGCAGTCGAGGGGCAGAAGGGAGTAGTCCACAAGAGTGAAAAGGCGAACCGGAAGACGGAACACGAAGAAGGAATGCGGGAAACGGTCGAGTCGGTCGTTGTGGCATTCGTGCTAGCATTCTTGTTTAGGGCTTTCGAAGCAGAAGCATTTGTGATTCCCACTGGCTCAATGGCGCCGACGCTTCATGGCCGTCATAAAGACATTACTTGCGAAAAGTGCAAGGACCACTTCACCGTGGGGGCAAGCGATGAAGTTGACAGCCAAGGCCTGTTGGTCTCGCGGATCGAAACGGCATTGTGTCCGAATTGTCGATACGAGAACAAAATTAAGGATCTTCCGGTTTTCAAAGGCGACCGAATTTTGGTCAACAAGTTTCCTTATGAATTCAGCGATCCAAAACGGTGGGACGTTGTGGTCTTCAAGTATCCGGAAGAATCAAGGACGAATTACATCAAGCGGCTTGTTGGGTTGCCGGACGAGACCATCATCATCAAACGCGGAGATTTGTACCGTCTTGGAGAGTCTGGCGAACGTGAGATCTTGCGCAAGGTGGACCCCGAGAAACAGCGCGACTTGCAATTGCTTGTTTACGATAACGATCATCAGGAAACGGAATTGCACAAATATGGATGGCCGAAACGCTGGGCAGCGGTCACAAAAAATGATCACAGCGGCGGCATCGCTGGTTGGTCGGAAACTGATGATGGTTGGATCGACGAGCCGGAATCGAGGACATTTCGATTGTCGTTGGAACGAAGCAATGATGGCCAGTATCGTTGGATCCGCTATCGTCATTTTGCTCCATCGCCAAACGTGTGGGAACGAGTTAGCTCGGGGAATGATTCAACAATCGATCCGTGGCAGCAAGACTTGAATCCGAGTGCCGAATTGATCACTGACTTTTGCGGCTACAATTCGTACACCGGTGGTGTGGACGGTAGCTTGTACCGAGATTACTACTGGGTCGGTGATTTGACGTTGACGTGTCACGTCAACGTGATTCAGATCGGCAATCAGCCAGAATTATTGTTCGAGCTAAACGAAGGCCGCCGTCGGTATCGATGCCGGCTCGATGTCAAAAGTGGCCGAGCAACATTGTTGATGGTGGGCATTCTTGACCGCGACGAAGAGGAAATTATCTTGGCGTCAGCAGACACTAAAATTAAGGGAACAGGCCGCTACACCGTAATGTTTGCTAACGTCGACGATCGCCTTTGCCTGTGGCTGAACGACAAGCTGGTCGAATTTGGCTCGAAGGCAGAATTTCAAATTCCGCACACAGCTAACCCAAGTCCGCAAGAGGACGATTTCGTTCCAGTCGGAATTGCTGCGAGGGGAGTCACCGTTCAAGTGTCGCACTTGCTACTTCAGCGAGATACCTATTATCGCAGCGAGGATGTTGTTGATGACGGCTACATGAATGGTTTTACTAGGCGAACGGAGATGGGTGATCGAATTTTCGGTGGATTGGACGTGAATCGGAACGAAGAAATGCTACGAGCCTTGCTGACCGACTCAGTCGAATGGTACGAGCATTATAGTGATAAGGCGCAGGAATCGCAGTTTGAATTAGGACCGGACGAGTACCTGATGCTAGGCGACAACAGTTCACGCAGCAAGGACAGCCGGTTGTGGTCCAACACTCGACGTGCTAAGCATCGGCATGCCGTGCCACGTTCGGCACTCGTCGGCAAAGCGTTTTTTATCTACTGGCCGCACGGTCAGCCATTCTTGAACAGCGGTGAAGGTTATCCGGTCGCTTATCACAAGGAAAAAAGTTTCCGGGGCGAGCGAGTTTATAGCGTACCGAGGTATCCGAGCTTCCGTGTCCCATTTTATCCTAACGTCACTCGCATGCAACGAATTCGGTAAGTGCACTACTGTCTCGCGACGATTCCCGCACGCTGTCACGGAGGACATATTGATGCCACTTTTGGAATGTGTTGGTTTAGTCAAGGATTACCCAGGAATGCGGGCGGTGGATGGCATCAACTTTTCAGTGGAGCGAGGTGAGATCGTCGGATTGTTAGGCCCGAACGGTGCCGGGAAAACGACGGTGTTCCGCATGGCGTGCGGTATGATTGCGCCGACCGAAGGACGTGTTTTGTTGAAGGGTATCGACGTCACCGATTGGCCAATGTACAAACGAGCCCAGCAGGGTATGGGTTATCTTCCACAGGAAGACAGTATCTTCGCAAAATTGACAGTCGAGCAAAATATTCTGGCGATTCTCGAATACGGGACTTTGCAACGGCAGCAACGCGAACAGTCAGTCCAGCGATTATTGGCGCAATTTGGTCTGGAAGATAAGCGGAAGCAGATCGCCTCAACACTCTCGGGGGGCGAACGCCGCCGGTTGGAAATCGCTCGCTGTCTGGCGACGGAACCCAGTCTGATCCTGCTGGACGAACCGTTTGCCGGAATCGATCCGAAAACAATTTACGACATTCAGGATATCATCGCCGTCCTGCGCAATAGTGGTATCGCTATTTTGCTGACCGATCATCGTGAACGGGAAACTTTAGCGATCACCGATCGCAGCTACGTCATTTGTGCCGGCAAAGTCGTAGTTAGCGGTGATGCTGGGACTGTTTTAAACAGCTCGGATGCGCAGGATCGATATTTCGGGACACGGTTTGATGCGGCATCGATTATCGAAGGGAAAGAAGCGTTTGCGTCGGTCCACAAGGAACTCTCGATTGCGGTTCCGAATAGCGATCTGCCGCAGATATCAACGGACCAAACACAGCTCTTGAAGTTGCCAATGGATGGCGACGATCAAGCGTTCACCGACCGCAATACCATGAAACGGCTCACTCTAATCGTCATTTTATTCTTGTTAGCCTTTCTGTGTATATGGGGGCTCCATCATCTCGGACTTGTCCAAAGCTTCAAGGGTACTGTTCAATCGCAACCAGCGCCTGTCGCCGACGTTCTATATTTCATCCTGTTTGATTCTGCGCTCGTTCTGGGTGTCTTGGCAATCATTGTTGGTTTGTTTGTCACTATTTCACGAACGTTATTCATGCGCGGTCGGATCCATGCAGGTTCAGGTGACATCCCAAAATCATAAGCGGTGGCTAACTCACAAGCATGCACGCTGAACACTCCTCGAGGACGACTTCATTCCTCTGGAAGGGCTGCTCTTGTCGTACAAGTTGTCGTAGCTTCGACGACTTTGGTTTCGAACGAGAGGGCGGTGGAAGCAACCAGTTGACGTCGAAGGTCCCTGTAGTGGAAACGTCACAGATTAAACGACAAAGCCAGCAGGATCGCGAAGACGACACCCATGAAAAACAGGATGGTGACGAACAATCTGGCAGCCCGGTGCAGGATACGCTCGGTCATTTCGTAACGGCTGGCACTGTAGACCAGACTGATAACCGCAACCAGCGGAAGTAGGTACCATGTGACGTTGACGGATGCTTCCGCAAACGGATAGAACGGCATGGTTCAACTCTTGGGGTTGAGTAGTTATCGACGCTTCGGGCATTTAGGATGCGACAGAGTCTTCCGCTTTCAACTTTGCCGATGTTCCTGCTACAACGTTTGACGAGGATCGCTGCTTGGACTTCGGTTTTTTAGCCTTCGATTTCGATTGCTCTTCGTTCTGCCGTTCGTCTTCGTTGCCATATCCGTATGCGGGACCTTCCAATGCGTCCCAAATAGCTAGCAGATTCAACAAGCCGGCAATCCAGGTGAAGACTTGGGCCAGTTCGACAAGTTTTCCTAGATTCTTGTGAAGGTCTTCCTGGCCGGCATTTTCCAGTGGCACCTGATACCAATCCCGCAATTTTCGTGGAATAGTGCCTTCAATGTACGCGGCCTTCGATTCCTGATGTTCTCGTGGCTCAACTCGACAGTACAAATAGCGTCTGTTGCTAGAGAACACTCTGGGAATGATCGCATCATCCTCGACCAATTGAGCATAGTTGGTCTCTTCGCTGGCAAACAGTGCGGGACCGATTTCAATTAAGTTGACCACCGTCAGCTCAGTTTGCGCATGACCGTTGCGCAGGCCTTTGAAGGTACCTGTCACGTCCCAGCCAGATTTTCCCTTTACCGGTTCTATTGTGATATGACCTGAAATGGAGTCTATCGGGCCGTCGTCTCCGATTCTCATCCGCCCGTCAAATGTGGTAGAAATTGGTTTGTTGATCCAGGTGTATTTTTCGTTGCGTCGGTGCGCACTGGTATGATCAACCGGAGGTGGAGCGTATCGAGTCCACTGGATGAGCGCGGGCAAAGCTGGCAAACCGACCAAAACCTGGGAAAAATAACCAATCGTCTTGTATCCCGGTTCCCAGCGCAAGTAGACGATCTTCCAGTTTCCCAAGTGCATTCCACAATAAAACGTTCCTAGGATGCACGTGAAGTATAGAATACCTTTGAAAAACCGACGTTGGTACAAATGTCCGGCTCCAGGAATCAGATAGGCCAGAGTGGCAGCAATCCATGGTTTTTTTAGGTCAATCTTGGGGTGAGACATCGGGCCTCGGAGACTTCTAAGACGCAGTGGAACGGAAAACATACCGTTCCATCGTGCAACTATGAATGAATTGAATCGTTGTTATCACTCTAAAGAGTTGTGTCATTCTAGCGCGTCAGACAAGTCAAGGCCAGCCCAACAGCAGTCTTGGCAATATGCCAGCCGTGTTCTCGAAACTCCTGTTCATTGATCAAGTGGCTACGTTTGGCCATGTCGTGCAGCACACTGTGTGACGCTTCGAAGTAGTCAAGAACAACGTGTATCATATTAATTCATCAAATATATGTCAGGTTTCGCATTCCGATGTATTTTCGTACTCATGATAAAATGAATAGAGTTCGCAAGAATCCGCTTCGAATCTGCAGCTTCGAAAGCCGCAAAGTCTACGAAATGCGGTCATTGATCGAACGACATGATGGCATTGCAACGATTGCACCGTCGATGCAAGAAGTTCCACTAGACAAGAATGTCGAAGCGCTTGGGTTTGCCGAAGCTTTATTCCAAGGACGTATTGGTGTCGTCATCTTCATGACGGGTGTCGGTGCTCGCGCTTTGTTGGAAGCAATCGAAAGTCAGTACGATCGAGCGACTTTTTTCGACGCGCTAAAAGATTGTTGCGTTATTGTTCGTGGTCCAAAACCGACCGCCATCTTGCGGCAGTGGTGTGTTCGCATCGACCATCATGCTCCGGAACCGAACACTTGGCGCGAGCTATTAGCTATGATTGATGCAGAACAGGTGTCCGTGGCAGGAAAGGCGGTTGCTGTGCAGGAGTACGGGCAGCCGAATCACGAGTTCTATCATGAGTTGGAACGCCGAAAAGCTCGGGTAAAACGTGTCCCTGTTTACCGGTGGAGCTTGCCTGACGACACAGGTCCACTTGTGAATGCCATCCAAACGACAATCGACGGTCAATTTGATGTACTGATGTTTACGAGTGCCAATCAGTTGACCAACGTGCTGCAGATTGCCGAGATGCACAATTCTCGCAGCACGTGGCTCAAATCGGCCGGGAAGTGTATTATCGCGTCCATCGGTCCGACGACCAGTGAAGCACTGCGATTGGTCGGCTTGCCGGTTGACCTGCAGCCGGAACACCCGAAGATGGGACACCTCGTGCGAGAGGTAATGCAGGCGGCCCCAGAAATTTTACAGAAAAAATACTTGGAAGAATAATTGAAGGGCAGCCGCTTCAATCACAAGCTGAAGAGTGAACATCAGTTTGTCACAGATCACCTTGCGAACTCGACCGCCTTTGTTTCTCGCAGGACGCTGACTTTGATTTCACCGGGGTACGTTAGCGATTGCTCGATCGCCGTAGCGATATCCTTGCACATCTTTGCCGCTTCACGGTCGTTGATTTCTCCCGAATCGACCATGACGCGAATCTCTCGGCCGGCTTGTACAGCGTACGCGAGTTCGACACCTGGAAACCCGCAGGCCAACGTTTCCAATTCTTCCAGCCGTTTGATGTAACGGTCCAGTGTTTCGCGTCTCGCTCCGGGTCGCGAAGCGGAAACAGCGTCAGCGGATGCGACCAGCACGGTATAAATGTAGTCTGTACGAATGTCGTCGTGATGACCAGCAGCTGCGTGCACCACTTCCGGCGTTTCGCCATAGCGTTTCAATAACTCGGCTCCGATGGCAGGATGTCCCCCTTCCATCTCATGGTCGGCCGCCTTGCCAATATCGTGCAGGTACCCGCAGCGCCGTGCCAACTGAACATCCAAATCAAACTGTGCCGCCAACATGGCCGTCAGGTCTGCGACCTCGATCGAATGCCTCAGGACGTTCTGACTGTAGCTTGTGCGGAAATTCAATCGGCCCATCATATCGGCTAGTTTCACATTCAGGTTGATGACACCGACTTCCTGACATGCTTCCTGTCCAATTCGGTGGATGTGCTGATCCATTTCTGTTTGTGTTTCGGTGACAACTTCTTCGATCCGTGTCGGATGGATACGGCCGTCTTGAATCAATTTAGTTAGCGAGAGGCGAGCAATTTCCCGGCGGACTTTGTCGAAAGCCGACACGATGACCACACCAGGGGTATCGTCAACGATGACGTCGACACCGGTGACTTTTTCAAAAGCACGAATGTTTCGACCTTCGCGACCGATGATGCGACCTTTAATCTCATCGTTAGGAATGTCGACCGTCGAAACGGTCATTTCTGATGTGTGCTTCGAGGCGCACCGCTGTATGGCCATTCCAATAATTTCGCAAGCCGCCTTTTCGCAGTTTTGCTTCAGTTCTGCTTCGTGCTTCAGAATTAGCGCGCCCGTTTCGTTCTTCAGTTGGCTATCCAGGCGATCGAGCAACAATTTCTTGGCGGATTCTTTGTCCAGGTTGCTAATCTTGTACAACTGCTCTTGTTCTTCTTTCAGGACTCGGTTCAGTTCCTTGTCCCGGGATTCAACGGCTTTGGTTCGTTCGGCCAGATTGGCCTGTGTGACTTCTAGCATTCGTTCCTTTTTACCGAAATCCTGCTGCTGGTCATCCAGTACGGCCTCACGCTTGGTCAGAACCTTTTCATGCTCGCGCAATTTATCGCGAACTTTATTGATTTCGATTTCGAGTCCTTCGCGTCGCTTTAGTAGCACTTCTTTCGCGGCCAGTTCCTCGGATTTTCGAATGTTCTCTGCCTCACGCTGAGCCTGTTCGATGATTTCACTACGGCGCTGATAAGCTGCCCCGCGACGAAGGCGATCAAAGAAGAACCCAATTGCAGCTGCTAGAGCAACAAGCACTGCAAGAATCAGCAAGTTTTGTCCTGCCAATAGCGATTCGATCGCAAGCATTCCTGCGTATCCTTCATTGGTCCGCTTGAAGGAGCCTGTATGGTTCTTTGCACTCGCGTGAACAAAGTGCGGTGGACCAGGTACTTCCACGACCGAATTTGCCGGATTAATCACCAAACGGCAACCCGCTCAATGGAGGATACAACCAAGCACCGGCAGCTACGAGTCAGTGATCCGAAGAGATCCGTTGAGTGGTTCTTCCGAAATGCGACTCGCACCAGGAGAAATGGAAATGAATAGATCGAAGGAAGTGATAGCTGGAAAACCTGAACTTGCTACATTCTACTGTGATGGATCACGCCCGGTGGAGATATGCGAACGTGTACATTCACCGGAAGTTTTTGTGCACAATTTCGCTTCCAGTGACGCACGGCACTCTCCGTCCACAAAAATCTAGACCGGATGTTGCATAGGACCGAATTAGAACGAGATTCAGTCACGTTACCCAAGCAGTCCGCACAGGCGACAAAAACGCCCAGCACAGCAAAGACCAATTGCACAACTAGGAGTAACGTCGCATCAAGAATGTGAACCATCTCGGTTTTCCAACGGAATTAAACTTGGTACTACTCGTACTATTCACTGAACGCACGGAGACTACTTGGTCCACCGTGCTTCCATCCCTCCCGGCATTTAGTGCTCAGAGGCTCCAGTTTTGTTATCGATTGTCAAACCAAAGCGCGTTGCGAAGTTACTTTCTACACAACACACAGTCTCATACTACCAAAGCGAAACCGATGGTCAACACAGAAGGGGGCGCGAATCTTGTTGCCGCGACCGTTCAATGGAAATGGTTCTAGAATAGATGCGGTTTCATAAGCCACAACCTGATTTGCAGTAAATGCTTAAGCGATATTCTCGTGTGTGACATTCGTTGTTTGTTAGCGCAATGACTTCTGCGAGGCCGTCATGAGTGATTTCTTGAACCAATTGCGTATGGAAGCCCAGGCCTGTCATCTAAACGGCATGCGGGTTGTGTTGGGCGTGTCCGGCGGACCCGACAGTGTCGCCATGCTACGTGGACTGGCCCACTTGCGGCACGACTTAGAGCTTAGACTGTCCGTTGGTCACCTGAATCACATGTTACGGGGTGATCAGTCGCGTCAGGATGTCGATTGGCTCGCGGCCCTGTGCACCGATGTCAATGTTCCCTTTATCGTTGGCACCGAAGATGTCGTCCAGGTTGCGAATTCGAAGCGGCAGGGAATTGAGGAAACCGCCCGCGAGATTCGGTATGCCTTTCTGGAAAAGACTGCGAATCAGCAAGGATGTAGCCACATAGTGGTGGCACACACAGCTGACGATCAGGTTGAAACGATCTTACATCATATCATTCGAGGGACAGGACTGTCGGGTCTGCGGGGCATGCATCGGATACGTCAATTAAGGTCCAGCATCGCGCTGGCGCGACCGTTGCTTACTATCACTCGACACCAAATCAAAGCGTATCTCGCTGAACTGAATCAGGATGCACTTCTCGACATTACGAACGCGGATGAAAGTTTCACTCGCAATCGCATTCGTGGAACGCTCTTGCCGATATTGGTCGACGAGTTTAACCCGCAGGTCGGCAATGCACTCTTGCGACTTGGTCGTCAAGCAGGCGAGATTCAGGACACGCTCAATAATTTGGCGAACGAATTATTACAGGATGCGATTGAAGATAAGGCTGAAAACATTTGCCGGATCAATTGCAAGATCTTGACTGATCAACCTCGACACCTAATTCGTGAATGTATGACCCAGTTGTGGATCGAACTGAATTGGCCTCGGCAGCGAATGGGCTTCGATGACTGGAACCGACTCGCGGATTTAATTTTGGAGGGTGGGATGTGCATGTTTCCCGAAAGTGTCGAGGTGCAGCGACGCGGCTCGCTGCTTGTACTGCGGCGATTGTAGCACATCCGCATGGCCTGCGACTAATTTGCATCAGACTGACGGGATACATCATATTGGGTAAACAACACGATGAATCACAACAGTAGAGTGCTTTTTGCAAGTTTTCTAACCCTCGTTGCAGCCGGAATCGGCTTCGCAATTCGCGCTAAGGCTCTTGGAGATTGGGGAGCGAATTTTGGCTTTACCAAGAGCGAACTCGGGACAATCACTGGAGGAGGTTTGGTAGGGTTTGGTGTGACCATCATCAGTTGCAGTCTGTTCATTGACAGGGTCGGATATAGGCCATTGATGGTCATCGCGTTTTTGTTGCACATTTTGTCGGCCTTCATAACTACCTCAGCGACGCTTGCCTTCGAATACTTTGAAAACGGCAAGGATGCTGCTTACTGCTGTCTGTACATGGGGACATTTATGTTTGCATTGGCAAACGGCATCTGCGAAGCCGTCATTAATCCACTGGTCGCGACAATGTATCCGTACCAAAGAACACACTACTTGAATATTCTTCACACGGGCTGGCCGGGAGGTCTGGTTATCGGGGGCGTTTGGGCCTTTTTATTTGTTGGTCCTGAAGCTTCGGTCAGGCATTTGGCTTGGGAATTCAGCATCGCTTTATTCCTTTTTCCAGTGTTTATCTATGGTCTGTTAATTCTCAAGCAGACATTCCCCATCTCCGAAGCGAGAGCAGCTGGCATAACGTTCAGAACGATGTTGATGGAATTCAAAGCGCCCGTGTTACTGTTACTGTTGCTGCTACATGCGATGATTGGCTATGTCGAACTGGGTACGGACAATTGGATTACTGACATCATGAACAATGTGATTAGAGGGAAGGCCACTCTATTGTTTGTGTACACATCGATCCTGATGTTTGTCCTGCGGTTTTTTGCCGGACCAATCGTCAAGAGGATCAATCCGGTTGGTTTGCTTTTCATATGTTCAGTCTTCGGCGCTGTCGGGTTGTATTGGTTGGGCAGCACAACCGCTGGCTGGGCTGTTTTTTTGGCGGCGACCATTTACGGCATTGGGAAAACTTTTTTTTGGCCGACCATGTTGGGAATCGTTGGTGAGCAGTTTCCCAAAGGTGGTGCGCTAACAATGGGAGCCATTGGAGGCATTGGTGCGTTGTCGGCTGGGCTCTTAGGTGGGCCGGGCATTGGCTATAAGCAGGATTATTACGCGGCACAGAAACTCAAACACGAAGCCCCTACGGTTTACGAACTGTATCGTTCACAGGACACGACTTCTTTCCTGATGCTTCCGGAAATCTCGGGATTGGATGGATCAAAGGTCGGTACACTGAACAATCGGCGAACAAACATGGAGAAAAAAACTGATGCAGGTGAAGCGATTCGAGATGACGAACGATTAACTGCAAAGGAAAAGCATGTTCTCGATGCAGGGTTCTACGGTGGACAAATGGCCCTCAAGTGGACAGCCGTTGTTCCGTTGATGATGGCGGTTGGCTATCTGGTTCTGATCCTTTATTTTCGTGCCCAGGGTGGCTATCGGGTTGAAGTCCTTATTAACGAGAAACGAGGCACGTATTGAGGTGATGCGAATGACTGTTTAGGATAGCTCGGTCTTACTCATGATTTCTCGGAAGGAATGTAGTGTTGGACGGACTGTATTCTGCTGTGTTGTTGTTTGGCGCACCGGGCACGGGCAAGGGGACTCAGGGGAACGTGCTAGGTGGACTTCCCGGATTTTTTCATTTGTCAAGCGGCGATATCTTTCGTTCGCTCGATCCCAATTCAGCCGAAGGACAAGAAGTGCGTCAATATAGTGTAAAAGGCGAACTGGTCCCCGATGAATTAACAATACGTATATGGGAGAAGTGGTTAGAAGGTCGAATTGCCGACGGCAACTACCACTCCGATCAGTCACTGTTGCTGCTCGACGGCATTCCGCGAAACGTCGCGCAATGCGAAATTCTAGAGTCGCATATCAAGGTCCTGTCGGTGTTACACTTGGCCAGTTCCGACGATCAATCTATGATTGACCGACTCAAGTTTCGAGCGATTCTTGAAGGACGTCCCGACGATGTCCGAGAAGACGTCATTCGCCGGCGTTTTGAAGTGTATCGAGAAGAATCAGCGCCTGTGTTGAATTACTACTCGAACGAAGTTGTGGCCAACATCGATCCTCTTGGAACTCCAGCCGAAGTGCTGTCACGTATACTCGATGCCGTGATTCCGGTGCAATCAAGTTTTCTCGATAAGTCTTCGAAGTAGAGGCTTGTAGGAAGAGTCTCACGGTCACGCCCACGCGGCTAGGTCGATTGGTGTGATCTGTGAGAGAATTTGTTCAAAGAAATCATGAGCCGAATTTTTTTGTCGTTGGCAGTTTTCAGCACGATCCTGCTGGTAGTGGTGTTTACATTTGGACTGACTATTGGCGATCCAAAGGCTACTGATGAAATCACTCGAGCGTTGATGCAGTGGCATTTTCGGACGGCCCTGGCAGGATTGGTATTCGCATGTCTGGTGCATGCAGTGATGCTCACTTACTTCATGGGCACAGGTCGATGGATCGAAGATACTAGCAAAGCCTACCGCCTGTCGGATCGATGGGGTCAGCAAAGCCGGTCGCTGAAAAATCGAACATTTCCGGCGATGATTGTGGCTGTGCTGCTTTTGGTCGTGGCCGGAGCATTTGGAGCCGCGGTTGATCCTGGTTCTTCGGTGGATTTTCGCGGCTGGTTTGGTTTGTCTCCGAATTCGATTCATCTATTGATTGCGTCGATAGCGCTGGCAGTGAATTTTCTCGTCAATATTCGCGAGTTTCAGTCGATTGATCGCAACGGCCAGCTTATTGAACAGGTTTTGCAAGAAGTCCGACACATTCGCGAGGAACACGGGTTGCCGGTGTAGGTAAAGGATCGGGCAAGCGCCGACCACTGTGGCGGACACACTTTGAGTGACGGAGTTCTTCAGGTGGAGCATGATGGGACAGGGCAGGGGGATGCGGCTGTCAACTAGATTGGCCATTCCGTTGAATTTCGACGCACCGCCAGTATCTCTGTCGAGCAAGCAATGTCGATGTCTTAGGTAGTTGTCCAATACATTGACTCCAGACGACGCGAATGCGAGCGCCACGACGGCCAGTCAAATGTAACATTTCGGTGGTAGGATCCACGTTCTTCGACAAATTGGTCAAAATGGAATACATCCAATAAAAATGACCGGTCAGTCTCAGTCAACAAACGAGCAATCGATGATATAGTGGTCAATGAATTCTTGGAACGAATGCTCTGTTCTCGGGCGCCGCTCTGTTTTTCTGATGAGCGTGGACAAAATCTCAGCGTTGCCTATCCGGATGCCCCGTTTCTGGTACGTTAATACTTCTTCATGGTGTGTCTCCTCGTTGGCGGCGTTCATAGTCGGTTGGTTATTGCTGCGCAATTGCACTCAGCGATCGAATTCGTGGCGGCCTATGTAACCGGGTATTTGCTTTGAATCGATCGTGTTTTATAAACGAAACGATTGCTACCTTTGCAAACATGCCAAAGGCACGCTGTTGAAGTATGCTTGTTACTTGTCCGATGTCCCTGAATGGGACATAACACTGGCCAGCAATTGCTCGAGCGAATCGGTGACTGCGTGCCGGTCGTGGAATTCGACGGCGGAATCCGTTGTCACGGTAGGGTTGACGAACTGTTGCTACTCCATTTGATCGAAGGAACGCGACCGCAGCAAGGATGAGTCGGTCGGCTAAATTTTTGGCGTAAAATGGAATAACCGTAGTGAAACGAGCTGAATGGGATCTAGATCACCGTTTACGGAAATGAAACCCAAAGCTATGAACACTCTGGGAATCTTCGTCAAGCATCCCGTTGTGGGTCGTGTGAAGACTCGGTTGGCTGAGGCAGTAGGGGCTGAGCAGGCGGTTGAGATCTATGCGGCATTCGTCGTGGACTTGGTCGAGCGGTTTCGCCGAGCGGCCGACCGGCGCGTGCTTTGCTTCACACCGGATCACGTTGACACGAAAAAGTTTTTTCAAATGATGGCAGGACGTGACTATCACCTTTGGTCTCAACCGGATGGATCGCTGGGAAAACGGATGGTGGGGTTCTTTGCCAAGCACATAACGTCGGGCAACGACCGTGTGGCCTTGATCGGATCGGATAGTCCTGTACTGCCGGAAGAGTACATCGATCAAGCCTTTTCGCTGCTCGACAACAATGATTGCGTACTGGGGCCCGCGACCGACGGCGGATTTTATCTGATTGGTCAACGCGGTCGTCCGTGGGCAATCTTTGATGATGTTGATTGGAGCGGCCCTCGAGTACTGGAACAAACGGTTGCCAAGATCACCGCCTGCGATGCGCGCTTGGGTTTGTTGCCCGCATGCTACGATGTGGATACGCTCGATGATTTGCAGGTGTTGCGCGGGCACATCCAGGCAATGCGCCAGGCCGGAATGCGGATTGATTTAGTCCATACTGAGTCCATTCTTTTCAGGGATACCGCTCATGAGACAAGTCAACTATAATTGCCTGCGAATGAATCAGGACCGCGCGAAATTATTGTATTTGTGACCACGTCACGTACACCTTCACTTGACGTTTTCTTTCCCAACATGCCGCACAACGATTCAATACAGTCCGCGCAGATTTTGATTGCAGACGACAACCAGCAGAACTGCGAATTGCTCGAAGCGTATCTTGCAGACGAGGGATACAACATTGTCGTGGCCTATGACGGTCAAGATGCACTGGAGCGGGTGGTCGAGTTCTTGCCGGACCTGATTCTGTTAGACATCATGATGCCCAAACTGAGTGGTTACGAAGTCTGCCAGCAACTGAAACACAAGGACAACACACGCAATATCCCGATTCTAATTGTGACAGCGTTAAACGAGATGGGAGACATCGAAAAAGCTGTCGCTGCGGGCTGTGACGACTTCTTGACGAAGCCAGTCAATCGACTGGAATTGACCACACGCGTTCGGTCGCTGTTACGTGTGCGTTATTTGACAAATGAGCGAGACCGTCTGCTCGCCTACTTGTCGGAAGTTGAGCGAGTTGCAAAGGCCGAGACAGAAGAGTAGTTCAGGGGTGAGAGTTAAGAGGCGATACTAACGCCCTTCAATGTGAAACGTTGGGAGCTCTTCACTAACCAGTCTTCAGTCGCTCACTGTGTAAGCGTGTTTGATCTGGATGTCGACGTTTCGAAATCGGCGAACGTCCTGGGTGCGTCAAGCATGCTGGTTTTTTTGAACCAAACTGTCGATCGTAGCGTTGTACAGACGTCGATACATTCCTCTGTTTTTGAATATCCATAAATACGTCTGAAGTAATAAGCCGCACTCTTTAGCCGTTTGGCAAATCAGCCGGCATTCGGCTGAAGTATTATGAATACGGCAAGGTCCAAAATCGGGAACAGTTGGAGGTGCGAGCGATGCACTTGGTGCTTTTGCTGGCCCTATTCACTTCTGGAGCTGTTTCGAACAGTGGTTACCTATCGATGAGTGACGCGGTTGCGTCATTGGCGAAGGAGATCCAGACAGGGACACTGCTTGGCCGTGAAGAGTTATACTCAAAGTCCATACACGCACGTCGCGGCCGTTGTCTTTCGATACGGGCAACCGTTTGTCTATGAAAGTGCCAATGGGATTGGCGTTCGCTGCCAGACGCTCGATAATTACGTGCGGTCGCAATGCCCGGATGAAATTCATCTGTTTCATCCTCGGAAGCTATTTTCGAAATTCCGGGCGCGGCGATTTGAACAGTACTTGGACAGTCAGTTGGAAAATCCATATGCGATCAAACACTATCTGACTGGAGAGCGCGCGGTCGGTGTTCACTGTGCGGAGTTCCTAACCGATGCGCTTAAAGCGTGCAATCTTGTTCGTGCCGAACAATCGGCGAGTGTTTCACCCGCCAGTTTGGTCTCAAGGGTCTGCAGGGCGAATCTGTATAAGTCGGCAGAGACGATCCGGCTGCAAAGTCTGATAATCCCCGCCCCAAACAGTGACAGTTGGGGCTACCGGTTGTGGCACGATACCAAGCAATGTACGCGCAACTGGTGTTTCAAATTGAAACGTTGGATTCTATGCCGTTGATGGGTTCGTCACGTCGCGATACCGAACAATTGAGAATGCTTGCTCGTTGACAGGCGTATCACCGTACCATACTCTAACAGTAGTGATGAGCCGATCATCACTATTCAATATTATGTCCAAGAACGCTAGAACAAATACGATAAGGCCTGGATTCTAATTTGATATAAGGAACCGAGTCGTGGCCGACGAGCAACACACCGACGAGAATAAGATCGGCAGTTTTCAGCTCATCAACTGCATCGCGATGGGCAAATTTAGTGCGGTCTGGGAAGTGCAAGATGATAGCTCGTCGAACCGATTCGCGATGAAGCTGTTGTTGCCCGAAGCATTGGCGGACCCAGAACAAGTGCAGGTGATGAAGTACGAGGCGAAACTTGGCAAGATTTTTCAAGACTATCCCAATTTCGTCGGCATCGATTCGGTCGTTGCTAACAAGAAGAACGCGTATTTCATCATGGATCTGTTTAAGTCAGTGAACTTGAAGGCTTTTATTGCAAACGACTTGGTTGGAGTTCAGATTCGAATCCGCAAGCTCATCGAAACTCTTTGTCTTGCCCTGGATCACATGCATCATAAGGGCTGGGTTCACAAGGACGTCAAGCCGGACAACATCCTGGTTAACAAAGCAACGGAGTTGCGGCTTGTTGATTTTTCATTATCCGAGCGAGCGGCCGGCGGATTATCAAAACTGTTGTTCAAGAAAAAAATGGGGTACGTTCGAGGCACTCCGTCATACATTGCGCCTGAGACGATCCGAAAGTATCGGCCCACACCCCAAACTGACATTTACAGTTTGGGAATTGTGCTGTTTGAGATTCTGACAGGGAAGACTCCGTTTATTGCGAACTCGACAAACGATCTTCTGAAGCGGCATATCGGCACAACTCCGCCGCCTCCGTCGAGTTTCAATCCCAACATCGCCTCGGATGCGGACCGGTTCGTACTGCGTTTGCTCTCAAAAAAGCCGAAGGACCGTCCCAGCGGGATGCAGAAACTTTTGAGCGAGTTTCGAGGGCTAAGGCTGTTCAAAGAAGAGATCAAAGAAGTTAAGAAAACGAGGGAAGACGATGAAAAGGATGTTCTGACCGTTGGGGCGCGTCTCGATAGTCGCTCGGATGCAAAGCGGACTAAATTGATAAAAGAGAATCCCGAGTTGGCCGAGACACTTAAGGGGCAAGCTGCGGTTTCCAAACCGCAACGGCCGACGCCTCAACAACCGGCAGCTCAACCGCAGCCACAGGCGCCTGTTCAACCTTTATTGCAGCCGATGGTTCCCGGGGTGCAGCAGCCGTTCACCGGTTATCCGCAAGGCGTTGTTCCCGTTCCACAACAACCACAGCCTGCTTCGGCTTCGGAACAGCCAACCCAACAGAGTTCAGAGATGCCGGCTCAACCATTAGCGCCACAACCCACCAACAGCAGTCCTGCCTCCACCAACCCGCCAAGTGATAATTCAGACCACAAGGATGACGATGACCTGCCGTTCATGGAGGAACTGCCGGATATTCGTTAGTGGTGGAGCTGATTGATCGCGATCCGATGTCACCACGATACCACTTGCCATTCGAACGTCCAATCTACGAGCTGGAAGCGCAACTCGAAAACCTCGAAGCGCAGCCAAAGCCGACGCCCGCTACAAAAGATTCGATCCGAAATGTGCGCGTCGAGATTAATCAATTGAAGCGAGAGGTATTCGAGAATCTCAATGCATGGGAAAATGTCCTAGTGGCTCGACACCAGGACCGACCGCAGACGCTTGACTACATCGAATTGGTGTTTGACGAGTTTGTCGAGCTTCACGGAGACAAAGCCTATCGCGACGACCGGTCGATTCTTACGGGATTTGCGAAAATCGAAGATCGGAAAGTTATGTTTGTGGGACAGCACAAAGGACGGGACCTAAAGGAGCGGACCGAACACAATTTTGGTATGGCCCATCCCGAGGGCTATCGCAAGGCGCTGGCCAAAATGCAGATGGCTGCTAGGTTCCGATTGCCCATTATTTGCTTCATCGATACCGGAGGCGCCTATCCAGGAATCGGAGCCGAGGAACGCGGACAGGCGTATACTATTGCTTGCAATTTACGTGAAATGTCGCTTCTTGGATCTCCAATTATCTGTGTCGTGATTGGAGAGGGCGGCTCGGGCGGCGCGCTGGGCATCGGCATTGGCGATCACATCGCAATCTTGCAATTCGCGTATTACTCGGTGATTAGCCCTGAGGGTTGCGCTGGGATATTGTGGAAGGACGGACAACAACGCGAAGAGGCCGCTCGGGCAATGAAACTGACGGCTAAAGATCTGCTACAACTCGGCGCGGTTGACGAAATTGTTCCCGAGCCTCTTGGTGGCGCCCATCGCGATCATCGTCAAATGGCGGCCACTTTGAAAGGCTCACTAATGACGAATCTCAGAGAACTTTCGAGCATTCCTTTGGACGAATTGCTCGATCGCCGCTACGAAAAATTTCGGCGGTTTGGCGTCTTCAAAGAAGGCAGCGTAGCAGAAGTTGCGACAGATGACGGGGTCGCGGAAACGAGTTGATGCGTAGCAGCAACGTCCGATAATGTCCGTTATGTTAAATTCCATGTAAAGTCTTTTTGCTGTCCATGAGTAGCGTCACTGGACCATCATTAACGGACTTGACGTCCATGTGAACTTGGAAGAGTCCGGTTTCGACCTCGATTCCCTGTCCGCGTACTTCGGCAATAAAGCTGCGGTACAACGGTCCGGCTTTCTCCGGCCGCGCCGCGGCGATAAAACTTGGCCGGCGGCCCTTGCGACAGTCGGCCAGTAAGGTGAATTGACTAACGATCAGCATCTTGCCGCCAACATCCGCAAGGCCGAAATTCATTTTTCCGTTTTTGTCTTCAAAAATTCGAAGTCCAGCGACCTTCTGCGCAAGGTAGATGACGTCGTCTTGGTCATCGTCGTCGGCGACCCCCAAGAGGACCAAATAGCCGTGCTCGATTTGTCCGACGGTCTGACCGTCGAAAACGACACTGGCTCGGGAAACGCGTTGGACGACAGCACGCAATTGTTCAGTCTCCGTAGGTCAGGGATCAATACTTTCCACGCTGGCGTTCCTTGGCGGGGAGAACTTCCAGACACGTCGTCCACCACCCCGTGAGGATCGTTTTGATAAACTCGTCGGGTAGTTTTTCCTTGAGCATCTCTCTGGCGAGCCGCTCGTGATCATAATTGACTGGAACGAATTCGACATCGACGTTCGCTAGCGTTGATCCAACGAACGACGTTTCAGTTTTTTGTTGAGCATCGTTTCCCGTTCGGATGATTGTATACCAAACATTTGTATTTCCGTCGTTCTCTGGTCGTCCCAGTACACCGACATTGACGAACCGTCTGCCGTGTTGCAATGCTCGCTGCCAGTGAATTCCCGTATGAGTACCCAGGATCAAGTCACTCTGATAGTCGTCTGCCAGTTTATCGAGAAAGTGAGTGCTCGTCGTCGACTCCCACAAGAATTCGTTCGTTTGACGGGGAGTGCCGTGACTCAATAGGAATCGAACGCCGTCGTATTCGAACCGCAGATTTTTCGGCAAGTCACGCATCCAAACGCGGTTGTCCGGGCTCGTGTTCTGGTATGTGTAGTCATAGCTAATTTGAGCGAAGTGATTGTCTCGCTGGTCCGTATAGCCACACCGACAGTCCTGAAGGTCATTGCCAATGCTATGGTCGTAGTTGCCTTGAATGCACATGACATTGGCTGTGCGCACTAAGTCGAAGACGCGGTCGGGATGAGGTCCGAAAGCACCGAGATCGCCCAAGCAAAACATTTCTTCCGTGCGACGACGTTGCGCGTCGCGGATCGCTGCTTCCAGGGCCAGATAGTTGTTGTAGATTCCACCGAAAAACGCAAGTTGCACGTAGAACTCCGTTTTAAGACGACTCGACACGCTTTGCTGACGGATTTGTGCAGATGGCGCCGTATTGATAACAGGTAAAACAAGCACCATGCCTGAGTGGAAAACTTGTGGCCGCTTCCTTTAATGTGTTGCCCAGTCGGGCATCGGGAGAATCAATCAGAATCGGACAGACAGAGATGCCTTGATCCGTGACAGTCCGGCTGTGGTTGCAAATGAGTTGACTTTGATCGTACCCTTCCATCATTTTTGAAGTCACTCTGTCGTGCCGACCATAGCCTTCTGTCCGACGCGCCTCGGCACCAATCTTCAGTCGAGGCAGAATTTTCAATCGAGGACGACTATAACCGTAGTCGAGAAGGACTTGACGAAATTGCGTCAGAATCACATCGTCTTCTGATTCGTCCCAAATGCGCGTCATAGTGACGATTGGTAGGAAGCCAAATTGGACCAGCCGTTCGATCCCCTGCATGGCTCGCTGAAACGTTTGTGGTCCTCGGATAGGGTTGTTCATTTCGGGTGTCGGTCCGTCTATCGAGACGCGGAATTCGAGACTGTACAGGCTGGACTCATCCACGCTGCGCAGTCGCGTGAGCCATTCGGTTTTCAAAACGGTTCCATTCGTCAAAACAGTTGCCGGACCGTATTTCAGAGTTCGTTGAAGAATCATAACCATATTGGGATTCAAGAACGGCTCACCACCAGTGAAGTAATACTCACGGACGCCCCATTCGACCGACTCTTCAAGCATGCGTTCGACCGTTTCGATTGATAAGAATCCGAACTTGTCGTTGTGCGGGCTGCAACTGATAAAACAATGAGTGCACTCTAAATTGCATCGCGTTCCCGCGACCTGAAACCACAATTCGTCCAGAGCTGACAGTTCGACCATTGGAACATCTTGTGAGATCGTCATAGGGCTCATGGCGATTCGGTCATCAAAGTAAGACGGATTTCTCGTTCGTTCCCAGCAATCAATGTAAACGCTTCGCGAATCTGCTCGAATCCAGTTTTTAACAGAAACCGTGAGTCCCTCCCGTAGCTCTTCGAACCCAGAATGAAGAATCCGGGCTCAGGGTTGCGTAGCGTTTGAACGCCGCGGCTTTTTTGTTCGAGGCAATCGGGTGAGGTTTCACTCAGCAGTGCGGCTGCCAACTTGATCGGTCCACCCGTTGCATAACATTCGTGAACCTGAAGTTCTTCGTACAATTGACGATCTGGCCGGTAACCGACATTGGCAAACACGTGATCGACGATCAATCGTTCGTCCGACGGGTACGTCGCCTGTATTCTTGAATGCGAAACAGTATTCTGAACGTGAACTTTGAATCCTTTGCCGTCTGGTCGGCGTTCGATCTGGCGAACTAGTCGTCCAGGTAACCACCTGACTGGGCTGTCGGGATCCATAGCGAGTTGATTCGCGGCATCGGTCAAGCGGCCGCGTTCGGGGAGGAAATCATTTTTAATGCGAAGAATTGGTGGAGTCCGTTCCCGGCGCGTTAGCCAAACGACCTGCGTACCCTTTGCCGATTCGGCCAGCTTGGCGAGAGCGACGACCGACGTCGCCGCCGAATAGCCTGTCCCGATGACTAACGTCCGCTGGCCTGAAAATTTACTCGGTCGGTTGCTCGAAGAGATCTCGGCTAATCGATAGTCGTCGTTTGTCAACGCCGATGTCTCACCGATGCAGGGCATTCCCCCTGCCCCAATCCAATTGTGGTTTCCGTATGTTCCGGAACAGTCCAGTACGTAATCGGCTTCAGCATATCGTTCATGCCGGCGGCCAGCGTCATAAAGCAGCAAGCGAAAGGAATCGTGACTACGAGCCTCCTGGCCGATTAGCTCGTTTTTCCACGTTCGCGAGCGGCTGATTGAACGGACTTCGACATGCTGGTGAATCTTATCAACTAATTCAGGTAGCTGGCTGAGAGGGATGAGATACGATTCGGCGAACTCGCGACCTGTCAACAGCGCGGTGTCATTGGGGAATGTGAGTTCGTTTGACGAATTGGCTACCGCTTTGCGACCCAGTTTAGACGTGTTCAAACCAAATGGGCTGAATAACCGCACGTGGCCCCAATCCAGGATGTTGTCCGCGACTCGCCCGCGTTCGAAGACTTTGACATCAAAGGCCGCATGTGCAGCGAACAGAGCAGCTTCCAATCCAATCGGTCCTGCGCCAACGATGGCAATTCGCTTGGACACAGCGTTCCTTTCTTCCATCAGCTAGCCGCAGTCGTCTGCGTGTGGTGTCGATCGCAAGCAAATGCGTGTAGCGGAATCGACGGTTCTTGGCCGAGGATCAGTTGTCGGATCAGCATGGCTGTTGCCGGAGACAATTGCAAACCGGACCGAAAATGACCGGAGGCGACAAATAGGTTCTTCGTGCCAGATACATGTCCGATAATTGCTAACCCGTCAATCGATCCGGGCCGCAATCCTGCCCACGACCGCTCGAGATGTGCATTGGCTAACGTCGGAATCAGTTCAGTTGCGAAGTGAATCAACCCAGCGACAGCTCCCGCCGTGTTTCGTTTATCGAACCCAACCCATTCTTCAGTCGAGCCCACCAGTATACGGCCGTCGAGTCGGGGCACCAGATAGCGTAATCCCGACGAAATTACGTGTTGGAACGGTAGCGGTTGAGCTTGAAGCAATACAATCTGTCCGCGCACTGGTTCAATCGGTACGGGGAAGCCGGCATTAGCCAAAAGTTGTTGCGACCAGGCACCACTGGCGATAACAAACTGTCCGGCGGAATGTGTTTCCTGCGTCGTTCGCACGGCGACAACGCGTTCCGCTTCTTGATCGAATCGGATCACCGGGGTTTCTGAAAGCAGTTCCACCCCTCGTGCGGCCGTGCCCGCAAGCAATGCTCTCAAGTGCCAAGGAGTGCGCACCTGACACTGTTCAGGAACTCGAAAGCCCGCAATAATTGAACGGCTCAATGCTGTCTCATGCCGAAACAAGTCGTCAGTCGTCAGTTCTTGGACCTCGACCCCTTCGTCTCTCCAAGCTGCGGCGGACTCCACCAAATCGGACGCGTCACCGCGCAACCTGACTTCAATCCCGCCACAGTTTAGATAACCGTTGTCGATGCCTGTTTCTTCCAGCAATTCCGCGGTCAGTTTTGGCCACAGCACGTGACTTTCGGCACGCAGTCGCGATTCAGGAAAACGCGCTCGTTTCGGATTCCCAGGCGGCAAGATGCCGGCAGCGGCCCACGAGGCTTCCTGTCCGAATTGACCTTGCTCTAGAACTTTGACAGTGGCGCCCTGCCCTGCCAACTCGTAGGCAATTGATAATCCAATCACTCCACCACCAACCACAATCACATCTGCCATTCGCCGCAAGTCCTCGAAATGTTTCCAGGCTCAAGTGAGCGCTTCGACCGAACTGAATGGAAGTCGATTATAGACCTTCGTATGAATGAAATCCCAGCTGCCTTTATTGTGCGCGGAGTCCGGCTGGTCAGTAGCGGCTCAGTCAAGTGAGAATCTTGTAGGTCGGTCTTTCCAGACCGACACAACGTCTTGGAAATTCCGTTCTTCATCTGTTGCGGTCATTGTGCGAAAGTATCCGCAATCCAATGACATCACTTTCGTTTCTTCAACAGGCTGCGGAAATAGGCTGTTCCGAGTGCCTTCAGATTGGTGCGAGGGTAGGCAGTCTTCACGGCTGCGGCGACGTTGCTTCCACTTTGCAGACTGCCGATGAATCGGACGAATTTCGGCGCGCCGCCTGTTTTGAGAATGAAATCGACCAAACTGTAACCAACAGGACCGATTTGCGTTGGAGAGAACTGTCCGTTGGTGAACACGTCCTCAGGCTTCTCCAATCCTCGAAGGGCCTCAATGGCGACCCCGCGTAAGCCTTGAACGTACATATTGCCGGAGAAATTCTGAGCGGCTAATGCCAAACCGGTGCCGCGAGCAATCCATTCTGGCATGGGGTGGTCTGAACGCTTCAGAAACGCACCGGTCAGATGGTCGATTACATTGATTCTCAGACCCGGTGACGCAGCATCAACTTTGTCGCCGACGTCCTGCAAAACTACGTAAGCGTCTTCGATCGAGGGTGTGACAACTGAATGACCGGTCACTTCCATAGGCGTATCGCGATAGTGAATCACGTGGTTGAATTCCGTGTAGCCGAACCTATCTTTGTACACAAAAACTGTCAGTCGGCCTTTCCAGATCAGATCACTATTCACATTGAACATCGACCGCAGCAACTTGGCGTGATCTTCGCTCCATTCAGAAATTTTTTGGAGGCGTTCCACCGATACGTTGCCATAGACAAAGAACTCTTTGCCTCGTACAAGACGGGCTGGCTCGTTGCGCAGGACACGCTGCCATTGTTCGGCAGTCTGATCTTCGCGGAATTGGGAGAACTCTTTTGGACTGAATTCCGCGATCCGTTCGGCCTTCATCTCTTCCTCGGTCGGCACGATGTCTCGCAACCGTTTCTTAGGATCACCGCCGTCGTACTTCAGGCCTTCGTTGATCCAAGTTTGCAGATCGTTGTAGAACTTTCGGGTGATGCGGGCTGGCCCTTGGGGCATGCGCGGCAACTCTAAACCGCCGACGAGTCGGAACAATCGGCTGCCTTTCACATCGCCGGCGATCAGCACGCGGCCGCTCTGTCCACCCTTCATCAACAATTCAAATGTGACCAGTGAGAATTCTGCGCGTAGGTTGTTTTCGCCATGACAGCGCGTACAAATATTCACAAATGTGGGTGCGATATCTTTTACGAACGAAACTTTTTCATTGCCCGTTGCTTTGGCGATTACGACGGACATGGTCTTTTTTTTCGCAGTCGTTGGAATATCGCTGTTCTTGGGACTGCCTTTCTTGCCCCTTTTCCTCAATTTCAGGAGCTTCTGTTGACGTGCGATGGCTGTTTTAGTGGGGGCTAACAACTTGTCACTTGGCTTCAGTCCCGCGGCCTTGGCGAGTTCCTCGAACCGTTTGCCAGCTTCTTGGAGAATCTTTTCAGCTTCATCAAGTTTCTTACGACGGATTAGCGAACTGGCCCTAGAAACGTCCTTGCGAATACGCGACAGTTCTCGTTTCTGAGCACCCTTGATGGCCGAATCTGCTTGATCCACCGGAATTGCCAAGCAGCATCCTGCGACTAACATCCCAAGCGAAAGTTCGATCGACTTCATAGAACCCCTGCCCTGTCAACGTGGAACTGTAGAATACAACGGCTGAAAAGTGTTATTTCCTACTTTCAAGTATAGAGACTTTCGGAGTTCGATAAATCCTTTGGTCACTCAGCCCGCATAACACGGCCAGGTAACTGGCAGGATGACGCGCTAGTTGAGGCGCGTTTTCGATTCTGGTATAGTCGAATGTACGTGGTGATCGCGTTGAAATTGAGAAATACGGAATGTCCGCCGTACTAATGAATGCGCTAACCGATTCGTTAACTCGCAAGCAAGAACAGCTGTTGAAGAGTTTGTCCGGATACGGCCGAGTTGTCGTGGCTTTTTCGGCCGGAGTCGACAGCACGGTTGTCGCCAAAGCGGCTCAATTGGCTTGCGGCGGTCGGGCGTTTGCTGTTACGGCTGTTAGCCCTTCTCTAGCGTCTGGAGAGAAAGACGAGGCAGAGAAACTAGCGCGATTAATTGGCATTCCACACCGCATCATCGAGACGGAAGAATTCGATAACGGCGACTACTTAAAAAATGCGTCTGACCGTTGCTATTATTGTAAGACCGAATTGTATACACAGCTTGAATCGTTACTGACGCAGCTGGATGTCGACGTTATTGTCAACGGTGCCAACTTGGACGACCAAAGCGACTATCGTCCCGGAATGGAAGCAGCCAAAAAACACACCGTGCGTAGCCCACTGATCGAAGCTGGAATGAACAAGTCCGACGTTCGCGAGTTGGCTCAGCATTGGAACCTGCCCGTCTGGGACAAACCAGCCAGCCCGTGTCTTTCCAGTCGCATTGCATATGGTGTCGCTGTGACTCCGGAACGCGTGCGCCGCGTTGATCAGGCTGAAGAATTCCTGCGCAGCGAAATGGGCTTGCGCGAATGCCGCGTACGGCACGAAGCAAATGACTTGGCCCGGATCGAAGTGCCGGTCCACGAGATTCGACGTCTGACGGACCGCGACGTGTGTCAACTCATCTCCATACATCTGCATTCACTGGGCTTCAAGTACGTGACGTTAGACCTGGACGGCTTTCGTTCTGGCAGCATGAATGCCGTGCTGGTGTCCGAGAGCCTGCAGATGATCAATTCTGAATAGTTTGCAATCAAAACATTTGACGCGGGTGTGGCTGTCGTGTAGATCGGACTAAGCAGTTCCCGGCACAGGATAGTCCTTGGTGAATTCCCGAACCTCTTCGCGGACCCGTTTAATGATCGCGTCGTCATCGGCGTTGTTGAGCACTTGCAGCATCCATTGGCCGACCTGTTTCATTTCGACCTGTTTCATACCACGCGTTGTCAACGCCGGAGTGCCGATACGGATGCCACTGGGGTCCAGTGGGCGGCGCTGGTCGAAGGGAATCATGTTCTTATTGACCGTGATGCCGGCGCGGTCCAACGACTTCTCGGCGATCTTGCCGGTCAAGCCGATCGCGGTGACGTCGGCTAACATCAAGTGATTGTCAGTGCCGCCGCTGGCCAGTTGGACGCCGCCTTTCGTCAGTGTCTCGGCGAGTACCTTGGCGTTGGCAACACTTTGCTGAGCGTACTGCTTGAAGTTCGGCTGCATGGCTTCTTGAAAGCAGATCGCTTTACCGGCGATAATGTGCATCAGCGGACCGCCTTGGATGCCGGGAAACACGGTGCGATCCAGGTCTTTCGCATTTTCTTGTTTCGTCAGCACGAAGCCGGAACGGGGTCCTCGCAATGTTTTGTGCGACGTAGATGTTACGTAATCGGCCACTTCGACTGGATTGTTGTGTATCCCAGCCGCCACCAGGCCAGCGTAATGGGCCATGTCGGCCATTAGCACCGCTCCAATTTCTCGGGAGATTTCGGCAAATTTGGGATGGTCAATTTCGCGAGGGTAAGCGCTGGCTCCGGCCAGGATCAGTTTTGGTTTGTGCTCACGAGCTAACGCAGCTACTTGGTCGAAGTCGATGCGATGATCGGATTGGCTGACTCCGTAATGCACAACGTGGAACAATTGGCCGGAGAAATTTAAATGCATTCCGTGCGTCAAATGACCGCCGTGCGCCAGATCCATCGCCAAGAATGTGTCGCCCGGTTTCAAGACGGTCAGGTAAACGGCCATGTTGGCCTGAGAGCCAGAATGCGTTTGAACGTTGGCGTGCTCGGCGTCGAAAAGTTGGCACGCTCGTTGTCGGGCGAGACTTTCCACTACATCGACGAACTCACACCCTCCATAATAACGTCGGCCAGGGTATCCTTCGGCATATTTATTCGTCAGCATCGTTCCGGCGGCCTCAAGCACGGCGGCGCTGGTGTAGTTTTCCGAGGCGATCATTTCCAGCGAGTCCTGTTGGCGAGTCATCTCGTTTTTAACTGCGGCCCAAATGTCGGGATCGGTTTGCTGAAGCGCGGACATCGCGAGTTTCTCCACGGACTTGATCAGGACGTATTTGACGTCTTTCACCATACTTATAGTTCAGCGGTTTGGTGAAAGCTACCCAATTGCTATGTATGACGTTATGCTCTTGGACGTGAGATCTCTGGGATGATAGACCATCGAAATGATCGACGGATCAGCCAGCAAGAAGCAACCCAATATCGAAATAGGATCGCCTTGTTTGCAGGGTGAGCGACTCAGCTTCACGGGTATTTTGGCCTCGATGACCCACCAGCAAGCGCACGAAGTGGCCGAGCAACACGGCGGTATCGCGACGACTCACGTCAGCAAGCAAATCACTATGTTGGTCGTCGGCGAAGAAGGCTGGCCTCTGGAAGAAAACGGACAGCCTGCGGTCAAACTGCAGCAAGTGACCGAGTGGCGCCGACAAGGTCTGGACATAAGAATCCTGAACGAATCGGACTGGCTGCATCTGCTGGGTTTGGAACAGCAGCGGCGGGAAGTTCATCGTTTGTACACTCCGGCCATGTTGAGCCAAGTACTGGACGTTTCGGTCAATGTGATCCGACGATGGGAACGTGCTGGACTGATTAACCCTGTGCGGAAAGTGTATCGGTTACCATACTTCGACTATCAGGAAGTGAGCAGCGCCCGACGGTTGTCCTATTTGCTAGCCGCCGGCGTACCGTGCCAGGAACTCGAATCCAGCCTCAGTAATCTGCAATCGGTGTTGACAGGCGTTGAGCGTCCGTTGGCTCAACTGGAAATACTGGCTCAAGGCTGTCGGGTCGTGTATCGCGACCAATTCGGTCTTTTGGAACCGGCCAGTGGGCAGAGGTTGTTCGAATTTTGTGCTTCACCGACAAAATCCGAGTCTTCAACGGAAAAGCTTCTCGCACCAACAATGCTCACCGAATCGGAGCAGATGTCGCAGCAGGTAAATTGGACCTTCGACAACTGGTTCGATCAAGCCTGTCGGATGCTGGAAGGAAACGAGCCGGCTCAAGCCGCCGAAGCCTTTCGGTTGTGCTTGATGGAGCAACCGGGCGATGCGGAAGTAAATTTTCATTTGGGTGAATCCCTGTACCGTTTGCGGAATCCGCGAGGCGCGTTGGAGCGATACTATGTTGCCGTTGAATCGGATCACGAGTACATTGAAGCCTGGACGCAATTGGGCTGCGTTCACTCTGAATTGGGGGATAACGATGCTGCGCTAAATGCTTTCGACATCGCACTGAAGGCACATTCGGATTATCCGGACGCTAATTTTCACAAAGCCCAGCTACTACACAAAACTGGACGAATTGCGGAAGCAGTATCTTGTTGGCAAGCATACTTGAATTTCGACAGCCGCGGTCCTTGGTCCGAGACGGCGCGTCAGCGACTGGAAGAGGCGGGGGCGAATTGAGCTAGATCACGAATACAGCTTTCAATTCTGCTGTCTGCGCCGAACGCGTGATTGCGTCAAAGGGTTTTTCTAAACCACCTTTGTTTGAAGGCTCAAACCGTTGTGCAACCAGCACACCTTTGAAATGTCGTTTGAGGGCTGTATTGGCCTTCGGTTAAACACTTCGTTCTTGTGGCCAAAAGGCACAATTTCAGAACTTTTCAAGAACGCCGGGTTTCTAAGCGCGTTCTAATTGAGGATTTTGGACCAGGTCAAATATCCCACCAGCGCCATCGCAATTATCGTGTAGATAAAAAACAGCGACAGCATCTTCCCAATCACTTTTCCGGTTTCAATATCGTCCGCCTCGAATTGCTTTATCTCATCGCGATCAAACGGGTTTTCAGAGACCGTTATGGCGGTCGAGTGAAACTGGTTTGCGACGCGTGCCGACTCGTGTTCTCGGCTTATTTCTTGCTCGGCCGTTTCAGAAGATTGTCCGCCGGCCGATTCACCCTCTGCCGCCATAGCGCTAAACTCCTAAGTCTGATACGGTTTGTTGAGTCGATTTCTCGGCGCACCTCAGAAGACGTCACAGAATCCCCACCATTTCAACTCCGCGACATTCTGAACGAAACCTGTCTGGTTGTCGAGCCGGCTCGTGTGGTGTTTCTTAGCACACGAGTCCTGCTTGTGCATGTGAGCATCCGAGGCGGCCTGCTCTGCGCAAATGACCTCGATTCAAATTCTCAAATCGACTATCCTTTCGCGACTTTGCCGACCCGTACCGCATTTCTTACATATTCTTATTAACCCATCGATGAAGCCAATGGCTACTATGCTGATCTCTGACTTGCATGATACGTGGATTCATAGAATCGGTCGACGGATGACCTGTTTTATCATCGTGATGGGTGATCTGGCCTTGTTCTCGATACAAATGTTGGGCTGGATGTTTCGCCGCTGGCCGTGTCGGTCGGTGTTGATTCCAAATATGTATCAGATCGGCGTTCGCAGTCTGCCCGTCGTCATGGTGACGGGAGTGTTCATCGGAATGGTACTGGCCGTACAGGGTTACGATCAGTTTCGCTTGATGCGCATGGAGACTCGGTTGGGGGCCGTTATTAACGTTTCACTGGTGAAAGAGCTTGGTCCTGTGCTGGCGGCGACGATGTTAGCTGGACGAGTGGGAAGCGCTATGGCGGCTGAATTGGGGACGATGCGCGTGACCGAGCAAATCGATGCTCTGCGTGCTTTGGGCGCAAGCCCGATTCAATATCTGGTCGTGCCGCGTTTCCTAGCCTGTTTTCTGTTGATACCGATGCTGACGGCCGTGGCCGATGGAATGGGTATTTTGGGCGGTTGGTTTTTGAGCACTCAAGTGTTGGGAATCAAGAGCTTTCACTATTGGTTTAATGCCATAGATTACGTTGCCGCCTACGACGTGATCAGTGGTGTGTTGAAGAGCATTTTTTTTGGTGCGGCGATTGCTCTGATCGCCTGCCATCGTGGCTTTCATTGCGGTGCCGGAGCTGAAGGTGTCGGCCGAGCTGCGACCGAAGCGTTTGTCTTTTCGTTCGTAGCCATTTTAATTATCGATTTTTTCTTGGGGATGTTTCTTACAACGCTGTACTACGTCTTGTGGCCGGCTCCCGTGACAATACTTTGACCACGTCTTCAGAAACAATGAGCCGTTTCTCGTTGCTTAATAAAAATTTCAGTCATCACGGGGGAGCTGTCAGTAGCCGGCCGTCGATTGAACTGCGCGCAGTTTCGAAACGGTTCGGAACTCAATCAATCCTGCGAGATATTACACTAGAAGTCCACCAAGGCGAAACGTTGGCTTTGATCGGCGAAAGCGGTTGTGGCAAGAGTGTCACGCTGAAGCTAATAATGGGATTACTGGATCCAACTGACGGAGAAGTTCTGTGGGATGGCCGATCCTTGAAAGGTCGCAAAGAACAGGAATTGACTCGGGAACGGCTACGGTTTGGCTACTTGTTCCAAGGTGCGGCCTTGTTCGACAGTCTGAGTGTTTTCGAAAACGTCGCATTCGGATTGCAGCAGAACACTCGTGTGCCAAAAGATCAAGTTCGGAAGATCGTGTTCGAACGGTTGCACGAAGTCGGTTTGCCGGCGTCGGTCTGCGACAAGAAACCGGCCGAGTTGTCAGGTGGGATGAAGAAGCGAGTCGGCTTGGCACGTGCATTGGCATTGACGCCAGAGATCGTCCTTTACGATGAGCCGACGACCGGATTGGATCCGATCATGAGCGATGTGATCAATGGGTTGATCCTACAGACGCACGCTCGCCGACCGGTGACCAGCATCGTTGTGACCCACGACATGACGACAGTTCGAAAAGTCGCTGACCGTGTCGTCATGCTATATCCATTGTCCAGACTAAGTGAAGGCGAATCGCAGGTAGTGTTCAATGGGACAGCGAAGCAGGCGTTTGCGTCTTTCGACCCACGTATTTCACAATTCGTGCACGGCCAGGCAGGTGAACGAATGCAGGAGTTAGCAGTCGGATGATCTCAGAACGTCAGCAGCAGTTTCGAGTTGGCCTATTTGTGGTCGCCGCGATAATGATCGCCGGCGCAATGATTTTCATTTTCGGAGAGTTTAGGTCCGTTTGGGACCGGCACTACACAATCGCCGTGCACTTCGAGAAAGCTCCTGGTATCTACGCATCGTCACCCGTCGAAATGAACGGGGTCGTAATTGGATCAGTTCGGAAAGTCGATTTCGATTCGAAGCAAGGTGGCGTGATTGTACTGATCGACGTGCGGGAAAAATTTCAGTTGCGCAGCGACAGTCGACCGAAATTGATGAGGTCCTTATTGGGTGATTCGACAATTGATTTTGTTCCGGGAGTCAGTCCGAATATCATTCCACCGGGAACTATGTTGGAAGGCGATGCTGCAGTGGACCCGTTGGAGATTGCACAGAAGATCGGTAAGAAGGTGACCAGTGCCCTGGAGTCGTTTGAGACCACCAGTCGCGAATGGCGGCGCGTGGCAACTCATTTAAACGGTATCGTGGACACACAGCACGGCAATTTGGATGTGGTGATCGAGCAAACTGCCCAGGCACTGCAGCAATTTACTCTGACCATGCAATCTGCCAATCAGACGTTCGCGAATGCGAACAACGTGTTCGGAAATTCGAAACAGCAAGACAGCTTACGGCAGACACTGTTGGCCTTGCCTGATATGGTCGCTGAAACGCGTCAAACCATCGCAGCGGTCCGGAAAGTCGTTGTTGCCGTTGACGCGAACATGAACAATTTGGCCAGCGTGACTGCTCCTTTGGCAAAGTACAGCCAATCGATTGTGATGAAGCTGGATCACGGTTTGGGGAACCTGGAATCACTGACTTTTAAGTTAAACCAGTTTGCACGTATGGCCTCGAAACAAGACGGCTCATTGAGGAGGTTTGTGAGCGATCCTGAATTATATGTTAACTTGAATCGCTCGGCCGTTTCGTTGGCGGTCCTTTTAAAAAACCTGGAACCCGTTGTGAAGGACCTGCGTTTATTCAGCGACAGAATTGCCCGGCATCCGGAACTGCTCGGCGTTAGCGGGGCGATGAAGGGAAGTAGTGGTCTGAAGGACTCGGAAGAAGGACAGCCTCGACATCAGTCGAGCCTTCCTCGCCGCAATGCAGTACGTCGCTAGCACAAGGTCCATCGCTCTTAGCGGCCCAGTTGTGCGTTTGTGCGGAACTGATCGGCACGCTCACGCAACTTCGACTCAGACACTAAAAGGCTCTTTTCAAGCTGGTAGGTGAATTTGTGCCGATTCGTGACTTGAAACGGTAACAAATTATCTGAGATGGCGTCGAGCGGCACCAGTTGGTACCACGGCGTGGTCACCTTTTGTAAGACGGTCATGGTTTTGTAGCCGTCTTTCATGAGTTTGATCTCACGTGTGCCGTAGTAGGTGAAATCAACCGAGGTTGGCGTATAGCCAGATTTTTCACCATCGATCCAAACTTGGGCCCCCGGTGGGCTGGAGTGAATGGTCATCCGTCGATGAACGCAACCGCACAAATTCAAAGAGATCGCGGCGATGCAAGAGCCGGTAACAAGACGAATCAATCGCGATTGGTCGTTTTTGAAGGTCATCAACAGCTCCAAAGGGCGGCTGACTTGATCGGTGCAGAATTCTAGCGACGACCGACAAGTCTGCCAATTGGAAAACGCCGTCTCGGCCGCACACTTTACGAGAATGATCAATTAGCGATAAGATGAACTTAGACTGTTGAGTGCCCGGTGTCGTTTCGTCTATACGTTCGAAATTACGGAACGATCATTTTGAAATTCCCAGTTCAAAGGGTTCTTCCGTGGCATTTGGGTCGTCGCCATGGAACGCCAGCCCCGCGATGCGTCTTTTGACAGGTGTCCCATGCTGTGGGAACAACAAATCCAATTCGCCACGATCAGCGATATTGGATGCCGCCGTCAAATTAATCAGGACGCTTGTGCCGTTCACATCTGTTCGGATCAAGAAACCTGGGAGCGTAGTGGGCATTTGTTCGTTGTCGCCGACGGAATGGGGGGACATGCGGTTGGTGAGTTGGCCAGCAAGATTGCCATCGACACAATTCCACATTTGTATCTTAAATCAAAAAACGTGGGCATTCCGGAGGCCCTGAAGGCGGCATTCCAGGACGCTAACGTCACGATCTACGAACGCGGATCTCAGAATGTCGACTTTAATCACATGGGTACTACCTGCGTGTCGTTGGTGCTTTCGCCTGAGGGGGCGTTCGCGGCGCACGTAGGTGACAGTCGCTTGTACCGCATCCGCAACGATCGCATCGACCAACTGACGTTCGACCACAGCCGGAAATGGGAGCTGATGCGAAACAGAACTTTAAAGTCCGATGAAGTTTTCGTTCACGAATCTCGTCACGTCATTACCCGATCGTTGGGCCCGTTAGAGGCGGTTGAGGTTGACGTCGAAGGCCCCTACTCCGTTTTTTCCGGTGACATTTACCTGCTTTGTTCCGATGGCTTAACTGGGCATGTCAATGATGCAGAAATTGGCGCGATTGTGCGAGCACTACCGTGTGTCGATGCGTGTCGATTATTGGTCAACTTAGCGAATTTACGCGGTGGGTCGGACAACATTACCGTCGTGATCTCTCGAGTTGGCGAGCTTCCCAACGGTCTGACCATTGCTAATAGGGGAACCGCTGAAAAAGCTGCAGACGGACTGGGTTGGTTTTGGCTGGCGGGATTCCGGAGTGTAACGATTATGTTTATTATTGGCGTTTTGCTTGCCTTGTTAGGGAATATCATCGCAGGTTCGGCGATGGTATCCTTGGCACTGGCCGCGGCCTTGGTCTTAGTGCTGAAATTAGCCGCTGACCAACCTAAGCAAACAGGCAATCATTCAGTCCAAGCAGTTCACGGTCGAACGTACCGAACGGCTCCCGTAAAACTCACGAAAGCATTCCTGAATCAGATGGCTGCAATGGCATCGCGACTTCAGCAGGTCGCTGTGGCTGAGGGCTGGTCTTTGGATCCAAAGACGCACGAAGTTAGCTGCAGCGAAGCAAGAATCGCACTGACAGAAAGAAAATATGCTCGTGCATTAAGCGGATTCGCAAAATCTATAGACGTGTTGATGGCTGGAGTTCGGTCAGAGCACGACAAACGAAATCACCAAGTCAGGCAGGGAAAAACCTTGTCGGCGACTCGGCGTGAAGCCGGTGGAACCAATGGTGAACGGCGAAAGATGAAAGAGTGACAAATTCCGAATTCCCAAATCGGCGCTCTCGTACCGAGATCTAATGGCACTCAATTTCGATAATCGACTTTCAGATTGCTTTCGTCATTTGACAGTAATGATTTCTGCTTCGGTCTTGTCACTCAATATAACGCGATGCTAGACTTCTCGGGCTTCGGCGCTCGTCAGGCGGATTTACGTATGCCAGGCATTGTTTGACCAGGCAATGACAGGGAGGTCGCTGTGTTCTTGACGCGGTCAATTCGACGTAAAATGGTCTTTGGCTTAGTCCTGATTCTAGTCATGCTAAGCATGCTTTCGCTGAGTGGGATCTCGGGGCTGATCTCATATCGAGACGTGGTCAACGATCTGGACTCTTGCCTAAACCACGCACCGCGTCGAGCGGATCTGCTTGCGGCTATTGGGTTGTTGCGAGAGCCATTGTTGCTACGTCTTTCCAAAGATCCCAATGCGGCCGGCTTTCAAAGGGGCGACTTCGCAGAACAACTGATACGGACTAAGCGCCAGGTTCGCAAGTATCACCACAAGTTAGACAATTTGCCGTGGCCGGACTTCAAGTGGGTGACCAGAACAGTGCTGGCGGATGTTGACGTACGGTTGGAACGACTTCAAGCGATGCAGTATTCGCTGGGTGAACCTCAAACGGCCCAGGAAGCGTTGTTCGAATTGGTCGCACTGGAACAGGTGGCCGGACGTGTTCCCGACCCGCCGGTTGGACTGAATCGAACGCTCAACGACGCTCGTAAAGCTTATAGTTCACATTTCGTGTTGGTACTCGTCACCAGCGCGTTCGTCGTCATCGTATTGCTGAGTTTGGTTGGTTGTGGTTATCGATGGATCTTCTCGCCCGTTCGCAAACTGCATCAAGGTGCGTTGCGTGTGGCTCAAGGCGACTTCGATTACCGCGTCACGCTGACAGCCAATGACGAGATGGCTGAACTCGCCGAAGCGTTCAATCAGATGACTGCACGATTTCAAGAGATTGCCAGCGACCTGGATCGCCAGGTACGTGAGCGCAGTCGACAGTTGGTGCGTTCCGAACGATTGGCGGGTGTCGGATTCTTGGCATCCAACATTGCCCACGAAATTAACAACCCGTTGGCCGCGATTAAGTGGACGATCGAATCGCTCGAAAGCCGAAAAGACGACCTGTTGGCGAATGCAGACCGTGACGAGGCTGAAGTTGTCTCAAAGTATCTGGCGATGATAGGCCGCGAAGCGCTGCGATGTCAGCAAATGACATCCAAGTTGCTTGGGTTTTCTCGCTGTGCTGACGGCTCGCGAACCCGAAATGACGTGACAGCCATCATCTCGGAAGTCCTCGACTTGGTCGGCCAGATGAAAAAGTTCCGTGACCGCAACATCATCTTTTCGCGGACCGAACCGTGTTTTCTGGAAGTCAACGGTCCCGAAATCAAGCAGGTCGTTTTGAATCTGGTTGCCAACGCCCTGGAATCTCTTGACAGCGGCGGACGTTTGGAGATTCTCATCAGGGAACAAACCGACCAGGCTGCCATTGTATTCCAGGATGACGGATGTGGCATGACCTGCGAAACGATTGAAAATCTGTTTGAGCCCTTCTTTACGACAAAAAAACAGGGCCGAGGAACCGGATTGGGTCTGTCGATCAGCCACCGCATCGTCAGCGATCACGGCGGGACCATGGAGGCTGCCAGCGATGGACCAGGATGTGGCAGCACGATCTATGTGAGATTACCTCGTAACCCATTGCCTGAAACAAACGATTCTGTTATGACCCGCAAATCCGTCGAGCGAGGGAAAGAACGTCTTCTAAGGAGCGCGTGATTTGAGTTCCTCAGCCAGTAAGTTGCGAGTATTATTTCTCGACGATGAGGCTCCGATTCGGGAAGTCATGCGGATCGAATTGCCGCGGATGGGTCATGATGCCACAATTTGCGAGGATGGCGAATCCGCAAAGAAAGCCTTACAGAATAACACGTACGATGCGGCCATCGTCGATTTGCGCATGCCAGGTTTAAGTGGTTGGCAGGTTGTCGAGCATATCAAACAAGTTGCGCCGGATACGGAAGTCATTATTCACACAGGCCATGGCAGTATGGAAGAAGCCATCCAGGCGATTCGCCATGGGGCTAATGACTTCTTGCAAAAACCGTGCAAACTGTTCGATATTTCGAATGTTCTAAACCGTATTGCGGAAAAACGAGCCTTGACGAACAAGGCCCTGGCTTTAGAAGGCCGGTTGAGAGCCATCGAAGGTTCGTCTGATCTGGTCGGTCGGACTTCCATAATGCAACACGTCAAAGCGCTCATCGAAAAAGTTGCGCCCAGCGATTCGAGCGTAGTGATTCTGGGTGAAACCGGAACAGGAAAAGAATTGGTGGCTCGTCGAGTTCACGAACTGAGTCCACGGGCCAAGATGCCATTCGTTCCTGTCAACTGTGGGGCGCTGTCCGAGAACCTAGTTGAAAGTGAGTTCTTCGGACATCGCAAAGGAGCCTTTACGGGAGCCGACACACTGCGTAAAGGGCTGTTAGAAGTTGCTAACGGCGGTACTTTGTTCCTGGATGAGTTGAGCGAGTTAGGTAAGGCCATGCAGGTGAAGCTGCTAAGATTTTTAGAATCGGGCGAGGTACGGCGGGTCGGCGAAAACGAATCGTTTCAGGTTGACGTTCGTGTCGTCTGTGCGACAAACCGCAGTCCGCAGGTATTGGTTCAGGAAGGAAGATTTCGCGAGGATCTATTCTTTCGAGTCAACACATTTGAAATCTGTTTGCCACCGTTGCGTCAACGAAAACAGGATATTCCCGCACTGGCGCTTTACCTGCTTGCCCGTCAACTGAAGCGCCCCAGTGTTCCGCAAGACATTTTGGCAAGCGAGGCGACTGATAGGTTGATTAACCACGACTGGCCTGGAAACGTTCGTGAATTGGCCAATGCCTTGGAGCATGCGATTATTCTTTCCGGTGGCGAAATGATTACTGTCGAACACCTACCGACGAGTATTGGCCAGAACCAACGCCGAGCGAAACCAGCGGTCGCCATGTTGGAGTCGGGCGAATCAAAGACGCTACGCGAAATCGAAATGGAAGCTATTTATCAAGTGCTCGATAAGCACAATGGCGACAAGCCCAAAACCGCAAAAGAATTGGGGATCGCGCTGAAGACGCTTTACAACAAACTAAATCAGTATCAGTCGCAGGCGGTCGCGGGGTGAAAGCCTCGAATGTCTAAGATCGAGCTTCTAGTGACATTCGGTGGCCTTTGGATCCTTGATTCTCGATTCGGGAATCTCAATTTGCTGTCGTCGGATGACTCCGATGAGGATGCCAATCACTTCAATGGAGCTGGAAGAAATCGACGATCTGTCGGATCTGATTGAATCCAGGCGAATGCCATTGGTATCTTGATGGTATCGTCGGACCACGATTTTTCGACTGTCTACAGTAGCGACGATGCTATCGCCATCGCGGTAGGATTGTTGCTTTCTGGCTATCAGATAGTCGCCAGCTGCGATTTGATCTTCAATCAGGCAATCGTCGTCGACGCGCAGGCAAACGTGGTTTGATGCGAACAGTGTGCTGAAGTCAATTTGTTCCTGCACCCCAATAGACAACAAAGGACTATGGAGGGCAATTCGACCGGCAAGCGACAAGCTGGTACTAGGAAGCGGCCGTTCGGTCAATTGAATGGCACGTGACATGCGTGATTCACGCGTGATCAGGCCTTTCTTCTCTAAGGCCTTCAAATGGCACATTACGCCGTTTGGCGAACGAATTCCAAACGCACTCCCGATCTCGCGAACGGTTGGACCGTAGCCGCGATCCAGAATCTTGTCCTTTAGAAATTCGTAAATTTGACGCTGACGCGATGTCAGCGTCGACGTCTTGCTGTTTGCCACGACCTCGCCCTTTTGTTTAATTCCGTCAATTAGCCCAAAAAAGATTCCATTAGCGGATCCATTCATTCATGCGGGTCGACAGTCGAATCGGCGACTTAGCAGTTCGGATAGTATTTCTGTAGAGAGCTCCTGATATCAAGTTGGTGACAGTGTTATCCAACCTAGCTCAGCAGAATCTCACTTCTCCGAAATCAAATCAAGACTGAATCGTATTAATATAAAAATCTTATAACATCTGTTCATATTAATCGATTAGTGTCTCGGTTGCCTTAGCAGGGAGCCGTCAACTTCAAGCATCGGTGGCGCGAGACTTCGGTCCGTTCAATTATGAGGTTTCACGTTCTAGTCAGGTTGTTCCGGGTCTCGGCCGGAGCCGAGAAATCACTAGTTCGACTCAATTTTCTGCGAGACGATCGCGATCCAACAGTACACGCACATCTGATTCCAGTGAGTTCAAGTCGACCATGTAATCGACAAATTTTCCGTCTTGTGCGACCAACCAAAACATCGGAATGTTGCGGATGCCGTAATGCGACGCGATTGGATTGTACCAGCCGCGACGTTTGGCATCAGTGAAGAAGATCTGAGGCCAACTGATTGAGTTCTTTTCCAGAAAAGTGGCCACCAACGGTTCGTCTTCATCGAAGTTTACTCCCAAAACAACGAACCGGTTTGCGTCGAGTTTATTAATTAGATCCTGCAGTTGTGGAAATTGGTCCAAGAATGGTTTCGCGTTTGTCGCCCAAAAAACGACGAGCACCACTTTTCCTCGAAAGTCGTCAATTTGTACGTATGAGCCGTTAATTGTTGGGCCGGCCAAGTCGACTTGTTTGCCTTTCAGGTTTAGGCGGCGCAGATCAGCAACGACTTGTGTTGCTCTTGGGTTTTTTGGAAAATTTTGTTGAATTGTCGTGAAACACGCGATTGCCTCTTCACTCATTCGATGCAGTTCACAACTTTGTCCGGCCACAAGAAGCAAGGAAACTGCGCGGTGTTCCTCGTGCGGGAAATTGGTGGAAAACAATCTGGCTTGACGAGCGAATTCCTGTAGCCAACGCGGTTCCTGAATTGCGTACCGTTGGGATTTCGCGTGAGCGAATTCGGCCAGAATATAGGCCGCTTCAGCTGCTGCTTTCGAAGCGGGGTCCCGCTGAAACAGGTCCGCGGCGTGTTCGTACATAGCCTCGATGTTCTGTGAATCACCCTGTTGGGCCAATTGACGTTCCGCATCCATCAGGTGATGCACGGCGACATTGAAGAGACGTTCTCTCTGCGAGTCTTTATGCGTCAGCGCGATCGCTCGGGTAGCTAACTCAACGATTTTCAAATTGCGTTCACGGCGGGCAGTCTTTTGGTGTTCCAGATCATCGGACTCAGGAAATGGCCGCAGCCGCATAGTTGTGATTTCACGTACATGCCATTCGGCACTGCCTTCTTCCGGCTGGCTTACAGTCTTTGTGGCAGGCTTGGCCTGACCGTTGTTGCCGATGGATGCGGTTGGCAGGATCTTTTTATTGAATCCAGTGACGGATGATTCTGATGAAACGTTGCTATATTGTTCCATTGGTGTGTGATCTTTGCCCGACTGTGTGTTGGACTCGACGGAGGGTGGACTGTCGTTCGTGGTTTGCTCGTCGTCACTGCAACCTGCCGTGATTACTGCGATAATCAAACATAGACCAATCAATGGCAGCAATTGGTGTTGGTTGCTCATGACATCATCCTCCCTTCCTAAACGCGGTTAGTCGTGACAACCACTCAGTGGTTGGCTTGAAGTGACACAACGCATTGTGCGTTCATCTTGGGATGCAGAGTTGTATGACAAATGGCAACTGGAAGGCAAGAGGAAGCGTTGGGCATGTACAGAGTCAGCAGTGCGGAATTTCAGCGTCGAATTTCTTTTCACGGATTTCGCAGCCATGCAGACTAAATTCCGTTGAAGATGTGTAGTTGGTAGAATTAAAGGCCCTTTTAATTGACTGCATTTCCAGTGATTGAACAATGAGTGTTGGAGGGTTCAGTTATGTACAGGGTGTTCACCGTCCTGACGTTGACATGTTTTGTGTTCGGCGCCACTGGCGCAAACGCTCAGGAGGAAAACAGCACGGAGCGAACGCCGGTTGAGAAACAGGCCATTGCCGCAATTCGCGCGTTCGGTGGTTGGGTGATGGAGGTCGCTAAACAAGGTGATCGATTGACTGTCGCATACCATTTGTCGGACAAGCCTATAAAGGACGCGTCCCTAGTACCTCTGAAGCAGTTGAAGCGCGTTCATGAATTAAACCTGCGCGGGACCGACATCACCGATAAAGGGCTGGCCAATATTTCCGGGCTGACAGGCTTGTCCCGACTGCATCTTGCGGAGACAAAAATTACCGATAAAGGTCTGCAACACCTGAAGGGATTCAGCGATTTGGAGTACATCAATCTTTACGGGACTCAAATAACCGACAAGGGACTCGAACAATTGTCCGGATTGAAGAAGCTGAAAAAGGTTTTTGTCTGGAAGACGAAGATCTCGGTTGTCAGCATTCGAAAACTGAAGCAGGCGGTTCCTGGCGTCAAAGTGATACCAGATCCTGATGAGGAGCAAAGGTGGTCTGAAATCGAAAAAAAACGGGCGGTAGAAGCTGAAGCCGCGGAAATCGAGGACACAAAGATACAGGTCGCGGCATTGAAAAAGAAAATCGAGGCCGCTAGGAAACAGGCCGCCGCGACAGCGAAGAAGGCCACCAATGCCAACAATGCGGCTGAAAGCGCTCAAAAGAAAGCGATCGAACTTCAGAAGGTTGCTACCAAAGCGAAAGAACAAGCAGACGGCGATCAAAGGGCAGCCGACGCGGCCGCGGAAAAGGCCACCAATCTTCAACAAGAAGCGGCAGAAGCAGAAAAAAATCTCAAAGCTTTACAGCAGTCTGCTGCTAAAAAATCAATTGAGAACAAGGCTGCTACTGATGTCGAAGTTGTACAATGATCAAAGAAAAATTTTTGCTGAAGTCTCGTAAGTCAAGCAAACAATTCCGAGTGTACGGTGCCGCCAATATCTGTCAGCCGATAGGATCGTCCGCGAAGTTGGAACGTGAATTTCGTGTGATCGATCCCTAAAAGGTGCAGAATCGTTGCTTGAAGATCATGGATTTCCATCGAATTCGAAATCGGTGCGTAACCGAATTCATCGGTTTCACCGTACAGGAATCCAGCTTTCAAACCTCCGCCAGCCATCCAAATCGTAAACGTCTTGTGATGGCCTCGCCCGATTGTGTCTTGACGGATCTGGGTTCGGTCAAACGGCTCTTGGCGCATGGGAGTTCGCCCAAACTCAGTTCCCCAAATGACCAGTGTCGAGTCGAGCAGGCCGCGTTGTTTTAAGTCTTTCACCAAGGCGACGCACGCTCTTTCGGTTTCTCGACATAGTCTGGGCAAATGGGTCTCCAAACTGTTGTGGAGATCCCAGTCACCGTGGTCTAATTGAACGAATCGCACACCCCGCTCGATCAACCGCCGAGCCATCAAACAGTTTCGCGCGAACGGCGTACGGGCGTCCTGAATCCCGTACATTTTGAAAGTTGCGGCCTTTTCGCCGCTGAAGTCGGTGAGTTCGGGAACCGCCGTTTGCATCTGAAAGGCGAGTTCATACTGTGATATGCGAGTTTGGATTTCCGGATCGTTGACTAATGCATGGCGATTTTGATTGATTCGCGAAATCGCGTCGATGGTCAATCCGCGGACCTTGCGTGTCATTCCCGGCGGATTGTTCAGGTAATAAACGGGTTCGCCTTTGGAGTTAAGAACCAGTCCATGATGTCGTCCGGACAAAAAACCATTTGAGATGCATTCTTGTCCACAGAACTGAACTGCGCCTGATCGAAGTACGACATATGCTGGCAGGTTAGCGTTTTCTGTCCCAAGTCCGTACGACAACCAGGCACCAATGGACGGTCGACCACCACGCGGGAAACCTGTCTGAAGCAGTAATTGCGCCGACGGATGATTGATCTCTTTGCAGCGGAGCGATCGAATCATGCAAATGTCGTCAGTAATGTCTGGAAAACTGGGTAGCAAGGACGAGACCCACATACCCGCTTGACCAGATCGCTGAAATTCGTATGGCGATGAATATACGGTCGACCGAGGGTCCACTTGGGCAAACCGTTCTCCCTGTGTGAGGGATTCAGGAAGCGGCGTACCGTCGAATTTCCGCAAAAGCGGTTTGTGCTCAAACATGTCTAATTGGGAGGCACCACCCACCATGTTGAGAAAGATCACTTGGCGAGCCCGTGGTTTGAAATGCGGCAACTGCTTGGAGTTGCCAGACGGGGGGGCATCCTGAGCCCACCCGTCTGCGTTCAGCAGGCAGGCCAAGCTGATGCCTCCGAGGTGTACGGCTGAACCGAACAACAGATCTCGCCGCGACAACTGAAGCGCGTCTGAAGTACTCGGCGACGTCTGCGGTTGCGGTGGTTGTTGCGAAGAGTGGGACATAAGGTTGCCTTTCGACTGAAAGAATCGCTCCGGTTCTTAACCCATATCGACTACGCTGGTCCGGAGTTCGATTATTCTCGCATCAGCGTTGCATCAAGATTCAACAACGTGTTGCCCACAACACACCAGGCAGCAAGGTTCGGTAATTGATCATGCGGACAATCGAACCAATCGGTCAGACAAGTCGAAACAAACTCTTTCGCTTTCCCCGGTTCTGATTCAAAGTACCCATCGGAATAATTTAACACCGAGTGGAGGATATCGACTTCTTTCTGAGTGGGCCGGTTCGCAGTGCAACGTCGATAGCCCCACTCGATTTTTTTTCTGGTGTCACCACAAAAAGCTCGCATGTTTTCCGCTAGTCCCCCAGCTGCCCAAAGAAACGTTTGTTCATTTAAAGTTGTTAGAGCCTGTTGGGGTGTATTGGTTCGCTGACGTTGTACGGTGCATCGGCGTCGATCAGGAGCGTCGAACACTGTTGAGAAGGGATGCGGGCTTGCACGTCGCACAAAAGTATAAAGTCCCCGGCGAAAACGATTCGATCCAGAACTGGTTGGGTAGTGCGGGAGCGAACCAGTACCGTAGAAAGGAGGACCCATCCAAGCCGAACGAGGTTGTAGTGGAAACACACTCGGCCCGCCGATCTGGCGATTCAGAATTCCGCCGGCAACAAGCGCGCTATCGCGAACGATTTCGGCTCGAGGTCGAAACCGTGAAGCCCGTGCTAACAGGCGATTGTATCGGTCACGCTTGAACACATGCGGCTGGATTACAGATGACTGTCGATAGACTGCCGTGAGGACGATACTACGAACCATCAATTTTACATTCCAGCCTTGATCAACAAATTCGCAGCTCAGCCAGTCCAAAAGCTGTCGGTGTGTCGGCCACTCTCCCATTACACCGAATTCGCCACGGGTTCGGACGATGCCTTGGCCAAAGAGTTCGCTCCAAACATGGTTCATGATGACTCGTGATGTTCGAGGGTTCCTTGGATGGACCAGCCAGCGAGCCAGACCGAGTCGACTGGAAGGACCATCGAAGGAAAGCCCGAAGTTTTCTGGTACGTTGGCCGAGACCGCTTTACCGTGCCGGAGAAAATTGCCATCGAGTTGAATGTGTGTTTCACACTTGACATTAGCCTTTTGTCGCATAACGAGCACCTGATGAAGATGTTCGTACTTGTGATCAGCAATTTTCACTTGAAGCCGATTGACGGTCGAACTCAAAATCCAAAGCCCCGTTACGAACAGGCAGCTTACGCCGGCACAGACTTGGAATAGGCGCCAAGGCAACTTGCGAGTTCTTCCATAGGCTAGTAGGAACGACGTTAAAACTAACAATGCTGTGACGTACCAGAGAGGGCTCCTCCAAATACCAGTTCGGTCCAGATACATATTTTCTTCCAACGTGCTCGCTATAGAAAGCAGGGTTTCTTGCGTTTTCAGAGTGTCAAAAAGCTTTTCCATGGCGACCAGTTGATCTGGGCCTTTGTCGACGACCAGCGAGCCGTACGATTGCTGATCGAAGTAAGAATAATCATCGTTGTTGATTGGCGAGTTGAAGAATTGCCATTGAAATCTAGGTGACATTGTCTCGGCACCAACTGCACCAAGAAGGTCTCTACCGTCTCTCGTATAGCGCTCGGTCGTTCCAACAAAGAACGCATAGAGTTGGTAGTAGTCTTCTTGGGTGTATGGATCGAACTTATGATTGTGACACTGTGCACAGTTTATGTTTGCGCCCAACCAGACAAGCGCCGTTGTTTCGAGACGATCCTTTAGCACGCGGTCGCCAAATTCATCCTCTTTTGCTCCGCCTTCATCGTGAATCATCGTGTTGCGATGGAATGCGGTTGCAATCAGTTGTTGTTCCGACTTGTCGGGCAATAGATCTCCGGCGAGCTGCTCGATCGTGAATTGATTGAAGGGCATGTTGTTATTGAAGGCGTTCACCACCCAATCCCGATACGGCCACATCTCGCGAAATCGATCGCGCTCGAATCCATTGCTATCGCCGTAGCGTGCCAAGTCGAGCCACCAGAGAGCCCAGCGTTCTCCGAAATGAGGTGAATCCAGTAGCTCGTCGACTAGTTTCTCGTAGGCAGTATCTGATGGCTGGCTCAGAAAGCGATCTAGTTCTTTCACGGTCGGAGGCATACCTATCAGGTCCAAATACACGCGGCGAATAAGAACTGCCCAATCTGCTTGCGGATTGGGTACAAGTCCTTCTTGCTCCAATCGACGCAGCACAAAGTGATCAATTTTTGAACGACACCATTGGGCATTTCGGATGGCTGGAATATCCGGACATGTGGGTGGAATATCGGCCCAATGCCGGTCCCACGGTGCGCCAGCGACGACCCAACGTCGAAGCAGGGTGATCTCGGATTTGCTCAGGGCAATTCCTTCATCGGCTGGCGGCATCCGCTCGGAATCGGTTGCCAAGACACGTCTTAGAAGTTCGCTTTGTTCAAGTTTACCCGCGTCCACAGGTACCTCGCCTGACGGAAGCGGGCGAAAGAACGACCCTCTGTCGGACAGATCCATCCAAGCAACGGATCCCGTCGAACCATGGCAATCCAAGCACTTCGTAGCGAAAAGTTGACGAACTTCATGGATCAGTTGCGCTGGATCATGCGGTGTCAGGTTTGTTTTTGCTGAGGCCGTACCAACCAACGAGCATGACAGAACAGCTACCGAAGCGGTCAAAATGATGTCGCGGAACCAGACGAACATTTTCCCGTCAAAGTGCTTGCCGTTTTGAACCCTTGCCCCGGATAATTGATTATGATGTGCGTAACCAACAGTTGAAATCATTGGGAGTGACCGAGTAAAACCTCGAGAGACTGGCTGCAGTTCTGCCGCAGGTACTTCATCGTGTCCAGTCGTAGCCCCGGAAAGGTCACGGAAGAACCATTTGAACCGGTATATTTCAGAATGGCCGTGCCATAGATAGGTAGTTCGCTTCGTACCTATTTTATAACAGACCAAAGGTCACAAATTCTAGTCTTCTAAAGACTCGAAACACGGTGTCGAGCCGCCAGATAGCATCAGGCTTCATCAATTCATCAAGCTCTTGCATTTTTTTTGAGAGGTGGTGTAGCATCAAGTTTGTCTAATCGGTTCGTGTGGCTTTTCCGTGTCGATTGGCCGCGATTCCCCGCCGTTTATGTTAAAGGAGCCAGCTATGCGAGTTTTACAATCGTTCATGCCCCTTGTGTTATTGATGGCTGTTCTATCCTGCGGATGTAGCCAACCAGCGTTGGAGAGTGAACAGAGCACAGACCACGACACGTACAATGGTGAAGACGGTGCTCAAGACGCGAACGTAATCGGCGAGGCAGCTAAAGGTGACCACGACGATCATGATGCTGCAAGCGATGTGGTTGACGGGCAAGCTACCGCCGCAATTGTGCTATGTGGAGGATGCGGACAGATCAAAGGAAGCAAACTTTGCTGTGCCAAGGACGCAGTCAGCTGCCAGAAATGTAGTCTGACCGTCGGAGCGCCTGGCTGCTGCAAGATCTCTAAAGGGACGGATGCGATGCTGTGTGCCGGTTGCGGCCAAGTCAAGGGCAGCACGCAGTGCTGCGATAAGAACGCTGCGAATTGCGTGAAGTGCGGCAAGATCCAGGGGGCCCCAGGCTGCTGTCTGGCGTCGTCAGTCGAACCTCCTAACCCGTATCATGTCGTGCCGGATTGACTTGGCCTGAATAGTGCGTCAGATACTAGGCTGATGACTGACACGTACGTAAAGCTACCCGAAAACATTCTATGTCAGGAGGACGTAGATGAACGTGCAGAAGGTAAACAAGTCTTGTTACGTTATGTGCATTGTCTGTCTCGTACTCGGAGCAGTTCTGACAATGGCAATGGTATGGGGCGCGATTAGCAGCACACTCCTTGCGCCAGCGTGGGGAGTAGTTGCTACTTGCTTCATTGGTTCTGTGCTTGCTTTGAGCGTTTCTCAGGCTCTCAGGGAACGCGATAAAGAGTGACCCACTCTTTCCCCCTTTGTACCAGGGTGCGTTTGCTGCGTTGAGTCAAGCGACGATCCGAAGAAGATACTTGTAGATACCCCCATCGTGAGCCTGACGAAATGCGATTACCTGGTCGGTATTTTTCGGCACACCGATGATCGTTGGGCTGTCCAGATTAACAATTATAGTTTCACATACACGGTATGGCCTTCACGCTTTTTCTCAGCGTTTTCCAAGGTGCGTCGAGTTCGTCAAAAACAGGGTCCATTATTGATTTGTCGCAAGTGTCGAATAGCCGTCGGACGAATATGATATCGGTCGTCGCGGAATCGCTACTATTGACGCGAACAGCTAGTCGCTCGACCAAGACTGGCCAGGCGAGATCGAAATGAAGTCAAATTGGCTGGAATTGTGGTTTCGATGTGCCGTCGTACTGGTCATTGGTGGCCTGTGCGATTCTGGCCTGTCGGCATCAGAACAAGTACGAGCAAGTTTCAGAAAAAAGTCTAAGTCGGCGAAAAAGAACGACCGTCAGAACAAAGCGGGTGTCAACGCAAAGGGAAGAAAAACTCGATATACGTTCCGGCACATCCATGACCCAGACGGCATCGGAAAATTCTATCTGGGTCGCGAGATTGCCAGTGTAATGGGGTACGGCTTTCAAGGGTCTGGAGCACAATGGCTAGAACGTCGGATTCGCGAGCAAGAAGAAAACTTGTCGCTGTTAATCAAATCCCTGAAATTGAAACCGATGATGATTGTCGCTGACATTGGGGCCGGTAGCGGAGTGGTCACTGTGTTGATGGCTGAGCATCTGCTGCCGGGTGGACAGGTGATCGCCGTCGATATCCAGCAGGAAATGCTGAAGCTACTTCGCAAGAAACTCGATCAATTGAGAATTACGAACGTCAAGTTGGTCAAGGGGACAATCAAGTCGCCGCGACTAAAACCGAAATCCATTGATTTGGTCATCATGGTCGACGTGTATCACGAATTTATATTTCCGTTCGAAATGATGCTCGAAGTTTCAAAGGCCCTGAAACCAAGCGGCCGCGTCGCAATTGTCGAGTATCGCAAAGAAGATCCCACGGTGCCCATCAAGTTGGTGCATAAAATGACCGAAGCTCAAGTCAAGAAAGAAATTGGGCAGTCCGTATTTGGATTGAAATGGATCGAAACGATCGATGTGCTTCCGCGTCAACACATTATCGTTTTCCAAAAGCTCAAGTCCGACGGTACGTCGACGGAAGCGACAAAGTCCAGAAGTCCTCAGCAGCCACTCAAGTCTGGCCTAGGGGGCTGAGTTTCATTATTCGATCACTGGTCTTTGACGTCGTCAGGCGAATGGGCTGTCACGGATGATTTATAGGCGACGCAGAATCGGGTGCAGCAACCTGCCGTATGGTTTTGTGCGAACTCACAAGATGATTTAGCAGCCGATGAAAGAACCGCTGTATGGCAAGGAGTTGCGAATGATTGCGATGACTTGTCGATTCACCAAGTGGAGGATCGGGGACTTGAACCACCCCATCCAAACTCGGGGAAAACGCGAATTTCCAAGGGGGGCGACGCAGAATCCGACGCATTCTCTGCAGAAAACAGCCTTGTAGACTTCGATTTGCAAGTCGTCATCGAGCAGTGGCCCAACCTGCCCGAAGCGATGAAAGCTGCACGTCGTAGCAATGGTCCGTGCAGCCGATGTCACCGACTGACAACTACCGTTCTAGTCTGGTTTCAGTCTGATCAATCTTCCAAATAATACGACTGAGACACCACGCAGCTCAAGTGGCAACGCTACCTCAAGCGGAATGTATGAATTGCAACAATAGTCTACTGGCGCAGTCTCAACGCGATAAAGTAGTACAGCAACGCCTACATCAGACGGCAGGTTGGAAGAGGGGCTGTGGCTATGGGATTGAACGAAAGCAAACCGCTTAAGGCAGTCTGGTTTGACCCTTTCGGAAATTTGACCCGCACCCCCCTGTTCGTCCCTATGGATATTAATTGCCCTCAAAAATCTGCAACAGAAATTCAGCTTTCGGATTCTTGTCCCGGGAGTGCTGCCGGAAACGTAGCGACGCTTTTACCAGTCAGTCTTCTCTGAAGTAGTCGATAAGGTTCCCTCCCAGTGATTCAGCTTTGTTGAAGTCGGCTTTTGCTTTCTGCTGGTCGCCTTTTTGTTCGTAAGCCCAGCCGCGCCAGAAGTAGGCCGACGCGTCGTTTGGATCCAGTCGGATGGCTTGGTTGTGATCCTCGATCGTCTTGTTGTATTCACCTTTAATGAACTCGATCGTAGTAAACACCCAAATGAGCGCACCAGCAATTAATGCGATAACACTTACGATAATTAATGCGATAACACGTAAGGTAATTCCGACTATCGAATAACTAAACACGGTTCCTTTGCGGCAGGCGATAATGACAAAAACAAACCCAATGCTGCCAAGCAGGAGTCCGAGACCGCCAAAAGCGATAAGAGCGATATCAATGCTCCAAAGCCAGTAAATAAATAACGAGATGATTCCCAGAACCAGTAATGCGATACCAAAACTGTGCGCAGCAACACCGGTTATGCGGGGATGCGACGTGACGGCGCGATCCTGCTGTAGTCCACGTTGCGGGTCTTCGACCGGATGACCGGAGTTGCCTTCTCGAATCTTGCGACAATTTGGGCATTCCGCCGGATCAGCGTCGTTGGCAGGTATGGTAAAGCGTCGCTCGCAACCGGGACACTGCCACACACGTCGTTTGATCTTGTCACTCGACATTGCCCGCCTCGTCAAAAATGACCGGAACTGCTCTTCAGCAACTTATGACATTCTGGTTAGCAGAGACGTTGAATCGGATTCGAGATTACTGTCGTCGAGCTGGTCTCCGACGTCGCGGCCCGTTTCGAACTTCGTCTTGTTTCGGATCTTCG
>Ga0310123_10000087_pt1 | contig 76599 bp, 63 predicted proteins | sample CB6_AW_1057_MG_FD_203505 | JGI IMG/M metagenome (GOLD analysis project Ga0310123, IMG submission 203505) | Marine microbial communities from Western Arctic Ocean, Canada - CB6_AW_1057 | ecosystem: Environmental > Aquatic > Marine > Oceanic | place: Canada: Western Arctic Ocean | collected...
CCCGGCGATATGCGTTCCGGGTGACGAAACCGATGGCCGGATTGTAGTCATCCCCCAGCTGGCGATATGTGACGCTTCCAGTCCAGACCTCGTTGGGATAACTTAGCCGAAAGCCATGAGCGCTCAAGTCGGTCTTGGTTCGCTCGATGCCCGAGTGCGGGTTCGAATTCCACGTGACGAAGGACCGGACCTGGAAGTTCCTGTCGCCGAAGAGTCGCGACGTGAAGAAGTGCAGGTCCATTCCCGCCGTGTGGCGGTCCTCCGGTACGAGCGCCGTGGGATCGGCCCGATCCGCGTCGGTGGCACGCCGGGTGTAGATTGCGCCGATGGTCGATTGCTCGAAAATCGCTCGCTTGACGCGCGCAACGGTGAACTGCTCTCCGGGGAAGAGACCGCTCGCGGCTCCCTCGGACGCGACATCGGCCGTAGAGACATGAATGAAGCCGACTTCGTAGCTGCCAGCTTGGCCACCGAGTCGAGCGGCGAAGTCGAGCGGTATCTGCTCGCCGGAAAGGAGTCCGATCTTACGGCTGAAGTAGGGGTCGATGCCGTTGCCGGGAGCGAAGGAGAAGACGCTCGACCCCTCTAGGAAAAAATCCCTCCGTTCGGGGAAGCGAAGTGGAAAGCGCGTGAGGTTGATGCGCCGTTGATCGACCTCTGCTTCGGCGAAGTCGGTGTTCACACTCACCCCGACACGGATGCTCGGCGTGAGGTTGTAGTTGACGTCCATCCCGATGTCGCTTGGATATGTCGTCGGGTTCGTGATGTCAGCCGGATCGTTCTTCCAATTCGTAACCGCGTAGGGCACGACCTCGATGCCGACCCCTTGGGAGATTCCCCGAAGGCCTGTGAGCTCGCCCGCGTGAACAGGTCTGCGTAGCCCTTGGTTGCGCCGATAGCCACGCCAGAGGATCTCTTCGTTCTTACGGCGGATCGTCCGTTGGAAGTTGATTCCCCACGTATCCGTCTCGGGATCGAAGTTCAGCGTTCGGAACGGAATCCTGATCTCGAGTGACCAGCCGTCCGGCCGGATGTGCGTGCGAACCTCCCAGATACCGTCCCAGGCGCGGCTGCTGCCGCCCCCGCTACTTCCCCCCGCCCGACGAAAGCGACTGCTGCTGCTTCCACCGCCACCGCCACCGCTAGCGGTGGCGGTGAGCAATGCGTCGCCCATCATCCCGGCGGCGTTCACCTCGAAGAAGTAGCCCGTGCGACCGTCGTGGAAGGTGTCGAGAATCCACTGAAAGCGGTCGTCCGTGCTCAGTGCGCCATCCCGCCGCTTCTGGAGCGCGATGATTCCCTCGGGATCGTCAAAGAGGATCGCTCCGATATAGAGGGCATCGTCGTCGAAAAGCACCCGAACTTCCGTCGCCTCCGACGGAGGGCCACCCTCTGTGGGCTCCTGCTGGGTGAAGTCCGTTATGGGAACCGCCTGTCGCCAGGCAGCCTCGTCGATTCTACCGTCGAGCTGGATGTCGAGACTGGCATCGAGCGAAAGAGCCATCAGACTGACCGCGCGGGCGCTGCCGCTGTCGCTGTCTCCGACGTCTTGTGCCAGGAGGGATTCGGCGGTCCCGAGGACGGCTCCGAAGAGGGGCAAGAGGGCGAGGGCCGAGAACTCTTTTCGAATCGTGTCTCTAATCCGCCTTCTCATCATGGCCGTGTACTCTTCTGGTATGGTGCCTACCCTCAAGGGCCTCATTTCGAGTACGCCTCGGTCTTCTCAAGGACATTGTTCACGCCCAGGACGTCAAGGGGGACAGACTGCTCCGGACAAGGACGCTCAGATGCTTTTTAATGCTGGATCTGCGGGAGCTGAGAGCCGTGGACCCCTTCAGGCCCTCACCCAGGAAAAGCTAATACTCGAACACTGTCCCCGAAAGCAGCAGTCGAGGATCCGGAGAGTCCTAAATTGGTGATATAGGGCGAATTTATTGTATGTTTATTAAGCTGAGCACTGGCCGGATCCCATCGCATATGCCGCTCGTCTCGATGCCGTTGATGTTGAGCACCCCTGCCGCGTTTCGGTTCCGCCGGCGCGAACTCGGCTCGACAGCGAGCCGGATCTTGCTACATTTACGGCTCAACTTTCGCGTGAAGAACGGTAGGATTTCTAGTGAAGATCACCCCACTCTTGTTGATTACCTCGGCCGTCGTATGCGCGCCCTTGTCGCTAGACGCCCAGAGTGGCCAGTCCGGTTCACAATCGAACGGGACCGCTGCATCCACGCGCGCGCCGGCGGTTACGGCGTCCCGTGTGGCGGCGCCCCCCACGGTCGACGGCGTTCTCGACGACGCGGCGTGGCGCCAGGCCGCCCCGATGGGCGACTTCATTCAAAGGGAGCCACAAGACGGACAGCCGGCTACCGAGCGTACCGAGGTCCGGGTCGTCTTCGACGACGAGGCGCTCTATGTCGGAGTGTGGGCATTCGACCGCGATCCGGCCGGGATCATTTTGGGTGAGCGAATTCGCGACTATGAGGTGGCGGAGGCCGACAATGTCGTTCTCATCTTCGACACTTACAAGGACGAGCAGAACGGATTTGTGTTCGGCACGACTCCCTCTGGCATCGAGTACGACGGGCAGGTAGCCAATGAGGGCCAGGGTGCGGGCCGGTTCTTCGGCGGTGGATTCAACCCGAGCCGTCGCTTCCAATCCGGGTCGGGTGCGGGCTTCAACAAGAACTGGGACGGAAGCTGGACGGTGGCCTCCTCCATGGACGCCGAGGGTTGGTACGCCGAGTTTCGCATCCCCTTCAGTACGCTCCGCTACGGCAGCGACAACACGTCTTGGGGCTTCAACGTGGCCCGCCGCCTGCGGAGGCTGAACGAAGAGTCGTTCTGGTCGCCGGTCCCGAGGGAGTTCAACCTCTATCGGCTCAACTACGCTGGCGATCTCGAGGGGCTCACACCGCCCTTCCGGCGGCTTGGCACCGTCACGCCCTACGTGTTGACGTCGAGCGCGCGCAACTACGAGCTGGGCGAAGCGTCGTTCGACGAGGATATGGAGTTCGGGGGCGAGGCCAAAGTGCAGGTCACGCAGGGGCTTACCCTCGACATGACCGTCAACACGGATTTCGCCCAAGTAGAGGTGGACGATCAGCAGGTCAACCTCACGCGTTTCTCTCTTCTCTTTCCTGAGAAGCGGCCATTTTTCCTGGAGAACTCTGGGCTCTTCACCGTGGGTGGAGGGGGAGCGGATCTCTTTTTCAGCCGCCGGATCGGCATCTCTGGCGGGGGGCAGGTGCCCATCAAGGGTGGAGGCCGCGTGTCAGGGAAGGTGGGTGGGCTCAATGTGGGTCTCCTGCACATTCAGACGGAGAGTCTGGGCACCGTGCCGGAGAACGCGTACTCGGTCGCTCGGGTGGCTCGTGAGCTTCCCAACCGGTCGAGAGTCGGTGCGCTGTTCGTCGATCGAAGCGCGAATGTGGATGGGGATTACAACCGTACGTATGCGATCGATGGCCGGCTCGGCGTCGGTGAGGCCATCACGCTCACTTCGTTCGTGGGTCGGACGGAGACCCCCGGCCTCGCCGGTGACGATCACATCGCTGACGTGACAGCCTCGTGGAGCACACGAAGCTGGACATCCACGCTTCAGGCGAGAGAGATCGGAGAGGCCTTCAATCCCGAGGTCGGCTTCTTGCCGCGCAACGGACACCGATATTACCAGGCCTACCTCCAGCGCTTCATCCGACCGGGGCGTGTCTTCCGCGAAATCCGGCCCCACGTGTCCTACTTCACGTTTCGGAGTCAGAGGGCCGGGGTCGAGCGCGGATTCACCGAGACAGGCCGCCTTCATGTGGATTCCCATTGGGAGTGGCCCAGCGGCACACAGCTTCATACCGGCGCGAACTTCTTGCAGGAGGGCCTCGTCGACCCGTTCCCCATCACCGGAACCGACGTAGTCGTGGCTCCGGGGTCGTATGAGGGTTGGGAAGCGGCTTTCGTGCTCATGAGCGATCGTTCAGCGGTGTTCGCCGTCGACACTCGCGTCAACATCGGCAGCTTCCTTTCGGGCGATCGCCGGACCGTCACTGCGACGGCCACGGTGAGGCGGGGAGCGGCTTTCAGCACTTCGCTCCGGCTCGAATACAATGATGTGGATCTTGCCGAGGGTAGCTTCGAGACACGGCTCGTCGGTGTAAATTTTGGATATTTCTTTACGCCGCGGATCTATGTCCAGTCCCTCGTACAGTACAGCGATCAAATCGATCGGCTCTCGGCGAATTTACGCTTTGGGTGGCTCAACACGGCAGGAACGGGCCTGTTCGTCGTGTACAATGACATCCAAGGAATCGACCAGCTGGACGGTCCGCTCGGACGTTCTCTGATCGTGAAATTCACCCGTCAGCTAAGCGTGCTCGGGAGATAGAGGCAGGGATGTCGGCCCAACCCTTCGGCCCCGATGAGTGGGCGCTGATTCTCGGCGGCTCGAGCGGATTCGGGCTCGCGACGGCTCACAAGCTCTCCGAGCACGGACTGAACATCTGCGTGGTCCATCGCGACCGTCGCGGCGCCATGAAGCGCATCGAGCCCGAGTTCGACCGCATTCGAGATCGGGGCGTATCTCTGGTCACGCACAACAAGGACGCCCTGAACAAGGAAGTTCGTTCCGAGATCTTGGACGAGCTGGCTGAAGTTCTGGGTGTGAATGGAAAAATACGTGTTCTCCTCCATTCGATCGCTTTCGGCAATCTCAAATTGATCGGCCCCGAGGCTCCGTCGAATGACGTCGCCCGCCAGCGTCTCGCCGAGGAGCTCGGAGTTGAGGAGGCCCGTCTGGGAGAAGTCGCGGACCGCCTGTTCGGGGAGGGTTGCGACGGCCTTCAGGGCGTGACCACCGCACCGGAGTACTCCGGTGCGGTGCTGGATGAAGAGGACATGGCCAGGACCGTGCACTCGATGGGGACCAGCATGCTGGGCTGGACCCAAGAACTACTGGGGAGGGGGTTGTTTGCCGCCGACGCGCGGGTCCTCGGTCTGACGAGTGAGGGGAATTCGGTGGCGTGGAAGGGTTATGCGGCCGTGGCCGCCGCCAAGGTGGCCCTGGAGTCAGTATCCCGCTCGATCGCCACGGAAATGGCTTCCCACGGGATTCGGTCGAATGTGATTCAGGCGGGAGTAACTGATACACCGGCGCTTCGCATGATTCCGGGGAGCATCCATCTGAAGGCGCAGGCGCGGGTCCGTAATCCTTTCCAACGACTGACCACGCCTCGCGATGTCGCTAATGTGATCTATCTTCTTTCCCTACCAGAGGCGGCTTGGATCAACGGCGAGATTATCCGGGTCGACGGGGGCGAGCGCATCTCGGGAGCTTCCCGATGAGTTTTTACCTTCACGGCATCGGCCACTTCCATCCCGAAACAGAGATCACCAATCGCTTCTTGGAAGAACTCGACATCGGTACCGACGAGCAGTGGATCTTGGACCGCGTGGGCATACGCAGCCGACGTACCGTTCTGCCTCTCGACTACATTCGAGAGACTCGGAATTCCGATCCGACCAAGGCTCTGGAAGCGGCGACCTATACGCATGCCGATACGGGGCGGTTCGCGGCGGAGATGGCTTTCGAGCGGGCGGGTATCACGGGTGACGACATCGGCATGGTCATCGCCGGCTCGAGCCGGCCGGGACTTTCCTCGCCGGCCGACGCTTGTCACATCGCCGCAGCGTTGGGCGTGGAGGCTCCGGCCTTCGACATGAATTCGGCTTGCACGAGCATGTGGGTGGCGTTGTATATGCTGTCCATGATGCGGCCTGAGACGGTTCCGGATTACGTCCTCGTCGTCGCGCCCGAGAGCCTTACCACCACCGTGAACTATGCGGACCGATCGGCTTCGGTGCTGTGGGGAGACTGTACGGCGGCGGTGGTCGTCTCGACCCGAGTGCCGTCCCGGATCGAGATTCTCGACAACACGCTCGACTCCAGCCCGGCCGGGTGGGACAAGGTCACGGTTCCGCTTTTCGGACACTTCGATCAGGAGGGTCGGACGGTCCAGATGTTCGCCATCAAGAAGACCATCCGTTGCCTGCGGGCCATCCAGAAAAAATTCCCCGGGCCTGGGCGCACACTGCGCTTCATCGGGCACCAGGCGAATCTCCGAATGTTGGAAATGGTTTGTCAGCAATGTGACATCCCGGACGATCTACATCACCGCAACGTCGTAGAGTACGGGAATGCGGGTGCTGCAGGAGCTCCCTCGGTTATCTCCATGAATTGGGATCGCTGGACTGCCGAGGACGACGTGGCGATTATTGGGGTCGGTTCCGGATTGTCCTGGTCCAGCTACGTGCTGCGTTTCGGAGAGGGCTCGTGAAGTACGAGGAGTTCATGGAGCGCTCTCATTTTTCAGAGGAAGAGGTACTCGCCCTGGCGTACGGCCGGCTCGTCGAGGACGGCCCTGCGGAGTACAAGGCTCGCTTTCCGCTTCCTCCGATGCTCATGGTGGATCGTATCGATCACATCTCGCGAAGGGGGAACCGCGGGCGCATCGTCGCGGAGCGCGACGTCCGTCTCGACGACTGGTTTTTTCACTGTCACTTCTTGGGAGACCCTGTTCAACCGGGGTGCCTCGGAGTGGACGGGGTGTGGCAGTTGATCGGCCTCTACTGTTCCTGGCGCGGCGCGTTGGGGAGCGGGCGTGCATTGGGATGCGCGGAGGTCGAATTTTCAGGCCAGATCAGGCCCCATGACAAGGTGGTGCGGTACGAGATCGATATTGTACGCTATCAGGAGTTGCCGCAGTCGGGCTCGGCAGTGGCGATCGGTGATGCCACCGTATTCGTGGACGACGTAGCTATCTACCAGATCAAACGCGCCAAGGTCGGCGTCTTTCGTGATATCGATTATGCGGACTACCCTAACGCGTCGGCTAATTCCCATGGTGGGAGGATGGGAGATGAGTGACGCTGAAGCGACGAGTACCAGACTCAGTCCGGACGAGGTGCTCGAACTGCTTCCTCAGCAGGAGCCTTTCCGGTTCGTCGACGAGATCCTCGAAGTCGACGAGAACCACATCGTTGCGCGCTATCGGTTTCGTCCGGAGGCGGACTTCTATAGCGGGCACTTCCCGGGTGATCCGATCACTCCCGGTGTGATCCTGCTCGAGTCTCTGGCTCAGGTGGGGGTCGTGGCCCTCGGGATTTATCTCTACGCTCTGGAATTCGGGCGGGAAGGGGTGACCGAGAGGGTGGCCCTTTTCACCGACGCGAGCATCGATTTCTCCGGCATCGTCAAGCCGGATGAGCAGGTGACGATTTCGGCCAAAAAGGTCTTTTTCCGGCGTGGCAAACTCCGCACTGAAGCCTCCATGGCCCTCGACGATGGTACGGTCGTGTGTTCGGGCACGATCTCGGGGTTGGGGGTGGAGAGGTGAGTCGAAGAGTCGTAGTCACTGGGATGGGCGTCGTGGCCCCGAACGCTTGCGGGTTGAAGAGCTACGCGGACGCGCTCCGCGGAGGTTCGTCGGGTATCCGGCACATTCCGCTGCTGGCTGAACTGAAGTTCGGTTGCACCGTGGGCGGGGTCCCACAGGGTGTCGACGGAATCGCGGAGGGGTACTTCGCGGAGGACGATCTTCTGGCCATGAACACCAGCCATCGATACGGCTGTATCGCTGCGATCGACGCGTGGACGGATGCGGGGTTCGAACGGCCGGATGACTCCGATGATCGCGTGTATTGGGAGGCTGGAGCGGTTCTCGGAACTGGAATCGGAGGGCTGGATACGGTTGGTGATCGACTCGTCCCCTTCGTTGATGCGGGGCGGGTGCGTCGCCTTGGGAGTACGATCGTCGAACAAGTGATGGGGAGTGGCGTGTCAGCCCGCGTCGCCGGACTGCTGTCGCTGGGGAATCAAGTGACGGCCAACTCGAGCGCGTGCAGCACCGGTACCGAGGCGATAATCGACGGGTATCGACGAGTCGCCGCGGGGAGAGCCGAGAGGATGTTGTGCGGCGGGACGGAGGGGTCGAGCCACTATACATGGGCAGGCTTCGACGGCATGAGGGTATTATGCAGGAAGCACAATGACGAGCCGGAGAGGGCGTCTCGGCCGATGAGCGCGTCAGCCAGCGGATTCGTTCCCGGCAGTGGTGCGGGGATTTTGCACCTGGAAAGCCTCGAGAGCGCTCAGGAACGAGGTGCTCGCATCTATGCCGAGGTTCTCGGAGGAGCCCTCAACTGCGGTGGACACCGTGGCGGTGGAAGTATGACCGCGCCCAATCCCGACGGGGTGAGGCGGTGTATCCGGGATGCGGTGACCGATGCGGCGATCGATTCGGATGAGGTCGATGCCATCAGTGGTCATTTGACCGCGACCGTTGCAGACCCGCGTGAGGTGGAAGCCTGGGCCAGAGCCCTGGAGCGGTCTCCCTCGACGTTGCCCGTCATTACATCGACGAAATCCATGATCGGCCATGCGTTGGGCGCGGCGGGCGCCCTCGAGACCGTCGCGTGTATATTGATGCTCGATGGGGGGTTCATACACCCCTCCCTCAACTGTGAAGACGTCCATCCTGAGATTGAGGAATACGGCGATGCCATTCCGCACGTCGTGCGTGAGATGCCGACGTTGCGTACGATTATCAAGGCCGGGTTCGGCTTTGGCGACGTGAATGCCTGTGTGATCTTCCGGAAGTGGGTAGCATAGTATGGTGAAAGACCAGGAGCTTATATGACGAGAGATGATATTTTTGCGAAGGTGGTTGAAATCGTGAGGCCCTACGTGAAGAACGAAGAAGCCCTCGCGAACGTCGGTGACGACACGGATATTTTGCAGGATTTGAAGGTGAATTCTGCGAGGTTGGTCGATGTCATCCTCAATTTCGAAGACGAATTCGACATCGAGGTGGAGGACGAGGATGCGGACGCTGTGAATACGGTTGGCGACGCCGTATCACTAATCGAGGAGAAGCTCTCCTGACATCCTCCACGGGGCCAGGCCTCCCCTTCCGGACCCGGATGGCACTCACCATTCAGCGTGAGGCAGGACGGATAGGGGCCATATTTTGGATCATCCCGATCGTGTTTGTTATGCGCTTTCTGATGCGTTATCGCGTCAAGGATGTTGCAGCACTCCGCGAGCGCTACCGGACGCTTCTGCAGGAAGATGACAGTCCAGTGCTGATCTGTCCCAACCACCTGACGATGGTGGATTCGGCGGTGATCGCGTGGGCTCTCGGCGGCAGTTGGTGGTACCTCTTCAACTACTCTCGGATGCCTTGGAATCTTCCAGAGTATTCCAACTTCGCCTTTCTCTGGCCGAGTCGTTTCGGCGCGTGGATCACGAAGTGTATCCCGGTGAGTCGAGGGGGCCGGCGAGAGGACGTGTCGCGTGTCATCAAACGTGTGCAACATCTTCTCTCGCGTGGTGAAACCGCTCTCATTTTCGCAGAGGCCGGACGCAGTCGCACAGGGAGAGTACGAAGCGATCCGGTGGCCCACTCGGTGGGGCGAATCCTTAGCTCCGTCCAGGGCTGTCGAGCGCTTTGTGTCTACCTCCGAGGTGATCAGCAGCATACCTGGTCCACCGTGCCCGCTCGGGGAAACTCGTTCTACATCGACTTTGAAGTATTCCGACCGGAGTCCGAACATTCGGGGATTCGACGTTCTAGAGACCTTTCTCAGCAGATCATCGGGCGGCTGATGAGCATGGAGGAAGAGTATTTTGCACGTGGGTAACGACGTCGTCGACCTTCGTGACCCTTCGAATCAGCCGGACGCCATCCACCCCCGCTTCGACGCGCGCGCGTTCACAGCAAGCGAGCTGAGAGAGCTTCGTGGGTCCGCCTCACCTCACCGGCGTAGGTGGACTCTATGGGCGGCCAAGGAGAGCACGTACAAGGCGGCTAAGAAGCTCGACCCGACGGTCCGATTCTTCCCGCGAGAGTTCGTAGTCGAGGGGCTCGACGAAGAGGGGGCTGAGGTCCACCATAGCGCCGGCTGCTTCATTGTTCGCCTGAGGCACTGTGACGAATGGGTCCACGCGGTGGCGACTCCCCGGAGTCGGCTGGGCCGACGACGGTCCGTGATCACGCGCTCACCGTGGCCGGGATCGGCCGAGGTGAGGTCTGTCGAGCGCGCGAGAGGTAACCCCAGCGAGGTGGCGAGAGACTTGGCGATGGATTCCATCGCTTCGGGGATGGCCGTCGCCCGCAAGGACGTGGAGTTGGAGGCAAGAGGTCGGATTCCCGAGGTCCGGATGCGGGACGCTCAACTGCGGGTTGATCTGTCATTGTCCCATGATGGCCAATATGTGGCCTGGGCCTGGGCGGGAACCCGACACCCGTGAGGGTCGGACGGCAGCCGCTTCGCGTCTACGGCTTCAGGTTTACGGCTTCCGGTTTGCCTTCTCGGTGTGGCGGCTAGCGTCCCTGAGTCAGGCTTCCACACCGTTACGGGTCTGGTAGTAGCGCCTGACAAGGTAGATCGCGACCCCTATGGCGATCAGAGCCAGCGAGATCTTGAGGCCGAGGGCGAGCACTCCCAGGAGCCACGCCACCACGGGCTCCATGATGATCTTGAGAATCTCCAGCAAGATCAGACTCACGAGCCCGGTAAACGCCAGTGGCGCAAGCGCCCTCATCCGTACACCCTCCAGAAATTATCTTCGGGATCAGCCCAAGACAGGAGTTGTCCTGACGCTGTGAACCCTACGGGAATGTAGAGAGCCGGTTTCAGTCCGACGAGTTCTTCCGTAGGCTTTGTCCTCGGGAGTAGGTCTGCGCCTCCTGTTCTCCCACGAACCACGGCGAGGGGTCTCACTTTGACGAAGCGACAACGACGCATCTGTCTCACGGTCGCTGGGACCGTGGCTTTGCCCATAGTCGGTACGACATGCGCTCCACCCACCCTGGAACCCGACCCGCGGCTGCTCGAGGCGATCGCATGGTACACCGGCCTGGCGGGGGGCGTTGATGACGCCCGGGCTCGCGCGCTCCTTGGCGAAGCCGCGGCCAATCGGGGAGCGCTCTCCGTGATGTGGCTGGCGCGGGTCCACTCCCGTGGACGGATGGGCTTCGAGGAGGATCGGGCTTTGGCGCGGTCGTTGGCCGAATCGGTGATCGACGAGGTGGCACGAGCCGCCGATGCTGGCCAACTCGAAGCTGTGTTCCTGATGGGCACTGCCAACGACGAGGGCCTGGGCCGGGAGGAGGATCCGGTCCTAGCCACCGAATGGCACCGACGCGCAGCCGAAGGGGGTCACGCATTGGGCCAGCACAACCTCGGCAACGCCTATGCTCAGGGCCGTGGAGTCGAGGCCGACGACTCCCTCGCAGTCTTCTGGTGGCGAAAGGCCGCTGAACGGGGTGATGCCATCACCCAGCTACGACTCGGAGAGGCCTATGAAGCCGGACGAGGCGTGCCGCGAAACGATTCGCTCGCCGTGATGTGGTTCACCCGGGCCGCGGAATCAGGGAACCAGACCGCCGCCACCGCGCTCGCCCGCCTCAATGGGGTCAGGTAGAAAGATCATCCGTCAAGCGCTCATCGAGGGTCCGTAGGCTGGCGGGTTCTCCGATGATGGTCAATCGGTCGCCTTGATTGAGAACCGTGTGTCCCCTTGGAACGATCACTTCAGGTCCCCTGCGCACGAGCGCGATCAAAGTGCCCTCCGGCATATGCACTTCTTTGAGGGAAAGACCGATGAGTGAGGCTCCGGCGTTGCCGGGCTCCAGGGTGAGCGTGAGCAGTCGGTCATCTCGGAGCACCGCCTCCTTGAGCTCCTGCTGATTGGACGCGGCCAGCCAGGCGTCCATGAAGTCATCGTGGTCCACGCGCCCGGCGATTTGAGCGAGAATTCTAAGGTGTTGGCTAGGGTTTTCTAACGGACTCACGAGAAAGAAGAGCGCCTGAACGGGCTCGGTCTCTCGGTCATCGCCCTCGATGTCCACATCCATGTCGATCCCGCCCGCGCAGCGAACCAGCACCATGTGTGCGGAGTCGAGTATTGACAGCCGGAGGTGGGGAAGTGCGACGCCGTGCGCGACCGGCGTCATGCCAACCACAGTTCCCTCGAGGAAGGCCTCACCGAGCTCCTTCGCGGAACTGTCACAGGCCGCTGCGAGATGGACCGAAGCCTCCCGGATCACGCGACGCAAGCCCGTGCCACCCGGTGTGTCGATGATCTCGGCTTTGGTCACGACCTGCTCGAACGGATCGGCCTCCCGGAGCCCCTTCTCCTTCATGATCTGGCGGAGCTCCCGATCCAGCCCGACGTCACGCTGCCTGCCCAGCCGTTCGAAGACGTGGTAGATCGCACCCTCACGTTGCACCCGATCACGGGCGTAGTAGCTGTACCAGACGGCTCCGAACATGATGAGTCCGGCGGTGAACAGGCTGGGCAGGACTCCCATCTGCACGATGAGCCAGAAGGGCAAGAGTATGCCGAGAATCTGGAGCCAGGGGTAGAACGGGGACCGGTATCCTGGGTCGTACGACTCGATGCGACTCTCTCGCATGACGATCACCGCGAGGCAACTCAACGAAAACATCATGAGTTGGAAAGCGCCGGCCAGCTTGGCAATTTTGGTGGCGTCGAACACCAGGACCAAGGTGATGATTGTCGCCACCGTTGCGTAGATGGCGTAGACGGGCGTCCCGAAGGATTGGATTCGGGAGAGGAAGTGAGGCAGCACGTTGTCACGACTCATCGCCAACGGATATCTCGACGCACTCAGGATTCCGGCGTTGGCCACAGACGAAAAGGCCAGCACGGCCGCGGCCGTCATGAAGATCATGCCCCAGCGCCCCACCAGGACGTTGGCAACGGTCGCCACGGGAGCCAGATCGCCCCCGTTCTGTGCCAGTGTGTCGGCGGAGAGAACACCCACCATGACCCCGGTTCCGACGGAGTAGACGAGGATAGCGGTGGCGAAGGCGAGGAACATCGCGAGGGGGATGTTGCGCTCGGGGTTGTGAACCTCTTCCGCTACGCTCGCGATCTGGGTGATGCCCACGTAGCTGACGACCACGAGGCCGGCGGTGGGGACAAGTGATGCAGCGGAAGTGCCACTGAACATTCCCTCTAGATTGGCGAGGTCGACGTGCATCAGCCCAAGCCCGGTGAACCAAGCTAGGAGAGCCAAGAGCCCGATGACCATCACCCCTTGGAACGCAGTGGACTTCTTCGCCCCGAACACGTTCACGATGCCGAAGACAACTGCAAAGGCCACGGAGATCGGAGCGATGTTGAGCTCCGGAAGGAAGAGCCGCAGGTAGGCGCCGACGCCGATGAGTGCGAAGGCTGACTTCAACGTCAGCGTGACCCAGGTTCCGAAGCCGCCGATGGTCCCCATGAGCGGCCCCATGCTACGGTCCAGGAAGTAATAAACGCCGCCGGCGCGCGGCATCGCGGTAGCGAGTTCGGCCATGCTCACGAGACCCGGCACGATGAAGAGTCCAGCGAGGAGATAGGCCAACGGCAATCCCGGCCCCGCCCCCGCTGCGGCCAGCCCGGGCAGCAAGAAGAACCCGGAGCTCAAGGTGGCGCCGGTGGCCATGGAGTAGATATCGAACAGGCCGAGCTCCTTCTTCAGCCTCTTCATCGGCGAAAGATCTCTCCCCCCTTCATCACGAAGCGCACGTCCCGTAGAGCAGAAATGTCCCGAGTAGGATCACCCTGGACTGCGATCAAGTCGGCCAGAAGGTCGGGGGCAACGCGCCCCACCCGGTCGTCGATCCTGAAGATGTCTGCGTTTCCGGAGGTCGCGGTAGCCACGGCTGCCGCCGCCGTCATCCCGTACTCGACCATCAACTCCAATTCGATAACGTTGGTGCCATGGGTGTAGACTCCTACGTCCCCGCCGAAGCACATGGTCACCCCGGCGTCGAGTGCTCGGCGGAAGCTCTCTCGCTTCCTCGTGATCGACTCCGGCTCGGGATCGATGCCTGGCCGCCAGCCTGCATAGCGACGAATCGAATATCCGGCGGCGAGAGTTGGGCAGAGCGCCACGCCTCGCTCTGCCATGAGGCGAAACACTTCCTCTGTCCCGTCGTTTCCGTGCTCGATGGTCGCGACGCCGGCCAAAACTGCTCTCGTCATCCCCTCCGGAGTCGAGGAGTGCGCAACGACCTGTCGTCCGGAGCTGTTCGTCACCTCAACGATCGTCTCGAGCTCCTCCTGCGTGAACGAGGGCTCCGCGGAGCCCCCCGGGCCCCAACGGTAGTCGGCGTAGACCTTGATCCAATCCGCTCCTCGACCGATCTGGTCGCGTGTCACGCGCATGAGGTCGTCGTAGCCGTCCGCTACCTCGGCGCCCTTGGGAATTCGTAGCTCGGGCGCACCCTTTGGATTGTAGAGTCCCGTCACGACGATCGCTCGGGTCGCGACGAGCAGGCGGGGACCGGGGATCACACCCTGCTCGATCGCTTCCCTTATTCCGACGTCGGCGTACCCCGCACCCTCGGTGCCCAGGTCTCTCATCGTCGTGATCCCCGCCATGAGACTCGCCCGCGCCTGTACGGTCGCCCTGGCCGTTCGGAGGCCGAGGGACTCGTTCAGGACTTGATCGGTCCACGGAGTCTCGTCGTACGGGTGGAGCAGGAGGTGGGAGTGCCCCTCGATGAGCCCGGGCAGTAGCGTGGTTCCGGAAAGGTCGAGTTCCACGGTTCCGCGGGGAACCGAAACAGCGTCCTCGGCGCCAACCGCTTCGATCCGAGTCCCACGCACCAATACAACCCACCCCTCGTGCATCGCCTCGCCATCGAATACACGGGAAGGCTTCAGGAGCGTCGCCTGTTGCTGCGCCGCGGGTGCTGGGTTCGGGAAGAAGGCCCAACACGCTATAGCGAGTACATAATACAGCCTCATGGCGAGCCCTGGCTTAAAAGGATGGCGGTTCATATCGGTCTCGCGGCGAAGGAACGCGGGCGGATTTGGCATCACCGGATTCGGAGACTCACTCCACGGGAGAGGCTCACTCCACGGGACAAGAGGGGCCCTTCAGAGGCGTGCCGTCAACCGGGGCGGGGTGGTGCACCCTCCTACAGTTCGACCTGCGTGCCGAGTTCTACCACCCGGTTGGGCGGAATTCCGAAGTAGGCAGTTGCCTGCAGAGCGTTCCTGGACATCCTCGAGAAGAGCCGTTGTCTCCACCCGACCATCCCGCCGTCACGGCCGGCGACGAGTGTCTCTCGCGAGAGGAAGAACGTCGTCTTCATCATCTCGAAGGTGAGGTCGTGTTTCGAGCAGGCCTCTAACACGGCCGGTACGTCCGGCGACTCGGTAAAGCCGTAGCTTGCCACAATCCGGTACATGTCGTCGGCTAGCTTGATGACCCGGACCCGGTTCTTGCTCCTCACACGTGGGATCTCCAGGGTCTCGATGCTGAGTAAGATTACGCGTTCGTGAAGGACCCGGTTGTGCTTGAGGTTGTGTAGGAGCGCGGGCGGTGTCCCCGTGGGATCCTTGTGCATGAAGATGGCAGTGCCCGCGACACGCGTCGGGTGGCTCTCCCGTATATCGGCTACGAGAAGCTCCACTGGAAGGGAGCCCACCTCCAGGCGTTCGGCCACCAGGCGTCGTCCCTTCTTCCATGTTGTCATCATGGTGAAGATCAGGAGGGCGACGACGAGAGGGAACCAACCTCCTTGAGGAATCTTGATCACGTTGGCTCCCCAGAATGCCAGATCCACGACCAAGAGTGCCGTAACGAACGTCGCAATCGCCCAGGGGTTCCAGTTCCAACGCTTCCAGGCGACGACGGCGAACAGTACGGTAGTCACGGCCATGTCTGTGGTCACCGCGACACCGTATGCAGCAGCCAAGTTACTGGAGGTCCGGAAACCGACGACCAGTCCGACACACGCGAACATCAGGGTCCAGTTGATTCCCGGCAGATAGATTTGTCCGATCTCTTTGCCGGACGTGTGCTCCACCCTCATGCGAGGCAGATACCCTAGCTGTATGGCCTGTCGCGTCAGCGAGAATGCTCCCGAGATGACTGCCTGCGAAGCGATGATCGTCGCGGCAGTCGCCATGATCACGAGCGGGTAAAGCGCCCACGCCGGGGCCATCAGAAAGAATGGGTGCGCCAACTTCGTGGGATCGTCGAGGATGGCGGCACCCTGGCCGAAGTAGTTGAGCACGAGCGCCGGGAGTACGAGAGCGAACCAAGTCAGACGGATGGGCTTGATCCCGAAGTGGCCCATGTCCGCATAGAGCGCTTCACCCCCCGTCACGACCAGGAAGACCGATCCCAGAACCAGAAAGCCACCCATGCCGTTCCGAATGAAGAACGAGGCCCCGTGGAGGGGGTTCACCGCCCTGAGGACCCCGGGAGCGTGCAGGATCCCGAAAATCCCGAGTGCCGCCAGGGTTACGAACCAGACCAAGGTCACGGGCCCGAACAACATGCCGATCCCCGCCGTGCCTTTGTGCTGCACGACAAAGAGCGAGATCAGGATTCCCACCGTGATGGGGATTACATAAGGTCGGAAGAGCGGCGTGGCCACCTCGAGACCCTCGACCGCACTCAGCACGGAAATCGCCGGAGTGATGATGCTGTCACCGTAGAGGAGAGCCGCCCCGAAGAGACCGGCCATGACCAGGACGATGCGCTTTTGGGCCGAGGCTTGCGACGGAGGGGATACCAGGGCGGTAAGAGCGATGATACCCCCCTCGCCGTGGTTGTCCGCCCGCATCACGAAGATGAGGTACTTGATGGAGATGACGATGATCAAGGACCAGAGGATCAACGACAGGATACCGAGTACGTTGGCTGGGGTCGGATCGAGTCCGTGGCCTGAGTGAAAGGACTCCCGGATGGCGTAGATGGGGCTCGTACCGATGTCCCCGAAGACGACGCCCAGCGCGGTGAGAGAGAGCGTCATCAGATACCGGCCTTTGGGAGACTCGGGTCCGACAGCGCTCGAGGTCATTGCCCCGTTCCGTCTTCCCTGGAGCGTGACCTCATAGGGTGGCTACTCCCATTCGATGGTGCCCGGAGGCTTGGACGTGATGTCGAGCGCGAGGCTGGACACGCCGGGAAGGGCCAAGATCTGCTCCCTAAGGTCGTCCAGCAGCGCTGACGGAAGTTCGACGACCGAGGCGGTCATCGCACGTAGCGACCGGATGGGGCGGACCACGACCATCTCACCGTCGTCGTCTCCAAAGGCGAGGGGCACGAGCACAGTTGGGCACTGCCAGACGTCGTCGTATAGATCGTGCTCGACCAGTGCGGCCATCACTATGTGATCGGCTTCTCGCAACAGATCGAGACGCTCTCGGGTGACCGATGCCGCGAGCGGACGTGCCACCGACGGTACGACGTCTGTGAGGTTCCAGATGCACCGGTTGATCCCCGGAATTTTTGAAGTGAGTGTCGAGGCGGCGTCGAGGAGGGTGGACCAGGTTACGGCGCCGGAAAGAAGGACCGGGTGCTCATAGGCGCGGAGGTCGGCCTTGACTCCCACGGATCGGATCGGCAGCGTGAGCCCGCTGAGTCCAAAGCGCTGCGCCGTGCTGGCGACCGACTCCTCGATCTCGTCGAGGCCTTCACGGTCTGGGAGGCCGTCGTTACAGAGAAGGCGAACCCCTAGTCCCGGCCCAGGGAAGGGGTGGCGCCAAAGGGCGTCCTTGGGAACGCCCAGGCGCTCCCCTAGCTCTCGCACCTCCACCTTGTAGAGTTCGGCTAGAGGTTCCACTACCGTTCCTCGCGCGATCATCTCCTCGATCACGGGCACGCGATTGTGGTGTGTCTTGATCGTGTCGGCCCGCTTGGTCCCGCCGGTTTCGATCGTGTCCGGATAGATTGTGCCCTGACCGAGCAGATGGTCCTCGATGCCCAACTCTCGGGCCACATCTTGGAACACACGAACGAACGTGTCGCCGATGATTCTTCGTTTCACTTCGGGCTCGACCACACCGGCCAAAGCGTCAAGAAAGTCTTGACTCGCATCGACGAAGTGGAGATTACCATCGAGGTTCATCTCGACGAAGAGATCCAAGACCTTCCGGCTCTCGTCTTTTCTCATCAATCCGTTGTCGACGTGAAGCAGGTGGAGTCGATCCGGGCCCAACGCCTCTCCGATAACAACGGCGGCTACCGTGGAGTCCACTCCGCCGGAGGCCAGGAGGAAGACCGACCGCTCACCGACCTGGACCCGAATGCGATCCTTCAGTTCGTCGGCGAGGCCATCCATCGACCACGAGGGGGAGCAGCCACAGACCTCGAAGACGAAGTTGGCGATCATCTCGTCACCATGGACGGTATCGTCGACCTCCGGGTGGAACTGGAATCCGTAGCGCTTCAGCGTGTCGGAGCCGATCGCAGCGTACCGGTGGTCCGGCGCGCCTTCGGGGGTCAGTGTCCAAGCGAGTTCACGGAAGTCGGGACCCACTTCGACGACGGAGTCGAAGTGACTCATCCACACGCGCTCGATCGGGTCCAATCCCCGGAAGAGGTCGTGCTCTCCCCCGATATGTAGGTCGGCGCGGCCCCACTCGCGGCCCCCGTGCACCACCCGGCCTCCGTAATGTCGCGCGATCTCTTGGTGTCCGAAGCAGAACCCGAGAATGGGTGTCTCTAGATCGTAGATAGCCTTGTCGTAGTCGGAGTCCTCACCGCGGGACGCGAGGCTCGGGCTTCCCGAGATGATGATCCCCTTGTACCCGTGGAAGGCTTCGGCGGGATCCTCGGGCTGACGGATCTCCGCGAGGACGCCACGGCGGCGGACTTTGGTCGCGATGAGGTGAGCGTATTGCCCACCAAAGTCGATCACCGCGATCCTGTCGTGTGCCATTACGATCGTTCAGGCTCCTTCCGTTCTAGGAGCCACAGATTACCAGAACAAGCCACGGGGGGGAAGGAGGGGGAGTGCATGGATTTGGGTGTGGGCTTCAGACCCCTTAGGATTCCGACCTCTACGCATCCCGAGGAGGGGGTGCCTGCGCAAGACGGGGGAGAATGACGCGAATGGTCGACGGCTTGACCAAGAAGGTGATACTGGCCTGTTTGGTGGCCGCATTTGGAGTCCAGACAGCGCTAGTGTACACGGATGAACGTCAAGATCCGTTATCCGACATAGAATTACGGGGGCGCGCCCTTTGGCATGAGAATGCCTGCCAGGTCTGTCACCAGATCTATGGTCAGGGTGGTTTTCTCGGTCCTGATCTGACCAACGTCGCGAGCCGTCTTGACGACTCGAGACTCGGGTCACTCCTGACGGTCGGGAGCGGTCAGATGCCCGCCTACCGGTTTGGCCCCGAGGAGGTCGACGACCTGTCTGCCTACTTGGGGGCTCTGGACCGGCCGGAGTTGGGACGGGGACAATTGCGATTGGGAACTGAAACCGAGGGGAGCGGACCGTGGGGTGCCTTCGACGTCGTCTTGGCTAACGCGCTGGAAGAGGCCCCCTCAGGGGTGGCCGAGGGGTATCGAGCCTTCAAGGCCCGGCCCTGTACGGCGTGTCATACGCCGTTGAGTGATTCCCCAGTAGGCGCTCCGGACCTTTCCACGGTTTCGGGGCGTCTTGCGTTGGCGGAGCTCCGAGAAGTGCTCATGCGTGGACGGCCCGAGGTCGGAATGCCCCCCCCGGCCCCTCCGTTCGAAGCGTCCGAAGTCGAGGATGTGATCGAGTTTCTCGCGTGGCTGGCGGTAAGCCGTGACGACCTAGAGGCGGGACTGGCCTCGTCCGGGGCTCCAGGGATCGACTGGCGCCGGCTGCCGTGGTGGGAGTTCCGATGAGTGGAGAAGAGGGCGCAATACCCCTCGTGGCACGACCGTTCGAGGACGCTGATCCCGTTCGTCAGTATGCCACGCTGACCTTCATCCGAGGAGGACTCGTCGCCATCGGCGTCACGGTGGTCGGGGGTCTTTTGGCGGCGCTCTACTCGGTGCCGTCGCTCGCACCGGCTTTTCAATCCCTCGGTCTCGACCTGCGGCAGCTTCGTCCCATCCACACGACCTTCGCATCGGCTTGGATCTTTCTGGGGGGGATGGCTGTCGTTCACCGCTACTTGATGGACCATGGGGGTGAGGCCACACCGGGGGACCGTCGACGGCTGCGAATCCAAGTGCTCTGTTGGGCCGCGGCGGGGTTGGGGATCCTCGTAACCCTACTTCTGGGGATCGGCTCCGGTCGGGAGTACGTGGGTTTCCATCCGATCTTCTCGGTCTTGATCCTGGTCGGATGGCTCTGCTACGCGTGGAACTTCTTTCGGGTCGTGGGACCAGGTTTCTGGAGTCGGCCTCTCTATGTGACGATGTGGGCTGTGGGAACCGTGTTCTTCGTATACACGTTCCTGGAGCAGCACGCCTATCTGCTACCGGGAATCTGGGCGGATCCGATTCAGGATCTGAGAGTCCAGTGGAAGGCCACCGGCACACTCGTGGGGGCGTTCAACCTCTTCGTCTACGGCTCGGTCATCTACATCGGGGAGAGGATATCGGGCGATCCTCGGTATGGACACTCACGGACAGCGTATGCGCTGTTCAGCGTTGGACTTCTGAACTCCTTCACGAATTTCGCGCATCACAGCTACCACCTCCCTCTGAACGAGATCGTGAAGTGGATCGCCTTCGTCGTGAGTATGTTGGAGATCATCATTCTAGTCCGAGCCGTATCGGATCTGTGGGCGCTCGTGCGCACGTCGGAGGAGAGGCCCTTCTGCGCTACTCGCGGATCCTTCGCCGCCGCCAAGTACTGGTCGGTGGCTATTGTGGGTTCGGCTATACTTATCTCGATTCCGCCGTTGAATGCTATAATTCACGGCACCTATGCCGTCGTGGGGCACGCCATGGGGGCCACGATCGGAATCGATACGATGATTCTGTTGGGCGCTGCCATCTGGATCTTGTCGGAGTTCCTGACTATGCGGGACGGCCCGGACGGCCCGGAGGTCCTCCACGGACCTCGGATGCGCTGGTCGGTGATCGGCCTCAATGTGGGTGTGGCACTACTCGTCCTTTGGCTCCACGTTGCGGGAATCGTGACGGGCGTCACCCGCATGCAATTGGCTCCGGAGGAGACTTACGTGCCGCCAATTTGGCTCGGGGCTTCGTCCGGAATCATGTTCGCGATCACCGGCACGGTGGTTTTCGCCTTTTTCCTGTTAGTCTTGATGACATTGACGCCCCTGGCGTTTCGGTATTTCTGGGCACAAGACATGGCCCGACAGACCTCACGTAAGCCCTGAAGGAGATCTCATTCGTGGGAAAAAGACAGGTGATATTCCGTGAAGTACCCCACATGGGGGTGTATCATGTCATGGTTGAGGCCGCCAATTTTGGATACCGACCCGGCCGCCCGGACTGGTGTGACCTTGGCCAGGGACAACCGGAGGTCGGCCGAATCGAGGGTGCGCCCTCCCGCCTCGCCTGGATCACACTGGAGCCCCAAGATCACGCTTACGGCCCGATCGGAGGAATCGAAGAGCTTCGTGAAGCGGTGGCTGACCACTACAATCGCCTCTTTCGTATGGACGCGGATACGCGGTATCGGAAGGAAAACGTCTCGATTTCATCGGGTGGCCGCGCAATGCTATCCCGAATCCTCAACACTTTGGCGGACGTTCGCATCGGCCATCGGGTTCCGGATTCCCCCTCCTACGAGGGCCTGCTGAGCCATCATCAGCATCGGATGAAGGTCGTGCCCGTACCTACCGGACCCAGCGAATCCTTCGCTCTGTCGCCCTCTCGCTTCAGCGAGGCGGTGAAGGCCAACAAGCTACGAGTGTTCCTTCTGAGCAACCCGTGCAATCCTACGGGCCAGGTTATTCAAGGTGCCGACCTGAAGTCTTATGTGACCACGGCCCGAAGGACGAAGTGCACGCTCATCTTGGATGAGTTCTACTCTCACTTCGTCTACGGCGAGGATGGTACGCAGGGCGAGGGGCCGGAGTCGGCGGCTTGCTATGTTGACCAGGTGGAGAAGGATCCGGTCCTAATTGTCGATGGGATGAGCAAGAGCTTTCGGTACCCCGGTTGGCGGTTGGGCTGGACGCTCGGTCCGTCCAGCATCATCGAAAAGCTGAATCGAGCCGCCGCTGCCATAGACGGCGGACCGAGCCTTCCGGCGCAGCGGTTGGCGATCAAGGCGCTCGAGCCGGAGCGAGCCGATCAGGAGACGAATGCGGTGCGGAGAGTCTTCACACGCAAACGGAATCTCATGCTCGACTCACTTCGATCCGTTGGCATCCGCTGTGAACCCGAATCTAACGGCACCTTCTACGTCTGGGGAGATCTCGGAGGTCTCGACAAGCCTTTCAACGACGCAGAGGCATTCTTCCAGGCCGCCTTGGAGCGGAAGGTCATGACGGTGCCGGGCCGGTTCTTCGACGTCAATCCGGGTGGGGCTAATCCTCCGATGAAGGAACTCAAGAAGTGGGTCCGTTTTTCATTCGGGACACCCGAGGAGAAGATGATCGTTGGGCTCGAGCGTCTCGGAGAGATGATTCGAGGCGACTGATCTTCGATGGATTCGGGCTTCCCCGGACGGTATGGCGTTCAAGCGTAGCTCGAACTGGCGCGACCTCGCCGCCGCTGAGCTCATGACTAAGGTGCTCCGTAAAGTAGAGCTTGACGGTGATGTTTTGGTCATGCTCGAGGGACGGCCCGAGGTTGTCGTGGCCGCGAGGCGAAGTGGCGCTCGAGCCCGATCCTGGCATCGGATGACGCTCGAGGACCGGCCGGGTTCAGCATGGCCTCCCGCTGGGCCGTTCGACGCAGCGACTCTGAGGCTCCCGAGGGCCAAGGATGAGCTTCACATGTCGGTCCACGCGATGGCCGCTTCTCTGCGTGCAGGTGCGCGAATGTGGCTTTATGGGGCTCGCGACGAGGGGGTTCGGAGCGCCAGACCGTTCTTGGAGCCTCTGTTCGAAGGGGTGAGTACCGTCTCGATCGGTGGCCGTTGCCGGGTCCTAGGAGCGGTCCGATCTTCGGTGTCGACGGGGCTGAAGGGGGTTCTGACCGATTGGACTCGAGTCACGCGAGTGGTGATGCCCGACTCGCCTCGCGAGTGGACCTCCTATCCCGGCGTCTTCGCGCACGGCAAGGTCGATTCCGGGACCAGCGCCCTGTTCGAGGTCGTTTCGAGCATCCCCAAAGGGGGGCGAGTCCTGGATTTCGCATGTGGGTCCGGTTTGATCGGAGCCGCGGTCGCGTCGAGCGACCCGTCCGCGAGCGTGGAGTTTCTTGATGCCGACGCGGTGGCCCTCGAGGCCGTGAGCCGAAACGTCCCGGATGCCCATGTGATTCTTTCAGACGGATATGCCGGGGTGGCTGGGCGTGCATACGATGTGATCGTCAGCAACCCACCGTACCATGATGGGAAGGCCGAGTCTGGACGGATGCTCGAGCGGCTCGTGACTGACGCTCCAAACCATCTGAAGCCGGGGGGAGCACTACTTTTCGTCACCCAGCGGCGCTTGCGCGTGGAGAGTCTCCTGAAGTCGACGTTTGCCGTCACCGAGATCGTGCTCGACAGGGGGCTGTACCGGGTTTGGCGCGGCGAGCTTGGCGATGGAGGAGTCACATGACCTCGGTCGTTCGAAGCCAGCCGGTGTCCCTGCTAGTGAGGCCACCTTGCGGAATTTGTCGGGTAGCCACATTTATGGTCGCGAAATCTCCATGATCCGATTACCGGAGAAGCCCTGAGGATGGATCCCACAGACGTTACCAAGCCCGAGTACTACCACAAGGTGGTGGACTGTCAATGGGCGTGTCCCGCCCACACGCCGGTCCCGGAGTATATTCGGCTGATCGCGCAGGGACGGTTCACGGAATCGTACATGCTCAATCGGGACTCGAACGTTTTCCCGGGGATTTTGGGCCGGACCTGCGATCGACCCTGTGAGCCGGCCTGTCGACGCGTAAGAGTCGAGGATGACCCCGTCGCCATCTGCCGACTGAAGAGGGTGGCCGCCGACCTGCGGGGAGACATCGACCACCTGCTTCCCACCGCGCCGGAAAAAAAGAACGGAAAGAGGGTCGCCCTGATCGGTGCGGGTCCGGCCTCATTGACCGTGGCCAACGACCTCATGCAGTTGGGCTACCACTGCGTGATCTTCGAGAGGATGGATCGTCCCGGTGGCTTGATGCGAACGAATATCCCCGCCTTCCGTCTTCCGGGCCAAGTGTTGGACGAGGAGATTAATATGGTCCTCGATATGGGCGTGGAAGTTCACTACAGCCGTCCCGTGAACAGCCTGAAGGAGCTCCTGGAACAGGACGACTTCGACGCGGTGTTCATCGGGACCGGCGCCCCAAAGGGCAAAGAGCTGAATATTCCGGGGCGTGAGGAGGGTGGAGCCAATATCCACATCGGAATTGAATGGCTGGAGTCCGTGCACTTCGAGCACATAGAGGCGATCGGCGAACGGGTTCTGATCATCGGAGTCGGAAACACCGCGATGGACTGCTGCCGGACGTCGAAGCGGATCGGGGGCACGGACGTGAAGGTCGTCGCCCGGAAGAGCCGCCCCTACTTCAAAGCCTCACCGTGGGAACTCGAGGACGCCGAAGAGGAGCGCATCGACATCGTCGAGGACCACTCGCCGAGCCGTTTCGTCATCGAGGATGGCCGGCTTGTGGGCATGGAGTTCGGCATCGTTGAGTGGGCTCCCGATGAGAACGGACGCCTCGTCAGTACCACGCTCGACTCGATCGTCATGCCCTGTGACGACGTGATTTTGGCGATCGGGCAGGATAACGCCTTCCCCTGGATCGAGCGGGATATCGGCATCGAGTTCAACGAATGGGAGATGCCGGTAGTCGATCGCGCGACGTTCCAGACGAGTCGGGACGGGCTCTTCGTGGGAGGAGACGCTGCGTGGGGACCCGAAAACATCATCTGGGCCGTCGAGCACGGACACCAGGCCGCCATATCGATCGACAGATACTGCCAGGGAGAATCACTCACCGATCGGCCACCCTACGGCATGAATCTGGTTTCCCAGAAGATGGGTCTCCACTCCTGGAGTTACGGAAGCGACTACGATCCGTCCGCACGCCGCAAGATGACTCATGTCGATCTGGTGAAGCGCTTCAAGGCTTTGGAGGTCGAGGTCGAGCTCGGCTTCGATGCGGAGCAAACGGCCGTCGAGGTGGAACGATGCCTCAACTGTGATATCCAGACCGACTTCACCGCGGGCCTCTGCATCGAGTGTGACGCCTGCATCGACGTATGCCCTGTCTATTGCTTGACCATCACGCACAACGGAGTGGAGGAAGAGCTCAGAGGCCGTCTCACGGCCCCGGCCGAGAACGCCGACCAGGATATCTATGTATCCGAAGCACTTCCGCAGACGGCCCGCATCATGGTCAAGGACGAAGACCTGTGCGTGCATTGCGGCCTGTGCGCGGAGCGCTGTCCCACCGCCGCCTGGGACATGATGAAGTTCGACCTAAACATCCCTTACGCCGGAAAAGAGACTTGGACCGAAATACCCGAGACCGCACCAACGACTTCGTCCTGAAGATCGCAACGGTCAACGGGACTGGCTCCGCTAGCGCGAACGGCTTGCTCATGCAGGCCATTTTTCGCATGGGCGTTCCGGTTTCCGGAAAGAACATATTCCCCTCCAACATCCAGGGATTGCCGACGTGGTATGAGGTTCGCGCGAACAAGAGCGGTCATTTGGCCCGTCGTGCTCACCCCGACGTGATGGTGGCGATGAACCCCAAGACGTACGAGCAGGATATCGCAGAGACCCGGTCCGGGGGCACGGTGCTTTACGATTCGAGCTGGCCGCTGGACGAGGAATTGCTGCGCGATGATGTGTCTTTCCTGGGCGTGCCACTGTCGCAAATGTGCGTGGAGAGCTTCAAGGGTTCGCGCGAGCGCATCCTGATGAAGAACATCGCTTACGTGGGGGCGTTAGCGGCGCTCCTGACGATCGATCTCGAAGTGATCGACGGGATCTTGAAGGAAAAGTTCAGTTCCAAGCCCCACCTGATGGATTCGAACGACTCCGCGCTCAAGTTGGGGTACGATTACGTTCGCGAGCACTTCGACTGTCCGCTCCCGGCCCACCTCGAGAACATGGACGCCACCAAGGAGTCCGTCCTGATGACCGGGAACATGTCGGCCGCACTCGGCTGCGTGTACGCGGGTGCGACCGTGGGCGCTTGGTACCCGATCACCCCGTCGAGCTCGCTCATGGAGTCGTTCACCGCCTTTTGCGGGCAGCTCCGAAAGGACCCCGAAACAGGCAAGAATCTGTACTGCGTCATCCAGGCAGAGGATGAGCTGGCTGCCATCGGAATCGTGCTCGGGGCCAGTTGGATGGGCGCGCGCGCGTTCACTCCGACGAGCGGACCCGGAGTTTCCCTGATGAACGAATTCATCGGCTTGGCCTACTACGCCGAGGTTCCGGCGGTCCTGTTCGACATTCAGCGTACCGGTCCGTCTACGGGCATGCCCACGCGTACTCAACAGGGGGACCTGTTGCAGGTTGTCTTCGCGTCTCACGGAGACACGAAGCACATCGTGCTCTTCCCGGCGGATCCCGGTGAGTGCTTCCACTTCTCAGTCGACGCCTTCGATCTGACAGAGCGATTCCAGACGCCGGTGTTCGTGGTCTCCGATCTGGACATCGGTATGAACGACTGGATGTGCGACCGACTGGAGTGGGACGACGGCTACCAGCCGGACCGCGGAAAAATTTTATCAGCGGAGGAGCTCAAGGACGTCCAAGAGTTCTATCGATACATGGATGTCGATGGAGATGGGATCCCATATCGAACGCTGCCCGGAGTCGATCCCAAGGGCGCCTACTTCACTAGGGGCTCCGGCCACGACCGCTTCGGCCGGTATACCGAGGACGGAGACCTGTACCAGGAGGTCATGGACAGGCTCGCAGAAAAGGTAGACAGTGCGGCCGAGGCGCTGCCCGAACCCGAGATCATCGAGGCGCCGGGCGCTACCGTGGGCATCGTCACGATCGGGGGGTGTCGAGGGGCCGTGTTGGAGGCGATCGAGGAACTCGCGGAGGAAGGTACGGCTGTCGACTTTCTCCGGGTCAGAGGTTTCCCGTTCGCGAAGTCGGTCGAGGAGTTTCTCCTCGCCCACGAGCTCAACATCGTGGTCGAGCAGAACAGGGATGCGCAGCTCAGGCGGCTGCTGATCCTCGAAACCGATGTCGAGAAAAAGGCCGTGGTGTCGATTCTCGACTATAAGGGCAATCCGCTGAGCGCCGAAGTCGTGCTCGATGGCGTCCGAGAGCGCCTGGGGCTCGTTCCTGCAGTAGTGGAGTAGAGAGTCGAATGTCACAGACAGCAAAACCGGCGGTTCGGCATCCGTCTCTGAAACGCAACCGACTGGGCCTCACTCAGCGTGATTATGAAGGGTCCATGTCGACCCTGTGCGCGGGGTGCGGACATGATTCGGTGACCGCAGCGATCGTCCAGGCGTTCTATGAACTGGAGATTCCGCCACATCGGGCAGCCAAGCTCAGCGGCATCGGTTGTTCCTCCAAGACCCCCGCTTATTTTCTGAAGGAAGCCCACGGCTTCAACTCGGTCCACGGTCGAATGCCGTCCATCGCCACCGGCGCAAACGCGGCCAACGGGGACCTCGTCTACATCGGTATCTCTGGTGATGGCGATTCGCTCTCCATCGGACTCGGTCAACTCTGCCACGCCATCCGCCGTAACGTGAACATGTTGTATGTCTTGGAGAACAACGGCGTCTATGGCCTCACCAAGGGGCAGTTCTCCGCCTCGGCGGATGTAGGATCACGGGCGAAGAAAGGCGAAGAGAACCGAATGAAGCCCATCGATCCCGCCTCGTTGGCGATGACACTAGGGGCGTCGTTCGTAGCGCGCAGCTTTTCCGGCGACAAGCGTCAACTCGTACCGCTCATCAAGGCGGGGCTGAGTCATCGAGGCTTTGCTCTGGTCGATGTGATCTCTCCGTGCGTGACTTTCAACGATCATGAGGGCTCGACGAAGAGTTATGCCCATACGCGCGTCCATGGACATGAAGTGGTGGACACCGACTTCGTTCCACTGCGTACGGGACTGAAGGCCGAACAGGATGACGGCCAATCGACGTCGGTTACGATGCACGACGGGAGCGTAGTGCGATTTCGATCGGTCGATGAAGGGTATGATCCCACGGACATGAACGGCGCGTCCGCACACCTGAAGGAGCTGCACGGGAGGGGCGAAGTGGCGACCGGGTTGCTCTATATCGAGCCCACCAGTCTCGATATGCACGCTTTTGAGAATACCGTGGACCAGCCCCTCGTGGAGGTGCCGTTTGAAAAACTATGTCCCGGCGCCGACGTCCTCTCGAAGCTCCAAGAGCGCTGGCGATAGCCGACGCCCCCGACGTAAGCCCACGTTACGTCAGGGTCCCGGTCGCGTCCACGTAGATCTCGCTGCCCTTGTCGCGGAACTCGGCAGCTTTTTCCTCGAGCCCGGCACGGATGGAGTCAGCGTCCACGTCGGCTGCTGGCCGGCCACTTCCCCCCCCCTCCAGTACCGAGGCGTAGTCGCGAATATCCTGCGTGATCTTCATCGAGCAGAATTTCGGGCCGCACATAGAACAGAAGTGGGCCACCTTGGCCCCCTCCGCTGGCAGCGTCTCATCGTGGAATTCGCGAGCAGTGATCGGGTCGAGCGCCAAGTTGAACTGATCCTCCCACCGGAACTCGAAGCGGGCCTTGGAGATTGCGTCGTCCCACTCCCGCGCCCTCGGGTGTCCCTTGGCCAAGTCGGCGGCGTGGGCTGCGATGCGATACGTGATCACGCCCGCCTTCACATCCTCGCGATTCGGAAGACCCAGGTGCTCCTTCGGCGTCACGTAGCAGAGCATCGCCGTTCCGTACCAGCCGATCTGGGCGGCCCCGATGGCGCTCGTGATGTGGTCGTACCCGGGCGCGATGTCGGTCGTCAGCGGTCCCAGAGTGTAGAAAGGCGCCTCGTCACACCACTCGAGTTGCTTGTCCATGTTCTCTTTGATCATGTGCATGGGGACGTGGCCCGGCCCCTCGCACATGACCTGGACATCGTGCTTCCAGGCTATCCGTGTTAGCTCACCCTGGGTGTGCAGCTCGGCGAACTGGGCCTCGTCGTTGGCGTCCGCGAGTGCGCCGGGCCGGAGCCCGTCTCCCAACGAAAAGGCTACATCGTACGCGGCCATGATCTCGCAGATGTCCTCGAAGCGCGTGTACAGGAAGCTCTCTAAGTGGTGTGCTAGACACCACTTAGCCATGATCGCTCCGCCCCGAGAGACGATGCCTGTCATGCGGTTCGCCGTCATTGGTACGTAGCGCAGGAGGACTCCCGCGTGCACCGTAAAGTAGTCGACTCCCTGCTCGCACTGTTCGATGAGCGTGTCGCGGTACACGTCCCACGTGAGGTCCTCCGGGACCCCGTTGACCTTCTCGAGCGCCTGATAGATCGGCACCGTTCCGATGGGCACGGGAGAGTTCCGAACGATCCATTGACGAGTCTCATGGATGTTCTTGCCGGTGGAAAGATCCATCACGGTGTCGGCGCCCCAAAGGGTCGCCCACGTCAGCTTCTCGACCTCTTCGTCGATGGAGGAGCCCACGGCGGAGTTGCCGATGTTGGCGTTGATCTTCACGCGGAAGGCGCGTCCGATGATCATCGGTTCGGACTCGGGGTGGTTGATGTTGGCGGGGATGATCGCCCGGCCCACGGCGACTTCGTTTCGGACGAACTCCGCGTCCATGCCCTCCCGAATAGCGACGAATTCCATCTCAGGAGTGATGTCGCCTTTGCGCGCGTACCACATCTGCGTGACGGGACCACCCGTCGAGCGGAGAGGGCGGTTCTGCAGTGCCTCCGGGATCGGCGCGGACTTGTCCGGGTCGAGGGGCCGGTAGGTCGTTTCTCCCTCGATGATCCCGCCCCGTTCTGCGATCCACTCCGTCCGTAGCTTCGGAAGCCCTGTGTGAGGATCGCCATCCAATGGGCCACTGGTGTCGCTTACCCGGAGCGGCGGTTCCCCACCAGCCAGCGCAATTTCCCTCATCGGCACACGGACCCCGTGCCGGCCCTCCACGAAGACCTTGCGGGAGTTCGGGAAGGCGGATCCATAGTCATGGACCGCGTCGTGAGTCGCATGGTGACTTTCGCTGGCAGTGACGCCGTTCTTCTCAGGCACGAGCATCTCCTCCGGGATCGAACTCCCGCTCCGGCTCCATGTAAAAGGCCGCTCCGGCGACTAGCCGGGCGGCTCTCATAGGTCTCTTCAATGGCAACATTCCGCTCTCCCTACGCCGGTGTCAGCCGGATCAGGTTCCAAGGGACTCTCTCAACCCCGTAGGGGTACCCCTGGCGGTACGATGACAAGATAGTGGAGTGGCTCGGTCGTGGCGAGCGGGATTGTAAGCGCTGTCTCGTCCTCCGCCACTTTGATGGTCGTTGACCAAGAGCCGGTATCACCGCACAATCCATGGTCCAGGGGTATCGGTCCGTTGTCTGCCCACCCCTTTGCGCCAGTCGGAGAACCACGCTGTTCGGGAGTCCATGACATGTTGATGAGAGTCGCTCGTAGGATACTACTGGGATCGGTCTTGACCCTGCCTGCCCTCCTGTACGCTCCTGGCCTCACTGCCCAGGTGGACCCGTCCCTGTTCAGTGGCATGGATTACCGGATGATCGGTCCGACGCGCGGTGGGCGCGTGACCGCCGTGGCAGGACACGCCGCCACGCCGGAGACCTTTTACATGGGAGCTTCGGGCGGCGGAGTTTGGAAGACGACCGACTATGGGAACGCCTGGCGAAACGTGTCGGACGGGTACTTCGCGACCGGCTCCATCGGCGCGATCCGGGTTGCACGTTCAAACGCGAACGTCGTTTACGTCGGAACCGGCTCGGACGGCATCCGAAGCAATGTCATCGCGGGTCGGGGTGTTTACCGATCCGGTGATGCTGGCCAGACATGGACCCATCTCGGGCTACCCGAAGCCGGTCAGATCGGCGCTGTGGTCATTCATCCCGAGAACCCAGGCCTCGTATACGTGGCCGCGCTCGGCCACGCGTTCGGTCCCAATCCGGAGCGGGGTGTATATCGGAGCCGAAACGGCGGATCGAGTTGGGAGCACGTCTTGTCCACCTCCGACTCTGTGGGCGCCGTCGACCTCGAGATGCATCCGACCGATCCTCAGACGCTTTATGCCGCCATGTGGCGGGCAGAGCGGAAGCCCTGGACCATCATCAGCGGGATGGAGGCCTCGGGAGGGGAGGACGGCATCTGGCGTTCGACGGACGGTGGAGATAGTTGGACTCGCCTCGAGAACGGACTGCCCCGAGGCCTCATTGGGAAGATCGATCTCGCCGTATCGGCGGACGACCCCGATCGGGTCTATGCGCTCGTCGAGACCACGGAGCCGGAGGAGGGGCTGTATCGCTCCGATGATGCGGGAGCGACATGGCGACTGGCCAGCAACTTTTTGCCCATCATGGATCGCCCATTCTACTATACGAATGTCGATGCTGACCCGACGGATGCCGACATCGTATACGTGAATGCCACGCAGTTCTGGAAGTCGACGGACGGCGGCGGGTCGTTCGTACGGGCGTCGACCCCTCACGGGGATAATCACGACCTGTGGATCAACCCCGACGACCCCAGAGTCATGGTCCAATCCAACGACGGGGGTGCTAATGTGACCCGGGACGGTGGAGTGACGTGGTCGACGCAGAACAATCAGCCGACGGCGGAGCTCTACCAGGTTCACGTCGACGACCGGTTCCCCTACTGGATCTATGCGGGCCAGCAGGACAACTCGACGATCATGGTCCCAAGCCGGACGCCCGAAGAGAGCTCACTCACGGGGCCGTCGAGCTATTGGAAGGCCATCGGAGGGTGCGAGACCGGCCCCGCGGTTCCGAAACCGGGCGACCCGAACATTGTGTACTCGAACTGCAAGGGACGATTCGGACGGTACAATCATCTCACGGGACAGGAGAAACAATACTACGTGGGTGCGGTCAACATTTACGGCCACAATCCCGCCGATCTCCCGTATCGCTTCCAGAGGGTCGTTCCGATCGAGGTCTCTCCGCACGATCCGAACACCGTCTACCATGGGTCGCAGTTCGTTCATCGGACCCGGGACGAGGGAGTCACCTGGGAGCAAATCAGCCCCGATCTCACGGCCTTCCGCCCAGAGCGTCAGGTCATCTCGGGACGACCGATTACGCGGGACATAACTGGCGAGGAGCACTACAGCACGCTCTACGTGATCGAGGAGTCTCCCGTCGCCTCGGGTGTCATCTGGACCGGCTCCAACGACGGCCCCGTTTATGTGACGCGGGACGGCGGAGACAGTTGGGCAAATGTCACACCTCCGGAAATGCCACCCGAGGGTCGGATCCAGAACATCGATCCCTCTCCTCACGATCCGGCGAAAGCTTATGTGGCTGGCTATCGGTACCTTCTCGATGACTTCCGGCCCTACATCTATCGCACCGAGGACTACGGCAGGACCTGGACCCTGCTGACCGACGGAAGCAATGGGATTCCGGGAGACTATCCGACCCGTGTCGTTCGTGAGGATCCGAATCGTCCCGGGCTGCTGTACGCCGGAACGGAGTTCGGCATGTTCGTATCGTTCGACGACGGTGGCCACTGGCAATCGTTCCAGTTCGATCTGCCGGTTACGCCCATAACCGATATCCAGATCCATGAGCAAGACATGGTTGTCGGCACGATGGGTCGTTCATTCTGGATACTCGACGACCTTTCACCCCTTTACGAGCTGGATGAAGTCGTCGCGGCGTCCTCGGCCCACCTCTTCGAGCCTCGTGTGGTCTATCGATTGCGTGGAGGAGGGAGAGGGTTCGGAGGGGGACAAGGGGATCCCAGCGCGCCCGAGTATCCACAGACGGGGGCCATCATCAACTACTACATCGGTCCTGACGTCCGTGGTCGAGTGACGATCGAGGTCTATGACTCCGACGGAAATCGTGTCCGGGGCTTTACCAGTGCCGAGGGTGGCTATGAGTACGAGGAGTTTCAGAATATGAGGGCACCCGAGAGGCAACGATCCGGAGCTCCTCGGCTCGACGCTTCTTCTGGCATGCACAGGATGGTCTGGGACCTACAATATCCCGGCGGTTCTGCGGGTCGGGGTCCCTTGGCCGTTCCAGGGCGATATCAGGTCAAACTGACGCTTGCGGGACGGGAGGCAACGCAGCCACTTGAGATCCTCATCGATCCACGCGTTGCGGCTGACAATGTCACGATGGCCGATCTCGAGGAGCAGTTCGCGCTCAACATGCGGATTCGTGATGCGATCATCGACGCCCAGCAGGCTGTCGTAGACCTGGAGGATGGGAAGGCACAGATGGAGATGGGCATCGAGATGGGAGGCGCGGCAGAGCAACGGGCTCGGATTGCGCTGGGGGCCTTGATAGAGATCGAGCGCGCGCTGGTCACCATACCCGAGGGTAGCTATCAACAGCCGATGCTAGTCGCCCAGCTGAATTACCTCTACGGGATGACGTCGAGAGCCGACCAGAAGCCTGGACGAGATGCTTATGAGCGCTTGGAGGTGCTCGAGGAGGAGCTCGAGACCCGGATCATGACGCTGCGTCGGATCTTGGAGGGGATGGTTCTCCAGTAACCGCCTCTGGGCGGCCTCTGGGCGGCTACTGCGTTGCAAATATGAAGGTATAGGTCTCACCGAGGCTGAACTTGGCGTTCAGGGGGGTCACGTCCATTAGTGCCATACCCAGAGCTCGGTCGGAGGTCGTGATCGAGATGCCTATCAGCCCTCTGATAGTGGGATCGTTCGGCATTCCGCCCGGGAGGGTCCAGTTCTCCCAATCGAGTTGATATCTCTCGCGGTCGAATGAAAATCCTTCGGGGAGTTTCTCCAGCAGGGGATCCGGAACGATTCCCGGGAGAGCATCCTCCGGCCGAGGGTTGTTCTCCACCGACAGTCGCGTCGCCGCCTCTTCTACGACCCGGAACGAGGCTCTGATCTCCGTGGCGCGCGCCCGCGTGAGCACCTCCTGCATCTGCGGGACAGCGATACGCGTAACAACGCCCACGACCATTACGACCGTGACCGCCTCGATTATGGTGAAGCCCCTCTTCTTTTTTGCGCCGCTCAATTCATCACCGTCAGATCAAGAATCTCGGCACCCGGTCCGACGAAGAGGTCCATAGGTTCTGCAGATGAGTACGAAAGGACCACTCGGGAGGTGCGTCCCAGGATTCGGTAATCCCTGTTGGTGAGGCGGATGTACTCCATTCCTGGGAATACCGGTCCGGCGTCCTCGAGTTCGATGGGCACGCGCCCGGTGTCGAGGCGGTACTGTTCGATTTTTTGCGTCTGAAAATACATCACGAGTCTCAGGGTCGCCTCTTCCACCTCCAGTGGCGGCGGTGCGGCGGCTGTGACCTGTAGAATAAACGGGGGAAGATCCAGAACCAGATCGAAAGGACCGTTGCCACCAACAGGGTCAGGTGCCTCGCCCCGATGCCCTGTCTCCGGATTCGGACCTCGCGGGTGTGCGCCTCGACCTCGGCTTTCTCACTCTGTTCGCGTAATACCGCGGCCAACGCGGCATCACGCTCGCCGAGCTCACTGAGCGATAGTTCGGAGTCTTCTTCGTCCAACTCCTCAGGCTCTATCATCTCACTCATCTGTGGCCCCTATGCATCGGCCCCGATATCCGAATATCGGCTGTCTGAGGGATAAGCATATTCAAAGATAGGCATCGAAAAAGGACTTCACACGGAGTTCATGACTCCGTAGTGCCATTATCGTGCCAGACGCTTGTATTTGATCCCATGGGGTTGATCTGCCTCGGGGCCGAGACGGCGCCTTCGGTCCTGTTCGTACTCCTGGTGGTTCCCCTCGAACCACACCGCCTTGCTGTCCCCCTCGAAGGCGAGGATGTGCGTCGCGATCCGATCCAAGAACCAGCGATCGTGGGAAATGACCATCACCGATCCCGCGAAGGAGAGCAGTGCGTCTTCGAGCGCCCGAAGCGTATCGACGTCGAGGTCGTTGGTAGGCTCGTCGAGCAGGATGAGATTTCCCCCCTCCTTCAGGAGCTTGGCCAGGTGTAGACGATTCCGCTCTCCACCGGAGAGAACGCCGACCTTCTTCTGTTGGTCGGCACCCCGGAAGTTGAACCAGGACAGATAGGCTCTAGGGTTCACCTCCACCCGGCCGAACTGCAGGATCTCCATTCCTTGGGCGATCTCCTCGAACACCGTCTTGTCGGAATCGAGGTCCGATCGGGACTGGTCCACGTGGGCGAGCTGGACCGTTTGCCCCACTCGGATGGTCCCGCGGTCGGGCTCCTCCTGGCCGGTGATCATGCGGAACAGTGTTGTTTTCCCCGCTCCATTGGCTCCGATGATCCCGACGATCGCTCCAGGGGGAACAGTGAACGAAAGGCCGTCGAACAGCGGGTGATCGGAGAAGCTCTTCGATACACCGTCACAGATTACGACGTCGTTTCCCAGTCGTGGGCCCTTCGGAATCAGGATCTCGGCGGTGCGGATCTGCTCGCGTTCATCCTGTGCCAACAGCTCTTCGTACGCACCGATACGAGCCTTACCCTTGGCGTGCCGGGCTCGTGGCGCCATGCGGATCCATTCCAGCTCGCGGGCCAAAGTGCCCTGACGGGCCGACGCCTGTTTTTCCTCGACTCGGAGACGCTCACTCTTCTGCTCGAGCCAGGAAGAGTAGTTTCCTTTCCAAGGAACACCCGCGCCACGATCCAGCTCGAGAATCCACTCCGCCACGTTGTCCAAGAAGTACCGGTCGTGTGTGATCGCCACGATCGTTCCCGAGAACTCCGCCAGGTAGCGCTCGAGCCAGGCGACAGACTCGGCGTCGAGGTGGTTGGTGGGCTCGTCGAGGAGAAGCATGTCCGGATCCTCGAGAAGGACCCGGCAAAGGGCCACCCTGCGTCGCTCCCCACCCGACAACGTAGCGACGTTCGTATTCGGAGGAGGGAGGCGGAGGGCGTCCATGGCGATCTCCACCTTCCGGTCGAGGTCCCAGGCGTTGGACGCGTCGATGTGATCTTGGAGCTTTGACTGTGTCTTGAGGAGCGCATTCATCTCCTCGTCCGTCGTAACTTCGGCGAATTTCGCGCTGATCTGCTCGAATTCTGCGAGAAGTTCGCGCGTTTTGCGAACGGCCACCTCCACATTGCCTTGCACGTCGAGCTCGGGGTCGAGTTCCGGCTCTTGTGGCAGATGGCTGATACGCGTGCCCTTGGCGGACCAGGCCTCACCGAGAAAGTCGTCGTCGAGGCCGGCCATGATCCTCAGCAGCGTGCTTTTACCGGAGCCGTTGGGGCCGACGACGCCAATCTTCGCTCCGTGAAAAAAGGAGAGCCATATGCCCTTGAGGATCTCCCGCTTGGGCGGGACGATCTTGCGGAGGTCCTTCATCACGTAGATGAACTGCTGGTCGCTCATTGGGATGATCGCTCGGATTAAGGGCGCGCTAGGGGCCCGCTAAGGGCCGGCGGTTGGCGCCGGATCGGACCTGTTCTGCTGCGGGATGCAGCTCAGGCTGCCACGAAGAGTCCCGTAGCATACATGAGGACCAGTCCCGTAACCAAGCCCGCGGCGTTGAGGGCACCTGAAAAGCCCTCGTGGCCCTCCGATCGAAGAGCTTGAGCCAGCACCAGAATGACTTGGATGATCGCACCGGCCCCGATCGCGAGAAAGAGGACGCTCGCGACGGGCGAATACGAGAAACCACCGATCCAGGTGCCGAAGATGGTTGGGATACCTGCGACCAGACCGAGTATCACCAACGTCGTCAGTGACGGACGCGAACGCGCCAGGGGGGCAACGATCCCAAGCCCCTCTGTCGTGTTGTGGAGCAGAAAGCCGAAGACGAGGCCGGTTCCCAACGCGACTTCGCCGGTAGCATACGCGGATCCGATCGCGAGACCCTCGCCTAGGTTATGGAGACCGATCCCGAAGGCGATAAGGGTTGCCAGCCCCACCGGCCCTGTTAAACCACCCTTGTCACTACGCAGGCGACCCAAGGCATGGATGGCCAGAGGTGTCGCCGTTACACCGATCACGATGAGGCCCAGGCCCTGGAATGCCGACGCGACCTGCCCGGTCAGTTCCAACGCTCCTTCGAGGGCATCAACGGCCAAATAGAGGAGCAAACCGACTGTCAAACTGAGAAAAAAGTCCATCCAGCGACGGCTGATTCCAGCGAGGAAAGGAAGCCAGAGCAGCCCTAGGAATACCGGAATGACACCAACGTAGACGCCGAGGAGGGCGAAGGTGGCGACGTACCTGCCCGTGACCTGGGGTGACTGCGTCGCGACCGCGACCTCCGTCGTGAAGGTCGTGCCAGTGGAGCTTACGATGGAGATTTCGAGCGGGTCGCCGTCTACCCAGGGATAGGGGATTTCGACCTCGACGTTCTCGAGCCTGCCCACCTCCCGATCGGGCGTAACCGAGTGCTCCCAATACGCTTCATCTACCTGGACCTGCGCGATCGTCACGGGCTCGGGACCGCCGTTTACGAGGTGGACACGGACGAGGCCCGCCTCGGGAAAGGTCACCCGGTCGATCGTGAGCTCCTCGATCGGTGGAAAAGCCGCCCTGAAGACGCCGACCGGACCGAACTGGACGAACAAGACCAGAAACACGCCCAGAAGGAGGAGCGGACCGAGTCCCTTGGCCGCGAGAGGCACGCGCCCCGGCGCCTGACCCACCTTCTGGTTCTGCTCCGGGGGTGCGTTTCCATGCTCCGGGGAGGCGTTCGTCACGTCACGGTCCTCGGCTTAACATCGAAGATTCCCATCCAGCCGAGCTCGGCAAACTCGCTCTGATGAGCGTGGAACATGTACTTCCCTGGAAAATCGTATGTGAATTCCAGCACCGCTCGCTCTCCCTGGCACATCATCACCGTATCCGTCCATTCGTGGCGCTCGAGATCCGTACCTGTCCGGTACAGACGGAAGAAGTTGCCGTGCAGGTGAAACGAGTTCACGGGATCGAACTCCGTCATATTCCCGACGTAGAGACGCACCAGCTCTCCCTGCTCGATCTCGATCGGGTGCTTCTGGTAGTGGAAGGCCACCGTGTTCACCGCGTAGACTTCGTTGTCGCCGTCGAAGTTGGTGTCGAACCCATTCATCATCATCACCATCTCGTTTGCTTCAGGTCGCCCGTCCTTCGGGTCGATGATGAAGGCGCCATATAAGCCTTTGTGGAGGTGACGCTTGAGAGGAATGGAATGGCAATGGTACAGGTGAAATCCGACCGGTGCGGCGTCGAACTCGTACACGAAGGTCTCTCCCGGCTGAACCACCTCGAAGACCCCGTCCATGTCCGCGGCGTGAATCCCGTGGAAGTGAATCGTATGGGGATGACTGCCCGCGTTCACGAAATTCACTTTGAGCCGGTCACCTTCGGTGCAGCGGATGGTGGGTCCGGGCACCGTGCCGTTGTATGTCCACGCGGCGAAGTAGACCCCCGGAGCGACTTCGATGTCGCGATCTGTGGCCAAGATCTCGTACTCTCGAAGGACCTGGCCGTCGGGAAGAGTGGAGACCTCGCCGTAGTCGAACGCTTTGAGGAAGGACGTGGCGTCGAATCCGTTCGGATCCACATCGCCCATAACTCCCGAGAGTTCGGGGGCGTGTGCCATGCCGGCTCCGCCCGGGACCGATCGGGTGCCCTCGGAACGCGCTGCGGTCAGCGCGCCGGAACCAGCGGCGAGGCCGACCGCCCCGACAACGCCGGATCGGAGTAGGCGCCGCCGAGAGATTGGGTGTGTGTCCCCTCTATTCGCCGTGTTACCATCGGGGGGATCGCGGTTCTCGCCCTGGGTCTGTTCCGACATGACGAGCTCTGGTTGAGGCTAGCCAAATATGAATATTAGGTAAGCCTAAATTTGCTCGAACTAGCGATGATGTCAAGTGTCTTGTTGAAAATACGGTCGTTCGCAGTAGACTCGGGCGGAGTTATGGTCTTGGGTCGGACTCAATGCCCTTCCACGTGAAGGGGCGGAGGAACCGTTGATAGGAATCGTAGGAGGGGGCATTTCCGGGCTCGTTCTCGCACATGAGCTCGTTGCGCTCGGAGCCGATGTCGTGGTTTGGGAAGCTGCTGATCGGCCAGGTGGTGTCCTTCGGTCCGAGCCGCACGGGGACCTCGTGCTGGAATTCGGGCCGCAAAGAGCTCGTCTTTCTCCGGCTCTGCGAGACCTCGTGGCGAGCGTTGGCCTCGCGGATGAGGTGGTGACTGCGGACGTAGATCTTCCCCTTTTCGTGTACTCTCGCGGGCGCCTACGACAGGCTCCGCTTACTTTTCGACAGGCGCTCTGCACGGACTTGCTGCCTTGGTCGAGCAAGATCCGGGTGCTCGCGGAACCACTGACAGCCGGACCTAGGGACGGCGAGGCCGTCGGACCATTTCTCCGCAGGAAGTTCGGCCGTACAGCCTATCAGCGTCTCCTCGGCCCCCTCTACGGTGGGCTGTATGCGTCCGACCCCGACGTCATGCCGGTGGGACACGCGCTGGCTCAGACCCTTACACATCTCGGTGTGCGCCGGAGTATCCTGTGGCGGATGATACGGGGTGCCGGCGAGGCTGCCAGCGCTCCACCCTGCTCCTTTCCTAGTGGCCTCGGTGCCCTCCCACTGGCCCTATGCAGAGGGCTGGCAGGACGTGTGCGACTCGGCTGCCCGGTCCGCACCCTCCGGAGGTGTGCCGACGGGCGTGCCGACGAATGGGAGGTCGTTTTGGATGACCACACAGAGCGAGTCGACCATGTCGTACTGGCCTGTCCGGCCGATGCGGCGGCTAGGGTGCTGGAGGTGGATTGTCCTCGGCTCGCGGCTGGACTCGGGAGCCTGAACTATAATCCTCTCGCCCTTGTGCACATGCGGTCGGAGGCCGACTTACGAGGCCTGGGCTACCAGGTGGCGTTCGGGGAAGCCCTCGAGACGCGGGGCGTGACCTGGAACCACAGTATTTTCGGTCGCTCTGGTCTCTACACCGCGTATCTCGGAGGTATGAAAAACCCCGAGTTGCCGGCCTTCGAGGACGAAGTGATCGGCGTCACGGCCTGCCGGGAGTTCGAGCGGGTGACGGGATACTCCGCGGAAATGCTCAAAGTTTCGCGAACGAGAATGCCCGCGTGGGACACGAGTTGGGATGCTCTCCTGAATGTCGACCTGCCGAGAGGGCTGTCGATTTGCTCCAACTACTCGGCCCGACCGGGCATCCTGGGCCGGATCGGAGAGGCGAAACGCTTAGCTCGGAATCTTGCGACGACCCCCGGGTCGATCGATCCTCGGAAGGGATCGAACTAATCGCCGGGCCGCGTCGCCCTCATTCCGCGGCGTTGAGGCAAAACGTGACAAGGCTCGGGCGACACATACAGCGCCGCAATCCCAGTTCGCCCATGATCGGCTCCACTCTGAGAGCGTCCTCCACCAGGTCCGCCAAGAGAGCTGCAAAGCGGGGATCATCATGGGGAATGGGCACTCGATGGAATTCCAGTCCCGAGCTCTCGGCGAGCTCTTTGAGGTCACCATCGAGATCGCCGAGCGTCTCGGATTGTTCATGCATGAAGCTGACTGATTCGACCACGATGCGGGAGCCCTCGAGGCCTTGGACCACATCGTCGATCGATGGAGACGTCCACTTGATGTCTCTGTTCGTATGGTTCTGATATCCGAGCAGATAATCCTTGGTCCCTAGCGCCCGCGCGATCGCCCGGCACGTCTCCTCGACATACTCCACATACCTGGGACCGCTCTTCAGGTACTTGATGGGCGTACCGTGGGCCGAGAACACGAGTCTGGTATCGGAGGCGTGAAGGTCGACGCCCTCCCTACTCACGAAGTCGAGAATATTATCGGCTCGCAACCGTGCGTAGTCCGGGTGCCTGTGCCACCCCGTGATCTCCCGCACAGGAATCGTCCGCGGAAGATCCTCGAGAGCCGCCTGGACATCCTCCAAAGCGGCTACAGTCGTCGACATCCCGCATAGAGGATAGACAGGGAGAGCCACGAGTTTCTCCACGCCATCCGACTCGGCCGCAGCCACCGCCGCCTTGATGAACGGCTCCGTGAACTGGTGTCCAGAGTAGCACCGCACGTCGAAGCCTCGGCGCTTGAGGGTGAGTTCGACCATGCGGGCTTGTTTTCGGGCCTGTACGTTCAACGGGGACCCGCCGATCCTCTTGAACTCCTCGATCAGGCCCGGAGCACGGTCCTTGGCGAGCTTGTGGGCTCGACTCTCGGCGCTCTTGCCGGGCTCCAACGACGCGTTTCGGGCGAATATTCGTTCCAGGAACGGAACGACCTCCTCGAGGGTCGCGTTCTCGGGCTCTCCAAAGTTGAGGATCAGAACCCCGACCTTCATGGGCGAACAGCCACGAATCTGATCACACGGCTCAATCAGCCACCGGGCTGCCTCGAAAGCGCCTTATAGTACTCTTCCACCAAGCGGCGGAACCCCGTCGGTACCTCATCAGAACCCGACAGAAAAACCCGGTCCCTGTCGTTCCCTTCCGACTCGCGGCGGAGCCCAAACTCCAACTGCTTCAGCCCCTCGATAATCTGCGACTGAAGCCTTGCCACCTCTCCCACGTCCGTGTAAACGCGATCCCGATCCAAAGCGCGAAGGGCCGCTATGACGTCATTGAGTTGCTCGGTGTTCAGCTCCTCCTCCTGCAGAAGGCGCTGGAGGTCGACGGCTTCCCGAATGCGCTCTTGAACTTCACGGCGTGTTTGACGGATTTCTCCAGGCGCCATGGCTCCAGGTCGCGAACTGGCATTTCCACCTCTCGGAGAACCGCCGCCGCCGTCCAGGCGTCTTCCGCCCTCACCGCCTTGCCCGCTGCCCTGTCCTTGCCCCTCGCCCTGTCCTTGGCCTTGCCCCTCGCCCTGCTCGTCTCCACCCTGTCCCTGGCCTTGTCCCTGTTGGCCCTCACCCTGTTGGTTCTCCTGACCCCCCGCACCGCGGTCTCTGCGTTCGTCGAGGCGTCGTGAGAGTGACTCCACGCCTCGGGTGAGGTCTCTCACCCGGTCCAGGGCCTCTGCCCGCTGATTCTCCGGGGAGTTACCCACCGCCTCCACGGCCTCCTCCAAGCGCTGCTGGAGTTCGTCGACCGCGCGAGTCGTTTCCGCCTCGAACTCCCCTGTATAATCTTGATCTCGCGTCCCAATGAGACCTCTAGAGTATCGGACGCGCTCTTTGAGCTTGTTGTCCCGAATTGAGTTGGCGGCCTCCTTGAGACGGTCGGACGTCTCCCGCTGATCCGAGCGAGCATCACTGGACAGTCTGTCGATCTGGCTTTCGAGATCAGCCAACTCCTCGGCCATCGCTTCTTTCCGCTCGAACAATCGTCGCGCAGCCTCTCTGACGTCGCCGCCGCCCTCTTCTCCCAGACGGGCCATCTGGTCCTGAATCTCGCGCTGCTCGGCAGCCAGGTCCTGGGTCCTCCGAAGGGCCTCTTCTGCATCCTCCCGCAGCCGACTCACCCTGTCTCGCTCCAGACGGCGGCGGGCCTCCTCGAGGCGGTCGAGGGCCGAGCCCGCGTCTGCCGACCCCGAGCTGCTGCCATTCGAGGCTGCGGAGCGACGCATGTCATTGGCCGCGTCCTGTATCTCTCCTGCAGCTTCCATCAATTGCTGGTCGTTGATCTCGCGAGCCAGCCGCTCCAACTGCCGGGCCGCTTCCTCGGTTTCGTCGGCGAGCTGTCGCTGACTTCGGCTAGCACTGCCTCCTGCACCGCCCTGCTGGGCCGAGGCACGTCTCTGGCGCTCGGCCTCTTGCTGTTGCCGCCTCGCGAGCTCCTTCAGCTGCTCCAGCGTTTCTTCTAGCTGTTCAGACGCTTCGCGACGTTCCCCCCGCTGCACCGTCTCGTACTGATTCTTCAGCTTGTCGAGTTCGAGCTCGAAGAGGTCCGCAAGATCTTCCGCGCTTGCGCCCCCGCCGCCGCCCCCGCCGCCCTGTCCTCCCTGGGAGACCACGGCTTCATAGGTCTCCTCGGCCTTCTGGAGATTCAACAAAGCTCTTTGTTCCGGTGGAAGGGCGGACTCTGGTTCGGCTGCTTCCAGACTCACCTCAGCGGCCTTCATCTCCTCCACAGCCTTGGGGAGCAATTCGGCAATACGCTCGAACTGGGGGTCCGACGCCATTCCACGAGCGAGCAGACGCTGTAGCAGTCCCTCCACTTGCTCTCGGACCCGGGCCTGCCCCAACCGCACACTTACCAGGTTCTCTTGGAACTCCAACTCGCCGTACCGTTCCCGGTCTCGCATTATGTTGAACGTTGCGGCGACAACCTCTTTTTGCAGCTCGGAGAGGCCCTCGTCAGCGGGGCCACCACCACCGCCACCGCCTCCTCCTCCTCCCGCTTCCTCGCCCTGACGGTAATCGATTCGGAAGGGACGGATCTTGACGAAGTAGATGTCGCTGGTGACGGCCCGGCTCTCTGGCGCCCGGTTGTTGTCATTCACCTGGGCATAATAGGAAACGAGATCACCGGGTTCGAGGCCGAACTCCTCGAGGTAGAGGGTATGGCCTGCCGTCACCTCGGGAACCGATCGCCCGTCGAACATGGAAATCGTATCAGCGGGACCGCCATTGACCGAGTAGATGAGGAGCAGCTCCGCGACGCCGAAGTCGTCGTCCGCCCTCGCCTCTAGAAACAGCTCTTCGATGGTACTGGCCCGCGTGTCCCGTCCGGGCTTAGAGAAGGACACCGAGGGTGGCTGATCGGTGAGAACGTCGATCGTGTACTGTGGTGAGGCCGGCACGAGACTACCGTCGGCTCGAGCCAACTCGATGTGGTAGTAGCCATCGGTTTGCACCGTCAGGCTACCCGTCAACGTGCCATCTCCCTCGTCGACGAGTTCGACCGGCTGGGAATCCACCAACAAGCGTCCGCCGGGTGTGAGCATCGTGGGGAAAACCCTCAACGTCACGGTTGTGCCCTTCAGTGCGGCGATGTCTCCTCCCACCTCCACGGTTCGGGGCGGCAGCCCGGTGTAGGAAGGAAAGCGATACTCGAGCTCGAGGCGGTCTACGTACGGCAGATCGGCCACCTCGATCTCAAAGGTCGCGGAGCGAATTCCGGCGGATTCCACGAAGTACTCCGTATTCTGATCGACGCTGAGCAGCAATAGCTCGAAGCCGTCGCCTCCGTCGGGGAGCATGGACAACCTGTCGAAGGCTTCCGAGGACTCGGACTTGAAGAAAACCTGCACGGCTTCGTTCTCGAATCCTTGGAGTTGGGCGGCAATGATCTGATCGGAGCCGCGCGCGATGGTCACGTCACCGGGCTCAACCAGGATGGAGTACGGGTTCACTGCTCCCGCATCTCGCGTCGGGAAGAGAAGAGCCGACGCCCCGTGTCTAAGTTGAGCGGGACCCAACAGGAGGAGTGCGAGCGTTGCGAAGACGATGCCCGCTAGCGCCCCCGATGCCTTGTAGAGACCCCGCTGTTCGATTCGCCGACCGAAGTCGACCTTTTGAGCTCTGTGGAGGGCACTTTCCACGAGTCGCTCCTCGAGAGCCTCAGAGTTGAAGCTTCCCGCCACACCGGTCTCGAGCGCCCCCAGAACGGCCGCTTCAAGAGAGGGTTCGTTTTCCTCCAGATAGAGCGCCGCTTGCTCATCCGAGACTCGGCGGGTGAGGGGCCAGGCGAGATAACGCACCGTGAGTCCTGCCATGACGACCCACAGAACAGCGCGGAACGCCACGACGGACGAAGCGCTGAATCGGAAGAACTCAAGTCCATAGACCGACACTAAGAACGCGACGAGTCCAGCGCCGAGAATGATCGCCGCACCGCGGATGGCGATCCGAGTCCGCCAACGTTGGCGGATCCGACGCACCATGCGAAGGACTTCGGGGTGGCGGTTGGTCCTATGTGTTGAGCGCTGCATACTCCCTCCCACCATCAAATCTCTTCGCCGCCGTGCGAGAAAGCCAGTTCGACGCGGCGGTCTCGGTCAACAACAAGATCAGAGCCCCTGCTATCAGAAATCTCCAAAGGGCTTGCCTGCGTTCCTGGTCCCTCGCCCGAACTTCCGGAGTGGCGAGACCGTTCGCTCCCAAATCGGTGCTCGTTTCCCTGGGAGCGACCGCTCCCGCGAACTCCGTGGGATCCATGATGTCTAGATCGGACTCAGCCACGTCGACATTCACTGCGACGCTGAAGGCCCTATCCGGGTTGCTTCCCGGCGGTCGTACCTCGTAGAAACCCTGCTCCCGCAGCTCCAAAAAACGGGATCCGCCGGTCACCGGCAAGGTGATACTCCCGCCTCCGGGGGTAATCGCCACCTGCTCCAGGTCGTCCGCCAATTCGGACTCCCGGTCTATCACCAACGCCATTCCGTCGGGATCCGCGATATCGATGACCTGACCGGCCGTGAACCAAGGTACTCGCTCTCGCTCTCCCCCTAGATGCCGGACTAGCTGATGGATGAACGGTAGAAAGACCGGTTGGACTGCCAGATCGTTCCAGAAGGAGTCCATCGTGCTGGCCCACACCAAGACATGGCCTTCACCCAATCGCCGCTCGGCGAGAGCCACCGAACCGTCATCGAACCGAGCGAGCACCCGGCCCTCGGGGCCCACTGTCAGCGCCCGCGAGCGAAAAAAGCGGGCTCGTGCGAAGTCTCCACCCCTGGGTCCACCGAAGAGCTCGAACACCGGATGCGTGTAGTCGAGAAAGCCGAGCCGGGCGGCGCGGCGCGTATGATCTTGCGCGGCTCCGAAGCGTCCGGGCAGCAGATCCTCGAGGCCACCCTGCCACGCGCTCCGCTCACCGAGCACCATCAGAAGCCCACCGCCACCCTCCACGAATCGGCGCAAGCGTTCGGACGTAGCTCCTTGAGGGAAGCGTATATCGTTCAACACGATCACCGCGGCAGCCTGAAGGTCGGCCTCCGAAATCGATGTGGATCGTCTGATCTCTACCTGAAAAGAGGACTCCTCGCTGATCTCGAGGGCTCGCTGGATGTAGAGACTGGCATCGGGACGCGCATTGCCGCCCTCGAAAATGAGCGCGCGTAGGGCTCTGCCCGGAGACAATACGAAATGCAGTTGATCGTCCTGCGGCAGTGCGTCGCCGGCCAAACGAATCGCACCGCGGGTGTAGGCTTCCCCGAGCGTAAACGGCTCGAACGTCACCGTAGCGGATCCTGTCGGATCCAGGTTTACCATCTGGCTTTGGACCTCCTGGCCATCCAACTCCAAGACGATCCGCTGCTGGATGGCTTCAACGCCTTGGCGCTGGGTCACACGCGCCGTCGCCGTCATGCGCTCACGTCCTGAAAAAAAGTCCCGCCGCAGTGCGACGGACGTGACCGTGGAGTTGGCGACGACGTCGTCGGAGATCTGAATCGGCGTGACCACGGTCCCGGCCGGGAACGTAACGCCCTCGTCGCCGGACCAGCCGGAGCGCTGATAGTCACTGACGATCACGACCTCGCGGTTCGGTAGCTCGGACTCCTCCACGATCGTCTGGGCGAGCTTGAGCGCGGGGCCGTAACGCGTCACCTCATCACTCACCGCAGCCGTGTCGATCGCAGTGAGAAGACGTTGTCGATCGGAGCTCGATCTGAGAACGGCGTCCGCCCCCCTTCCCAGGAACACGAGGCTGGCGCGATCCGACGGATCAAGCGATTGCAGCACGCCGCTGGCGGCTTCCTTAGCCCTCTCCCAGCGATCGCCCAGCCCCATGGAGTAGGAGCGGTCGACCACGACCACGATCTCGCGAGGTCCAAGCGTAGAGCCTATGACCACCTCGGCATCCTGAAAGAACGGGCGAGCAAAAGCCACAACCAGGAGGGCGAGCGCCAGCGCACGGATAGCCAGCAAGAACCAGTGGTGGATCTTGCGGCGCTGAGTCGAGCGGAAAGGGATCCTTCGGAGAAACATGAGGGAGGGGAACTCGATCACGTTTCGGCGCTGCCTCTCGGTAAGATGCACCAGGACCGGTATGGCGAGCCCGGCGAGGCCCAGCAGAAAGAGGGGTGCGAGGAGACTCATCAGCGGACCCTGGTCAGCTTCTCGCGGCGGGAAAGATAGCTGAAGAGCGCATAGTCCAACGGCTTGGACGTGTCGAGTACCGTGTAATCGATCTGGCTCCCCGTGAAGAGACGACTCAGTTCGTCGGTGTGCTGCCGGATGAGCGTACGGTAGTCGTCGGCGAGCTCAGCGGGCACCACCGGAATCATCGTCTCGCTTTCGAGGTCCTGAAAGCTGGCGGGACTGTCATATGTAAACTCCAACTCCTCAGGATCGAGTATGTGAAAGACGATCACGTCGTGGCCCCTCGAGCGCAGGTGGCGCACGGATTCGATCACCTCCTCCGCCTCCTCATAGAAATCCGAGAGCAGAAGAATGATTCCCCGGTGGTTGAGCGTCTCGCCCACACGTAGGAGAGGATCGCGCAGGGCGCCCGGTCGACCGGGCTCTGCACGTGCCAGTGTATGGAGAACGAGATCTAGGTGTCGGGTCGACGGCGGCACGTACTGCACGATCTCGTGATCGAATGTGACCAGACCGACCCGATCACGCTGTTTCTGTGAGAAGTAGGCGAGAGCCGCGCCTAGAAAGCGGGCGTAGTCGAGCTTGGTGGCGGAGTGAGAACCGAAGCTCATGGACTTCGAGACGTCCACGACGACCATGAAGTTTGCGCTGGTCTCCGCCTCGAATTGTTTTACGTAGAAGCGGTCGGTGCGCGCGAACAGGCGCCAATCGACCCTTCGGATGTCGTCGCCGGGCATATATGCCCTGTGTTCGGCGAAGTCCAGAGACAGCCCCAGATGTGGCGACCGATGCAGACCCTGTAGAAATCCGTCGACTACGGTTCGGGCCAGCAACTCCAGGTTGTTGATGCGGCTCAGAACCACCGGGTCGAGGAATTGCGCCGAGCTACCGCTGAACGCCGTTCGTTCCTGGACCGCCATCGGACTTAGAGGCCCGAGCTAGGTACGGGAACGGACTCGAGGAGTTGATCGACGAGCTGGCCCGTGGTGACGCCCTCTGATTCAGCGTGAAAGTTCGTGAGAATGCGGTGCCGCATCACGGGATGAGCCAGGGCACGAATGTCCTCGAAGCTCACGTTGTAGCGCCCCTGCGTCAGCGCGCGGGCCTTCCCACCGAGAATCAGGTACTGTGCGGCCCGGACACTCGCGCCAAACGAGATCCATTTCGCAACGAACTCGGGGGAGTCTCCGTTTGGGCTCGGGCGTGTCGCCCGCACGAGGCCCACAGCGTAGCGAAGCACCGCATCGGGAACCGGCACCTTTCGGACGAGCTGCTGGAAGGCCACCAGGTCCGGGCCCGTGATCGTGTGGCTGAAATCAGGATCCAGGATTCCGGTCGTGGTCCTCACCACGTCCAGCTCCTCATCCTCCTCGAGGTGGTCCATGAGGATCTTGAACATGAACCGGTCGAGTTGGGCCTCGGGAAGTGGATACGTGCCCTCGAGCTCGATGGGGTTCTGCGTGGCGAAGACGTAGAAGGGCTCTTCCAGGACGTAGGTTGTTCCCTGCACGGTCACCCGGTGCTCCTGCATCGCCTCTAGCAGCGCCGACTGAGTTTTGGGTGGGGTCCGATTGATCTCGTCCGCCAGGACGATGTTCGCGAAGATCGGCCCAGGTGAAAACTCCATGGTGCGTCGCCCGGTATCGGGGTCCTCCTGGATGAGGTCCGTGCCGGTAATGTCCGAAGGCATCAGGTCTGGCGTGAATTGGATTCTGGAGAACTTGAGGTCCAAGACCTCGGCCACAGTGTGGATCAACAGGGTCTTGGCGAGCCCCGGAACACCGAGGAGCAAGCTGTTTCCACCCACGAAGAGGGAGAGGAGCATCTGATCGATCACCTCTTCCTGCCCGATGATGAGCTTGCGGATTTCGGCGATGATCTGCTCTCGCCCCGCCTTCATCCGGTCGGCGAGATCGATGTCGTCAGGACTCTCGAGGGGAACCGCGTCCGATGGGTCTGCAACGTCGGCGATTTCCTGTTCTTCCATGAATGCCATTCAATGCTCCGTCGAGGCCGCAGAGCGGCCGAAAAGTCAGTGTGTCATGGCGTAGATGACGTAGTTCACGCCGAGTTTATACGCCTCGTTCGAGAGGTCGATCGGATACCAGCCGACGTCTGAGAACTCCCAATATTCCCCTATATCGTTGTTGTAGTTGGCGATCACCACGAGTCGCTTGGCCGGGTCGTTATCCTCAAAAAGCCCGAGATATTGCGGCACGACCCGGAACGTAGGGGACGCGAGGCTCTTGAGCGACTCTATCCGAAAGAACGAGTCAAAGATCTCGTGGCTTTCATCCAAGACGACGAACTCGGCCCCTGGGATCACCTTCTTCATCTGTTCGTCGAAGTTGAGCCAATCTCGCCCGTTGAAATCGTCCGCGATCAGGAAGCCACCCTTCAGCAGGTAGTTCCGCAGGCCCTCGACCTCGGTCTCGGCAGGGTACCACATCCCCGGCTCGGAGAGATACGCTAGGGGAAAGCGCGTGAGCTCCGGATCATTCATGTCGAAGATGTTTCCACCGTCCATATAGGGCTGAATAAGCGTCGTCTCCCGAAGGATGTTCATGAAGTTGCGCTCGGCCCTCGGGTAATCGTGAGCCCATCCGGGGTCACGACCCCGACCCCTACGTCCACGGAAGCTCTGGCCGGTCAGGCCCGCCGCCCCGTAGCGGAGGCGAACGAAAGTGAAACGGCCGTCATAGGGTGTGTTCCCTTCCTGGATCCTCATCGACGCTACACTCCCGTCGCCCCGGCGGACGGACAACCTGGCGAGAGCGGCGGACGCAGCCAACATCGACCCGGCGGCCAGAAGCAGGATCGCGCCGGCGGGGCGGACCTTCATGCTGCGCATAGGGTCTCCTCACCCTCCGGTACCGCTTCGTCGGTGCCGGTAGAGTCTTTCGGGCCGGAGGTGGCGCCGCGCCGCACCTCGAGCAGCAGGTCCAGGGCGTCCTCGAAGCTCGGCGCGATTTCTAGCGCCCGCAGGACCGCCCGGCGAGCGTCCGCGGGTCGACCGTCCGACAGGTAGGCGCGGGCCAGTTCGTAGTGGGCCTCGGCGAGGTCGGCGGGTGCCAGAGCCACGATGGCTCTCCGCTCCCGCACGGTGCCGGTCGCGTCACCGCGCTCCGTATGGGCCTCCGCCAATCTCTCATGAAGCTCGATCTCGTAGGGGTAGATGAGCACCGCCGCGTCTAATGCGGCGGCGGACTCGTCCGCCTCCCCCAACCCTTCCTGGAGCTCCCCCAGTTGGAGGAAGGCCTCGTAGTGGCTTTCGTTTAGCGCTGTGAGACGCTGCAGCGCAGCAACCGCCAGTCCTGCCTCTCCACGCTCCCGATGGATCTGAGCGAGATACCAGTAAGGGCTGTCGCGCCCTCCGTATTCGGGGAAGAGCCGCATCGCAGCCCGGAGGTGCTCTTCCGCGTCGTCGAGCCGGTCTTCGTTGAAGAGCATGACGCCGAGAGCGAGGCGGGTCTGGAAATTCCCCGGGTTCTCACGGGCCATGCGAGTCCAATCTTCCACACTTTGCGGTTGCCCGACGATGCCGACACTGGCACCTGGAGCCGCGAGAGCCTCGATGGCACTCCCAAAGCGGCCTTGGAAGTACTCGTCGTAGCTCTCGTCGAGTTCTTCCATCGACATTCCGAGAAGGCGGTCAACGAGCTCGGGTGTCGTCTCACCGTTCCGGTAGCCATGCAGCATCTCGAGGATCGGGCCAAATCCCCACCGCGTCTCAATGAAGTCGAAGACGAGGGAGGCTTGGAGGTAGGAGTCGATGACTTGCTCAGGATACTTGGGCTGCACGAAACCGGCATTCAGTTGGCTCGCCGGAAGTAGGAGGTCCTCTCGGTAGCGGTTGAGGAAGCCAGGCGACGCTTGGTGTCCCCAACCGTCCCGTGCCTGTCGCTGCTCGTGAACCGCGAGGCCTTCCGAGAACCAGCGGGGCACCTGGTGATCCGTAAGCCCGAGGTGGAAGACGTGGGCGAGCTCATGCCACAGAACCGAGGCCCAGTTGAACTCTCCTAGCGGGCGCGCCGCTGGAGAGTCCATCGCGAGGACACTTCCAAAGGCGACACCGAGAGCGCCCATCCCCGCGAGCCCCACCGTTCGGACTGAGAAATCGGCGTGGCTCGGGTACACTTCGATCCGGATGGGGAGCGGGGGCTCATACCCTCCGTAGCGCTCCTTCAGCGCCTCGTACGCCTCCGCTGCGATCTGCTCGACATAGGGTCGCAGGACCGCCGCCTCACGATCGTGCAGTACGAAGAGGAAACGCTCGTCGTCATCGCTCACCTCATAGTTCTCGAACGTGTCCAGCAGGTCGAGTGTATTGAAGAACCAGACGTTGTAGGGGTCTCCCTCGAATGCCGTCTCCAGATTGGCCGATCCCTCCTCGATCTGCCCGAGCCGAAGCTGGTTCATCCCGAGAATGCCATAAGCTCTCCAAGAATGTGCGTCGACCTCTATGGCCTCGGCAGCGAACCGAGACGCCTCCCTGTACTTACGACTCTGGACACTCAACTCCGCGATGTCGTTGTACAGTCCTGGGTATCCGGGACTGAGCACCCCGACCTGGTCGCGAATCCCCTCGTATTGCCCTGTTTCGCCTCCGAGGTAGTGACTGGCGGCCAAAACGCTCAGGGCTTCAAGAGAAGCGGGATTGACGGCGAGGGCCTTGCTGATTTCGGCCCGTGCCTCGTCGTGGTTCTCGAGCCCCATGAGAAGCTTCGCTTTGAAGACATGCCCGGCCACGAGATTGCCGTTTTTCTCGAGGGCTCTATCGACCTGTTCCATGAGTCCGGGGGCCCCGTTGAACTCCATCGCCCGAGCAAGTCCCAGGAGAGCCCGAGGATGGTTGGGGTTCCTCGCGAGCACCTCCTTGATCGCCGCGTCGGCTTCGGGGCCGTTGTACTTCTCGAGGAACAGCTCGCCGATCAGGAGGCGAGGCTCGAGGGCGCCCGGGTCAGCGGTGAGCGCTTCGTCGTAGGCTCGCAGGGCATCCTTGTACAACTCGTGGTCCTGGACTCCCAGATAACGGACGGCCGTCGCCACCGCCACGAGGTCTTCGGAAGAGAGTGTCTCAGCGCCGTTGTAGATGTCGATGAAGGTGTCGAAGTCAGCCAGCGCCACCTCTCGGTCCCCATAGTCCCACTCGGCGATGGCCTGGTTCAGTCGTGCTGAGTGTCGGTCACCCGCCGATCCGTCGATCGAGCGTGCAAACGCCTCTCTCGCCTCTTCGACACGCCCCACCTGGTAGAGAATCTCGCCGAGCGTGTTCGCCACGGCGACAGACATCCCGCCCGGTGCCTCTGTACCCATGTCGAGCGCATCGTCGTAACGACCGACCTCGGCCAGGGCTGCCATGTAGGCCACGTATGCCGCGCTCCGCCCGGAGTCGGACTCGTCCCCGAGGGCGATCTCTCTCAGCGCGGATAGCGCCTCGTCGTACGATCCGGAGCGGAGCTGGGCGATCGCTTCCCCCAGCGTCTGAGCGTCCGAGTCCCCGGGCACTCCAAGATGAGTGACAACGGCCATGAGTAGCCCACGCGCCACGATCCGGGAGGTCCGTCTCATGCTCAACCGCCGCCCAGGGCTCGGATTTCCCGGTTGTTCAGAGCCAGCTCCACCAGGAGGTCCTCCAACTCACGCTCGTAGCGGTTCTCTTCCATCTGTTCTCGAATGGCTCGAAGCTCCTCGAGGCGCCGCTCCAGGTCGGCCTTCACCTCGTAGAGGGCCCGCAGAACGGGGTCGTCCGTTGCCATGGCCGCCGCCCGCGTTTTGTCAGGCGCGAGGAACATGGCCCGGGCCGTCCTACCGTCGGGGCCGTCCTCCACCTCGGAACTCCCTTCACCATCTCCGTTGTCATCGAGCAACGCGTGCTCGGTGAGGATGCGGTTTGAGGTTTCGTACTCCCGAGCGACCTCGGTCCGGGCAAACTGGAAAGCCTCGAGCAGGCTCACCCTCTCATCCCGGTTCAGATCGGCCCCATCGCCAGCAAAGGCCTCGACGAAGTAGCCGCCGAACGACGTCTCGTTTCTCTCCATCCCAGTCTTGGTCGCGGTGACGATCATACGTCCGGGCCCGGACAGGGCGCCCACGAACCCGCCGCTGGCACTGGTGAGATTGATGAAAGCCACGCGTTGATCTGACAATTGGTCGAGCACCAGCTCGAAATCCTCGGCGGTCATGTCTGGGCCCGGAAGGTTGAATCGGGACTCTCCCGACACATAACTGCCGTGCCCGATGAGAACGACGAAGACCTGATCTCCCTCCCCTGCTTCGTCCACCACCTTCGCGAATGCCTTCTCCACATTCTCTCGGGTCGACCGTTCAGTGATCTTCGAGTCCCCGTCCAGGCTCTCAGCGAGAAAGGCGATGCGGGCCTCGGGAATCCCGAGCTCACCCGCCGCCGCCACGAACGTGCCGCCCCACTCCACGAACCGTTGGCTGTAGGCGGGGTCGCCCCCCAACCCCGAGATCACGATCACATGGGTTTCTTGCGCGGCCGAGGGTGACACGCCGCCGACGGTGGTTGAGAGTGCTAGGGCGAGCCCCATTCGGAGGATCGCGGTCCACCAACGTGGCATCAAATGTGGCCTCATATGAGACCTCTCGTCCTACGGTAGCCCCACTCGGCTCCCATCAAACCCAGCAGCAGGATGAGGAGGATCGGCATGTCCCAGAGGTCTCGCTCCTCGGTGAGTGTTACACCGGCTCCCGTCAGGCTGATGTCCTCCGGGAGGTCGGCTATGGTCTCGGGCGTGTAGAACCGTCCACCCGTTTCTTCGGCCACACGACGGAGTGTGGTCCCACGCATGCTCGCGTCGAAGTACTCGGCGACGGAGGGTGCGGCGTTCATGAAAGTGATGGCAGTGCCCAGAGTGTCCGCTCCGCGCGACGCCTGAACGGAGACTTCGTAAAGGCCGGCCTGCGTGGTCGTGAAGGTGCCGTCGTAGCGGCCGTCCTCGTCCACCGCCCAGTCGAGGGGGACGGTGATGGAATCGCCTGCGGGACCTAGCACCGTGGCAACCACGCTTCCGTCGTTGACCTCTAGATACGCCGAGTCACCCACTTCCACCGTGAGGTTCACGACCTGGCCCGGCTCCACGACCTCACTCTCGCTCTGGGCGCCGACGGGGTCGGGTACGCCGTCGATCAGCCAGCGCAGGAGCTGTCGCCAAAAGGTCTCATGTGTCTGATCTTCGAGCGCAATGTCTGCATGCATCTGCCAGATCCAGGTGTCCTGGACCGGAAGTGCGATCACCTTGCCGCGGCCGTAGCGATGGTACGCGAGGACGATCTGCCGGGACCGATCTTGATCCGTTCCGCCGGTCAAAAGGCTTGTTGCGCCAGGTTTGATCCGGGTAATCGGGTTCAGTGTCGTCACTGCAGGGAGCGACTCCCAAAGCTCTCGGATGCCTTCGCTGTCGTCTCGTCCCAGCTGCGTGGCCGGGTGCGTCAGACCGGTACGGGTCGGACTCACCAGGAGCTCGTCGAAGTAAGTGCCTGCTTCAGTGTTGCGCTCGTCGTCCAAGAAGACGGGCATCGCCTCGGCCAAGGATGTGCCTTCGTAGCCCCCTTGGGCGAACGAATTGCGGCCCCCGAGCAGCAGCAGGCCACCTCCGCGCTGCGACACGAAGTCGACGATCATGTTCAGTTGGTCGTGCGTGAAGAAGCTCGCTTCGACACTGCCGAGGACGAGGCCTCGGTACTTGAATAGCTCTTCCCGGGTCTTGGGAAATCCTGCAGCCAACTCCTCGGCGTCATCTACTTCGAGACGGAGGAACTTGCCCGCCGCCGTCCGCTGCAACACGACAACCTGGAGGTTTTCGTCATCGGCTACCGCCCGCCGCACGAACTTCAATTCCCAGCGCGGCTCCCCTTCGAAGTAGAGGATCTTCTCCGACTCGTCCGCGACGTCGATGAGAACTTCACGCGCGTTGTTTTGCTCCACCGGCTCACCGTCCTGCACCGGAACCCGGAAGCTAAGGAGCCGAGGGCCGCTCTCCGCGACCTCGAGCCGGACACGCGCGACCACCGGCTCGCCATCTTCTCCGAGCGCTACGTCCTCTGTGGCGATGACTTGCCCACCGTCTTCGACGATGAGCGGGACGGTGCGGCCGGCGTAGCCTCGATGGGAGACGATCACGTCCACGACGAGGGACGTCCCTACCAAGACCGTCCGCGGGATCTCGACGCGACTGACTTGCACGTCCGGCGAGAGAACTTCGTCGCCGAGTCCCACCGTATAGACCGGAATGTTTGCGGCCTGGAGCGGAAGCAGTGATTCGGCGAGGGGCTCGCCTGAGTTGTCTGCACCGTCGGAGAGGACGATCAAGCCGGACAACGGCACACCCGTGAGCTCCTCCTGCACACGGACCATGGCTTCGCCGAGCTCGGTGGCTGTCCCGACGTACTCAAGCTCCGACACGTCCCCGAGGCGACTCGTCTCCCGACTGAATCGGAAGAATCGGAGCGAGAACTTCTCGGCGAGGGCACTCATGAGCTCACTCCCCTCGCTCCCGAAAGTCGACTCGATGAAAGCACTTCTCGGGAGCCCGTCGTTCCCGGTGATACGCATGCTCTGCGAGTCGTCGATGAGGATTCCCACGAAATTGCGTTGTGGGACGACCGAAGTGAGGACGAGAATGGGTTGGAAGAGGATGAACACGAGGACGCCCACGACGCCGAGACGTAGGCCGGCCATGACCATGCGATCAAGAGGCTGCGTGTCGCCGCGGGCCGCACCGTACGTCAAAATGGCGGGGACGGCGAGGGCGGCGACAACACCCAGGACCACCATCGTGGGCCAGGGCGATTCGAACGCGAAGTCTCCCTCCTGAAAGAGAAGAAGCCTGTACTTGAACAGGAATTCCATGAATGCCTGCATCAGCGCGCTCCTCCGGCCATCAGTGACTCATCGCGTAGACGATCATGTTTACGCCCATCTCGTAGGCATAAGTCGAGTACTTGATCGGGTAGTAGGGGTCGTCTGCCCACTCCCAAGCGTCGCCGAGGTCGGTGTTCCAGTTGATGACCACCATGAGGCGGCCGTTCTCGTCGTGGATTCCTTTGACCATGGGCACGTACCCGTCGCGCTCGTGTGTTGGCCCTCCGCGAACCCCCTGATTGACGTTGGGGATCTGCATGATCTCGTCGATCTCGTAAAAGGTCGTGAAGATCGGATGGTCGAGGGGCAAGTCGACGATCTCGTAGCCGGGGAGCACCAACTGTATTTGGTACTCGAAGTTGGCCCACTCGCGCGAGCCCCAGAAGTCGTCGATGACCAGAAAGCCTCCGGCGAGGAGGTAGTCTCGGAGTCCGTCGATTTCGGGCTGCGTGAGGTACATGCCACCGACTTCGAGGGCGTACAGGTAAGGAAAGCGCCTGACCTCCGGATCGTCCAAGCGAATCGGGTGCTCCCGTTCATAGGCGTCGAGATTCGAGAGCAGACGGTCAATGAAGGAGAGGAAGATCTGATCGGCCTTCGGGTAGTCCGTGCTCCAACCTTGCCTACGCCTGAACCCTCTCCCGCCGCCCGAGTATGCCGCTCGTGTGAAGTAGAATTCCCGCGGAACTCCCCTTGCCTCCTGGGCAGCTGCAGTCGGAGCAGTGGCACCGTCCGCAGCCGCGCTCAGCCCACGCAGCCCCAGGGCCTCGGAGGCGGCCACCGGACCCAGGAAGGGGGCGTGTTCGAGCCGTGCGTCCGCGTTCGGCACGCGTTCCTCGCTAGAGCCTTCGTGCCACGGACCGGGAGCGGTCGTGAGGAAGGCGAGCGCGACGGCACTAACAGAGAATAATAATGCCCTCACCTTGCACTCCGATTCGTGTTGGCTTTGTTGCCTTCCTACGCCCGGGATGGGGTGGGCGAGAACCTACGACTCCCGCACCCGGGGAGGAAAGTACCCGTACGTTCGCGGCTTGGGAAAGGTCCTTCCGAGACCTCCCCGCACCGGGCCATCGGCTGACACGAAGCAAGCGGTCCGATAGATTCGTAGGGTCACGAGCGACCAACGCATTCACACCATAGAGGGTTATGGAGGCGACGATGGATCCGAACCTTAAAGTCTCGTGTCGAGATTTCGCAATTTTCCAGCTCAAGCTGCTAATCAATGGGATGAAGGACGGTATGGTGTTCACCGTGTCGTTCGTGGCCGATCTCGTCTTCAAGCGGCATGGCCAGCGACGGTTTTTCTATAGAGTCCTGAGGCTCAGTGAACGGTTCGATCTGTGGCTCAATCTGCACGGAGCCGCGAGGTTCGGTCGAACTGTCACCGTCTCCGTCCAGGTCACTGGAGGAAGATTACGCCCGGTCGAGGGAGGCCAAGTGAACGGCATGAGGGAGACCCAGTGAACAGCAAAGTCGAAGCAGGCTTCAACGAACAAATCAAGAATGAGTTGGCCGCTGGATACCTATACTTGGCGATGTCGGCCCACTTCCAGGCCCAGAATCTGGTCGGCTTCGCCCATTGGATGCGGTTGCAAGCCGAAGAGGAGCTCTCCCACGCCATGCGGCTCTTCGACTATGTGATCCGAAGGGGGGGACGGATCGATCTCCACGCCATCGATGCTCCGGCGGGGGACTTCGGCTCAGCGGCCTCGGTATTCGAAGACGTTTTCGAACACGAGCGAGAAGTCACAGGCATGATCCACCGACTCTACGAGGTGTCGGCCGCAGAGGGGGACTGGGCGGCCCAGCAGGAGCTGCAGTGGTTCATATCAGAACAGGTGGAGGAGGAGGACAGCGCCTCGACCGCCAAGGAGCAGGTTCGCCTGGCGGGTGACGATCAGGCAGCGCTTCTGATGTTGGACCAACAGTTCGGAGCCCGGGTCGCGCGAGCCGAGGAGGTCCCCGAGTAGGGAGGTGCCCCCGCATTTCGCCAGGGCCCGTCCCGCGGATCTACCACCTCTCAAGGAGCGCCTGATCGCGCTTCGTCTCGTCCCACGCTTCCTGGGCATGGTGTGGAGGGCTCGGCCTCTCTACGCTACGGCCATCGTCGGCTTCCGAGTCGTGCTGGCGTTCTCGCCCGTCGTCCAACTCTGGATCGGCAAGCTGATCATCGATGCGGTCGTAGCCAACATCGGTGCGGCGGCGCCCGATTGGACGAGCATTTTTCGTTTGGTCGTGTTGGAACTGGGTGTAGCGTTGGCGTCTGATGTGATTCAGCGGGCGTCCAATCTTCTCGAGAGCCTCTTGGGGGATCTGTTCGGGAACCGTCTGTCCGTTCGTATCATGGAACACGCGGCGACGCTGGATCTTGAGAGCTTCGAGGACCCGGACTTCTACGATTCCTTGGAGCGAGCCCGGCGGCAGACGGTGGGCCGGATCGGGCTCTTGGCTGTCCTGCTCGGTATCGGCCAGAGCCTCTTGACCCTGATCTCTCTTCTGGTCGTGCTCATCGCCTTCAACGGATGGCTTCTGTTGATGCTCGTGCTGGCCGTGCTGCCTTCGTTCATCGGAGAGACCCACTTCGCCGGTTTGTCGTACTCGTTGCTCTATCGGTGGACTCCAGAGCGAAGGGAGCTGGACTACCTCCGCTACCTGGGTACCAGTGACGTTACGGCCAAGGAAGTGAAGCTCTTCGGGCTCTCGGACTATTTCACCAGGAAGTATGAACGGCTGGCCGACGAGTTCTATGAGGCCAACCGCGCCCTTTCGATCAAGAGGGCGGCCACCTCGGGTGGGCTCACCGCATTTTCTACCCTGGGGTACTACGCGGCGAACATCTTCATCATCGTCGACACGGTGCGTGGGATTCTCACCCTGGGTGACCTGACGTTCCTCGTCGGTTCGTTTCAACGGAGTCGCAGCCTGATCAGCGGCGTTCTCCTCCGTTCGGCCGACGTCTACCAACAGAGCCTATTCTTGAAGGACCTGTTCACATTCCTCGAGATGAAGCCCCGGACGGCGAGCCCACAGAACCCCGTCTCGATTCCCCGACCGATCCAACAGGGTGTGGTCTTCGAGCATGTCGGATTCCGCTATCCCGACACCGACACTTGGGCACTCCGCGACGTCTCGTTTGGGATCGGTGCTGGAGAGCGCGTCGCGCTCGTGGGTGAGAATGGTGCCGGAAAGACAACGCTCGTAAAGCTCTTGGCACGGCTCTACGATCCGACTGAGGGGAGGATACTGCTGGACGGCGTCGACCTCCGTGAATATGACGTGGAGGAGTTGCGCCGAGCGATCGGCGTCATCTTCCAGGATTTCGTGCGCTACGACCTTCTTGCTCGTGAGAACATCGCCGTCGGACAGATTGATGCGCTCGACGATCGTTCTCGAATCGTGCATGCGGCAGAGATGAGCCTCGCCAACACGGTGGTCGAGGGACTGGAGCGCGGATTGGACCACATGCTCGGCCGCCGCTTCGAGGGTGGCGCGAACCTCTCAGGCGGCGAGTGGCAGAAGGTGGGACTCGCTCGAGCGTATATGCGTGACGCCCAGATTCTCATCCTGGACGAGCCGACCGCCTCGCTCGACGCTCGGGCCGAGTATCACGTTTTCGAAAGATTCGCGGAACTGACTGAGGGGAAGATGGCCGTGCTCATCAGTCATCGCTTCTCGACCGTCCGCATGGCGGATCGCATCTTGGTCTTGGAGGACGGGAAGGTGATCGAAGATGGAACACACGACGACTTGTTGACGCTGTCGGGGCGATACGCAGAACTCTTCACCCTCCAAGCCGAAGGGTACCGTTGAGGCGTACGCCGGTCTCCTCGAGGGTCGGCGCCTCTAAGCCTGTTGTGGTCTGGCGACGGAGTGGTGTACGGGAGCCCACGCTTCCGCCCTCGTATCATTCGTCCTGGGAGTCGGCGCTCGCAGAGAGTACGACGCTCTCCATGACAACCGGGTCGAGCGGGACATCTCCGGATCCGGTCGGAGTGCTTCCGACCTTGCGGATCGTTTCCATTCCTTCGACCACCTTGCCGAAGACCGCGTGTTTGTTGTCGAGCCACGCCGTGGCTGCGAGAGTGATGAAGAACTGCGACCCGCCTGAGTCGGGGCCGGAATTCGCCATGGACAGAATGCCCTCCGAGTCGTGGCACAGTTCGGGATGGAATTCATCCGGGATCGAGTAACCCGGCCCCCCCATTCCGTTTCCGTCGGGACAGCCACCTTGGATCATGAAGCCACTGATCACCCGGTGGAAGACGATGCCGTCGTAATAGCCTTTCTCGATCAGGTCCGCGAAATTCTTTGTCGTGCTTGGGGCGCGGTCCTCGAAGAGTTCTACCTGAAAGACACCGAGGTTCGTCTTGAACTCAGCGATACGGTTTGGCATGGGCCACCTTGGGCTCGAGTGCTGGAAAGACCACGCATGGGCGTTGTTCGTAGGTTTGGGATTATCCCCAAACGGCTCGCTCGCGTCCAGGCCGGGGGAGAATGAGGATGCAGTCGAGGGGCGACTGTAGGTGAGTGCCACAGGTGCTAGAATTGCAAGGTGAGGGCCTAGGCATCTAGAATTACTCTTCGAGGTCGTCGTTCGAGTTTGGCCCCTGGGTGATAACCCTTCCAACGTCGGGTAAGCTACATGCACTTTCCGAGCTTCCAGCCTCTTCTTTGGGCATCGCTCATTGCCTCGGTCGTAGGCTGTCGGGGGACACTCCACCTTGATGTGAGCGATCACGAAACCGTGCTCGCCGAGCAACTCCTTCCTGGTCCCAGTCCCTCCTCGCCTGGACCGTACGGCGTACGGACGCTGACATACGGACACGGGGATGACACCAACCGGGCGGAGTACCGCGATGGGGTCGCCTTCACGACGGAAACGGTAGACGCGTCCAAGCTCATCTCGCTCGGAGACCAGGCGGACTCCCGGAACAAGTATTGGGCCTTTGATCCGACCGAGTTCCCGCTGAACGGTCGTGTTTGGTATCCGGACGGGGATGGGCCTTTTCCGCTCGTACTCGTCGTGCATGGGAACCACAACCCGCAGGATTTCTCCGATCCAGGCTACGATTATTTGGGAGAGCTACTGGCCAGCCGCGGGTATATCTTGGCGTCCATCGACATGAATTTCGTGAACGGAGGGATCCGAGGCGAAAACGATGCTCGGGGATGGCTGCTGTTGAAGCACCTCGAGGTATGGGAGGGATTCAATGACGACGACTCGAATCCCTTCGCTGGCATGGTGGACATGGCGAACGTCGCGTTGATCGGTCATTCGCGCGGGGGTGAAGCCGTGGGGCACGCGGCCGCATTCAATCGTCTGAGCCACTACCCGGACGACGCCAGCCTGACTTTCGACTTCAACTTCGACATCAAGGCCATCATCGCCATCGCTCCGGTCGATGGCCAGTATCTTCCGACGGATCGCTTCGTGCCCGTAGAGAACGTCGATTATATGGTCTTTCACGGTTCCCACGATGGGGACGTTACGAGCTTCCACGGAATCCGCCTTTACCAGAGGGTCAAATTCACTGACGATCAGCCCCATCTGAAGACGGCGATCTACGTGTACCGGGCCAATCACGGGCAGTGGAACACCACATGGGGCACGTACGACAGTGGAGGGTCCAGAGGTGGTCGCATCCTCGACGTCCGGGCTCTACTCGACCCGGAGGACCAGCAGGAGTTCGCGAAGATCTATATCTCCGCGTTCCTGGAAAATTCACTCCGTGGGAACGGGCTATACCTCCCTCTTTTCCGCGATCACAGGGTGGCGGGTGGGTGGCTTCCCGAGACGATGTATGTGACGCAATTCCAAGACGACACGTTCCTGCCGCTGGCCACATTCGAGGAGGACATCGACGTGACCACGGGGAGTGCGGATGGCGTCGGACTCATGGGCGACAGTCTGTCGACGTGGGCGGAGCGGGAGTTGGTGCTGCGGTCGCGGAACCGCGCGAACACGTCATCGTCTCAGGACAATCAAGCGGTTTGGCTCGGATGGAATCGCGAAGTGAGCGAAACCGAGGAGCTGGGACGACCCGCGACGTTCACGATCTCCTTGCCAGACACGCTCGGTGCGGCATGGCGCGTGGGAGGAGGTTCCTCGCTACAGCTCTCCTTGCTGGCCACCCATGACGAACCCGGGCCCAGGAAAGCGGCCGGTGGAGGAGAGGATCGTGCGAGTGGTCCGGGAGCGGACCGAGCTCCTAGCGACGACGAGCGAGAGACAGAGGAGCCCGTCGACCTGAGCATCGAAATCGTAGACTCGAGGGGACGCTCTGCCAAGGTGACATTGAGTGACTATGGGCCCATTCGCCGACCGTTGGAAACGCGGGTCTTGAGGCGAGGCGATTTGGAGGAAGCGCGTTTTGCAGAGCTTTTTGAGCTCGTGTTTCAGACTTTTTCAATTCCCCTGTCAGACTTCACCCGACTCGACCCGCAGCTCGACCTGCGACGGTTGGCCGAAATTCGGCTGGTATTCGACCTTACGGTTGCGGGGACCGTCGTGGTGGACGATGTCGGGATCGCGTTACTGGATGACGCCTTCATGACCGTTCGAGTGCCTTCCGGGTTCTGACCGACAGTAAGACCCCCTGAGGCGCGAGACTGGGGCGCGAACCCTTCAGCGCCAGTTGATGCCGACGCGGTGGGCATCGCCGAGGGCACCGAAATCCTGGAAGGCGTACTCGATGCCGAGGGCGTCCCCGTGGAAGGCTCCGCCGAAGGTCACAGCCCTGCCACCACCAGGATGCGAATGAGCTTCAGCGCGAGGACCTTCACCATTCGCCGGCCCATCCTCCACACGCCGAATGCCGATCCATCCGGTGAAGGTCCGACCGACGACGGGCCACCATGCGATCTCGCCGCCTAAGGCTGGAATCACGGTCCCATCCGCCTCACGTGACACTGCTGCGGACGCTCCGAGGTCAAATGGGCCGACCACCCACCTCTGGAAGGAGGCTCCGGCCGTAACCCGATTGGCCAAGCCCAAGGTCGAGCCACCCACGTCCAAGTCTGTACCGAGGTTCTGTGCGGCCAGGCCGATTCTGAAGCGCCCGACCTGCACAGCCACACCGAGGTCGACGGCACCCGCCAGGTCCTTCGACCCTGCCAACCGCTGCTCTACTGTTTTCGCTGAAACGCCCCAGTCCACGTCTCCGAAGCTCCGGCTGTATCCGACCGTGGCGATCAACTCCGAGGCGGCTCGAGCTCCGGAGGTGAGCAAGGTGGCCTCCGCGATCTCCTGCACCGTGGCTGCGTCCGTCGTGTAACTCAACGTTTGTACGCCCACACCCACTCCGCCTCCCCACCATCCGGTCGACGCCGACATCGTCAGGAACGTGGCCTGGCGATCAAAGGTCGTTGTGGTGATCCCGAACTGCGGATTCTCAGAGAGCAGTGAGGGATTGAAAAAAATCGCATCGCTTCCGGGGGTCGTGAGCTGGAATACGCCTCCCATGGCCATGGCCCGCGTACTCGCCGGCAGCTCGAGGCTCAGCGGCCCATATGCCTCGGTCTGCCCAGCGAGGGATGGAGCCGCGACGAGGAGCGCCAGGACGAGGCGGCCCGTCATCGGTTGACCCATTTGGGTTGCACCACTTTCGGAGATTCCAAAATGATACTCCGATCACAGGATGCGCACATCAACCACACACGCCTCCTCACGTAGGAAACGTCGTCGCGCGGCCGGATTTCCGTTCGATCCATAGGGGCCTTGCACCTGGGACAGGGCGGGTCGTCGTCCGATGTCAGGGCGTCGTAGAGACGCACTCTTTCATGCCGCTCGAAGTGTCCCGCCATGTCGCGCATCGTCGGTGGGGGTTTTGTTCGGTTATGTCACAGGATGTGAATGAGGTGTCGAGAGATGCTCGGCGCAAGGGCCAGAACCAACTTCATCTTCCTCAACCATATTGAAGAGGAGAGGGTCCTTGAGAAGGTGGGCGGTGGTCGTGGTCGACTCCGTTTACAGGCTCGTTTCTATTTCCGAGCCTATGTTGGAGGGTCGCCGAGGCTGCCCTGATCCTGCTAATCGCTGCATTGCGAAGCCAGATGATCCCGATTCTGTACGCCATTTTACAACTTGGTACTGGCCCCGTAGGTGCCGATCCTACCGGCCTCACGTCCCGGTCACCAACCGATGCAGTTGAGTACGACGGCTCCGCCGGGCAGCTCAGGATTCCCACGCCGTTGATTCTGGACGCTGACGTGCGTGTCGACGGCCGAATCGATGAGGCGATCTGGGAGACGACGCCGGTTCTGACCGGTTTTACCCAGTACGATCCGTCCGAGGGTGTCCCAGCTTCACAACCCACGGAAGTGCGTGTCTTCGTAACGGATGAGGCCATCTACTTCGCCATCAACGCGTTTGACTCCGATCCCGGCGGCATTCGGGCCACCATGGCTGAGCGCGACCAAGTGACTCGCTCCAACGACTATGTACGGGTCGTCCTCGACACGTTCGATGATCAACGCCGGGCGTATTCGTTTTCGGTGAATCCGTATGGCGTTCAACAGGACGGTATTTGGTTGGAAGGGGGAAGCGGAGGCCGGGGAGGTCGGGGTGGCGGCGGTTTTGGTGGTGGTGGTGGTGGTGGCTTTGGTGGCGGTGGTGGTCGCCCTCCCATCGACGACAATCCGGACTTCATCTGGGAGTCGGGAGGACGGCTGACAGAATCAGGATACGAGGTGGAGATCCGGATCCCGTTCAAGAGCGTTCGTTTTGCCGATGTACCGGTCCAGTCCTGGGGAATTCAGGTGACCCGTCGCATTCAGCGAAGCGGATTTCAGCAATCTTGGGCGCCCAGTTTCGCCAACCAACCCAATAAGCTGTTGGAGGCCGGTCACTTGCTCGGGCTCACGGATCTCGATCCGGGGCTCTTCATGGAGATCAATCCTGTGGTCACGGGTAGTCGGAACGGAGCGCTCGATGATGCGGGCCAGTTCCTGCACGACGATCCCGACGCCGACTTCGGCATGAACCTCACCTACGGCATCACATCGAACATCACACTCGATGGGACGGTCAACCCTGACTTCAGCCAAGTGGAGGCCGATGCCGGACAGATCGCAATCAACGAGCGCTTTGCGCTGTTCTTTCAGGAAAAACGCCCGTTCTTTCTCGAAGGGACAGAAATCTTCGGACTCCCGAAGCAACTCGTCTTTACACGCACGATCGTCGACCCTGTGACGGGAGCCAAACTTACGGGCAAGGTTGGGGGCGCGACGCTGGGATACCTCGGAGCGGTGGATCGGGTGGGCGACGAAGGCGATATGTTCGTCAACCTAATTCGGGTGCGTCAGGATGTCGGCGCGGCGTCCACGATCGGCGCGATCTATACCGATCGGACCCGAACTGGCGACGACTTCAACAGAGTTGTGGGGTTAGACGGACGCGTCGTTTTCAAGCGCCGCTATACGCTCCAGTTTCAAAGCGCTGCGAGTTGGGACCGAAACGTAGGTGCCGGTACATCGGCGGGAGGAATGTTCTACGCTCAGTTGGCGCGAGCGGGGCGGGGTCTCACCTACAGCGGCCTGTTCGAAGACCTCAGCACGGGTTTTACGCCCGAGAGTGGGTTCATTAGGCGATTGGCCGAAGCTCATGCCCAAAGTCAGATCTCGTATAACTGGTACGGGGCAAGGGGCGCCTTTCTGGAGCGATGGGGGCCTAGCCTCAACCTTCAGGGATACTGGGATCACGACTCGCTCTGGGACGGAAACCGATGGAATGAAGCAGCGGCACAGCTCTCGGTGAGCTTCGCGTTGAAGAACAATACCAACGTGTGGCTCACCACGTCGCTTTCGGAGTTCACCTCCCCGCTTCAGGACTATGAGGGGCTCGTCACACGACCGTTCGGGGTCGCACAGCCATTCGTTCCCGCGGAGGGCTCGTTCGGTCGATTGCCCACCTTCACGTTCTTCACGTATTTCAGCGGGTGGGAGGCGCTTCGTGGTCGCCTGAGTGTCAATTTTAAGGAGGAGCCGATCTTCTACCGGCCCACGGGCGCCCCGGTCGAGGTGGCTGACAGCTGGGGTGGAGACGTGAGCCTGACGTTGCTGCCGACACGGTTTTTGTCGGTGGAGTTGGGTACGCGCCACTCCGTGCTCACACGCCAGTCGGATGGGTCGGTGTACTCGAAGGCAACGATCCCGCGCATCAAGGCACAATACCAGTTCAATCGAGCGTTATTCGTACGAGGCATCGTTGAGTATGCGCGGGTAGAGAGTCACGGACTGCTCAACCCCCTCACCGGCCTCCCGATCGAATTTTGTGATGTCGATGGATGTGACGTCCTAGGGCCAAGCGCCGCGAACGACGTGCTCGTTGAAGGACTCCTCTCCTACGAACCGTCACCTGGGACGGTATTCTTCTTCGGCTACACCAGAACGATGGAGGACTCAGAGGCGTTCGCTTTTGACAGGGTACAGCCAACGGCGGACGGTCTCTTCGCTAAACTGAGCTATCGATTCCGACTCTAGCGTTCTTCGCGTCGTTGCTCGTCGTCGAGGCGCGTGCTATGGTCCAGTAGCGTAGCAGCAACATCGAATGTGAGAGGCGAGTGACCAAAGAAGCCATCGAAATCGAGGGAATGGTCAGCGAGGTTCTCCCGAACGCCCGGTTCCGGGTAGAGTTGGAGAATGGCCATGAAGTTCTGGCGTATCTCTCCGGTAAGATGAGACAGCACTACATTCGTGTGCTGGAAGGCGATCGGGTGAAGGTGGAGTTGTCGCCGTACGACCTAAGTAAGGGCCGGGTAACGTACCGCTACAAGTAGTTACGCGATGATATAGGTACCCGATGACGCCGGGCTAGCCGTCAGGTTCCCGCGTACTCCCTGAGTTGAACCACTTGGTCGTGTTTCCCCAAGACGATCATTTCGTCCCCTATTTCCAACCTCGTGTCCGCTACCGGGTTGGCGGGCGACGATGTCCAGAAAAGAGACCATCTCCGGGCGGAGCAGCATGGACGTCATGCGAATCGCCCCGCTGATGTTGGGGCTCACGACATGGTTGGCTCCGGCTCGAAAGAGCTTGTCCGTCGACCCCTCTTCCAGTGCTCCGGCGACGATCGTCAACTGAGAATTGAGATCTCTCGCCGAAAGACAGACGAAGACATTGTCCGTGTCGACGCCCAAGCAACAGAGGAGTCCCTTCGCTTTGGTAATCCCGGCCTCATGCAACCTCATGTCGAGCGTGGCGTCGCCGGCCACAGTCGACACGTCGGGGTACTGCTCATGGATCCACTCCAGCTGGGCCAGGTCTCGCTCGATCACCACGAAGTCTTGTCCGAGGGACAGAATTCCTCCATGACTTGCCGGCCGGTCCTCCCCACTCCGCAGAGGACGAAATGATCCGTCAGTCGCTCTAACGTGCGCATGTTCCTGCGTCTCCTTCTGACGTCGGTGAGATCAAACTCGACGATAAACGAGGTGATGAGGGCGAACCAAACTCCGATGCCTGTGATTCCCGCCGCGAGGAGCACCATCGTGAAGTTGCGTCCTAGTTCGCTTAACGGATGAACCTCGGAATAGCCCACGGCGGTGATCGTGATCACGGTCATGTAGAGGGCTTCTTGGGCTTGCCATCCTTCTATGGCCATATAGCCTAGTACCCCCACGACTGTCACTCCGAGAAGATACGCCAGGGCTCCTAAAAAGCGCGGGACAAACACACGCACGGTTCGATCAACCTCCTCCAAAACGGGTGAAGAAAAAAGGCAAGTGTCCGGACCTTCTCGAAAACCTATGTAGGAAGAGGGTTTTCGGCCGTTTTTTCCCTTGACGGCCCGGTTACCGCACCTTACCGTGTTGCTAACCAACGCTTGTCTGGATCAGTCCCGACACAACTTGTTGCAGAATTCGCGCGCGAGGCCCGAGACGCGTGGGTCTCAGTCGGGGCGGTAGAGACTGGTGGCGGCCGTGAACTGCGTGACGCATCAACCCTTTTTAGGAGCGAAAACATGAACAAATCCGATCTAGTAGATGCCCTTGCCGAGAGCGCCGGCATGACCAAGGCTGATGCTTCTCGGGCCCTGGACGCGCTGTTCGGCACATCCGGCGTCATCGCGAGTGCCTTGAGGTCGGGCGAGCGGGTTCAGATCACGGGCTTCGGGACGTTTGAAGCCAAGCACAGGAAGGCGCGGATGGGTAGAAACCCCCGCACTGGCGCCACGATTCATATCGCGGCATCGAAGACTCCTGGCTTCCGGGCTGGTAAAGGGTTCAAGGACGCGATCCGAGGAAGTTGAGTTCTTGGGGGCTTACTAGCCCCTCCATGAAAGGGAAGGATCTGAGCGAGGCCACGCCCCCAACGATCTAGGGGGTGTGGCCTCCTCGCATCTACTTTTGGCCAGGAGTCGGTCCCCTACCCCCGCGCTTTCCCCGAACCCCTTTTCCGGCGTCTCCGGACCCTCTCCCTTTTCCGCCACGATCGTAGTCCACACGCGCGCTCCGGCCCCGAATGCTCACGCCGTTTACCGCCTTGATCACCTTTTCCGCGACGGATGACGTCACTTCGACCAGGGAGTACGTGTCACGTATTTCGATCTTACCGAAGCATGCTCCGTCGACACCGGACTCGCCCGCCAGTGTTCCCAGCAGGCTGCCTGGTGTGACCCCTTCCATCTCTCCGATGCTCACGAAAAGGCGGGTCCACTCCGGAAGGTCCGTCGTTTGCTGTAGGCCCGGCGCAGGCTCTGTGCGAGCCGTTTCCTCGGGGCTTACACCACCGGAAAGTAGGGCGACAGCGGCAGTCGCGAGCTCCTGGGGACTAAATTTCTCGAAGAGTGGCTCGAGTAGTAGGTAATATGGGGCGAGATCCATCCTGGAGGCTGCGTTGGCTAAATCCATACGGATTTGGGCGATGTGGCCCTCGAGTGGGGACGGCTTGGGGGGGAGGGGGCGAACCTCGTACCCTGCTCGACGTGCGGTATCTCTGAAGTGCGGAATCTCACGAGGGAAGAGAAGCACGATGGCGCGATCTCCAAATCCGTGCCGTCGGTCGAGAGTGTCGATGTCGGGCGGGCAGTCGACGCTCACCGTGCGTATGTCGCTCTGGTCTGAGAGGGATCGTAGCGCGTCGCGGGTGCCTAGCGGCTCAACCGCGAGCCAGATCTGAAAGGCGTCATCACCCGGAGCCCCAGCCGGAAAGCCATGTAACGTCAGGAAGTCCCCGACGTCAGCTGCCCAATCCTCGGAGCGGCAGAACAGGACGATCTGTCGGGCACCACCTGCCTTGAGCTCGGACACGAGGTCTAGCAACGCCGCAGCCTTGTCCTCTTCGGTGATTCGGAAATGCAGGCATCCTCTGGTCCGCTTGGAGCGGTCCAAAGTCGGGGCCACGCCTGGAGGGACTTGCACTGCCTTGGGAGCATGCGTCGCTACGAAGGCCTGAACGATGTCAGTGACTGGCAGGCTGAGTATGATCCGTTGCACATCGGGTGATACGTATTCGAGAAGGCTACTCACCTCATCCAGCCCGCCGGCGGCCTCGATGGTACTCGCATTGTCGACGATTACCGAGCGGATTCCTTGCAGCGAGAGTCGCGATGCGTCGACGGCCTCCCGTATCGTCTGCGCCGTCCCGAAGAGCACGTCGGATCGCTCTGGCTCGGCCCAAGCGCCTCCCAGGGCGCTGATCGAGTGCCCGGTCGACAGTGCGATGCGGCCGAGGGATTCGGCTAGCTCCGTGGCTGCAGCTGCGGTAGCCGTGAGGATCAACGCGCCGGGGAGGCCTGAAGACGGATCGACTTTCTCGAGGCAGACCGCTCCGTAGGCCACGAGCGTTCCCGCTCCTGGACCGGCGGCTCCGAGGAGGTTGTTCCCGCGCCGCATCACCGGGATGGCTGCTCGCTGAAACTCGGTGGGTTGTTCGAGCCCCTCCGATGTAAGGGCTTCGACCAACTCGTCGGCCAGTTGCAGATCCTCGAAAGAATACATCAGGACGGGTCCCCCGAGCCCGGTCCTCCGGCGTCGCCAGGCTCGTAGGGGAGTTCGGTAAGAAACTTCTGAATCTCGTAGTCCATGCGTGAGGTGCGCAGGCGATCGCTCGACGCAAGGACGTCCGTGTAGGGTCCATGGCGATGAACCGAAAGCGTCACGGTGCCTTCTCCACCTGTGTAAGTCGCTCCGTGGGCAGAGCTCTTCGATCTTGCCAGACCGATCCACGCTGGAATGAGCTCCTCGGCTTTTGCCAGAACTTCAGCCGGGGTGAGTGCCGTCTTACGCTGGTAACCCGCCATGTGTGTCCCTCGGTCTCGACTCGCGAGATGCTCTGTACGAGCAGTACGGGTCATAGGAGGAAGAGGGCGTCCCCATCAAACAGGGAGCGCTCCCTCCAGAAACCCTCGAAGGTCGTCGATCCGGGCTGGACCTTCAAGGCTCGCCGTGCCGATGCGGAGAGTCGGCGTGCGGCTGATGCCCGCCATCTCGGCTCGGTGGCGAAGGTCAGAGACCGTACCAGCGTGGCGGTCCACGTCGAGCACCGCTTTCGACTCGGTCACATCTAGGCCCGCTCCATCGGCGATACCCACAAGTACGTCGATTCGTCCTACGTCCGCTCCCTCTTCGAAACGAGCCTTGAGGAGCGCTTCGTGTATGCCCGCCCCCATCCCCTGCTCGACGGCATGGAGCCGAAGCTCGTGTGCCTTCCGACTCCATGGCAGAAAGGGTGGACAGGCTAGACGGAGATCGATTTCGTCGGCCAGCTTCCCGACTGCCTCGCAATAGGTGACCCACTCGGGGCTCTCGGCGTCGAGGATAGGCTGGCTCACCGGGCGCAGCTCGAAGGGATGGTGGATGACAACGATGTCGTCAGGGAGCACCCGGACCAGTTGTTTCTCCAACACGTAGGAGCCCGGATCCACGTAGTCGAAGTAGAAGGTTACTGAAGGGGGCTTGGCCATGGCGAAAATTGCCGTGGCTGCCCGGTGGAATCAATGTCAGCGAGGAGAGGCGGTGGTTCGGTCACTTGATCCACCCCCGACTCCCCTAGATATTCGGCAGATGGAATACAGCCCGAACATCGCCCACCTACGACCCTCGGCTACCATCGCCGTGAGCTCACTGGCTGGGCGACTCCGAGCCGAAGGCCGCGATATCATCGATTTGAGCGCCGGTGAGCCGGACTTCGATACTCCGGAGTGGATGGCGGACGCGGCGGTGGCCGGCATCCGGTCCGGGCGCACCCGCTATACGCCGGTGCCTGGACTGCCGGAACTGAGACGGGCGATCGCGGGATATCTGGAGTCGGTGGCCAGCGCCCCCATTGAGTGGGAAGGGGTCGTGGTCGGGTCGGGTGCCAAACAGGCGCTCTTCAACGCGGCCTTCGCCCTCTTCGGTCCGGGCGATGAGGTGCTCGTGGCGGCTCCATATTGGACGAGTTATCCGCAAATCGTATCCTTGGCGGGATCCAAAGCGGTCTTCGTAGCAGGCCCTCCCGAGAAGAATTTCCTTCTCACACCCGAGCATCTAGACGCTTCGTACACGGAGTGCACCAGGGGCCTCATCCTCTGCTCTCCGTGCAACCCGACGGGGGCCGTATACTCGGTGGAGGAACTCGAGGCGGTTGCGGAGTGGGCCAAGGATCGGCGCGTCACACTCATCGCCGACGAGATCTACAGGGAGATCTACTTTGGGGACGATCGGTCCCGGGCACCGAGCGTCCTCGAGTTGCCGAGCGACGCTCTGGGGCGCTTCGTCTTGATCGATGGTGCCTCGAAGAGCTTCGCCATGACCGGGTGGCGTATCGGCTTTTCCTATTCTGACGTCGAGACGGCGAAGAAGCTGGTAGCGCTGCAGAGCCACACGACATCCAATGCGGCGACGCCTTCTCAAATGGCGGCCGTCGGCGCGTTCTCCGATCCGGAGCGGGCGCGTGGGGCGGCCCAGGAGATGGTCGTGGCTTTCCGGCGACGACGAGACCGGGTCACCACCCTTCTGCGTGACTTTCTTCCACAAGTCCGATTCGTAGAGCCGTCGGGGACGTTCTACTTCTTCCTCCAGGTGGATGAGCTGTTCCGCTCCGGGATCTCGGGTTCCACCGAATTCTGCTCTTGGCTTCTTGAACAGACCGGCGTAGCGATGGTGCCCGGTGCGGCTTTCGGTGACGATCGTTTTGCGCGGATCAGCTTCGCCACGTCCGACGAACTGTTGGAGGAGGCGCTGCATCGGTTTGCAGGTGCGGTTAACGACTCCGCTTCTGCGACGGGCTAGGTCAGACGGCTCGCAGGGCTTTGTCGAGGGCTTGGGTCGTAGAATCCACGTATTGGGCGCCGAAGAGATTGACGTGGACCAATAGAGGATAAAGTTGGTAAATCGCTCGCCGGCGCTCGCGATACCCCTCCCTAAGCGGCCATCGATTCTCGTACGCGGAGTAGAATCGGGCCGGGAATCCCCCGAAGAGCTCCGTCATGGCCAAGTCTACCTCTCTGTGCCCACGGTACACGGCAGGGTCGATCAGCACTGGCTCCCCGGATGGACCCGCGAACGTGTTCCCGCTCCAGAGATCGCCATGGAGGAGTGAAGGCCCCTCGTCGGTTGCACCGGCCAAAAGGGTCTCGAGACTCGCCTCGAGGCGGGTCCACTCAGCGTGTCGATCCGGAAGCATCCTGCGGTCGTGCGCCAACGCCACTTGAGGCTCTAGCCTTCGCTGCCACCAGAATTCAGGCCAGTCGTCCATCACTTCGTTGCACTGGGGGAGTGATCCGATCAAGTTCGCTCGTTCCCAGCCGTAAGGCTCGGGACGGCTGCGGTGCAGGGCCGCGAGTCCATCGCCCAGTCGCTCGGGGTGGTCGACGGCCGGTTTGCCGTGAGGGATGAACTCCATGAGGATCCAAGCAGGTTCCTGACCGGGCTCCGAGTAGCCTATCAACTCTGGGACCATGAGTGCGTCGGCGTCATGAAGAGCCTGGATGCCGTCGGCTTCAGCGGCGAACGCGTCTCCCTCCGCGTGCGGGCTCCACTTGACGAAGAAGTCCTCGTTCAGGTCAGTGGCTAATTTGAGGGCCGGATGAATACAGCCCCCGGCAATCGCCTGGCAGTTCAAGATCTCCATCGTGGAGCCCGTCTTGGCGCGGAGGGCGCGCTCTACGGCTTTGCGGACGTTGTTGGGGAGCAGTGCACTCAAGGGGCGAGCCCACCGAGAATATGCTCGACAAGGGCGTGGCACGTGCGATCGACCATCTTGAAGACCCGCTCGAAGCCTTCTTCTCCCCCATAGTATGGATCGGGCACGTCGGGGTGCGTGTCAGGATCGGGATCGAAGTCGCTGAAGAGTTGAACAGACGTGTTGGAGCCAGTGCCGGACTCCAGATCCTGAAGATCCTTGAGGTTGCTGCGGTCCATGGCCAGGATCAAGGTGAACTCGACGAAGTCCTCCAGGCGCACCTGGCGCGCGTGGCCCTTCAGCTCGATTCCGTGCTCGGCTGCCACGGCAATGGAACGGGGATCAGGCACCTGTCCCACGTGCCAAGCCCCCGTGCCCGCGGACTCGGCACGGACGCGTTCCGAGACGCCGGCTTCCTCCAGGCGGTGGGCGAGGACCCCCTCGGCTAGCGGGGAGCGGCAGATATTGCCGAGACATACGAAGAGAACGGAGGCGTCTAGATCGGTGGGCATGTCGATAGACGGGTGCGTAGAAGTGGGCGTTAGGCTTTGAATCTGGTTCCTTTGACTTCAACTTATAGGCTCATTCGGTACTGGCGCACCCGGCATCACATTGAGGCGTGACGTTTATCCGAGTCACGCTGCGAAGGAATTTGAGTGGAAGACGAGATCATAGAAGATGTTTCTGGACAGAAAACATTTGAGGACCTGGGCGTATCTGAAGCCCTGCTCGCGGCCGTAGAGGCGCTAGGATGGGAGCAACCGACGCCGATCCAGGTCAGGAGCATTCCTGCCGGCATGGCGGGCGGAGACATCGTCGGCATCGCCCAGACCGGAACGGGCAAGACTGGGGCTTTCATGATCCCCTGTCTGGAAAGGATCGAAGCAGGGCAGGGCCTTCAGGTGTTGGTGCTCTGTCCCACGCGTGAGTTGGCTCAGCAGGTCTGCGATGACACGGCGGCCTTGGCGAAGGGATCCCAACTCAGGGCCGCGTCTATCTATGGGGGCGTGAGTTACGGTCCTCAGTTGGAGGCGCTCGAGAAGGGTTTTGAAGTGATCAGCGCGACGCCGGGAAGATTTCTCGATCACTTGGGACGGGGTCGTGTGAAGCTCGGTGCCGTGCGTACGCTAGTGCTCGATGAGGCCGACCGCATGCTCGACATGGGATTTCGCCCCCAGATCGAGGGCATACTTCGTGAGGTTCCTCGGTCCCGGCAGACGATGCTGTTTTCGGCCACGATGCCGCACGGTGTCCATGATCTCGCGTCGAGAATCACCAAAGATGCCGTCTGGATCGAAGCGGCGCCGTCGGGCACCAAGGCGGAGGGCATCACCGAGCTCGTGTACTCGGTAAAGCCGGAGATGAAGCCGGACCTCCTACTCCGACTTCTGGAAGATCCGGAGTGGGAACAGGTGCTCATTTTCACCCGGACCAAGGCTGGGGCCGACGCCTTGAAGACACGTCTCGAGCGTCACGGCATTCGCACCGAGGCTATGCATTCGAATCTCAGAATGGCGCACCGGACGAGAGCTCTCGAGCGGTTCAGCCAAAAGAAAGTGCGCGTTCTCGTCGCCACGGACATCGCTCAACGCGGCCTCGACGTCGAAGGCATTTCCCACGTCGTCAACTACGACGTGCCGAGTGACCCGGAGGACTATACCCACCGAATTGGTCGGACGGCGCGGGCGGGAGCTGTCGGCACTGCCGTTACGTTCGTCGCTGCCGGAGATCTCGGAGCCTACAAGACTCTGACCTATCACATCGGGCGAGATCTCGAACGGATCCATATCTCAGAGTTCGATTACGCCGGCGTGCCGCAGGCCACGACCAGTGCGTCGTCCACTCGGGGGCGACACTCGCGCGCGCCGACCGGGATGGGGTCTCGCAGCGTCGATGATCTCACCGCTGAAGAACTAGAGGAACTTTTGAAGTCTTGAGAAGCGCTGGGTGATATTACGCCGCTACGGCACGACCATTCAGAGCGTCGTGACGAACTTCGACTCCAAGGCCTTCACGGAGATCGGCTTTCGGCGAGAGCAGCAGTTTGCTGCCTACGACGATTTCTTGTCGAACTACGAACGAGTGTCGGAGCATGCGCTCGTGGCAGAGTCGGAGGGCAACGTGCAGGACGAGGCCGAGTCTGCCTTGCTCGAGGATCTGCTCGCGCAACTCGAGGAGTTGAACGCCGGTTTGGGCGAACGCGAGTACTTGCTGGTGGGAAGTGAGCAGGGACGGGACTATCCCAAGACTCGAACTCGACAGAAGAAGGTGGTCATCGACGGTGAGAATCGTCTGCATTTTTATTCCACCGTCGACCCCCCACTCGAAGTCGCCGTATTCCGCGCACGGCCATCCGCCTCGGTGTAATCGAAAAATCCTCGAGCGTATGTAGTCTTGAGCACGCCGCGGCAGGGTGTGCAACCCATTGAATCCTTTTGGCGTCAAAGACGTAGGGATGAGCGGGTTGGGTGGGGCGTTCGAAGGAGTAGGTGGAGCGTTGCGGTCTTCACGAAAATCCGGTGCGGACGCGTGATGACGATGTGATGTGGTGGGGTTGGGAAGATCATGACGCGGCCCGGTCGGCTCTACTGAGTCGGCCGGGTTTTTTTCGCTAGTACCCTTGGCTTCGTGTGGTCAGTGTTCACCCGGTCCACAGATTCGATTCCGTCCGCTTTGTTTCGCCCTATAGAGTGCGCTGTCGGCCTGGGTGAAGAGTGCATCCACAGAAGCTCCGTGATCCGGGCAAGAGGCGTATCCGGCGGAGGCCGTTACGTTCACTTCGAAGTCGAGCCTCGGCCAGTACGTTGACGATCCGCTACGTGACGTGATGGGCGACCTCACCTCGGGTGGCGGGCGCCAGAGTGGCGAGTTCGTCTCCACCGATCCGGAAGGGCGTGTCGGCGGAGCGCGTGTGTTCGGTGAGGAGGCGGGCCATCCATATGAGGACGACGTCGCCGACATCGTGGCCGAATTCGTCGCTGATGGATTTGAACTGGTCCACGTCGATCAGGACGAGCGAAAAATGGTCGTCGTAGCGAAGCGTCCGGCCCACCTCCTCCTTGATGCGCTCCTCGTAGGCCCGTCGGTTCAGGATTCTAGTCAGTGGATCCCGCATCGCCTTATCGCTGAGACTGCTGATGTGTGCGTCGGCACCCCGGATCTGGATCGAGAGTGACTCCAAGAGCGGAACGCGACGCAGACAGTCAGCTACATCCATCGAGGAAAGGCCCAGTGGAGGGTACGGGTCTACCCAAAGATAGCCACCAGGATGATGCTCTTCAAAGCTCAATCTCACGGTGATGAATCAGGCCCATCGTCATCCATCACGTGCGCTATCTGCGCTAAATAACAGCTGTGGGATACCCCCCCGTGTGCCAGAGCACTACCCGGTCTCCGTGAGGCACACGACCGTTCCGGCACCAGTCCAGCATGGCCGCCGCGGTTTTGGCCGTATACACAGGATCCAACACCACACCCTCTGTTCGAGCCAACAGAGTCGTTGCTTCGTCCGCTTCGGGGGAGGGAAGCCCATACCCCTGGCCAACGTATTCCTCCGTCGGAATCATTAGATTTGGCGGCGTCGAGATCTCGGTTCCCAACAGGTCTGCCGCTCCGCGGATCAGGCGTGCGGTCTCCTCCATGATCTCACTCTC
>Ga0310123_10000091_pt1 | contig 74871 bp, 68 predicted proteins | sample CB6_AW_1057_MG_FD_203505 | JGI IMG/M metagenome (GOLD analysis project Ga0310123, IMG submission 203505) | Marine microbial communities from Western Arctic Ocean, Canada - CB6_AW_1057 | ecosystem: Environmental > Aquatic > Marine > Oceanic | place: Canada: Western Arctic Ocean | collected...
CCAGACAGCCCTCTCGAACAGAAGTTCTTTACTGGCAGAAGGATAGCGGGACCCACGTCAAGACGCCCGACTTTTTCGTGGAGTGGCAAAACGTAGGGTTGAGTGGGCACAGCGAGTCGCGAACGGCTAGCCGGATGCGCTGAAGTCTGCAGAGAACGCGCTCTGAAACGCTAACGGGCGTGTCAGAGTCTAATGTTACAGATATGAAGAGTGCGTCAATCTCCTGGGCGGCGATGACGGCCGTCACCCTCATGACCGTTCCCGCGCTCCACGCGATCGACTTCGACCACGCTTACCGTTCTTTCGCCGCCGTCCTCAGGACACACGTCGTAGGCGCTCGTGTGGACTACGCCGCCCTGCAACGGAACCGGGCGGCCCTCGATGCCGTCGTGGAGCAGTTTGGCCGGGTCGCGCTCTCCGACTTTGAGTCCTGGACGACCGACGAACGTATCGCATACCTAGTGAATGCCTACAACGCGTTCACGCTTCAGGCGATCGTGGACCACTATCCCATTGACGGCGGATGGTTGAGCTTTCTCCGCTGGGCCCCGCGAAACAGCATCAAACAGATTGACGGAGTTTGGAACGAGCGGCGGTGGAACGTGGCGGGACAAGCCCTGACCCTCGACGACATTGAACACGGTACACTGCGGGCTGAATATGACGAACCCCGTATCCATTTTGCACTCAACTGTGCGTCGGTGAGCTGCCCTCGTCTGCGCGAAGAGCCATACACGGCAAACGCGCTGAACCGCCAGCTCATGCTCGCGACGCGGGACTTTCTCGCGAGCGAGCACGGTGCGCGCGTTCGCGCCGACAGTATCTGGGTTTCAAGTCTCTTTAGCTGGTTTGGAGACGATTTTGTTGACAAGTACGCCCATCTGGTCGATGGGGGCTCCGCTCAAGAGCGGGCCGCGCTCGGAGTCATCGCGACCTACGGCCCGAAAGACGCGTCGCAGCTGGCGCAGAGCGGTCGAGCCCGCGTGGAATATCTAGACTACGATTGGGGGCTCAATGACGTGGGGCCTCGATAGGAGTCGTGATGGCTGCCAAGGATCTTCCCGCCGTTGCTCACGTCCGTCAGCCGTCGCGGTCACGGATACGCCCGGTCATCCGCCGTGTCAGGGCTGTTCGTGAGTGTGTGCGACCCTGACTCAGGGTACACGCACTATCCTGACTCAGCGTCACGTCGTCATGAGGTGGCGGTACGCGGCGCGGACCAAGCGGTCCGTGCCACCAAGAGCGCGGTCACGGCGACGAGGCCATATTCCACGGGCACGACCCACTCCGGTATCACCCATCCGACCCCGGCGAGTTCATTGACCCAGACGGTATACGTCGCGATCGACGCCAGCGTCCATGCCACGAGCGGCCATGTACCGCTCACCGTCAAGAACGGGGTGAGCCACACCAAATACCAGGGATAGACCGCCGGCATGAAGAGAACGGCCACCGCCACAGGCCAGGCCCAGGCTCTGGGATCGCTAACCGCCAATGTATGACGGGCCCAGGCCGCGACCGCCAGTCCGCCCCCCACGGCGAGGGCGAGCACCCCGAACACGCCCAGCCATGGCTCGAGGAATACGAAGAGCGGACCGTTGAAGCGCCAGCCGTCGACATACGCGCCGAGCGAGCCGACGGGCAGCAGTGAGGCGCCGCCGAGAAACGGGAGATAACAGACCCCGACGACCGCACTAGCGATGACCGCGTCGCGGATCCGCACCCGTCGCCACAGCAACGGCAGCAGCACCACCGGAAGAAACTTGATGGCACACGCCACGGCCAGCGTCACGGACGCCAGCATCGTGCGACGTTTCGAAAGTGTATAGCCAGCAACAACGACACAGGCCATACCGACGACGTCGATGTGCCCGCCCCCCGCACCCTCCAACGCGACCAACGGGTGCCACGCATACGCGAGTACCCACCACGGATCACGCCCCACCGCGAGCAGCCATCGCCACATGACATACATCGCGAGCAGGTCACACAGTACGACCGCCACGACAACCGCCGCGATCGACTCGCGAACGGTCGTGACCAACCGGAAGAAAAGCTGCGCGGCGGGGGGATAGATGGTGGGGAGGGCCGCGCTTACTGGAGGAATCCGACGGGTGACCTCTGTATGCACATGCTCGAGCGCCGGGTCATCCGGGACGGTGTCATAGGGGTTGTAGCCGAATCGCTGCGCACGACCGTCCCAGACATACCGATAGACATCGTCTGACACGACGGGCGCGCTCATCACAAGCGCGCCGCGCCACACGAGACTGAGGAGGAGACATCCGCCGAGCATCGCGCGAGAGCCCGCGCCTCGGGCGACGACGAACAACGCCGCGACATATGCGGCGCTCGCGGCCAGCATCAAGACCACAAACTCGACGCTGAGGGCGCGGGCATCGAACAGCGAGACGCCGGTCAGGGCGAACAAGAGCGCAGCGCCACAGCCAAGAATCGGACGACGTCGGAAACGTCTGGTCGGTCGCGTCATCAATCGGTTGGCCGACTGTCGGAAGCACGGGTGATCATCTCCGCGACAATCCTGTAGTGTCCGGCGCGATCACTTGGGTGAACACTGCCTCCCGCCTGCGGGCGGTGCCCATCGCTTGCATATACCCAACATGCGACCTCTTCGCGCCTTCTCACGCAGAAGGCATCACGCTCATTCTTTGCCGAATTCATCGCACGGGACATCAAGGCGTCATGTTGTCACATCGTCGAGTGTCGTCCGACCTCGACGACAGGTGAGCGCGGAGGTGCGCCGGCAGAGCGACTGTCAGCCATAGTTTCGGCGATGCCGCGTCGTCCACAGAGCAAGAATCGTCATGATCATCCGGGTCCCGGCGCGGACCACGCCGATCACGGTGCCGGATATCTTGGATTGCCCGAGCCGTGGGCGTTGTTTGACGGGGAGCTCCACAATCCGAAGGCCCGCTTCTTTGGCCTTCACTTGCATTTCTATGGTCCATCCCCACGTCTGGTCCACCATCCCCAAACGGTCGAGCGCATCACGTCGAACGGCTCGAAACGGTCCCAGGTCTCGATAGCTGGTTCGCCACAGCAGGTTGATCAGGGTGACACACAGCGCGGTGCCCACCCGCGCCGACCATGGGCGGCCGACACCCTCCCGATAGCCCAAGACCAGATCCGCGTTACCGGCGCGTATCGGTGCGACAAGGCTCTTCATCTCCGCAGGAAAGTCGCTGCGATCGGCATCCAGAAACACAACGATGCCGCCATCGCTGTCCGCCCGCAACCCAGCCAGACAGGCCCGGCCGTATCCTCGCTGGGGCTCGCTCACGACATGCGCACCGCCGGCCACGGCCAACTCCACGGTCTGGTCGGTCGACCCGTTGTCCACCACAGTCACCGAGCTGGCCAGCGGGGGAATCTCATCGAGCACGGCGCCAATGGCCTCAGCCTCATTCAGTGCCGGCACAATGACCGAGACACTGAGCTCGGTGTCAGGCGTGGCGATCGTGGTGGCGCCCCGGCGACCTGGGTCGTCCGCAACCGACGGATCACGACCGTAGTACATACGCGCCAGCCAGCTCGGCGACACGCCCGCGAAGTAGAGCAACAGTAACCCCACGTTCACGACCGACCGCGTCAGCCAGCCATCGCGCTCCCAACGTCGCGGCGACACCGTCACCGGGCACGACGACCAATACAGGGTGCCGATGCGACCAAGTCGCCGCACGAGCTCCACGTCTTCCATGATCGGCAGGGAGCGGTATCCGCCCAGCCGTCGAAAAATGTCGCGCCGCACAAAGATCCCCTGGTCGCCGTATGGCAGCGCGAACCAGCGAACCCTCCACGCCACGCCCCGCTCGATGATTCGCGCCCACCACGCGCTGCCCGCAATCCTGAAGGCATACGCACCACCCACCACCGATAACGACCCGACCTGTCGCAACTCCTCGATCCACTGCGGTTCCACCCGTGCGTCGGCGTGAAGAAAGAGAATCCAGTGCCCGGTGGCTAACGCCGCCCCGGCATTCATTTGTGTCGCCCGCCCCGGCGCGCTGTCTGCCCACCGTACCCGCGGGTGCTGCTCACCGAGGAGACGGAGCGCCTGGTCGTCGGGATCGCCATTGACCACCACGACCTCATAGTCGGCAGGGTCCATGGCGAGGCCAGCAGTCAAGGCATCGAGGAGCCACTCGAGCTCGGACGCATCGTGGAGGACGGGGATGACGATGGAGGCCCACAGAGCGGACGACCGGGACGGCCCGGCAGTCATACGTGCGCGCCCAGACCAAACCACGGTCGCTCAGATGTACCAACGCGTGGAAAAGTCTGGCTCATTCGAATCTTGATCACGCACCGTCAGGCCAAACTCTGGAGCCGCATAGCCCTATCAGAGGCCTCCGAAAGTGCGGAGCGGACGCACGACCGTGCCAGTAGGGTGGATGGCCCGCTACAGCACGTAGGAACATTGCGGCCGACAACGACACGGCAGCTCTGCCGCGCCATCGGAATGGTAGTGGATCGTCAGTTCCTCACCGGTCTCTACGCGCCGAGCGGCGCAGAAAAGCACGGTGTGCCCAATGATCGTGCTGTAGCAGTTGGGAGCGCACGCATGGTTGAAAAACCGAGCGTCGTTGCCCCCGACGCTCCCGTCGATGGCCCATTTGTGATTGATCTCAAAGCACCAGATAGTGCCAGCTTCCAGCTGCGTGGCCTCACGGCGGTAACATTCCGCGGTTGCGATCTTCTCACCGGCGTATTCGATGATCCGCCGGTTCTTATTGATCGGCTCGAGCGCGAACACACCCCAGCCATGCAAGGCCGAGCGTTCCTTCTGTAAACGCGGACGATGGGGGATTCGGGGAATCGGAATGATCACAGGGGCGAGTCTCGGTTCGGATTCCGTTCTTGCGAGCCAGGCGATTATAATCCGCCGCCATGAGTGACTGGTGCCTCGAACCACCCCCGCGTGCACTGCTCGAAGGCATCGCCCAGCTCAACCGCGGCGAGTTCTTCCAACAGCACGAAACCCTCGAGGATCTGTGGCGAGAGGAGCGGCGCGACGTGCGCCGTCTCTACCAGGGAATCCTGCAAATCGGTGTTGCGCTCTATCACATTCAGCGGCGCAACCACCACGGCGCGGTCTACATGCTGACTTGTGGCCCAGCCTATCTCCAGCCATTTCGCCCAACCTGCCAAACCGTCGATGTCGACGACCTGCTGGTCCAAGCCGCGACGATTCGCAACGCAGTCGAGCGCCTCGGGCGAGACGAGCTACATCGATTCGACTGGGCGCTTGCGCCACAGGTGCATCTTGTCACGTAGACATCTCCCACGGGCGGGGATCGTCACGTTCGACCAGGGCTTGATCGAGGAGATGTCGGTGGCCTAGTGGACTGCCGCATCGCCACTCACAACGGCGTGACGGATCTCATCGCCCCCCCCCCACCATCCAATAGGGACACCGTCAACAGCGCGACCGCTCCGCTTTCGCGTCCGACGCACGCGATCCGGGGAGCAGACCAGGCGCTGTTATACTCGGAAATCGTGGCCGTCCCCCGCTTTACCGACGAGACGCTAACGTTTCTACGCGCTCTGAAGCGTCACAACGATCGCGACTGGTTCAACGAGCATCGAGCCGACTACGACACCAATGTCAAAGACCGGATGGTCGAGATCATCGGTCGTTTGGCGGAAGACTTCGCTCGCTTCGCCCCAGACCAGGTCGCCTCACCAAGAGTGTCGCTGTATCGGATCCATCGAGACACGCGGTTTTCCGCCGACAAATCTCCCTACAAGACCCACGTGGCGGCTGTCTTTCCTCACCGGACCCTCACAAAGCACGGCGGCGCTGGCCTGTATTTTCACGTGAGCCCGGATGAAGTTTTTGTTGGCGCCGGGATCTACGCGCCCGACCCGCGGCAGCTCTATGCGCTCCGTCGACATGTATCGACAAACTTTCGGCGCTTCCGCACGATCGTCGAGTCACCAACGTTTCGAAAAGCGTTTGACCCGCTCGATGGCGACCGACTGAAGCGACCACCCAAGGGATTCGATGCGGACGACCCCGCGATCGAGTATCTGAAGCTCAAGCGCCTCACAGCGGGCACCGGCAAACCCAGTACATTTGCCACCGGATCACGGTTCTACACCTCGCTCGTGCGATTGTTCGAGCACCTCACGCCATTTGTCGGTTTCTTGAACGAGCCATTGGTGCGACCCGCTAAGGATATTCTCGAGGCCAAGTAGGGGCTCAGCCGCGTCAGCCACGCCTCAATACGTGCCGCAGGGCACCTTCGAGCTCCGGGTGCACACACTCGAATCCTCGTTCGGTCAGTCTCATTGGCACGACCCGACTGCTGGCCAGCAGCAACGCATCCGCCATTTCTCCAAACACGAGACGAGCCGCGAACGCAGGCATCGGAAAGACGGTCGGTCGGCCGAGGACGTGTCCGAGCGTCTTTGTGAACACGTGGTTGGTGACGGCCTCGGGGGTGACCGCGTTGACCGGGCCGCTCATCTCGTCATCGTCTAGGATGTGAAGCACGACACCCAAGAGGTCGTCCAGGGCGATCCAGCTCATATATTGCTGCCCCGCACCAATGATCCCACCGACGCCGAGTTTGAATGGCGTGAGCATCTTTGCCAACGCGCCGCCATCGGCCGTCAAGACGACGCCGATCCTCAGGTTCACGACCCGAATGCCGGCCTCGCGGGCAGGAGCAACCGCCGCTTCCCATTCCAGGCACACATCGGGCAGAAAGCCCGTACCGGGGACCGCACTTTCGTCCAGACGCTGGTCGCCCCGGTCGCCATAAAATCCAATCGCCGAGGCGCACACAAGCACCCGTGGGGGGGAAGCGCTGTTGGCCAACGCCTCGCTCAAACGCCTCGTGCCTTCGACACGACTCACCCGGATCGCGGCTTTTCTCTGTGCTGTCCATCGACCCCCGGCGATATTCTCGCCGGCCAGATGGACGACCGCGTCGACACCATCCAGCGCGCCGTCGGCCAGCGTTCCATCTTCGGGATTCCACGACGTAGTGCTCGGGTCAGATGTGACGGATGCCCCGCGTCTGAGACGCCGTACGCTGTGTCCTCCGTCTTCCAGGCGCGCGGTGAGCGCTGACCCTACCAAGCCACTCGAACCGGTTACCAATACGAGCACCGTCTCTCCTCCCTGGCCTGTCCCGTTCGACGTGTTGGAGTCGACACTGACGTGTCCGACGCCTCGGACGACAGCCATCGGGTCCAGAGCGCGCCGGCTCGCGCCGCACGGCTGCGCACAGGGTCCTCAGGACGGCCGATGGGAAGCAGCGAGAACGTCTACCCCTTCGCGGAGCACGGCTGGTGCCGGTCCCCGAATGTCCCACACGATTCCGAGCCACGACAACAGCACGACGCCGTAGTGGGTGAAATCGATCTCCCACCAGTAGAAACCCTGACGTTCAGAGGCAGGATAGCGGTGATGATTGTTGTGCCACCCCTCCCCCCCCGTCACCAGCGCGAGCCACAAACTGTTTCGGCTTTCGTCGTCCGTCGCATACCGCCGGCTGCCGTACTGATGACCGAACGAATTGACGGCGAACGTAACGTGATACAACGCCGTCGTGCTCCAGAACAACGCGATCACGACCATTTGCCAACCGCTGGTACCCAGCGTCGGCGCCGCCGCAGCCAGCCATTCGCCAAATCCATAGAGCGCCACGCCGAGCATGATCGGCGCGACGTAGTGGTTTCGATCAAGCCAGCGGAGCTCCGGATACTTCATGAGATCCGGCACCCACTCCTCTTTCGTCGGTTGGTTCTTTGGACTCATGATCCAGCCAGCGTGCGCCCAAAAAAAGCCTTTGACCCCCGGCGGATGAACGTCGTCTGCGGTATCGGTATAGCGATGGTGACTGCGGTGGTGCCCAGCCCACCAGAGCGGGCCTTTCTGCGCGGCGGCGGTTCCAACCAGCGCGAGCGCGAACTGGAAGGCTCTGCTCGTCTTGAACGCTTTGTGGCAAAAATAGCGGTGATAGCCCGCAGTGAGACCAAACATGCGAAACGCGAGCGTCACAAATGCAACCGCTAGCGCGACAGGGCTCACCCCAGTCCACATCGCCGCCAAACACGTTACGTGGACGCCGATAAACGGCAGACTCCTCACAACGTCAATGGTGTCAGTAGTCTCTCGGTGGGGGGTGAACGATGTCGACAAATGGTCTCTCCAAGGAGCGAATGCCCCGGGTGGCGGGACGACGCGTATACGGCACGATGCGCATAGATGATACATGGCGCCGAGTCAGGCGAGGGGCAACCCCGATACAGCGGCCACGACCGCACTCTTGTGGACGGGCTCCCGGTCAGTTCAGTCCGCGCCGAACCAGCAACGGCCGGACGTCGGGGTCGGCACCACGGAAGTCTCGAAAGAGCTCCATCGCCTGCCGGCTGCCGCCCTTGGAGAGCAGCGTCCTCCGGAAGTGGTTCCCGTTTTCCCGGGTGAGCCCGCCGTTTTCCTTGAACCACTCCACCGAGTCCGCATCCAAGACCTCGGCCCAAATATATGAGTAGTAGCCGGCGGAATACCCACTGCTCCAGATGTGAGAAAAATACGTGCTGCGATATCGGGGTGGCACCTCACCGAGCGCCACACCCGCCCGCTCCAGGGCCTCTCGCTCGAACTCCACGACATCATCGGCGGCGGGAACCGCCTCGGGCGCGATTTGATGCCAGGCCTGATCCAAGAGCGACGCCGCCAGATATTCGGTGGTGGCAAAGCCTTGATTGAAGGTGTCGGTCGCCAGCACCTTGTCCAAGAGCTCCGCTGGCATGGGAAGGCCGGTCTCGTAGTGCACGGCGTAGTTCCGAAGAACCTCTGGCCAGACGGCCCACATTTCATTGACCTGTGACGGATACTCGACAAAGTCGCGAGGGACCGCCGTCCCCGCGAAATAGGGATACGTCACATCGGAAAACAGACCGTGCAACGCATGCCCGAACTCGTGAAACATCGTTTCCACTTCTTCAAACGTCAGTAACGTCGGCTGCCCTTCAGCCGGTCGCGGAATGTTGAGATGATTCGCGATCACCGAGGCAGTCCCCAGTAAGTTGGACTGCGACACATAGGCATTCATCCACGCGCCGCCTCGCTTTGACGGCCGGGCGTAGTAGTCGCCGAGAAAAAGCCCCAACGACGCGCCGTCGGCGTCAAAGACCTCCCACGTCCGCACATCCGGGTGATAGACGGGAAGCTCCGGCCGCTCTTCAAACGTCACACCGTACAGCCGATTGGCGGCAAAAAAAACGCCGTTGGTCACGACATTATCGATCTCGAGATAGGGACGCAGCTCAGAGGCGTCGAAATCATAGCGATCCGCGCGGAGCTTCTCGCTGTAATACGACCAGTCCCAGGCCGCGATGTCGATATCGTCGCCGGTGTCTCGAGCCACGCCCTGCAGGTCGGACGCTTCCCGGCGAGCGTTAGCCACGGCCGCGGGCGTCAGACTCGCAAGACGCTGGTTCACGGCCTCGACCGTGCGCGCAGTTTGCTGCTCGAGGACGTAGGCCGCATGGGTTGGATAACCCAACAAGGCGGCCCGCTCGGCCCGGAGACGAGCCATCGCGGTAATCGTGGCACGGTTGTCATAGGCCCCGCCTTGACTCCCGCGGGCCAACGAGGCCTGCATGATTCGCTCGCGCAGACCGCGATGCTCGAGCGTCGCCAACACGGGATGACCACTGGTATTCAACAACGGAATCACATACCGATCGTCGAGGTCGCGAGCTCTGGCCGCCGCTCCGGCGGCGGCGATCTGATCATCAGACATTCCCGCAAGCTCGGTCCGTGAATCGACGACGATCACCGCATCGTTGACCTCGTCAAGCACGTTTTGCGTAAACGCCGTCTGCAGACCCGCAAGCTCGGCGTTGATTTCTTGCATCCGCTCTCGGTCAACCGCAGAGAGCTCGGCACCAGCCCGCACAAAGTCGGTGTGATACTCCTCCAAGAGCCGACGTGACTCGGCATTCAGATCGAGTGTATCGCGCTGCTCAAAGAGCGTCTTGACCTTGCCAAACAGTGCTTGGTTGAGCTGGATACTGTCGGTATGAGCGGCCAAGCGGGGGGCGATCTCGGCTCGCACGTCGTTCATGGCGTCGTTCGTGTGGGCGCCTGACAGAATAAAGAACGTCGAGGCGACACGGTCCAATAACCGCCCCGACCGTTCGAGCGCGACAAGCGTGTTTTCGAACGTCGGCGATTCGGACGGATGTGCGATGGCGTCGACCTCGGCGAGCTGCTCGCTCATACCCCGCTCGAACGCGGGGAGGTAATGCTCGTCGGTGATCCGGTCAAACGCCGGCAAGCCATGAGGCCACTCACTCTCCGAGAAAAACGGATTCATGTCGTCTCCGGGGATCGCGATCGGCTGGATTTCGCTGGTGGATGCTAACCGCGTGACCGCCAGACCGGCCACGATGATCGCGACTGACGTTACAAGAAGTCTCATCGGCTCCACTCCAAAGTGGACATACGGATTCGGGATGGTCGTGCGTTCACCGAACTGCGCGGTCACTGCAGTGGACGTCTCTTCTGACACTGCAGGTCAGCGTGCCGTTGACGGATTCGCAGTCGGACCTCAACGTTGCTCCCAGCAAACCGCGGTTGCCCGCCGGTTGCTATCGTGCACCGCGTAAGCATAACAGCCGGCCTCTGGTCGCGCGCTCGGCCCTCCGCCGACGGCCCGGGAGCGCCTATAATCGGAGCGGAAAGTGGAGGGACCACCCATGCGAACCTGTGCGAGCCGTGTGTCCACCGTTGGGCTCATCCTGAGCCTGTCTGCCTGCGGGGCGACTGACACGTCGACTGACATGGCCGCAAACGCGGCCGACACGAGCGCCATCGTCACGACGCCGCTGGGCGCTCTCATCGGCGAACGGGTCGACAACACCCTCGTCTTTCGGGGCGTGGCCTACGCGCAGCCACCGGTCGGTGGCCGTCGCTGGGCGCCACCGGCCCCCGTGCCGTCGTGGGAGGGGGCGCAGGACGCGACGCGATTTGGCCCTGCTTGCTGGCAGCGACCCACACCTGAAACGTCGATCTACACGCGAGGCGATCTAGAGCTGAGCGAGGATTGTCTCTATCTGAACATCACGACACCGGCGACCGAGCCACTGGTGTCACGACCGGTGATGGTCTGGTTCCATGGCGGAGGACACACCGGCGGCTGGGGGAGCGCCGAGATCTTCAATGGTACCGCCCTCGCCGAACTAGGCGCGGTCGTGGTCACCATCAACTATCGATTGGGGCCGTTTGGTTTTATGGCCCATCCGGTGCTTACCGATGAGTCACCGCACGGCGCGTCGGGCAACTACGGGCTTCTGGACAAGATCGCGGCCCTCGAATGGGTTCGTGACAACATCGACGCGTTTGGCGGAGACCCTGAGAATGTGACGATCTTTGGACAATCGGCGGGGTCCTGGAGCGTGTGCTACTTGATGGCGTCACCGCTGGCCGCCGGTCTCTTTCACAAAGCGATCGGGCACTCGGGCGGTTGCTTTCGGGGTGGTCGTCCTCACTTGACCGAACCGAGCGACGCCGGCGACGAGACCGGTCACGATCTCGGTCTCGCCATAGCTGCGGATCTTGGAATCGATGGCGAGTCCGTAGACGTCTTGGTCGCCCTCCGCGACCTGCCGGCCGAGGATGTCCTGGCGGCGACGACGGGCACGGGCGTCGTGGTGGACGGGTGGGTCCTCCCCGAGGCCGCGCGTCTGATTTTCGAGGCAGGCGAACACAACGACGTGCCGGTCATCGTGGGCGCTATGGCGGACGAAGGCGTCAGTCTCTTTGCCGGGATGGCGGAGCCTCCGCGGGACGAGTTTGTGACCGGGATTCGGGACCAGTATGGTCGTTCGGCAGAGCCGCTGTTGGCGGCGTACTCGACAGAGATCGACACGTCCACAAAGGGCGCTGGCCAGGCCATCGCAGCCGATCAAGGCTTCGTATGGGAGATGCGGACGTGGGCACGCACCGTCGAGCGCTCTGGAAACGCGGCGTATCTCTACTTCTTTACCCATGCGCCACCGGTGTTTCGCCTATATGTTCCAGAGAACGCCCGGATCGACGTCCCGGAAGGTCCGCGAGGGTATGGAGCCTATCACTCCGGCGATCTGGCCTACGCGTTTGGCACGGTGGGTCGGGTTGGTGTCGATTGGACGGACTGGGACCACGAGCTCTCGCGGACGATGACCCAATACTGGGTGAACTTTGCCCGGACGGGTAACCCGAATGGCGACGGACTCCCAACCTGGCCCCAATACTCGGTAACCGCCGACGAATCGTTGGAGTTTGGGTCGGAGATCTCGGTCAAGACAGGCGTGAGACGAGAAAAACTCGACCTGTTTGACGTCATCAACGCGCCGGCAACCAACTGAAAGGACGGGGAACACGCCCACGATGTCATTCGCAGCGCGTATTGCATAGCTCCCCGCTCTGAAGGTGCCTGGACCACGGTCGTCGCGTTCTCGACTACACCTCGCCTTTCTCGGGTGCGGCTTTATTACCGGTGTCCATAGCCGACACCTCCGTGCCTTGCGAGAAGACGTCGTCTGTAGCTACGCAAGTCGCGACGAGGCCAAGGCCGAACGATTCCGGCGTCGGTATGGTGGTCGGACGCGGTATGGCAGCTACGGGGCCGCGCTCGATGACCCGACGGTAGACGCCGTTGTGGTGGCGGTCCCACCTCGATTTCATCTCGACCTCACGTTGCGAGCACTTGCCGCCCGCAAACATGTACTGGTCGAGAAACCAGCGTTTCCGACCCTCGAGGACTTCCAGACGGCCGCGACGGCGCGGGATGAGAATCAACGAATCGTCCTGGTTGGGGAAAACGACCACTACAAGCCGTTGGCAGTCTGCCTGCGTCGTCTCTTGACCCAAGACGCGATCGGCGAGATGGTCTTTGCTCACTTCACGACGCTGGTCAAACGGCTCAAGACCCGGGGTGATTGGCGCAACGACTTGGCCCTGGCCGGTGGCGACGCATTTTTTGAAGAAGGCATCCACTGGCTACATCTCGCCAATAGCCTTGGACCGGTGATCACATCGGTGGAGGGGTATCGCCCGGGACCAGCCCGGTCACCGACGGCGACAGATACGCGTCCCAAGAGCATGCTCGTGTCGTTCCGCTATGACAACGACGCCGTCGGCTCGCTCTTCTACTCTAGAGAGGTGCCATCCCTGCTGCGGGGGCTCCGGCTCTCAAAGCTCTTTGGGCGGGACGGGATCATCACATTTGAGTCAAACGGCGCGTTCGTGCTCGTGAGGGGGCGCGGGTTCCCGCGGCTGATCGTCCCTGGTGTTCGCGACATCCGCGGCTACCAAGCCATGTATCGGGACTTTGTCAGCGCAGTGCGTCACCAGCGGCCGCCCCAGATGAGCCTCGAGGCAGCGATGGCCGACCAGCGTCTCATGGAGCGAATCGCCGCGTGAGCGCACCCGCGTCTTTCGACGTCATCATCGTGGGAAGCGGGGCGGGGGGAGGCACCCTCGCCTACCGGCTTGCCGACACCTCCACCAAGATCTTGCTTATCGAGCGTGGCGATTTCATCGCACAGGAACCCGCGAACTCGGACCCGGCGGCGGTGTGGAACGAGCTCCGATACCGGACCACCGAACGGTGGCTCGACCGAAACGGCCGGTCGTTCAGACCGTATACGCACTATTGTGTCGGAGGGAACACCAAGTTCTGGGGTAGCGTGATGTATCGGCTCCGTCGTGAAGATTTCGGAGCGGTCGAACACGTGGACGGAACGTCTCCGGCCTGGCCGATCGACTACGACACGCTCGCGCCCTTCTACACGCGCGCCGAACGGATCTACCACGTCCACGGGGAGAGGGGTATCGACCCGACGGAACCCACGCGGGAGGCGTATCCATATCCCGCGATACCTCACGAAGAACCGATCGCGGCCATCGTGGAAGGCCTGAAACAACAGGGTCTGCATCCTTCCCCACTCCCATTGGGACTCATCGACCCAGACACGCCCGGAGGGTGCATTCTCTGCAACACGTGCAACTCCTTCCCATGCCAGCTTCACAAGAAAGGCGAGACGGATGTGTGTTGCATCCAGCCGACAACGCGGCGACCCAACGTCACCCTGTGGAGAAACGCCTACGCGCACCGGTTGGTGACCGACGCGCCGGGGAAAAAGATTCGGGGCGTCGAGGTCGAGTACAACGGGGAAACCCAGACCGTGTTCGCGCCGCTGGTGGTGGTGTCGTGCGGCGCGGTGAACTCCGCCGCGCTCCTTCTCCGGTCGGCAACCGAGAAGCATCCGGACGGGCTGGCCAACTCATCGGGGCTGGTCGGGCGGCGGTATATGGCGCACCTCGCCACGATGATGGCGGGTTTCCATCCGTTTCGGAGGAACCCGACCACGTTTCAAAAGACGGTCGCGATCAATGACTACTACTTCGGTGGTTCGGACGATGGCTACCCGTTGGGCCAAATTCAGTCACAGGGTCGCACCCATGGGGTCATGGCGAAAACCGCCGCGCCCTGGATGTGGCAGGGCTTTTTCGACTTTTGGGTCGCGCGCGGCGTCGACTGGCTCGCCATGACCGAAGACTTGCCGCGGGTCGAGAACCGAGTCACCGTCACCTCCAATGGCCGCATACAGCTCACATATCAACCAAGCAATGTGTCGGCGCATCGACGTCTCGTACACGAAGTCAGCCGTGTGCTCAGGCGTCTGGGCTTCTGGTTCGTCTATCGACATTCTCACCTCACGCAGAACACAACCCACCAATGCGGCACTCTGTGCTTTGGAGACGATCCCCAGACATCGGTGCTCGACACGTTTTGTCGCTCGCACGATATCGACAACCTGTTTGTGGTTGACGCATCGTTCTTTCCGTCGTCGGCCGCCGTGAACCCAGGTCTGACGATCGCGGCACAAGCGCTGCGGGTCGCTGACCACATCATCGAGACAGAACTAGAGTAGTGGCTCGACGCGGTCGGCCGGATGGCAGCGCCGGTCCAACGCCGTGTGACCTTCACTACCGGCTGCGAGGAGACACGAGTGCGGGCGCGGTCATTTAGTCATTGCGGCATCACGGTATCGGACTTCAACCGGTCCGTGCGTTTTTATTGGAACGTCTTCGGGTGCCCACTGGTTGGGGTCTCCGACACGCCGGCCGAGCGGGTTCGACAGTTTTTTGGTGTGGACGCGCCCACACCGACGTGCAAGATCGGCTGGATCCGGATACCCGGCGGGGCCGTCCTCGAGATTTTCGAATTTGCGCCACACCAGCCACCGGTTGCGATACCGTGGAACCGGGTTGGTCTCACCCACATTTCGTTCAACGTGCGGAACACCAGGAAGTGGCACGAATATCTTGTCGCCAAGGGCGTGGAGTGTGTGAGCGCACCGGAGCGGTCGCCACGGGGCCACACCTTTTTCTTTGCGAAGGACGTCGACGGCAACCTCATCGAGCTGATGGATCTTGGATATATGCATCACGTGCTCAATTGGCTGGGCCCGCTGGGCGGCTGGATCTTCCGCCGCGGTATGTACAAGCAGTATTACCAGCCAGGGTCGCCGACCGAGACACGCGCCCCCCACGTGAATGCGGACGCACCCGACGCCCGCACGACAAGGGTCGAGCGATGACACCGGCCGCGGACCAACCAGAGGTCTGGCTTCGGGGAAAGATTGATGGCGTTTCGAACGCACTCATGCCAGTCGTACATGCCCTCTTGCAAGCGCGCAGAGAGCTTCGGCCCATGCAAGAGCACGTGTCAATCGAGGAGTGCCGAATCTCTCCCGGCGGCGCGGCGACCATCGGATTCCATCTGGCGCACATCGTCGGCAGTCTCGACCGGTTGTTTTGCTATGCACACGGCACCCAACTGAGCGCCGCCCAGCTCGCCTATCTTCGAGACGAGTCCCGATTTGGTGTGGAGCGTTCGCCAGAGGCTCTGTTCGAGGCCGCGGTCGGGCAGATTGATGCGTGTGTCGAGCAGTTGCGGACGACCGCCGAGACCTCGCTTCTTGAAGCACGCGCCGTCGGCCGCGACCGACTCCCATCCACAGTGATGGGTCTGGTGTTTCACGCCGCCGAGCACACCACGATGCATGTCGGCCAGATTCGCACCACGCTCAAGATCATTCGAGGGGTAGCGTCCGCCGCACCCGTTGGGAACGCGCGGTAAGAGTTCGCGCCGCCGGGTGAGCGGCGATCACAAGAGACCCAATGCGCCCCCGGGCAATAGACATCGCCGCCGGCTCCGCCCAATATCGCCACCGTCACGCAGAGCCCGAGACCGGTTTGGCGGCGATGTGCCGAGAGGCATTCGACCAGGTCATGGTGGTCCCCCTATGTGCGGAGCCGGCCTCGTTTGTCGACGGCTACGATGGCGCGGTGGCGGGAGGCGGACGTCTCCTTGTGATTGCGGTGATCAATGGTCGCCAGACCGCAGACGACTGGGTGCATTCCGCCAACGCACAGTGTTTTCGCGAGCTCGCGACCCGATTTTCGCTGCAGGAGATTGGAAACGGAGGATGGCTGGGACGGGATACGCGGACGACACTACTGGTGGTCGATCGTTTCACGACGAGTCGCCGCCTGCCATCGCGTCAGGGTGTCGGGCTCGCGCGCAAGATCGGCGCGGACATCGCCTTAGTGCTCATTGCCGCCGGTCAGGTCCGGTCTCCGTTTATCGCGATGATGGATGCGGATGCGCGCTTGCCGGACGACTATTTTGACCGTATTGCGGAGCTCGCACCGGATTGCTCCGCCGCACTCTTCCCTTTTTGGCACGAGCCCAGTGGTCGACCCGCGGTGGACCGGGCCACGGCGCTCTACGAGATCAGGCTGCGATATTTTCAGCGGGGCCTCCTCTGGGCTCACTCCCCGTTCGCATTTCATTCCATGGGGAGCACGATGGTCCTACACGCGCTTCGGTACGCTCAGGTCCGAGGAGTCCCCGCGCGGCAGGCAGCCGAAGATTTCTATCTACTGGACAAGCTCTGCAAGATACGCCCGATCGTGCGGCTCCATGGCGCGCCCATCCACATTCGCAGTCGCGTGTCTGACCGAGTCCCCTTTGGAACCGGCGCGGAAGCCGCCAAGCTGGCCGGAAGCACTCCGCTCGAGCTCTATCACCCGGACTGTTTCTCGGCGGTACGTGAGGTCACGCGGACGCTCGGGCGTCTGTCGAGACTCTCTCCCGACGCACACCTCACCTCACTCTCCGAGATGGGTCCGCTCACGCGCGCCTTCCTCAAATCACACGGTGCGCCCGCGGTGTGGCAGAAGCTGAGGGAGCACGCTCCGAACACGCTCGCCCGACTCAGACACCTTCATGAGTGGTTCGATGGATTCCGCACGCTCAAGCTCATGCATGCCGTGCGAGACCAGGCGGCGCCCTCCCTCGGCTGGCGGGAGGCGCTCCACCAGGCACCATTCATCGATGACCTCGACGACGGGGACGACGACGGGGAATGCCTGACCGCCGCGCGCACCCGTTTGCTTCGCGCCGAACAGACACAGCCTCGCCTGGTCGGGCCAAGCCTGTATCGGTAACGGTATGCCTCACGGCAGGGCGAACGCGACATACTCTGTCCCCGACGGCGGGCCCGCCCGGCCCCCGCCCGCCGCGATCACGACAAACTGTTTCCCGTCGACACTGTAAACCGCTGGCGTCGAGAACCCGCCGGCGGGTAGCTCCGCCTGCCAGACAACCGCACCGTCCGTCGCGTCATACGCCCGCATCATCTTGTCGGGCGTCGCCGCGATAAAGATCAACCCGGACGCCGTGACGACGGGTCCGCCATAGTTGACGGCCCCAAAACCGAGATCCGGATGCGACAAGTAATTTCCAAACGGCACCGACCAGGCGATCCCGCCGGTCGCGAGGTCTATCGAATTGAGTGTGCCCCAGGGTGGGCTGCTCCCAGGCAGACCCTCGTGGTCGCGAAGATATACATATCCACCAAGGACGTAGCTGAGCTCGCCGGTTGGTTCATCAACCGATGGATCTGGGGAGTCGATGTATCGCAAAATCGCCCGGCGTTGTGCCTCATCCAGGTGCGCGAATCCAGGCATACGCCCACGCCCCTCGCTCATGATCTGGACAACCTCCTCGTTGTCCAAACGGTCAAACACTCCGACCAACCTCGGCGCGGTCTCGGTGCCTTGCAACGTCAAGCCATGACAGCTCGCGCAGTGCTGGGCAAACGCGCCGTAGTCGCTCGACCCGACCGGCACTTCGGTAAGCTCGAGAATACCGGGCACATCGCTCGCGTTGAGAATCAGTCGGTTGTTGCTGGGGTCAAACGCCGACCCACCCCATTCCGCCCCGCCGTCATACCACGGCTGAATCAAGACGGTTCCGACTCGGGGTGGCGCCCACGGGCGCAGATCCCAGTCCTTGATCTGCTCCTGAACAAAGGCCGTCGCCTCTGGTGTGCGCTGTGTGATCTGAAACTGCTGCCGGCTAAACGTCACCGTCGAGACGGCCTGACTCGACGCCGGCACCTCTCCGGGCAACGTGCTCGCGAGTTGCTCAACCTCGACGATCGGATAGAGCGATTCGCCGGTCTCCCGGTCGAAGACATACAAGTGACCCGATTTCGTCGTCAGCGCGACCGCATCGATCGTCTCACCGTCGCGGTCGAGCTCGACCAGCGTCGGTGGTGATGGGTTATCGCGATCCCACAGATCGTGACGCACCACCTGGTAATACCATTTGAGCTCACCCGTCCGCACGTCAAGCGCCAAGAGAGAGTTCGCAAACAGATTATCGCCAAGCCGTTTCGCGCCATAGAAATCCGGCGTCGCGGAGCCAGTGGGTGCAAACAGCAATCCGCGCTCCTCATCCAGCGCCATGCCTGTCCAGACGTTCGCGCCACCAGCAACCTCGAGTGATCCCTCCGCCCACGTCTCTGACCCGGGGGCGCCGGGGGCCGGAATCGTATCGAACCGCCAGACCAACTCGCCGTCGAGCGCACTAAACGCGCGAATCGAACCCGGATACGCATCCGCGGATTCGGACGTGGAATACCCGAGGATGAGGAGGTCTTCGAACACCAGCCCTGGGACGGTCACCCCGATATAGCCCGCGCGGTCACCATCCGGTGTGAGATCGAGCCGGCCGTCCACGCCAAAACTCCCAACGGGTGCGCCACTTCCGGCGTTCACCGCGATGAGCTGGCGGCCGGCGGCGTAGAAGAGACGCCGCTGCCCGCCTTTCTCCCACCACATCAGCCCCCGCTGAGCGGCCCCGTTGAGACCGGGGTCAAAACGCCACAACTCCTCACCGGTCGCGGCATCGAGCGCAAACGCGTCGAGCTGGGGGGAGAGACCATACAGCACGCCGTCAATAACGAGGGGGCTCGTATACATGGTGGACCGAGTGCCTCTGAGTTCGCCAGAGTCGTAGGTCCATGCGACCTCGAGCTGGCTGACATTCTCGCGAGTGATCTGAACGAGCTCGGAATAGTGCTGGCGGCCGAGATCGCCGAGATATACGGGCCAATCAGTAGTCTGAGCCGTGGAGGTGCTGCCACTGAACAGCATCAGCACGATAGCGGTCGACTGTGTGACTCTGGTCAAAACTTTCCTCGTTCTATCGTCTCGGGGGCGGGGGCGCTGGTCAGAGACGACGTCGTGGTTTATAGTTGAAATTCATCTTTATTTCCAGCCGATGCGAATTAACAGCTAACGCGCCCCCCCCTCTCGTCCTCCTTCGTTAGCTTCGGTTTTCGTTCCAGAAAGTCACGCGGCTCCCCCGCTGATCGCGGGCGCGCACGGCGTGGCCCAAAGTGGTCTCCTTCATCTCGTCCCTTTTTCGGTCGTTCGGTCACACCAGTCAGCTCCGACATCTTCTCTCCGATGTGCGGGACGCGCTGCGGGGCACAAGCCATGACTACACCGAGGGCAGCCTCGCGCGGGCCGTCCTCATTCTGGCTGTCCCCATGGTGCTCGAGATGGCCATGCAATCGGTGTTCAGTGTCGTGGACGTGTATTTTGTCGGTCGGCTCGGGGCTGACTCCATCGCGATCCTCGGTCTATCCGACGCCCTTCTTTCGCTGGTGTTTGCCGTGTCGATCGGGCTTAGCATGGGAGCCTCCGCCACGGTGGCGCGTCGTATTGGAGAGGGATCCTCACGCGACGCGTCCGTCGCCGCAGTCCAAGCCATCGCGGGCGGCGCAGCCCTATCGGTGGTGTTGGGGGTGGCCGGTGCCGTGTTCGCGGGCAACCTGCTGCGACTGCTTGGCGCGGGCCCGCGCTCGCGTCCCAGGAACGTGCCTTTACCGGAATCATGCTGGGCGGCAATATCACCGTCCTCCTACTGTTTTTGATCAACCGCATCTTCCGGGGTGCCGGCGACCCCGCGCGCGCCATGCGGGCGCTCTGGCTCGCGAATCTACTGAACCTTGTCCTCGACCCGCTCCTGATTTTCGGTCTCGGACCTATCCCTGCCCTTGGTCTCGAGGGCGCGGCTATCGCCACAACCTTCTCGCGAGCCGTCGGGGTCGTGTATCAGCTGCGACAACTCGGCGATCCGGGCAGCCGGGTGCGTATTAGTTGGCGGCACGCCCGTCTCGACGTCGCGATCCCGCGACGTCTGATGCGGGTCAGCGGCGTCGGCGTCTTCCAGTACCTTGTCGGTACGGCGAGTTCTCTCGGGCTTATCCGGATTCTGGCCCCGCTCGGGGATCACGTGCTCGCCGGATACACCGTCGCGATCCGCATCATCGTGTTTGTCTTGCTGCCCGCGTAGGGTGTCGGTAACGCGGCGGCAACCCTGGTCGGACAGAACCTCGGCGCCGATCAGCCGGACCGCGCCGAACGGGCGGTGTGGTTCACGGCTCGGTGCAACACCGTCTTTCTCGGAATCGTCGGACTGATCTTTCTCGTGTTCGCCAACCCCATCGTCGGTGTGCTCAGCGTGGACCCCGAAGTCGTGGCTATCGGCGCCCGGTGCCTTCGCTTCGTCGCCGCGAGCTATGTGTTCTGGGGATTCGGTCTCGTCACGGTGCTTGCCTTTAACGGTGCTGGCGACACGTGGACTCCGACTTGGATCAACTTCGGCGTGTATTGGGTCGTGCAGCTACCCTTGGCGTGGACGCTCTCCGGCCCGCTCGGTTTCGGACCGACCGACGTGTTCGTGACCATCGCGTGCTGTCAGACGCTCTTGGCCGCCGTCGGCGTAACGGTCTTTCGTCGCGGAACGTGGAAGAACCGAATCATCTAGTGCACCGCCGTCGAGATGAGGTCAAAGCCTCGGGTTCCGAGGGCCACCGGGCGCAAGGCGCCGCGCCGAGTCATACCGGCGGTATAGCGAGAAGCGGGAACGCGACGCCAGGTGGTGCTCCGGCCCGAGGATTGACTTCATCTCGACGGCGGTGCGCTAGAGGCACTCCCACGCGGAGCATTCCATGGCCACGACTTGACGCGGCCCGCTATACTCGACGTCAACTTTCAAAGGAGATCACTCTTGGCAAAATTCCTTATTCTCTATCGTGGCGGCGACCCCAAGAAACTGTCACCCAAGCAAAACGAAGCCCTGGACAAGAAGTGGGTCCTGTATATCGAGAAGCTGGGTAAAGCAGGAGCGTTGGTCGATGGCGCTCCGTTGCAAAGCTCGGCCGCCACACAACTCGTGGGAAAAGCCAAAGAGATCAAAGAAAAACGCGCAGGCACTGCGAGTACCTACGTCGGCCGGTATTGCGTGTTGGAGGGCAAGAGTATCAAAGCGATCCAAAGGCTCTCGAAGACATGCCCCCACTTAACCATCATGGATGGCACGGTCGAGATCCTTCCCGTCGCGTCGATGTAGCACGCCAATTCTTGAGCCACTGTCTCCCACCCATCTCTCAGATGTGAAGGGCACTCAGCCGGCGATGCGTGCCGCCCCGCGGCGGTGCTCGCCAGTCGCACTCGCCTCGCGACCCAGTGCACCGCCGTCGAGATGAAGTCAATCCTCTGGCCCGCAGTACCACCCGGCGCCGCGTTCCCGCTTCTCGCCATACAGCCGGTATGACTCGGCGCGGCGCCTTGCGCCAGGCGGCCCTCGGAACCCGAGGCTTTTGGCCTCATCTCGACGACGGTGCACTAGACTATCGACGGGCACTCGAATCGACCTATCGCCCCGCGAAATGACCTCGGCGACGCACACACCGACCGGGAGGGATCGTCTCGTCGCCGCCGCGCGCGTCCGCGGTCACCAATACCCAGCGCGACGCCTCCGCACAGCCACCGCAGACACCTACCCCAATGTCTTGACGTCAATCGCGCCGGAGGACCCCGCCTGATGCCGGTGGTCGAGGTCAGGAATATGCGGAAGACCTACGGGCGACATGTCGCGGTTGATGATGTCTCGTTCAAGGTCGAGACCGGTGAAATTTTTGGCCTGATCGGACCAAACGGTGCTGGGAAAACAACCTCGATGGAGTGCATCGAAGGGCTGCGGACGCCAGACGACGGCACCATCGAAGTGCTCGGCGTGGATCCATCGCGTGAAGCGTCCGAGCTCCACGACCGCATTGGCGTCCAGTTGCAAGAAGCGCAGCTTCAGAAACGGATCAAAGTGTGGGAAGCGGTTGATCTCTGGGCCTCACTCTACCCCGCACCCATCGACGGGAACATGCTGCTTGAGCAGCTCGGTCTGTCTTCCAAACGCGACGCCTGGTTTATGACGTTGTCGGGCGGCCAAAAGCAGCGGCTATTTATCGCCCTCGCGCTCATCAATGATCCAGAGGTCGTGTTTCTTGACGAGCTCACGACAGGTCTCGACCCCCAAGCCCGTCATGCCATCTGGGACTTGATACGCGGGATTCGTGACCGAGGCAAAACCGTCTTTCTCACGACGCATCTGATGGAGGAAGCGGAGCGTCTGTGTGATCACGTTGCCATCATCGACCACGGGCGAATCGTCGACACGGGGTCGCCGCAAGAGCTCGTCACCCGCCATTCCCCAGCGCGGACCGTCGTCCTTTCGACACTCGACCCGGGGGCCGAGTCACACTTTCGCGCTATTGCCGAGGTCGACGACGTGGACCGCCGCGGTGACGAATACACGATTCGGGGGCAGGGCGACGAGCTGGTGACGTCGGTAATCCACGGGCTCGCTGAGGGCGAAATTCGGGTCACCGATTTTCGGACGGTGGTACCCACGCTCGAGGATGTCTTTCTCAAACTGACGGGACATTCGATTCGTAGTTAATCTACTGACATGTGTCTCACATACGCGGTGACGTAGGACTCCCGGGGAAACCACCAGCATGCTGCGAGGACTGTGGACGCTGACATGGCTCGAGGCCAAGATATTCTTCCGCGAACCGCTGGGCGTGGTCGCCAACGTAGCGGTCCCGGTCGCCCTATTCCTGGTATTGGGACGCGTCCTGGCGGGCGAGATCGACCCGGCCTCCGCGTCGGCGGCCAATCTGCGGCTCATCAGTGTGAAGATACCCGTTTTCGCTGCCCTGCTCATTGCACTAAGCGCGGTTGTGTCGATTGTCGCCATCATCTCGATCTATCGAGAAAGTGGCGTACTCAAACGACTATTTGCTACCCCGCTTCGCCCCCATACGATTTTTGCGGCCCACGTCCTCGTCAAGCTTGCACTCACGGCGACAACCATCATCTTGCTCGTCGTCGCCGGTCGAAATTTTTATCCGGCGACTGTCAATCTTCCGCTCGTGAGCTTTGTCGGGGCGTTGCTGTTTGCAACCACGGCCATCCTGGCGGTCGGCTTTCTCATCTCTAGCGTCGTCCCTACCGCGAGGTTTGCCCAGCCGCTCGCAAGTCTCGTTCTTTACCCGATGATCGGGTTGTCAGGTCTGTTCGTCCCGATCGACGAGCTACCGGCGTTCTGGCAACTCATTGCACGTCTGCTCCCGCTTACCTACGTTGTGTCCCTCCTCGAAGGCATCTGGTCCGGGAACCCATGGTCTGCCCACAGCGGAGACATGTTAGCCCTCGTGATGGTGTTCTTTGTGAGCATTCTCATTGCGGCGAGCGTCTTTCGCTGGGAATAGCCCTGGCCGCGAAAGACACTCGTCATCTGTCTTCTCCTCCGGGTGACGGGGCGGTTGGGTTTTCCTCTTTTCGTTTCTGGTCGCCGGATTCCGCCTGCTCCTTGATGCGGTCGAGTTGATTTCGCCACAAACGCTCGAACGTCGAGGTCCAATCGTGGAGCGGTTTGAGGGCAGTCGCGTCGGCCCGATACAAAATGCGCCGCCCGTCGCGACGCGCGCGGACCAGGCCGACATTTCGCAGCACACGGAGATGTTTTGAGACGGATGGCTGGGCAAGCCCCAACGCGCCGACCACGTCGCCCACAGAACGCTCGGCATCTGCCAGATAGGTCAGGATCTCTCGGCGGCGAGGCTCGGCCACCGCGTTAAATGCGTCTGAGGTGGTCGTCGCCCGGGCCATGACGTTTTATATATTCCTATATAGGCATGAATAAAGCCACGCAAGCGCTGTCCGCTAGCCCGCTGTCGCAATCAGAGACGCAGGTCGAGACGCTCCCGTAGTCTCGCAATGCGGTCGGCAACCGGAGGGTGGGTGGAAAGGTAGGCTCCCAGTCCCCGCTCGTCGTGAGCGGGATCGAGACGCTGGAAACGCTGCAACGCGCGTACGGAGCCGGCGGGGTCAAAACCCGCCGCTTTCATCAGGAGGCCCCCCAATTCGTCGGCCTCAAACTCCTGTTCGCGAGAATACGCGCGCTCGAGCCACGGAACACCGACCCCCTTTATCCATGCCGCCAGCGCACCTCGGCCGGGCGATGCCATCGCGGCCGCAGAGATCGCCGCCTGCCCGAGCAGCCGGTCCATCGCGTGGCGACGGACGACGTGCGCCATCTCATGCCCCACGACAAAGCCAAGCTCGTCAGTATCGCGATCGCACAGTTCGACCAGCGAACGCGCGACAAAAATAAACCCACCGGGCAAGGCATACGCGGTCGGTTGTGATTCTTCGGTCGACGTGACATCGAACCGATGGAGCGGATTGTTGACGCGCTCCGCCAGCCGAGCTTGAATACCCCGGAGTAGGTCTCGCACGAGCGGGTCGACATCGACCGGCGCCTGTTCTCGGATAGCGTCTGCCATCGTCCGACCAACACCGTGCTCGGCGCGAATAGCCTCAGCGTCGTTGCCGGCGACCGACTGCCACATCCACTTCGCTTTGAGAAACTTTGCCCCGGCCAGGCGGCCGTAATCATAGAACCGACTCATAGTCACTGATATCTGGGGTACTGTAACAGGCCACTCGGAATCCATAAAGATCGATGATGTACGATACGGCAATGCGAACGGTCCAGCGGGGTGACAAACACTTTCGCTGGCGTGGTGAGAATGTCTCGCGGGTCGAGACGCTATTTGACTCGGTCATGGCGCTCTCGATGACACTGGTCATCGTCTCGCTCGAGGTGCCGGAACGATACAGTCACCTCGCCGAATGGAACCCTCACCGTGACATCTGCGTAAGTGCCAATAGAGTGAGAGGAGACTTTCTGTTCACATCAATGCGTTGGTCTCATCTACGGTATGCGCTACTTGTTCCGCTGCTGGCACTTGTGACGGGCTGCGGATTCCCGCTCGTGTCTGCGAACGAGCTCGCCGAAGGCGAGTTCGACCGTCGTCTCTCGGTCAGTGGGCCGGTATAGCTGACGGCGCGGGCTGGCGCGGGCAACATCACTATTCAGACCGGCCAGACGGGCATCGTGCAGGTCAAGGCGACGGTCCGCGCGAGAGCGAGGACCATGGCAGCCGCCGACGACAAGCTCGCCCGTCTGCTCGCAGATCCCCCGGTCACGCAGGACGGCAATCACGTTGAGGTCGGACGTATTCCCGACGCGAGCTTCGTCGCAGCGTGAGTATCAGCTATGTCATCACCGTCCCCGATACCACTGCGGTGGATGCCAACGTCGGTGTCGGGCCGGATTTCCGTGGATGGCGTGGTCGGTCCAGTCGCGTGACTCACCGAGTCGCTCACAGCGAACTCTTGGCTCCGGCCGGGATATCCAGCCGATGGTCGGCGTCAAGACGGATCAACACCATAGGAGGACCGCTCGGCGGCCCGTCTGCAAAGAAAAACCCGACTTCTGGTCGGAGCGGCGCCGCACGCTCTGAAGCCAGCAGATGTAACTGCAGCACCAAGTCGGTTCCAGAGTCGACACGCCAGGGGGAGTGCTCAAGGCCGGGAAACGGCGACATCCCCGGTGTCCACCCCACCAAGTGCCCGTCGGGCATGAATGCTTGGCCCATATCCATTCCGTCGAATCCCGGCGCCGCGTCCTGCGCATCCCGGCGACGAGATGACGCGGTGTCATCGATAGCCATAATGGCGTGATGCACGGTGTCCGGCCCACCGGGACGCAGCTCCAGGGTTCTTACGTATCGAGTCTCGGCGAGAGGAATCGGGAGCACAAAATTCCGGAACGTATCCTCGCTTCCACGAGGCAGCGTGTAGACGTCGTCGAGTCGCACGACGAGATCCGGTTCGCCGAGCAGCCACCCGCCATTTGTAGGGGGTGGGGGCGGGGTCTCGCGTGGATCGCCTTCTGGGGCCCCGGCCTCAACCCAGCGCCGGATTACCTCGACCTCCTGGCTCGACAGAGACCGCTCACCCTGAAGTTGGCCAAACCCGGCGACCGGCTTCCAGGGCGGCATCTGCCCGGTCAAGACCTAATCGCGGATGGCCCGCGCCCACGGACGCGCTTCACGGTTAGGTCACCAGAGGAAACCCTCCGATGGCATTCGGGCGATGACAGACGACACAGTGCGTGTGGAGAATTGCGGCGACGTCGCGCGAAAATGTCGGCGGCTCTTGACCAGCGACACTCTCGGGAGGAGCCCACGCCAGACCAAGGATCCCTGTGGACGAAACGCCCGTAACAACCCGGTGGAGCCCGGTCACACTTATCTCGGCTGCCGCTGCCAGCGATAGAGACAAGACGTCACAGCGGTGACGCCCGCGTTGCTCGCCACAGGGGATGGGTATCGGGGACGAGAGACACTATCGGGTCTCCCGAACGTCGCCGCCGAGCGGCATGCGAAGAGAGCACGCACTCACGAAGAATATCACCCGCCGAGGCGCAACGATGAGCCCTGATACACGCTGTCTTGAGCGTCTCGGTACGGTCGACGATTTTGACGACGTCTCGAGGCGCCTCCACCAGCAACCGTCGCCCCTCCGAGCGCACGACGAGCAACAGCCCGAACTCTGAGGGGCCGACAAGACAGCACAGGACATCATTGGGGGGTCGATGGAGTCTCCACAACACCAGCCCTTCCCTACCAACTTCGGCTACACGTACAGCCATACCCCTCCTCTTGAGCAACACGCGCGCCGGCCAAGAACACCGGAAAACCCGGCTAGCGCGTCGAGAACACCGCTGAGGCGCAAAAAAACAGTCCCTGCGTAGGCAGACGCTGCAAAAGGCTCGCGTCCGCCGCAAACTTGCCGATAAACTCTGTAAGGTCCCCAAGAGATGCAAAATACGTTATTCACCCGACAAGAGCGACTCAACATCCAAGGAGCGGTGATACCATCCGGTGTGTGGTTGGTCTTGGTGGCGGTGGTCGCGACTTTCCCGGTCGGTGTAGGCGCCCAGAGTCTGAGAGGGTCCCGAGCGTCGCTTGACCGTCAGAATGAGCAGGCCGCGCGCCACGACTTTACGTTTCTGAATGGTCCGTCCCAGCTGAATCGCTTTGTCAGGGCCGGGCTCCTGGTGCCCGTGAGACGAACCCGTCACTATGCCCTGAACGACGTCTCGTTCCCGTATACTCGGCCTGAGGTCAAACTCTTCATCGAGCGTCTCGCGCAGCAGTACTACCGAGGCTGCGGCGAGCAACTTATCGTCACGAGCCTGACCCGTCCTCGGTCGCATCAGCCGCGAAACGCATCACCGCGGTCCGTTCACCCCACGGGAATGGCACTCGATCTCAGACGCCCTTCGAACCGGCGCTGTCGAGAGTGGCTCGAAAGCACACTCATCTACTTGGAAGACCGCCAGGTGATCGAAGCCACACGCGAACGTGGTCCTCCGCACTACCACGTCGCGGTGTTTCCACAGGCCTACGTCCGGCACGTCGCAAATCTCACACGCAAGGCACCGGTCACCACGCAGTCCGATCAGAATTCGGCGCTCCAAACGACTACTCAAACGGCTCAAGCTCCCGCGATCGCGTCGACCACTCAAGCTCCGGTGCCCACGTCGATCGCACAAGCGCCGCAAAATCCGGCGCCCGCCCCGGCTTCGGACCATGTGCGGCACACGGTCCAGAGACGAGACACGCTGTGGAGAATCTCGCGGCACTACGGCACGACGACGCTACGGATCCTGCGCGCCAACCGACTCACATCGTCGCTGATCCACCCCGGGCAGGTATTGACCATTCCCGTCGATGGTGAGTCCGACCAATAACTCAAGAGTGTCACTGATGTTGACTGCATCACGAGCCGCGCGCGGCGACGTGGGCCAAGCCCCAGCTCGTGAGTGTAGTGCCGGGCCCGCGCGACCGAGCAGCCACACCGCCCTCATCCCCCAGAAACACGGTCATCAAACGAGGTCGCCAACGCGGAGAATGGCTGGCGGAACGCAAGCCTCCTCGGTCGTCAGCTCGGCGTGGGCAAAGTGCTCACCCGGGTGAGCAAGCCCGCCAACCTTCGGTTGTTCGAGCGGGTGGGAATCGACGTGGCGCTCTCGGCGCGCAGAGCAGCGGCAAGCTCGGTTCTGCACGAAATCGAGGGTGGTCGTGCCACCCTACTCGCGGTATTGGAAGAAGACGAGGCCAAAGTTGTCGAATTGGCGGTCCTGGACCGGTATCCGAAGACGGCGGTCAAAGACCTGGGTCTCCTCACCGAGTCGATCGTTGGCACGATCCTCCGCGAAGACGAGGCCATTGTGCCCAGTGGACCGGACAACGTGATGGGGCAAGACCGCTTGCTCGGTTGCTGTATCGAGTCAGCAGTCGCGCAGGTCCGAGGCGTGTTCGTGTCGACATCGCCCTAACCTTACTCGCCACACGCTGCTTTCATGCGGCTTTCGATTGTCATCTACGCGGTCGGCGGCATTCTGCGCGCTTCGGGGCACGCGAAAACGATTGCCGGACTATGCCTCGTCGGCGACAGGACGACGTTCACTCATCGTCTGGTCAAGCAAGGGACGGACGGTTGTCTGTTCGAGCAACCACACCACGTTGACCGCGACCGGGAGTCCCCCGAAGAGCGCCGGCTTGAACCGGCTTGCCGACGTGAGCAGAGACAGATCACGGAGCAACTCATCGCTCATCCCGTTGCCCTGGAGTATCGCGTATTGAGAGATCTCTCCCTCACGAGTCACAACCGCCGAGAGCGCAAGGTTCCTACTACGCGTCGGCGACGGAACGTTGAGCACACCCAAGACTGACGGCGCCCCCAAATCCAACGCGAGCTGCGGCAGCGTCACTCCGCGCGCGACCATCACCGGATTGAGGTTGGAACCTGGGGACCCCAGCGTCAGCAGCACCGCCGCCAGTGATTGCGAATGGGTCGGTGTGAGCACGGTCAGGACGGCGGCCAGCGCGGCCGCAGCCACGGTGGTCACAGCCAGCGCGCCACTCGGAATCCACCATGCAGTCCCCGCCACCAGCGCCCGGTCCAGTCGTCCGGGCCAGCCCTGCCGGCGTTCGCGGACCACCTGATCGACAACGCCGCTCAACGCTCGGTCGAGTGCGTCTTCACCCACGTCATCTGCGTGGACCGGATCGTAGGCCTCTCGTTCGAAACGACCCGCGGCCTGCCGCAACAGCGTCTGAATCCATGTCAGTTCGGCCCGGCGTTCGGCACACCGCGTACACCGAAACAAGTGGGCCTCGACGCCGATTTGCTCTTCGATACCTAGTTCCTCGTCATGGTGCGCCTCGAGCAGGCGACGCACGGCCCGACACGACGACAACGATTCCCGTGCAGTCATGGTGTCAACTCCCGGCGAAGCGTCTCCCTTGCACGCGACAGACGCGACTTGACCGCGCTCGTCGTGACGCCAAGGGTATACCCGACCTCGACATACGACATGCCATGCAGCTCTCGCAACACCAACGCCGTCCGCTGTTCGAGAGACAGTCGGGCCAGTCCGGCCCATAATCGTCGCCCGGCTTCGACCCGATTGAGGGCCCGCTCCGGAGATGCCCCGTTTGCATCGGCGACCGGATCCCCGTGGTCCTCCACATACGCATCCAGCTGGACGAGGAACGCCCGTCGATGGCGTTGAAACCAGCGCTGTCGATTCCGCGCACCATTGACCACGATCCGGTAAATCCACGTTCTGAGGGTTGCGCCACCCCGGAACCGACCGATCGTACGAAAGACGCGGAGAAACACTTCCTGGGAGAGATCCAAAGCTTCGTCATAGTTTCCAAGCAACTGGAACCCCAGCCCGAACACCATTCCTCGATGTTCGTCGACCAGGTCGCGGCAAGCCTGCTGATCGCCATCAGCACATCGCTGGGCCAACACCATATCAGCGCTCGTCGTCGTCGCCACGACGTCTGCTTCGAGTCCGATGACTCGCGCGTCTTTTACCATATGCGCCCTTTGTGAGTTATTAGACCCCACTTCGGCCCAAAAGTCTCAGCTGCAGGTGTTTGTCCACCAGTGGACTGCCGCAGAGAAACGTTTCTCTGCGACAGTCCACTAGAATGGGCGGATGAGCGACACGGTCGAGAAGCTGGAGAAACCACGCGACGATTGGCGTGAAACGCTGGCCGACGAAGCGTTCGCGGTGCTTTTTCGCGAGTCCACGGAGCCGCCCTTTACGAGCCCCTTGAACGATGAGAAGCGCGACGGAACATTCGTGTGCGCCGCGTGCAATCTGCCACTCTTCGAGTCGGCGTCAAAATACGAGAGCGGAACGGGGTGGCCGAGCTTCTTTGCTGGTCTCGAAGGACGTCTGGGCACGAAGCGAGACTTCAAGATGATCCTTCCCCGCAAGGAGTATCACTGCGTACGGTGCGGGGGACACCAAGGACACGTTTTCTCGGACGGCCCAGAACCGACCGGGAAGCGCTACTGCAACAACGGCGTCGCGTTGCTCTTTGTTCCGCGGGGCGAGGAACTGCCCCCACTTCGGTCGTAACTGTAGGGTCATGAGTCGCCAGAGGTTCAGCCCCAGTCATCTTGGGATACGCCTGCCTAGCCGCACAAATAAAATAAACGTTCGCCTCATCGACCTGACTAACGTGACTCCGACTCGCACCCGTGTAGTCCGCACGCAGATCGTCATACGAGCTCAAGTCGAGGCCAAGCAGCGCCACGGCCGCCTTCTGAAGCGGCGTCGGCGCCAGGATGACCATCGTATCGTGAAACACCTGTCTCTGTGGCGTGTACTGCGCGGGCGCAATGAGCCACCCTACTCGCCACCCAGTCGCATTGCCGGTCTTGGAGATCGAGTTCACCGCGATGGTTCGCGCCCGCATGCCACGCAGGGATGCGATGCATGGATGGTGGCGTCCGTCCAGGCCGGCCCGTCGGCGCCCTCATCCACCTTGAGCAGCACTTGCGCGCGGTCGCGCTTTTACGCCGCGACCCGCTTCGCCGTGACCACGCCCCGCACCCGGGTCCGTTCTTCCTCGCTGAGCCGAACGACGTATCGTTTCTCTGCCATCGGTCCCCCTCGTAGGGACTTCTCGGCAGATCACGTCACTTACATTTGGTCACTTGAAGAGCCACTAGACTCTCCCGCCGACTGACCGTCGGCAAGCGATCTGGTAGCCTTCGGCGTGACCAGGAAAGACTTCGAACGTCTCGTGATCAAGGCGGTCCGTGGTATCCCCCAACAGTTTCGAGACGAGATGAACAACGTCGCGGTCGTGGTCGACGATCGCCCATCCCCCGAACTCCTGAGGGAGACGGAGATCGCCCCCCCGGATACCTTGTACGGCCTCTACCAAGGAACTCCGCTCCCAGAGCGGGAGTGGACTCATGGCAACGTGCTACCCGACCAGATCACGATTTACCAAGAGCCAATCGTCGAAGACAGCGACAACGAAGACGACATCGTACGGACGATTGGCGAGACGGTCATCCACGAGTTCGGTCACTACTTTGGTCTCAGCGAGGAAGAGATAGAGGAGATCGAATCTCGATACTGGCGGGGGAAACCCGAGCAGACTAGCCCCAGGATGTGATGTGGCGTTGCACAGTGACCTGCCAACGGTGACCACGCTCGACCGCGGGCTGGGACCGGTCGAAGCGACCACACTGGTGGTCGGTGGCATCATCGGCGCGAGCATCTTTCTCGTGCCGGCCGATGTCGCGCGGGAAGTGGGGTCGCCCGGTTTACTCGTGGTGGCCTGGGTGCTGTCGGGCTTGCTCGCCGTATGTGGCGCGCTCTGCTTTGCCGAACTGTCGGCGGCGATGCCGGAGACGGGCGGCACTTACGTCTTTCTCAAACGCGCGTTCCCCGGCACTCCGGCCGCGTTCCTCTTCGGATGGATGATGTGCTTTACCTACGCGACTGGTGCAATCGCGGTCGTGGCGGCGATGGCCTCGGTCTATGCCGGCGAAGTGTTCGGACCTTTCATCACGCCGGGATCGTGGGGACAGCGGGTGGTGGCCGCGGGCTTGATCGCGCTTCTGACAACCGTCAACTATCTGGGTGTCCGGACCGGTGGCAAGACCCAAGATGCCCTGACTGTGATCAAGGTTGGCATGTTGCTCGGACTGATAGTGATGGGTCTCGCACTCGGGAACGGCGGTCTTGACCAGTTCACCCCGTTTCTGCCGGCCGAACGGAATACCGTCCAGGCGATCGGGTCGCTAGGCCCCGCGATGCTGCTCACGCTCTTCGCGTTCAGCGGCGCCTACTTTGTGACCCATGTCGCCGGCGAGGTGCGGGACCCGGCACGGACGATCCCACGTGCGATTCTGTTGGCGATGGCCGTCGTGCTCGTACTGTATGTTGCAATCAACCTGGCCTATCTACGTGCGCTGTCGTTCGACGAGCTGCAGGCATCGGAGCGGGTGGCCGCAGACGCGGCACAGGCCATATTGGGACCGGTCGGGGCCTCGATCACGGCGCTCGCCGTACTGTGGTCTGCGATTGGCACGCTCAACGCCCAGTTGTTGAGCTACCCGCGTATCTTCTTCGCGCTGTCTCGTGACGGCATGTTCATCCCCGGACTGGCGCGGATCCACCCCGTATATCGGACACCCGGTCCGGCCATCCTGCTCGTGGGCGGACTCGCGGTCGCCTATTCACTGGCCGGCACGTATCAACAGATTCTCAACGCCGTCGGGTTCGTGATTCAGCTACTGCTGAGCCTGGCGGTCACGGCTGTGATCGTGCTGCGGGTCCGGGAGCCGGACCTGCCCCGTCCATACCGAGTGTGGGGCTACCCGGTGACACCGATACTCTTTCTCGCGATTTCTGGATGGTATCTGGTCAACTTACTCCTCACGCGGACTCTGCCCTCGTTGGCGGGCCTGGCGGTCGTCATCGCAGGCCTCCCGTTCTATTACTACTTGCGCCGGCAGAGCGCTGACGCCCCCGCGCGACAGAGCGGACGTATAGATTCGGGTAATCCGAGCTGACGACGTCACGGTGCTGTGACGGGCGGTCTGATGGTGAGCGATGGTCGACACAGCGGTCAGCAGTCAGCGGTCAATGTTCAGCAGCGTTCAACGTTGAGTGGTCGGTGGTCAACGTTCAGCGTGCTACGGTGGCAGGTGAGCCCGCAGCTCTTTCAGCACGACGTGGAACGCAGCGATCGCTTCGTCCACCTCCGCCTCACCCATCGCGGTCGACACGTTGAAGCTCGTTCGCCATCCCGAGAACACTCCACGGGACAGTAGCGCCAGGTGGGTCACTCGGCGATACCACGCGGGGGCCCGCGCTCCGTCGCGGTAGTTGCGCACCTCGCCATCGACCAAATGGGTCTGGACCAGTGAGCCCTGCCCGGTGGCACGTCCCCGTATGCCTGTCGCCGTGAACCCCGTCTGAAACCCGTCGCGCAGTCGGTCGCCAAGCCCATTGATCCGATCGATCTCGGAGGGCGTCAACAGCGCGAGTGACGCCAGACCGGCGGCCATACAGATCGGGCTCCCGTTGAAGGTGCCAGCGTGGGTCATCCGGTCAGGTCGGCGCGGGTCGAACAGCGCCATGACGTCCGAGCGTCCACCGAACGCGCCGATCGGCAGCCCGCCGCCGATAATTTTCCCGAGAGTGGTCAGGTCCGGCTCGATCCCATAGAGCCGCTGCGCACCACCCGGCGCCAACCGGAACGAAATGATCTCGTCAAAGATGAGCAACACTCGATGCTCGGTCGTCGCGGCGCGCAGGCCGTCCAAGAACCGCTGGTCGGCCGGAATCATCCCGCCGGCGCCCATCATCGGTTCCACGATGACGGCGCCCAGGTCCTCGCGGTGCCGCTCGATGAGCCCCACCGTCGTCTCCAAGTCGTTGAACGGCGCGACCACCACCTCACCGCTCAACGCTGGCGACAGCCCCATCTCGTCCGGTTCGGCGAATCCGCCCACAGGCCCATCGGGCCCAGGAGCGATGCTGATTTCAACCGGGTCGTAGCTGCCGTGATACCCACCCTCCATCTTGAGAAACTTCGAACGGCCGGTGAAGGCGCGAGCGACCCGCAGTGCGTTCATAACCGCCTCCGTGCCGGAGTTGGCAAACCGCACGCGCTGCATCGAGGGCATCCGCCGTCTGATCTCCTCGGCGAGCGCGAGCTGCATTTCCACCGGAGCGGCGTAGACGGTGCCCTTCGCCGCTTGCTCGGCGATGGCGGCCGTGATCCGTGGGTGCCCGTGACCATGGACGAGCGAGGTGAAGTTGCTCAGCAGGTCCAGATAGACGTTCCCATCGACGTCGTGGAGTCGGCAGCCCTCAGCCCAGTCAGCAAAGAGTGGATGCGGTCGAAAGAAGGTGCTGGTACGGGTGTTGCCACCGGGAAGGCTGCCAAGGGCCCGTGCGTATAGTGCAGCCGAACGGGGAGTGCGTGCTCGAAACCGTTCACGCAGCCGCTCTTCGAAGAGACTGATTGACGAAGGGTCGCCGTTCACGTTGAGTCGCCGTCTATTCGTGACTACAAGAGACTTTGACGCTGAAGGTCCGTTTTGACAAGGACACGACACTCGACCCAGACCGGGCCTGTGACGCGCGGCTCATTCAAAAACGCATCGTGTATTGGACTTTCATAGCTAATCTCGAGTCTAGTCTCCTGAACTCGTAGCCTCGCCCGAGGTCTTGCACCCAGCCCTGACCGAACACAAAGACAACATCGTTTCCCGGTTCCACGGTCCAGCGCACGCCGCTCTGCAGACTGAGATTTTCCGATCGATTGTCGAACTGCCCTCTGTGCCAATGTGTATGAGACAGTCAGCCCCCTGGTAATTAGTGAAGCAAACGAGCAGGGCGAGACTCGGCAAGGCGATGGAACCCGTGATGATGTCCGAGGTCGACCGGCGGCCCAGTACCGAAGTGCGCCCGCCAACGAAGCGGCGGAGGTTTACGGCGCAGTACAAGCAGCGAATCCTGCGGGAAGCGGCGACGTTCTTGGAGCGCGGGGAACTCGGCGCGTTGTTGCGACGCGAGGGACTCTACTCGTCTCACTTGAGTAAATGGAAACAACAAGCGGCGGCCGGGGCGCTGTCCGGCCTGACGCCCAAGAAGCGAGGCCGGCCGCCGGTGCCGACGGATCCGCGGGACGGGCGCATGGCCGCCCTCGAGCGGGCCAATACGACATTGACGCGCCGTGACGAACGCGCCGAAGCCTTGGTCGCGGTGCGAAAAAACTTTCGGAGCTGTTGGGGATCGCGCTGCCGACGCGGGACGACGAATAATGGCCACCGTGCGTCGTTTGGCGCCCATGCTGGGGGTGACGGGGACCTGCGCGGCCTTTGCCGTGGCGCGGTCGACGTACTATCGCACCCGCCGACCGGTCCTGGGGCCGCGCCGCCGCCGGCCCGACCGCGAAGTCTGGATCAACAAGCCGTCACCAGCATCCACCGAACAAAGCACGGCTCCCTAAATTCAGCAAGTGACTGTCTCAAAGCCCTTGACATATTCCGCCGGCTCTCCAGGCGGGTGTTGCGGTCGATCGAGAAGGCGAGCACTCCCTCGATGCCCATCGCGGCGAGTGTCTCTTTACCCACAACGTCGTAGACCACCCTATGCTGGGAGCGAATCAGGACGATATCGTGGTGGCTCGGAACCCGGTGAGTTTCCCACGTCGCCGGGTCGGACCAGTTGCCGTCCCTGGTGGTGGCGGCCGTCGGGCGGAATGCAAAGTTCGGGACCTGGTCGTGGGCCGTCGAGATCACCCGCCCGTCTCCATTCGACGCGTCGACATGCCCTCGGGCGTGTTCCTGATGTTGAGCCACTGGGACCTGATGTGCGATGGTCACGGCACCGATTATTCCCAGCCACCACGGTTGTCTCCACGGGAAAGCACTGAAGACGGCGGCTGAGAAGAAGACCCTGCGCACGGTTGAATGGGCCTATCGCTTCAAGTTGGCCGGTCAGAACGACATCATGCAAAGTATCGAGATGGCGCACGCCGCCGATCGGGCGGACCTTTTCTACGCAAGTGACCGCAAGCAGATTCGCGGCAGGCCCATCGCAGACTACGTGTCATCGGAATATGGTGTCGCGCTGTTGCTCGATCAACATGTCAATCGTCCTGGGCATGTACCCAAGGTATTGGCGCAAGCAGTCGACGAGTTCGTCGACGGACGCGGCGGCAACGACGGGCCCAGTCTGTGGAGCGCAGACGACGAAGCCAGGTTGCTCGAGATCTACATTCGGCTAAGGAACGCAACCTCGATGACCGACGCCCAAGCAAGAGCGGACCGTACCCGGAAGGCCGCCAACCTCGGGCTGGCTTCTGACCGGCGTGGTTCTTATGAAGCCTGAGTTGGACCGTCAGCGGGCCGCGGCGAAAGATACGAAAAGGGCTGTCAGAGTCTTCGAGCCACTGACTCTAGCTAGGGCACTGCGTAAGTGACTCGTTGCATAAGTCGCGGCGCGCGGCGCCCGGCTGGTCGAGGCACAACGCGGGAGAATATCGGGCTTTATCGGGCCTATTCGACTGAGGAGCAACGCCGCCAGACGGGATGCCCCGCCCGGGACTTCGGTCGCGAATCACGAACCGGAGACAGTAGCGGAACACTAACCGCTCGTGGTCTCACTGAGCCGACGCAACAGCAACATCGTGCTGTTCTCAGCACCGTCGCCGCCAGTCGCTAGCGTCAGAGGCCTTTGTCCCGCCGCGTTCTCGGCGTTCACATCTGCCCCATTGTCCACGAGAAATTGGACAACGGTGTCGAGCCGCCGGCGCGCGGCGACGTGCAACGCCGTGTTGCCTTCGGCGTCAGCCGCATTGACCTCGACACCCACTTCTAGTGCCACCGCGACCGACTCTCGCACGAGACGCTCGTCTTCGACGCGGTTCGCGGCCAATCCGGGCTCTCGTCGTCGACGGGCACCTATCGCCGCCAACAGGGGTGTCGTCCCGTCTTCCATCACGATCCCCGGCGCGCCGCCGCTTTCCGCGACCGCTCGCATGATGCCGGGCTCGGCGAATCGGGCGGCTAGCCAAAAGGCAGTGGCGCCCACAACGTCGTGCTCGAGCACGTAGTCCGGACTATTGCGCCGACCAGGGCTGCCCCTCAGCACGGCAACCGCCGGGTCCGCGCCGTGCGCCAATAGCACCGTGACCAAGAGCTCGTCACCACGCAGCGTAGCCGCGTGCAACGCGCTATAGCCGGCGCCGAACGCATTCGGGTCCGCACCTTCCTCGAGCAGGAACGTTGCGAGCACCGTGTGGCCACTGTGAGCCGCGATGACGAGCGCGCTCGTACCGATACGTGCTGCATCGTTCACGTCGGCGCCACCGGCCACCAAGTGCCTGGCGGCGATGAGATCGCCCTGACGGGCCGCAAAGAGCAACGCTGTGGTGCCGCCCTGCACGATGTCGAGTACTCCGCTCGGATTGAAGCCAGCGGTCCGGGTGTGAATTCGCCGGGGCTGCGGCGTTGTGCGGATATGTACGTCTGCCCCGAGCTCAACAAGTGCCTTGACGACCTCGGAGTGCCGCTGTGCCACCGCCCACATCAATGCCGTCTGTCCTCGAGACTGCTCCTGGGTGTTGACCTTCGCACCGTGACCAATGAGCAGGCGTACCGCCGCTGCGGACCCTGTGCGCGAGGCGGTCATCAACACCGTCTCCCCAGACGGAAGCGCGGAGTTCGCATCGGCTCCGGCCGCCAGAAGGGCCTCGACTACGGCCTCGCTGCCATTGAGACACGCCAACCACAGCGGGGTAACACCGAAATCGTTTGTGGCATTGACATCCGCCCCGTCCTCGACCAGCGCATCCGCCATCGCCGCCAGGTCCCAATGGGCCGCCCAATGCAGCGCGGTTGCGCCGTCGGCCTGCGCGATATCCGGGTCGACGCCCGCCCGGAGCAATGCGCCAACCGCTGTCTCATCGGCCGCCCGCGCGGCGTCTACCAATCGGGTGTCTGGTCGGGCGTCACGGCTTAGGTCAGCGAGTCCCGTGTCCTGGGCACCCGCGGGACCGACGCCGAGACTGGCAACGACCAACACCGATATCACCCATCTACCGAGTTCTCTGGCGTCCACGCTCTCGCTCCTCCGACAAAGCCCCTTCATCGACGGAATGACCGGCTGTCGTTGCTAGAGGACTGTGGCTCTAACACAGTCCGCTATCTGGTGGGTGTCGTCTGTGGAGATTGTACGCGACCGGTGCACGCCAAGCACTGGCTTGGTGCCGCCCCTCCGTCCAGTGGCAGCGGCCGGTTGTGTTGCTCATGAACCGGGCACTATGATTGCCGGGATCAGCACCTCGGTATGTCAACGTTTTTCTAGAGACTGACCGCCGAAACACCCGCAAAGAGGAGGTTGACACATGAAGGGACGACGACTCGAGTGGCTCGCGGTGTTCGTCACCAGCGTGGTGGCACTCCAACTGACGGCGGTCCCAGTCGTCGGCCAAGCACAAGACCGAAACGCGTGGGGCCAGCCAAACCTGGAAGGCATCTGGCTGGACGTGTACGCCACCCCGTTTGAACGGGCGGAGGAGCTTGGTGACCGAGAGTTTGCGACCTCCGAGGAGCGGGCCGCGCTAGATCAAGCCCGTATGGGGAACGCGGGACGTGACCTGCGTGGTCCCCGCGGCAGTGCGCAGGACGTGTCAGGAGCGTATAACGCGGTGTACACATCCGTGAAGCCCGCCGGCCCGCGCACCTCGCTCATCGTCGCGCCGCCGAACGGAAGAATTCCGGCGCTGACGCCGGCAGCGACGCGAGCCGAAGAGATTCGACGCGAATGGCGCGTCAGTCTCATGCAGAACACACCGACCTGTGAGCAGAACGCACCCGCCTGCGAGGGAGGCGAATATGCCCCCCCCTCGCCAGGCCGATTCGCCGTCCCGCCCTTCTACAACACCTTGCGCATGAACCGTCACGACGGGCCCGAGGACCAAAGTTTGGGCGATCGCTGCATGCTTGGCGCCACACCAGACTTCAACGGATTCAGGCGCATCGTTCAGGGTGCCGATTCGGTCGCCGTGGGATACGACACCGGCCAGGGCCAAGGGTTCCAACGCCTTATCAATCTGAACGGAAGCCATCCCGCCGAAAACGTACGTCTCCGGCACGGCGACTCACGAGGGCGGTGGGAGGGAGACACACTGGTCATCGAGACGACCAATTTTTCTCCGAAATTTCCGTTTCGCGGCGCGAGTGTCAACCTCACGCTCACCGAGCGATATCGCCGCGCGGACGCGGACACGCTCGAATACGAAGTGACACTCGTAGACCCGACTGTGTGGGTGGAGCCGTGGACCGTCCGTCAAGAGCTCAAGCAACAGAACGACGAACAGAACCGGATCTACTATGAGCCGCGCTGCCACGAAGGCAACTACGGCATGGCCGCCATGTTCATCGGGGCCCGCGTCCGCGAGCAGGAATTCGCGGCAGGGCGGGGTCCGGATCCGTTCTCGTTGGATACGACCACCGGCGGTGGCGGAGCGCGGTAGCCACGCGCTGGGTGGACCTGTCCCAACACGATTCCTTGGGTTTCGGCAGACTGGACTGCACGCTGACCGACGAGCCGCTACCGAAGTGGCGTCATATCCCCACGGTCGGGCGTAGGTCTGGCTGGCAGCATAGGCTGGTGGACCAGTCTCGACCGAGACGACGCGGTGGCCCAATCAGTGCGGCACTCGGAGTGCTTGTGACACGGCTGTGGCAATCGCCGTCCGCACTCGCCGGCGACCAGCAGGCGACTGGTCGCGCGCCGCACATCTGCGTACACAACCGGGGCGGGGATTACCTCCCCGAGCGTTCTCCGGATCCGTCAGCCTTCCGTGGGGACTGACCTGACGTTCGAGCAGGTGCAATGGGAGCACAAGTCTCTCTCCACGGACTGGACACGCGATTCGATCCCGTATGTCGGGGTCCGCGCCGGTGCATTTCTGCGTAGCGCGCCGTGGTTGAGCATTTCGGCCGAAGTCGTGCACTTCAAAATATTTGCCCCCGAGGACGCGCCGCTCCGGATACGAGGAACTCAACTCGAGACGTCTATCGACACCACTGCCCCGATTGCCGAATTCGTCGACCAATATCAAATCAGCAACGGCGTAAACCTCGTCATGGGCAATGTCATCGGTCACACCCGATTCGTTCGGAGCCCGGGTTTCGAGGATGGACGCATGACCGCCTACACAGGGTTCGGCGCGGGTGTCACGATCCCGTTCACCCGGGCGACGATCGACGGGCAGTCGCAGGGACGGTATCACTGGGGGCGCCCAGCCACTCAGGTCCTCGTGGGTGCGTCCTGGGACGTGTCGCGGCGATGGGACGTCTCCGGCGAATACAAGTTTCACCGCGACGACAGCGGATGGCGCTGTGCCGCTCGGTGACAGTCGGTCAGGCTTGCACACACACCATGTGGTTCTCGGTGTCGGCTTTTTCTTCAGTCGGTGATTGCCGAGATTTTCTGTGGATGTATGCGACAACGCGGCGGCATGACTCGATGGCGTCCATCCGGCCGGCGGCGAGGCACGCCGGTATACTTATCGAGTGCCTGAAAACAAACGCCTGACACTATATGCCCCGTGCGTCCTCTTAATCGCGGTGCTCACCCTTCCGGCCGGGACGGCGGCCCAGACGGAAACGCCTTCTCTCCCGACACCCGTAACCCCATGGGGCGACCCTGACCTGCAAGGCATCTGGGACTACCGCACAATGACGCCGTTGCAGCGTTCTCGGGACCTCGCAGACAAAGACGTGTTCACGGCGAAAGAGGCGGCAGCCTACGAGCAGTCCGAGCTCGAAACGCGGGCCGACTACGATGCGCGACCGACCGTGCACGCGAAGTTCTGGCTCGATTACGGCACCGAGCTCACTGCCGACCGCCGGACATCGTTGATTGTCGACCCAGCGGATGGACGCGTGCCGGCTCGCACGGATGACGCGCAAGCACGCGCCAGGGCTCGCTCCGACCAGCGACAACGTACCCACAGTATTCAGGACCGCAGTATCACGGAGCGCTGCGTGATCGGCTTCAACGCGGGTCCCCCGATGAACCCGGGCGCATATAACAACAATGTGATGGTGCTGCAGACACCCGAGATGGTCGTGCTCCACAACGAGATGGTCCACGAAGTTCGGGTCGTGCCGTTGGACGGGCGTCAGCATCTGTCGTCGCGTATCCCTCAACTCAAAGGCGACTCTCGGGGACACTGGGAGGACCAAACCTTGGTCGTCGAGACAACGAACTTCACCGACCGCACGAATTACATGGGTTCCGGGGCTGGCATGCGCTTAGTCGAACGCTTTACCCGCACGGCCGACGCCACGTTGCTCTACGAATACACCGTCGAGGACGACGCGTCATTCGTCACACCCTGGACCGTCGAGGTGCCGATGACAAAGACGGACGGTCCGATGTTCGAGTTCGCCTGTCACGAAGGAAACTACGGACTGACAAATATTCTCTCCGCCGCCCGGGCCGAGGAGCGCGGGGCCGCGGCGAGCGAATCGCGATAGCGTCCGCCGTCCGCGTGCACCCGGTCAAGCGCGACGCACTACAGGCAGGAACCTCGTGCAGCGCCGGGGAGACGAGGTCAAAGACTCGGGTCGCCGCGCGGCGCCAGGTGCCGCGCGAGTCATACCGGCTGTATGGCGAGAAACGGGAACGCGGCACTTAGGTGGTGCGGCGGGCCCGAGAATTGACTTCATCTCGACGGCAGTGCACCAGGCCAGGCACTCACAGCATTATCGCCGTGCGCAGAACCCTGCACGCAGAGACGCTGAGGGACCACTCAGCGCTGGCTCCTGGCTCTCACCGGCGGGCGGCAAGCCGGCGCAATAGCGCGGCGGTCTCGAGGTGGCCGTCATACAGATCCCCGCCGCGGTTTCGTCTCGGCGCTTCCGCCGCTTCGGCGGGTGTTTCTCGTCGGTCGTTTCGCGCGTCGAGGTTCGCGCCGTAGCCAACCAGGAAGTCCACCACCCGATTGAGTCCGTTTCGAGCCGCGTGGTGCAGGGGGGTATTCCCTGCTGCATCGACTGCGTTGACCTCGTCTCCACCACTGACGGCGAGTGTCACCATCTCCAGGATGTCGTGTTCGACGGCTTCTGGTGACGGAGTGTCGGTCAACCGAAAATACACATGGCGGTCGCGACGGTCTCTACCCAACCCTCCGTTCCCGGCGTTCTCGAGATTCAGCGAGTTGATGCGGTCGACCTGCACCGCCGCCATCATGGGTGTCGTCCCCTCTGGCATGACAAATTTCAGGTCGGCACCAGCGGCGGCGAGGGCTTCCATGATGGCGACCTCGCCATAGCGGGCGGCGAGATACAGGGGCGTCGCACCGACCATGTTCGCGCTAAACCCGTAATCGCCACTCTGACGTCTCGCGCCCGTCGCGCGGGTAATCTCGACGTTCGGATTCGCACCGTGGGCGAGAAGCGACTTCACGAGTGCTCCATCGCCTCGCAGCACCGCGGCATGAAGCGCCGTAAAACCGGCTTCGCCCACGTCCAGTTCCGCGCCCGCGTCCAAAAGAACGTGGGCCACGGCCGTCTGATTCAGGAAGGCCGCCACGGCTAGAGCACTCCAACCGATGGGGGCGGTATCGTTCACGTCGGCGCCGGCATCCAGCAGGAGTTGAGCCGACTCCGCATCACCTTGCTGGGCCACAAACAGCAGTGGTGAAAAACCGCCGTGCTCGCGTTCCTCGATGTCACCACTGGCAATATGCTCCTCGAAGCTCAACCGGTAGCTGGCCCCGCGGGACGGCAGATACACCTTCCGCATCCGCGTCCGGGACCGGGCGTGCACATCGGCACCGGACTCGATCAAGGCGCGTATCACCTCCGCGTGCCGATTGGCGGCGGCCCACATGAGCGCGGTCTGGTCGTGCTCGGTGTCTGCTGCATCCACGCGCGCGCCGTGCGCCAACAGCTCTCGCACAGTCTTGACCCGTCCGGTGCGGGCGGCGGCCATCAACGGCGATTCGCCCGAGACGTGGACGATATTCGGATTGGCTCCCCGGCTCAACAGCCCACTCGCCACCGACGCATCCTGGTGGGTGCTAGCCAGCCAGAGCGGAGTCACCCCCAGGTCGTTGACGACGTCGATGTCAGCGCCGGCCTGGATGAGAGAGGCAACCACATCACGGTCATTCCAGTAGGCGGCCCAATGCAGTGCAGTGGCGCCGTCGGCTTGCGAGACGTTTGGGTCGGCCCCTTGACGGAGAAGCGCATGTACAGCCGCGACATCTCGATGCTTGACCGCCTCGGCCACGGGTGCCTCGGCGGCGGCCACCGCGGCCATAGTAGTCAGGGCGGTCAGGATGGCCAGACCGACAACCGCCGTCAGGAACCCTCCGACGCGACGCGCTCTGGCGTTGATCCTCGTTCGTATGTGCATCATGGCCGCCACGTCGATCACAGAAGAGAAAGGGGCGAAGTGCTATCGCCGTGTGAATCTATCGTGACCCCCAACCGGTCCAGTAACGTGAGATGCAAATTCGACAACGGTGTATCGGTCGGAAAGCGAAGATGACGTCCACCCGCTCCCGTGCCACCGCCGGCCAAGACGAGCGGCAGATTACTCGTGGCGTGCGCGTTGCCATCCGACATGCCGGACCCGTAGACCAGCATGATGTGGTCGAGCAATGTACCTTCACCATCCGGCGTCGTGGCGAGTCGCTCGAGGTAGTAGGCAAACAATCGGGTGTGAAACGAATTGATCTTGATGTAGTTCGCGATCTTCGCCGGGTCGTTTGTGTGGTGCGAGGTCGGGTGGTGTGCGTCCGGAGCGCCAATTTCAGGATACTGGCGAGCGCTGAGCTCACGACCCAACATGAATGTCTGAATACGTGTCAGGTCGGTCTGATAGGCGAGCACCTGTAGGTCGAACATCAGCTTTGCATAGGCTTCGTAGCTCTCCGGAATCGCACCCGGTTGCTCGACCACGGGCAATTCTCGATCCATCTCTTGCTCGGACAGCTGCAGACGGCGCTCGATATCCCGGATGGCATCGAGATACTGGTCCAGCTTGAGCCGATCGCTCACGCTCACCCGGCGACCGAGCCGCGCGGCCTCCTCTACCACCGAGTCCAGAAGACTCTGGTCCTGCTTGATTCGGGCCCGCCGGGCGGCTGGGTCGGTCGTGCCCTGGTCACCAAACAGCCGCTCGAACAGCGCGCGGGGGTTGTGTTCCATCGGAAGGGGCGTCGTCGGGCTGCGCCAGGAGATGGTCGTGACATAGGCGCAGCTAAAACCAGGGTCGCACGACCCCGCAAAATCGTTTGGTTCGAGGGCCGACTCGAGCGACCCGAACTGTGTCTCGCCCCCAATCGACGCAGCGGCGATCTGATCCATGGACGCCCCGGCATACACAGCGGCCTGCGATTGGCCCTCTCGCGGGGGGACACCGGTGAGCCATCGCGTGCTGGCTCGTGAATGGAGGCTGGCGCCCGCATTCTTGGCCACGTTCAGTCCGGAGACGACAGTCACGGACCCGCGAAACGGTTCAAGCGATGCGAGCGTGGTGGGGAATGTGAAGTCGCGGCCGTCGCTGGTTGGTGTCCACGCGTCCATCCACATGCCGTTGGGCGCATAGACCGCTCCAAAGCGGCGGACCGGGGCCGCCGCCGAGCGCTCGGTCGCCACCAACGCCGGCACCATGCCGTCCAGAAGCGGGAGCGCCACGCTCGCGCCAATCCCACGTAGCACGGTCCGACGCGAGAGCACCCGCTTTGTAATGATCATGATTCCGCTCTCCTCTGTTGAAACGGAAGGCTCTTGACAATTTCTAGAATTACCGCCGACCAACGATGTTCGTCGCCGGCGGCCGACCGCACGATATGACGCACGACCGGGGCGTCGGAAGACTCCAGCGCGCGTCCGAGCGCGTAGGTCAGAAGTTTTTCTGTGACGGTCCGCAAGAAGTCGTCTCGTCGACTCAGGAGTAACTCGCGCAACCCAGCCGGCCCATAGAATTCCGTGCCATCCGTCAGCGTGGCTGACGCGTCAACTGGCGTGTTCTCGTCGAGGACACGCCACGCGCCGATCGGGTCGTAGTGCTCGAGTGCGAATCCCAGCGGATCCATACGGTCGTGACACACGGCACACGCAGGGTTTTTCCGGTGTGCTTCCAAACGGGCACGCACCGACACCGGAGTGCGCGTCGCGCTGGCCTCGGCGAGCGCTGGGATATCGGCGGGAGGCGCGGGTGGTGGGCTCCCAAAAAAGTTCTCGAGTAGCCACTTGCCCCGGAGAACCGGCGAGGTGCGGTTCGGATAAGACGTCACGGTCAAAATGCTCCCGTGGCCCAGAAGGCCGCCCCGTTGCCCCGGCAGCGTGGCGACGCGCTGAAACTGATTTCCGGAGACGCCTGGAATACCGTAGTGTCGAGCCAAACGCTCGTTGACAAACGTATAGTCGGCATCCAGTAGGTCCGTCAGCTTGCGGTCCTCACGGAGCATGCTTTCCATAAACAGCTCTGTTTCGCGCTGAAAGGCAACACGCAAGTTCTCATCGAACTCGGGGAAGAGTCCCGAATCCGGCACAACATCCCGCAGGTTCCGGATGGCGAGCCATTGGCCCGAGAAATTGTGGACCAATGCGCTCGCCCGCGGGTCGGCGACGAGACGACGTACTTGCTGCTCGAGGACCGCTGGGTCCGAGAGCATTCCCCGCTCGGCGGCATCCAGGAGTTCCTCGTCGGGCATGCTGCTCCACAAGAAGAACGACAAACGCGACGCGAGTTCAATGTTGCTCACCCGATGGATACCGGCTCCGCCCTCGACCGGGTCTGCCTCGACGCGAAACAAAAAGCTCGGACTGACGAGCAGTCGTTCGAGTGCACGCTGGATCCCGACGTCAAAAGTGCCCTCGGCCCGCCCTGCCTCGTAAAATCGCAACAACGTCTCTACGTCGATGTCTAGCATGGGACGTCGATAGGCGCGGCGCGCAAGCGTCGATAGGATCTCTCGCGCGCAGGGTCGCTCGGCTTTGGCGTCTGCGGGCCTGCACACGAACACTTTCCGACGCGGGAGGGTATCGTCGCCCGGCCCGCTGACGGTCAGCGGGCCACGGATGGTAACCGCGGCGACCGACGGGTTTCCATCCGGGACCTCGTTTCGAGAGCGCGACACCCCCACCTGAGGCTGGGTAACAATCACGCCCTCCAGCTCCCAGTGATGACCGACAAACGAAACCCCCACCGTGCGTCGACCGGCCTTGACAGCCACTCGAGCCTTGAGGCCCTGGTCCAGACTGTGCGAGTAATCCTCCCACGCCTGTCCAACATTGATGTTGCCGCTGTAACTCTCGGGAGGCGCCTGGCGGACCCACTCTGTCCCGCCCACCGTGAAACGTTGAATGAGGGCCCCATCCACCCGCATATCCAACCGATGCGCGGCCCCGAGCCCCTTTATGTGTTGGTTGCCGGTGCGTTGCAGCTCGACCTGGATCTCATAATCACCGTCCACCGGAAAGAAGTGCGTCACGGCCGTCCCGCCGCGCGACCCGAAGGGCAGGTCCTCGCTCATTCGGTCTTCTTGCACCATCCACTTGTGGACGCGATGCTGAGAAAAATCAGGGGCGGTCGTCTGCCCCACGACCAAACGGCTAATCTTGCGGGCCGCAGATAAGTAGCGGTCCATCAGCACTGGCGAGACCGACAAAATATCGGCGTTGTTGTCAAAGCCGTGCACATCCGCGTTGTCACCCGGCAGCAGCGCCCGACCGTCGAGCTCGAGACCGAGCAGATCACGGATCACGTTGACATACTCAGTCCTGTTCAGCCGATGAATGGTTGGCCGCCCAGGGTCGGGGTCTATCGCGGCGGCCCGGTCAAGCGCCGTTTCCAGCCAGGACACAAACGTCTGTCGTCTAACCGTGTCCGGTCGGGGCCGACCAGACGGCGGCATCGCGTTGGCCCGCAGCTTACGGACGACCTTCTCCCAGACCTCGGACTCCGCCGCGACATCGGCGAGATCCGGTGTATCGAGTCGGAGCCCGGCCGTGTGAAGCCGACCGTTGTGGCACGTGACGCAATATTGATCAAGGAGTTCCCGGTGGGAAACGACCGAGGCGGGGGCATCGGGTTGTTGCCGCGTTGGCGGCGGTGTATTCGCCCGGCCGACACCCGCCCCTGGTTCCGCCTGAACCGGCGGCTGGCCGCTGACAACAACGGCGACACACCCGCCTATAAGCAGGCCCAGACAGCGACGAGCGCGGGTCGACAACATGAGCGGGCTCAACTCACGACAACCGTCCGCGGGAACTGAGAGTGGTCCTCGAGCCCAGTCTGCTTGATCGACAGCTCCTCGCTCGTGGGCTGCACGTTCCCATTAACGTCTGTCGCTCGCGACACGATCGTGTGCTCTCCAGGGGTCGCTCCCTCCCACGCGTAGCGAAACAGCTTCCACGAGTACTGCCCCTGAGTCGACTCGTCCATCGTTGCCGGCTGCCAGGGTCCATCATCCACACTAACCTCGACCGACTGGAGTGGCGTGCCGTCATGCAACACGAAGCCAAGCACCGTGTGACGGTCGCCAGCGCGTGTCACCCTGGCGACGACCGATTTCACACGAAGCCGTGTGATCTCGGTCTCGTGCCACACGGTCTCACCGGCAATCTCCTCGGCCCACAACGTGCGATACCAACGGGCCTGCCATTTGCCAAGAAACCGCTCGGCCTGAGCGCGGATCTGGGCCACCCATTTCACATTCGACACGCCATACCAGCCCGGCACAACCAATCGGAGCGGCGCGCCCTGTTCACGGGTGAGCGGCTCGCCGTTGAGGGCGTAGGCAAGTATTGGCTCTGATGCCATGCCGTCAGTGCGAGACAGGCTGCGGGCAAACGGCTGTTCCACTTCGTAGGCGCGTCCACGGAAGTCGACCGACTCCGGTCCTTTGTCGGCGCCAAAGAACACAAATTCCCGGGCGACATCCTGGACACCAACGTGTTCGAGTACCGTCCGCAGCGGGACACCCGTCCACCGTCCATTGCTGGCCAGCCCCTGAATGATTCGACCCGAATTTCCGGAACATTCGTATCCGGCGTCCACCTGCGCGTCACCCATGCTGCGGATCTCGTCCAGGGTGAGCTGTCCTGGTCGGTCGACCAGGCCCGAGACCGTGAGCCGGTAGGTCGTGGGGTCGACATCGGGCTGGTCGAAGTGCTGGACCGCGTAGAAGTCGTCCTTGGGGGTGTAGGCGCCATCAATGTTTCGGATGTCATAGATACGCGTGAGCGATCCGGGGCTCTGGCCACCAAAACCGTCTGGGACATCCGTAAACGGCACGAGCTCTTCTTCTTGCGCTAACGCAGGAAACACCCATTCGGGTACGCCGACCATCCCTATGCCGATGGCCGCGAGGCCGCCCTTCACCACATTCCGACGTGTCGTATTGGTGGTTGTCATCTATCCTCCGTGGCGCCTCACATGCGTGCGACAAAAAGAAAGCTCAGCGGCGTGAATGCAGGTTCATTCTAGTGCAGTGCGTCCAAAATATGGGGCGTTCCCTACTTCATGCACAGGCCGCTGCTAGGGGAGTCGCGGAGAAACGGAGAGCATGCGTCACGTCTCTCTGGGACAGTGCGCTGGTCAGGACTTCCTTGACGACCAAGTCGAGTCTGACTATCAGCGTTCCGGCTCGGCCAACAACACGGGCAGATGGTCCTCCACAACATCGACCGCGAGCTCCACGCCGACCGCGGACAGGCCATAGCCGAGGTGTGGCACGTATCGCAGTGCGTCGTGCGAGGTCCGGGGGAAACAGAAATGCAAATCAATCGCGTCGTGTGGCCTGAGATTGCGCACGAGATGAATCGTCTCACCGGCGGTGAACTCAGTGAATTGCGACGGCCCGAGCTCGGTGTGCTGGGTGACGCGCAGACGACGCGGGCCCAGGCGCACAAAGTCCACCATCTCAACCATTCCCTCGATACGCCGACCCACGGCCGAGTAGTCATGAGAGTGAATGTGCGCCGTCGTCCCAGGCGTCCACAGAATACCTACGAGCGATGCTCCATCATTGCCGCGCCAATAGGTCAGCCGGCGGTAGTTGATATCCCCCTGAATGACACTCTCACGGAGTGGGACGAGCTCGCCGATGGCCGGTTGCGCCCGCTCGAGGACCTTTCTCGCCGTAGCCGACGCGATCGGCCCATCCTTGTCGAGCAGGGTCAGAAGCTCGACCGTCTCGCGCAGCGTCAGCGGTTCACCTTCGTCGAGCCGTGCCCGCAGCGACACCGCCGTGGTGCCCCACCGCTGGAACGCGAGAAATCCAATCCCCAACGCAGCCAGGCCGCCCGTTACGTTCAGGGCGGTCAAGCCCTGTGCTCCGCTCGTGATGAGACCAAGCGAGAGCCCCGCGATCGTCACCCACGCGGCGCCGGCCGTCGCGGCGACCCGCCACCCGACATCAACGAGGGTCCGGACGTGGATTTGAAGTCCGATGGACGCACACACCGTGGCGAGGGCGAGACTGGTGACGCCGTCGCTGAATGCCAAGAACGCGGCCCATTCGGAACCGTCGGAAAACATCCGATCTCCGAGCATGCGGACGCCGAACATCAGGAGATAACCGACGACAAACAGCGGCATGTGCGTCAGCAGCCGATGGCGGAGACTCGACCGAGCCGGCGCGCGTCGTCGGAGCTGACTGAAGGCGATCAGCAACGGCCCGAGGAGCACAATCCGAACGGTCTTCCCCATCGCCGCCACGATGCTTTCGTCTGGTCCGAACTGCCCACCCACGGCCACGCTCGAGGACAGGTCATTCACCGCGAGTCCTGCCCACAGCCCCGAAGACTCGATACTCAAACCCAGCGCCGTCCCGATAGGGAGCAATGTCATGAGCGCCACGACACTGAAGAGAAAGATGGCCGTGACCGCGAGGCCTTGGTCGCGACGATGCGCGGAGACGGCGGGCGCCAACGCGTTGATTGCGGACGCCCCACACACCATCGTCCCAATGGCCACCAGGTCCGCAACCTCCCGCCGGAGTTTCAGCATCCCGGCGGTCGCGTGGGCGACAAAAAACGTAGTTGGTAGCGTCACTGCGAGCACGAGCAACACGCGTGTCAGCAGCTGCGGTTCGATGAGGTCGGTCCGAGCCTTCAGCCCCATCAGCACGATTGCCAGACGCAGCACCCACGTCCCGGCAAAACGCAGCCCCCGCTCATAGGCATCACCCTCGCGGCGTCGCTCGACCTCGAGCCCGATCCATCTCGCGGCTGGCGAGTTGAGGACGACTGTGCCGAGAGCGATCGCCACCACGACCGGTGAGACCCAAGGCGAACCAGAAAATGCAAGAGGGGTCACGAACACGGCGACCAGCGCGAGACCCACCGCGAGGCTGAGCCCAGAAAGCTCGCGGCGAGACGGGAGCCATGCGGGCATTGGTGATTGTCTGTCGTTAGAGACCAGACAGTGCGGTGCCATCGCTCACGCGGTGGGTGCTGTTGACACAACCCGGCGAACGCGGCGGGCTAGATGGCGACATCAAAGAGGAAGAGACCTACGCGCGTCGTCATCATTCACCGAGCGTTCACCGAGCAACGCCGACAATGGGCGCAGGGACGGGTAACCCGCGCTCACGCCGTAGTCGGCGTAAGGTCTCGGCCGCATCGGGAGAGATGTGGATACTGGCGGTGATGGCCACCCCATCGGCGATCCGGAGCGGAGTCCACCCCCTGTTGTTTCGCACGTCCAGCTTGCCACCGGCCGCGACCAACAGCTCGATGGCGTCTGGTGAATCCCAATAGGCGGCCCCATGAAGCGCCGTGTCGCCGTTCGCATCGACGGTCGTTGCCAGACCACCGAGCTCCAAACCGAGCGCGACAGAGGCTGCCGCTTCTTCCGGACTCCCCGGGCTCTCGCCAGGGAACCACAGCCCGACGCCGGCCGCAGCCATCAGCGGAGTAGTACCGTCGTAGTTTGGTAGCAGTGGATCGGCACCGGCGTCCGCCAGTCGACGCATATACTCCACGTCCACGCGGCTGGCTGCCATAAAGAGAGGGGTGGCACCAAGCCGGTTCATTTGATTGCGGCCGACATAGATTTCCACCGCTTCCTTTGAAATCCGTGCGTCCAGATCCGCACCGTGGGCTACCAGGGCCGTGGCCAAGCTCAGGCTATCGACCGCACCCCGTGCGACAGGGCCAACCGTTGTCGGGCCGCGGCTGGGTCGCCGACTCCACGCCAGCTGGTGGAGCGCCGTCCAGCCCTGCTCCGCCGCGTTGGGGTCGGCGCCGCGCTCGAGCAAGAAGACACCCATGTCGTAGTGCGCGCTCAGGATAGCCAGGACAAGCGCGCTCGTCCCATCAGAGAGCGTGTCGTTGACGTCGGCCCCTGCGTCCAGCAGGGCATTCGCCGCGTCGATGCGTCCTCCGCGCGCGGCAAAAAGAAGCGCTGAGAACCCCTTGTCGCCAGGCTCGTTGGGCGTGAGATCGAGGCTGGTGCGGGACCGCGCATGGACGTCAGCCCCAGCCGCGACCAATGCCCGGACCACGGCGGCGTTGTCTTCGGCCGCGGCCCACATCAGTGCCGTCTGGCCTTTCGAGTCTTCGCGCGCGTTCGGATCGGCACCGGCATCCAAGAGCAGGTCGACGGCGTCGACCCGACCGGTGCGAGCGGCGGTCATCAGCGCACTCTCACCACCCGGCTGGGTGACGTTCGGGTCCGCGCCGGCCGTCAGTAGACGCTGGAGGATGGTGGCGCTGCCGTTGAGGCTGGCGAGCGCCAGCGCGGCAACGCCATAGCGGTTGGTCGCTGACACGTCGGCCCCCGCTGCCAGAAGGAGGTCGACGACGGCGATGTCGCCGCGATGAGTCGCCCAGTGAAGCGCGGTGCTGCCGTCGGCCGCCCGGGCGTCGACCGCCACCTCTTGCTCGAGCAGCGTGTGGACGATTGTCCGATCACCCGCCTTGACCGCGCTGATGAGTTCGGGCTCCACGCCTGCGGAGGCCCTCGCCGGCAGGTCAACCGACAGTCCTAGACAGGTCGCAAGGACGATAGTCGCCGAGGCCCACCACCGGTTCCACGCAGTCAGATTTCGCGGTTGCTCGATCATCAATGGTGGTTTCCGTCTCTATTGGCTCAGACGCCGGACAACGGTTCGGGCAACCGGCCCAGATCAAGTCGCCCGCTGCTGTCGCCGATTCGGTCCACCCGCACCCCTGACTTATCAAGCATGCTCACGAGCAGATTCGTCATCGGAGTTTTGAGCGGCGCGGCCACGTGACGTCCACCCCGAAGATTCCCCGAGCCCCCCCCGACCAGTACGAGAGGGATGTCGTTGTGCGAATGTATGTTCGGATTGCTCATACCGGCGCCGTAGAGCAACAGACTGTGGTCGAGCAAGGTCCCGTCTCCATCCGGCGTGCTCGCGAGCCGGTCGACGAAGTATCGAAACAAGTCGGTCTGATACGTATTCAGCTTGGCGTAGCGGGCGAGGGCCTCGGGGCGATCGCCATGGTGCGACATGGCATGATGCCCGCCGGTCAGACCGATTCCAGGATACGTCCGGCTTCCGACCTCGCGGCCATACATAAAGGTAAACACCCGGGTAATGTCGGCTTGATACGCGAGCCACTGCAGGTCGAACATCAACCGGATGTGGTCGCCGAAGTCATCAGGTATCCCGACGGGCGGACGTTCCAAGCCCGAGTCGAGATCGAGTTCGACCGGGTTTGTCTCCGCTTTGAGTAGGCGTCGCTCGACCTCCCGCACCGCGTCAAAATACTCGTCGGCGCGGGCTCGATCCCGCGCGCCCACCCGGCGATACAAACGCGCCATGTCCTCGCCAACCGCGTCGAGAATGCTCCGGTCCGTCCGCGCCTCTCGAACCCGCTCGGATTTCGTGCCGCCATCGCCAAACAAGCGTTCAAAGACGGCGCGAGGATTGTTCTCGGTGGGCAACGGCGTCGTCGCGGTCCGCCACGAGAGCGTATTGAGATACGTACAGCTGTAGCCGTTGTCACAGTTCCCGACCAGAAAGTTCAGGTCCACCGCCAACTCGAGCGACGGAATGGCGGTCTCTGCGCCCAGCTCACGGGCTGCGAGCTGGTCCGCGGTGACTCCCGCGCGGACATCCGCCCCTTGTGTGAAGTTCGGATGCACGCCGTTCAGCCACGTCGCGGTGCTCCGCGTGTGATCCCCGTTCCCATCTCCCAGCGACTCGGCTTGTCCGTGACTGAGACCACTGACGGCGACCAACTGGTCCCGATACGGCTCCAGCGGGCTCAGGATAGGTGAGAAGTCGAACCCCTTCCCTTCGCCGACCGGCTTCCAATAATCGGTACCCGTATGATTCATCGCTACGCCGTTTGGCAGATAGACAAAGCCGATCCGCCGCGCCGGGTTGGCTGCGGTGCGAGCGAGCGCCGACAACGCGGGAACCATCGCGTCGAGGAGCGGCAACGCCAGCGTCGCACCCACGCCGCGGAGAAAGGTCCGTCTTGGTAACGCCTTTTTTGTAATCATCATGGCTCTGACCTCCGCGTCTGGAACGGGGCGCTTTTGACCACACCCAGCACCAGCGATGAGAAGCGATACCGCTCGTCAGCCGCGCCGCGGGTAACGGCCCGCACGGCCGGCATATCGTAGAACTCGAGTCCCCGCCCCAGTGCATACGTCAACATCTTCTCTGTCATCGTGGCCACAAACCGGTCCGAGCGGCCCGCTAGCACGTGCTTGAGCTCGCGTGCACCGTCAAACACTGTCCCGTCCGGGAGCTCTCCGACCGCGTCGATCGCCGCAAACGAAGCGGACCGGCTGTCGAACGATTCCTCGACGTCGCGCCAACGACCGGCCTGATCAAAATTCTCGAGTGCGAGCCCGAGCGGATCCATCATTCGGTGACAACTCGCGCAGGCCGGGTTCGCTCGGTGCAACTCCATCCGGTCACGCATGGTGACAGCCGTGGCAACGTGCTCCGGCTCCTCGAGCTCGGGAACGTCAGGGGGCGGCGGGGGCGGAGATACGCCGAGAATATTCTCGAGTACCCACTTCCCACGCAGGACCGGCGACGTGCGATTCGGTTCGGACGTGACCGACAAGATACTGCCTTGTCCCAGCAATCCGCCCCGCGCACTGCCAGCGGGTAGTGCCACCCGTCGGAAGTGATCGCCTTTGACGAATGGAATGTCGTAGTGCTCGGCGAGCCGCTCGTTCAAGAACGTGTAGTCGGCCGTGAGCAGCTCCACAACACTGCGGTCCTCACGGATGACATTCTCAAAGAAGAGCTCGGTTTCTCGTCGCAATGACCGTCGGAGACCTTCGTCGAAATCAGGGTCCTTATACGGGTCTGGTCGAAGCGCGGCCACGTTGCGTAACAACAGCCACTGCCCCACAAAGTTGTCCACGATGGCGCTAGCGCGCGGGTCTGACAGCATCCGGCGTACCTGTTGCTCAAGCACGTCCGGATCCCGCAAGGTGCCCGCGACGGCCAGATCGAGCAGCTCGTCATCGGGAATACTGCTCCACACAAAGAATGAGAGACGCGACGCGAGTTCAAGATCGCTGATTGGGTAGTTTGTGTCAGGCTGAATGTCGGTCGGGTCGGCTTCGGTGCGAAACAGAAACTCCGGACTCACCAAGAGACGGCGAAGCGCCAGCTCGATACCAGCCTCAAACCCGCCGTCCGCATGACCTTCATCGTAAAAGCGGCGGAGCGCGGCGATGTCTGACTCACCCACTGGTCGTCGATAGGCGCGTCGCGCGAGCGCGGCGAGAATCGTGTCCGCGCACCGACGTTCTTCAGACGGGTCCGCCGAAGGGTTCGACGGACGACAGACAAAGATACGCCGTCGACTAGGGGGCTCGGCGGCCCCATCTCCGGTTAAGAGGTCCCTCGCGTCGTGTAACGCGGGCGTTGGCGCATCGTTAGAAAACGGGCCACTGATCTCGACGCTGCGGAGATAGACACCGCGTCGCGATCCCCAATTGTGACCACCGGACGGATGTGGCCGCTGATACGGCTCGATCAACGTTTCCAGCAGCGCGGGAGTCCGGTTGAGAAAGGTCACCGTGACGTCGCGAGGACCGGCGGGTGTCGAAAACCTGACCATCCAACCCTCATCGAGCGTTGCGCGATCCTGGCGCCGCTGGGCCGGCGACTGCAGCTGTCGGGGCAGGGAGGGGTCCAAGGTGAACACGTCGAGGGGCGTTCCGTCGAGACTGATCTCGAGCTGCTGGGGCTGGTGAAAGTTAGGCACGTTGCGGTCATACGTGCCCACCTGGCGCGCCAGCTTGGCCCGGATGACGTATTCCCCGGCGGTTGGAAAATTGTAGGGGATGACCGTGCCGCCACGCGTGCCAAACGGCAACGGCTCCAACCGATCGTCCTGCGGGAGATCGTCTGGCAGCCGCACGACATCAAAGTTTGGAGACGGCGGTGGAGTCCCGACCGCGGTGCGGCTCACCTTCTTGGCCGCAAGTAGATACCGTTCCATCAGTGTGGGCGAGAACCGAAGCACGCCGGCAATGTTGTCAAAGCCATAGCTGGAGTCGTCGGCGGGCAGCAGCACGTCTACATCGAGGTCGAGATGCAAGAGATCGCGAATCGCGTTGCGATACTCTGCGCGATTCAGGCGGTGGAACGCCTCGGTGCGACCGGGATTCGGACGCTCGGCAGCGGCCGCATCGAGCCCCGTCTCGAGCCACGACACGAAACGTGCGCTGGTCTGCCCGTCGGGCCGGGGGCGACCAGCCGGTGGCATCACGCCGGCACTCATCTTCCGCACGATACCTTCCCAACGGTCAGCGTCCTTGCCAATGTGGGCGAGGTCGAGACCGCGGAAGGAAAACGGGATCGAACCCTGACCGGCCAGCGCGTCGTTGTGACACGTCACGCAGTATCGATCGATCAGCGCCGCATACTGTGCCGACGCCGACTGAGACGCCTCGTCCTGAGCGGCCGCGTGCACAACGCCGACAAGACCAAAACCCAGACACACGATAGCCACGAGTCCAGCGTGTCTCACGGCACGTCCTTTACTCTTTACAGATTCACGGGCTCTTTACGGGTTCACGGGGCTTCGAAGAGGACAGAACGTCTGGGCCGGGTGTTTCCACGAACAGCGCGCAGACCTTGTGCTCACGCAGCTGAACAATAGTCCATGTCACCGAGGATGGGAAGTCTCCCGGGATCCACGGTGGCCGGACCGACGCCCCTCGAATGCAAGTCGTCGGACCGCCGACGCCCGGGAGGGCGGGCCCGGCGCGCGACAGACCGCGAATATGTAAAAATCCGGCCACATGCCGGTCGCCCCTCCCCGATCCCAGGCATTCAGCGCGGCCGCTTCACCACCACACGATGGAGTCTCGTGCTCGCCGCAAGCGGCAACCGTTCGGCAGACTCTGAGCGCGCCCTGGCCGAGCTCTGCGCCGACTACCGGTATCCCCTTTACGCCTATGTCCGTTCGGCGTGGCATCGACTCGGACGACGCACGAGATCACGGGCGCGGTCACTGTATTCCTCCGAACATATCTCGACAACGCGTGCGCTTCACAGCCATGCCGGCACTAGCATTTCCGAAGTTCGAGTCCGATTGGTTCGAGGGGATTGTGTTCGCAGTAACAGTTACTGCGGTGCCAATCTCTGGTCGGGATGCGTCGGTTCAAGTACGCGGGCTCGGGCACATTGGAGCGCCGTTCCCTTTGAACCGGTAGCCGCCCTGCGCTAGGCTTGACGCCGTGCCATTTCTTACCGGGGGAGGATGCTCATGAGAGGTCGCTACGGACGCGTGATCGCGGTCGCCATGGCTGTCACGGCGGGCGGTGTGTGGCTGCGCGCGCAGCAGCCCGAAGGCGAAGGGGCCAACGCGGTATTGCCGTGGGCCTATGTGCTTAACGAACCAGTGTCTGAGACCGCGGAAGCGCCCGACCCTGACGAGATCGTCACGGTACCCGGCTCCAGCGTGTCGATGCCGCGTTCGGCGATCAACATCAACAACGGTCCGCCCGACTGGCACCCGGATGGTCACCCGCCCATGCCGGAGCTGGTCGCGAGTGGTGGCGGCGAAGGCGTCGTCGCGTGCGGCTACTGTCACTTGCCAAACGGACAAGGCAAGCCCGAGAACGCGGGCATCGCGGGGCAGCCGTATCAGTACATTGTCCAGCAGATGGCTGACTGGCGGAACGGACTACGCAAGACCGGCGAACCCAGGATGGGACCGCCCTCATTCATGGAGCGGATCGGGCTTGCCGCCAGTGACGAGGAATCTCGGGTCGCTGCGGAGTACTTCTCTGCAATTCCGTTCAAGCAATGGGTTCGCGTCGTCGAGACCGATATGGTCCCCGAGACGAAGTTTTCCGGATGGATCCACAAGGTCGTCGATGGCGGCGGGATGGAGCCAATCGGCACACGCGTGGTGGAGACACCCGAAAATCTGCACCAAACCGAGCTACGTGATGATGCGTCGAGCTTTATCGCCTATGTGCCGACCGGCGCCGTCGCCAAAGGCCAGCACCTGGTGACGACCGGCGGAAACGGAAAAACAGAGGTGTGCGCGACCTGTCATGGTCCCGAGCTGAAGGGGCTGGGTCCGGTACCGGCGATTGCGGGTCGATCGCCTAGTTACATAGCTCGTCAGCTCTACGATCTTCAGACGGGTGTGCGGAATGGCGCCTGGTCAGACCTGATGGACTCAACTGTCGCCAACCTCACGACCGAGGACATCGTCAATATCGTGGCCTATACCGCAAGCCTCGCACCCTAGGGTCATCGAACACACGTCCCAAACTGCTCGTATGCCGCCGTCCGGGCCACCAGCGCCCGGGCGGTGAATCGAGGGGTGCCCGCCACTCCAGCTCTCACGGCGTCACCCCGAGGCATGAGCCGCTATACGCAGCTGCTGCCCGATCCGAATCGCGGTGCTTCCACCGAGACTGTTCGCGGACTGAATCGCTCGCACGGTGGTTCGATACCGGCGGGCCAAGGCCCCCAGAGTGTCGCCACTCGACACCAGATGCGTAACAAACGTTGGTCTGGGCGGCACTGGGCGAACCTTCAGCACGGTCCCCGGCGTGAGCGTCTCGTCCCAGAACAGGGCATTGTCGCGAATGATGCGCCACGGCTGTGACTTCATGGCCGTGGCCACCGTTTGGAGGTCATCTCCGACTTGGACCTCGTGCTCGTTGTATTTCCCCTCCCACGCCAGCGGAACCCGCAGCACCTGGTTAGGCGGCAGGGTCTGCAGATGCCAGAGGTCGTTGGCCGCACGCATGGCGTTACGGTTCACACCGAGCACAAACGACAGCATCAGATAGTTGTCCCCGTGTCGCGTCACATACTCCAGATCGTCGTCGACCGGCACGAATAGATCTGTCCGCGGGGCCGGCGGATGGGCGATGAGCTGACCAACGTGGAGCGCCCGGGTGGCCAGAAACGGGTTATGGACCCGGAGTTGGAGCACCGACACACCGAGACGCTGTGAAAGAGACCACCAGCTGTCGCCCTCACGCACCGATTCGAGACGGAGCTGTGTGGCGTGATGCCGGACGGACGACTCATAGACTTTGAGGACATTGCGATACTGGCCGACGAACAAGATGTATTGCAGCGTCTCGAGCGGGGGACGCCCCCGCACGATCCGTCCGGGCCCGCCGTTATAGGCGCCGATGGCGTAGTCGCCGCGGCCAAACCGCCGAATCATCTGCGACAGATACTTGATACCGGCCTCGATGTTTGTCTCAACGCCAAGCGAGCGGAAGGTCGCGGGCATCACCTGAAAATACCCGTTCGCACCGGCCCACGAGTTCAAATTGGCGTTGCCGCCGGACTCTTGTATGCAGAGGGCGCGCGCCAGCGTCATATCGACTCCATACGTCTCCGCATGCCGCCCGATCTCATCCTCGATCTCCATCACCTTGCGATACATCCCAAGAAACCCTGGCGAGAATTCCTCGAGCGGCCGGATTCCGTCGAGACCGTCAGCCTGGACCGGCTGCACGCTGGGGAGTATCAGGGCACCGAGGAGGACGGTCGCAAACACTCGCGGGTACGAGCGACCGGCTGACGACGCGGAGGTCAGCAGTTGTGGCATGAACGTCTCCTTCCTGACGTGATCGTGCAAGAGGCTCTGAGCGCTGTCAACCCGGAGCCGGGGAGCGCCGTCTCGTCACCGTTGAACCGCCCGCTGAGCTGCGATAGGCTGACGGCCTCAGCACGCTTCGTCGTCATGAGACGGCGTTGAAACCGCTCAGTTTGGAGCCAATGGATGCAGACGCACGCTGGTGTCTCTCGATATGGGCTGGTCATCCCAGTTGTCGCAGCGGTTGTCGCGATGATGGGAACCGGTCAGCCTACTGTTCACGCCCAGTCCACGGCGGGGTTTGTCCCCGTCACCGATGCGATGCTGCAGGACCCGTCGCCCGACGACTGGTTGATGTGGCGCCGGACACTCGACGGCTGGGGCTATAGTCCGCTCGCGCAAATCGACCGCAGCAATGTGGCAGACCTCAGACTCGTATGGTCACGGGCCCTGCACGTCCCTGGTCGACAGCAGGGCACGCCGCTGGTGTATGACGGCGTCCTCTATATGCCGAATCCGAGCGATGTCATACAGGCGATCGACGCTGTCACCGGCGACCTCATCTGGGAATATCGCCGGTCGCTTCCAGACGATGTGTGCGAGTTCATGATGGCTGGGGTCTGCACGACAAATCGCAACCTCGCGATTTACGACAACCTCATCATCGATACGAGCGTTGATGACTATGTGTTTGCGTTGGATGCGAGGACAGGCGACCTGGTCTGGGAAACACAGATCCTTGATTACCAGGTCAACCCCGCAAATCAGAGCACGGGACCGATTATCGCGAACGGCAAGGTCATTTCAGGGCGGAGCTGTATGCCTCAGGCCGGCCCGGAGGCGTGTGTCATTACCGCACACGATGCAATGACCGGAGAAGAGCTGTGGCGTCGCCGAACAATCCCCGCGCCCGGCGAGCCAGGAGATGATACCTGGGGCGACGTGCCCTACGAAGAACGCCGACACGTGGGCACATGGATGGCGCCGAGCTACGACCCGGAGCTGAATCTCTTATATATCGGCACGTCGGTGACCTCTCCGGCTCCAAAGTTCATGTTGGGTGGCGTCGAGAATTCGCATCTGTATCACAACTCGACGCTCGCTTTGAATGCCGATACGGGCGAAATCGTCTGGTACTACCAGCACCTGAACGACCACTGGGATCTCGACCATCCATTCGAACGCCTCCTGGTGGACACGGCCGTCACGCCGACTGCTTCAGCCGTCAGTTGGATTAACCCACGATTGCGACCCGGTGAAGTCCGGAAGGTGATGACCGGGATCCCGGGGAAAACGGGCATCGTCTACACACTCGACCGCAGGACTGGCGAGTTTCTGTGGGCGACACCCACCGTTACCCAAAACGTGATCAGCAACATCGACGGGGCCACCGGCGTCGTGTCTGAGAATCCGGAGGTTGTCTTTGGGGGCTTCGGACAGGAAGTGCTGACATGCCCGACCGCAATGGGCGGTAAGGACTGGGAAGCGGGCGCTTACAGCCCGCGCACAAACACTATGTATATGCCGCTCCGGAATGCCTGTGCGCGGATGGCCGCGCTCGACGATGGGAAGACGTCGCTATACAGCCTCAGCATGCGCAATCAGTTGGCACCCGGAACGGATCAACTTGGCACCGTCCGGGCGATCTCAGCCGAGACCGGTGAGACGACATGGACCTACGAGCAACGTGCCGCCACCATGTCGCTGGCCGCCACCGGTGGCGGCATCGTATTCGGTGGCGACGTGAATGGTCGATTTCGTGCGCTCGACGACGAGACCGGTGAGGTGCTCTGGGAAATCAACCTTGGGTCACCGGTGAGCGGGTTCCCCGTCACCTATGCGGTCGACGGACGACAGTATGTCGTGGCCGGAACCGGTACCGGTGGCAACGCGTCGCGCTTTAGCGCGATGACGCCGGAGCTCCGCCCCAGTAGTGGTAACAACATCTTTGTCTTCGCGCTACCGGACTGATCGCACAATCCCTCGGACTGGGTGCACCGCCATCGAGAGAGACCAGAGACTCGACGGCGGTGCACCGATGGCCGGGCCTCTAGCGCGACCCCTCGGCCTCAGCGGTTTCGGCGACTTCCATGGCGCGCGCCCCAAACAGCGAACTGGCCATCGAATAGTTACCCTCGTGACACGCATACTCATAGAGCGGTTGATCGGTCTCGGTCATCTGTATCTGCGCCGTCCAGGGCGCCGCCCAGCTCGTCGGATCCGTGACCGTAAACTCATACTCCAGCGTCTCGTCGTCAACCCGCCGGAAACGCTCCACGAGGTGGAGATGAGCGCTCGACCCTCCGAGCGAGGTCTCACGCAAGAAATTCGTGGTCTCGACGACCAGTGTGTCTCCCTCCCAGCTCGCCCGTGAATCCCCGACCCATTGACGCACCGCGCCTGGCAGGGGTGGGCGTTGGTCCAGCGGAATGATTCGCGTGTTGTGGACCATCTCGTTGAGTATGACCACGTGGTCTTCCGTCTGAAACAGCTGCATATTGTTGTTGTAGGCGCTTGGGGTCATGGGCGGTCCCGAGTTGAATCCCAACAGACACCGCTCTGAGATGCCGCGATCCTCGGGGCCGTGCGCATGGCGCTGCCGCATGGCTCGACGCTCCTCGCGCCGAGCTTCCACGGCCGCGGTCACGGCCGGAATCCGCCCTTCAGGCGGATCGACCACCAGGGAGGTTCGCCGTTCGGCGAGCTCGTGACCGGTCTCGAACCAAACACGGACGCTATAGCCGACCCGCGCTTCGAGCGGGGCGCCTTCGTTCTCAGACTCGTTCGCCGCCCGCCGCGCGGCAATCTGCTGTTCATACTCGGCCGCCTCTTCTGCGGTCAGCGTCTCCTTCCCGGCCAGCTCCTCCGGCCGTTCCATCGGCGTCGCGGTCGAGAAATTCCACACTCCCTGGAGGTCCGGGTGACCGTCCGGCGTACGCGGCACCGGACTCTGACCGGCAGCGGCCGGGGGAGTGAACACGACGACGGCGCACCCGAGCGCCAACGCGCCTACACGTCGAAAGGATCGTTGTCTCACGAGAACCTCCTGGTCGGAATCATCTGAACCGGTGACCGTCAGTCGGACACGGGCTGCGCGGCGGTGACACAGAATTTCCATACCAACGTTCGCAAGATGGTCCTCGCATTCTAATAGACTGCCGAAACGACGGGAATACCAATGCGCCTGGTGCGATAATGCGTCGCGATGAGCCTTGACGGCTACATCGCCGGTCCCAATGGGGAGAGTACGACTGGATTCTCATGGACCCCGATATCGACTTCGCAGGGACACAGGGCCAGTTCGACACGTTCCTCCATGCCGCGCCAAGCTACGCGTCTTTGGACGGCCACGCGCCGTTAGCCGTCGCCGGCGGAGACGAGGAGACACTGTTCCGTCTGGACCTGTTGACCCGACGAGGAACGAGTCCAGGACGTAGAGCGCGGCCAGCTCGTTCACCGGGACAAACGTGAACAACATCGGCTCGCGAGGAGCCAGTGGCTCCCGGAGTTCGGACCCCTCGCTGCACGGCGCCGACGGCCAGTCGGAGAGTGCGCCGCAGCTGGTAGACTGGCCGCGCTACTCACCCACCGACCCGATCCACTCAGCGTCGTACATTACGTGTATTCGGACGGGGTCGGGCGAAGCCCCGGCACACTGCGACTGACCGCTCTGCGGCCCCAGCTCACTGTGTCTCGGGCAGAGCGAACACGAACAGGTTGTTCACCTGGCTTGGACGCAGCTCTGGCGTGAGGTCGTTGAAACGCGCGGTGCCGGTACTCACCGCGACATACTGCCGGCCATCGACCGCGTAGCTGATCGGGTATCCACTGACGGACGACCCGAGATTGATCTCCCAGAGCACCTCTCCGGTTTCATGGTCGTGGGCTCGGAACCGACCGTTGATGTCTCCCCCAAACACCAAGCCTCCTCCGGTCGCGACCAGCGACATGGTTGCGGCACGCTGCTCGTAGGTCCACGTCGTCACGCCTGTCTCCGCCGAAATGGCCTGCACGGTGCCAACGTTGTCAGTCCCCGGGGCGATTTGGGGCCTCCACGCGATGGCATACACCGAGCTACCGCTCCCATCTTCGGCCATCATGCGCGCGCACACATTCCGAAGCGGGTAATACATGGTGTTGGTCAGTGGGCTGTAAGCGCCTGCCTCCCAGTCCTTGCCGCCACTGGCGTGGGGGCATGTCAACACCTCCTGCCCGGCGCTGGTAAACACGAGCTCGGAATTCTCCGTCACCGCTCCCGTGGCGCCGTCGATGTGGCTGATCACATTCTGAGTAATAGTGGGGGTGGCCCAAAGAAACTCTCCGGTCTCGCGGTCGAGGGTGTAGACGACTCCGGTCTTCCCTGGGATCCCTGTAATCACCTTCCGCACCTCTCCCGGCTGGAGTCGTGGGTTGATCCAGCTCACCGCGGCCGCGTCCGGTCTGACCGCGGTGTCGACCAGCAGGCGTTCAAAGGGGTGGTCGAGGTCCCAGTGATCGTTCAGATGCTGGTAGTACCACACGATCTCTCCGGTATCGGCGTTCAGCGCCAGCGTCGAGTTGTGATACAGGTGGTCGTTCTCTACCCCGCCGATGAGAAACTTTGGCGCCGGAGACGTCACCGACGTCCCGATATAAATGAGGTTGAGCTCGGGGTCGTAGCTCGGCACCATCCAGGCCCCTACATGCTTCCGGTCCTCGAATGGGACGCCGCCCCACGACTCGTCGCCCGGCTCACCGGGCTTGGGAATGGTATGACGCCGCCAGAGCTCTGCCCCGGTCGTCGCGTCATGCGCCATGATGACGCACGCCTCTGGCCCTCCCACAGGCATGCAGCTACGCCCTGAGATCACCTTTCCGTTCGCGATAATCGGACCAGAGCTCTGCATGGCAGGGTGCTCTTGGTAGTCCACGACCTTGGTCTCCCAGGCCAGTCGGCCGGTGTTTGCATCTAGCGCAAACACATGGTCGTCCACACTCGTATCGATGATGAGATTCCCGTAGATCGCAATATTTCTGTTGTTCTGCCACAGGTTGTTGAAAAGATAGTCCTCTATGTCTTCCGGCACCTCGCGCCGATACTCCCAGACCAAATCCCCCGTCACCGCGTCTATCGATTGAATGACGTCAGCAGGATTCGGCATATACATCATCCCGTCATATACCAACGGAGTGCCCTGCTGGCGTCCGCTGGTCAGGCCGCGCGACCACACCAGCTGCAGGTCACCCACGTTGTCGCCGTTGATCTGGTCCAATGGGCTGTATCCCCACCCGTCAAGGGTTCGACGCCACATCAGCCAATCCTCTGGCGCCGGGTCCTGCAGCATGACATCGGTAACAGGTGCCATCTGGTCGTCCTGCGCCGCCGCGGTCGTGTAACCCGCCACAACAACGAGACCAACCCCCGCAACCCGCCAACTTCTATGACTCTTCATGGGGACTCCTTCCCAGTCGTCAGCACGGCAGGCATGCCGGGCTACGCATTGGGTCGTCAGTAGAGCTTGTTTTTGTATGACTCACGGAGCTGGCGCGCCACGGTCTCGGCGCTCTCGTGCCAGTCAGTTTGGTCAACCGTAATCTGCGCATACGTCGGGATTGCGCTGACGTCGGGCCACGCCTGGGGCTGCCACAGTGCGGATCTGATCGCGCACTTCGCGCAGTGGAAGAACGCCTCCTCCACGTTGACAATCAGAGCCAGCGTCGGTTGGCGTCCGCCGATGGCCATCGTCGCAAGCACATCCTGATCCCGGACAATCCGGGCAGACCCGCCGACGCGAAGAGTCTCTCCATAGCCCGGTACGAGAAAGAGCAAGCCGACTCGCGGATTCTCGACGATGTTGAGAAGCCCGTCAGCCCGTTTGTTCCCCGGTCGGTCCGGTATGGCCAAAGTGGTGTCATCCAGCACCTGTACAAAGCCGGGCGGATCGCCCTTTGGCGACACATCCATGTTTCCGGTGTCGTCGACGGTCGAGAGCAACACATACGGAGACAGCGAAATGAACAGACGGCAATGCGCGTCGAGGGTCGTGATGACCTTTCGCGCTACGCGGGCCGCGGGGAAGCCGACGGCATCCCGGAGCTGCGCTTTGGTCGTGATGACATCGGTGAACGCCCGCATCCGTCATCCTTCCTCTCTTGCTCCCAATCTCTTGCCTGACACACCTGCCTGGGAAACGCTGGCTCTTCTCACGTTTGTGCGTCGCAGCACAGATCATCGACGGCGACCGACCGCGGGCGCGTGCCAACAGCCGGACCAGCGACACGAGCGCGGAGTGCTTACTCCACGATGAGTGTGCCGTGCATCCCTGCCTCGTAGTGCCCTGGCAGAAAGCAGCCGGTGGTCCACTCGCCCCGTCGGTCTTCAGGCAAGGTGAATGTCATTAAGAACGTCTCGCCTGCCTGGGCTTCGACCATCGTCCCGTGAGCGTGTCCTTCGTTGGCCGCATGGTGATCCTCGGCGCCCGGCTCGTCGTGTCCCGCCTCTGGTGCGTGGGCATGCTCCGCATGACCGTGGTCTTCTTCGGGTGTGTCACGGATGGCCGCGTCGGTATCAGCGGCGTGCGCGGGGGACACCTCATCATTGTCTTCGGCGTGGTGTTCGGAGTGGGCGGCGTGGTCCGAGTGCTCCGCGTGCTCGCTGTGCCCGGCGTGACCGGATTCGACCGAATCGGCCTGTTCGATATTGACATGAAGATCAGCAAAGAGGTCCCGGCCAAAGTCGGTGCCCTCAGGGTCACGTCCGGCCATGAATTCGTGGCCGACGCGTCCCGTGTTACGGATGACCAGTGTCACTTCACGCCCGGAGGGAATCCTCAGCGGGTTCGGAGAGAAGGAGTATTCGTTCAAGGTCACATCGATCCGTACGACTTCGTTTTCTTGAGCAAACGCCGTGCGTCCTGCCCCGGCCAGAACCAGTGCCGCAAGCATCACCTCAAGGAATACGACAGACCGATTGAGAGGGCGTTGCGATGGTGTCGAGAGTAGTGTCGGCATAGTGGTGTCCTCCAGTCTCACACGCGTTGCGTGTTCACGTTTTCAAGCCGCCCGAGTTTGAGTCGCAGCGGGACAGGTCGCAATCCAAAGTCGACGGCCCACTAATCGCAGGCGGTGCTCCAGTCCCCGCAGTCCGCAGGCTCTGTCCCTTTGAACTCCACAAAGAAAAACCGACGCGGACGGCTCGGATCAACAATCACTTCCGAATGTGGCCCAAGGCCCGCTTCAAAATATCCAATGACTCGAGGAAGTCCGGTATGGTCCGGCGATACGGCTCCCACTTGTTGAGCGCCTACCGTTGGGACGTTTTCCGGCGTGGTCACACGTATGGGTCCCTCGTCTACGGCAAAGACAAGGATGTCGCGAATGTGCTTGTGCATGACCTCGTGCGCCGTGTACTCCTGATCCCACACAATGACGCGATCGGTCTCCAACACCTTGGTCGCTCCCGCGCGCGGAAACAACGGGGGCCACTTTGTACGGGTCGTCGCGGCCGCCGGGTCGGACCGCTCTGCGCTGTCGTAGGTCGCCGCGAAATAGCGGTCCAGCTCGTTTAGCGCCTCGCGTCGAAAACCCAAGCCTTGCCCTACCTCTGCACCGATGATCTGATGCTCCTGCACTTCCGCGTCGTAGGTGGGCCAAGGCGGCAACCCTTCGCGATTCGGGTTCCCGCTCTTGGCGAATTGCACCCAGTAGTCGCTCATCAAATCTGAAATGCGCCTGTCCACCTCGGACGCGTCGTCAGGAAGCGTTTGAAACACATACCGAAGCTCCATCGCATGCGGAGATGGTTCGCTAGGATCACGCAGATTCCTGGTGAACAGATACATGAAGGTCTCCGCCGGTGTCCGCGCCATGGAGGTGAGGATTTCTCGATTCGGGCGTGCAAACCAGGAATCGGTGTTGTAATCGACCTCGATGGCGAGGATGTCATCCGCCTTGTCCGCCAGATAGTAGGCTGCGAGTCCCTCACCGTGGGTGCCCCACTGCTCTACTCGCGTGTCTCTCTGCTCCTCCAGCGTCGTAAAGGTGCGGTCTGCTCGGACGAAGAGCAGTCCCTCGCCATCATTCACCCCCGCGAGCAGGGGCACGACGTTCTGGGAACCTTCGGCAAAAATCTCGCGAGGTGATTTGGGGAGCACCCACCCATCTTCGGCAAGTGAGACGTTGAAACGCATGCTCATGATCTCGGCCGCCGTCAACTCTCGCATGGCCGTCAACAGATCGCCGTCCGCAGACCGTCCCAACTCGGCGAGCTTTTCGGCGACCGCGCGCTCGCCTCTGACCTCGGCGCTGTCCGAAAAACCATTGTTACGGATCAAGTGCGTGACGTTTGTCGAGGTAATCCAGGTACTCTCGGAAATCGCCCGATGGAACAGGCCCTTTGCGAGGGGGGTCGCCAAGAGCGCGTAGATGCTGGCGCCACCGGCTGACTCGCCAAAGATGGTGACATTGTTAGGGTCGCCGCCAAAACCGCGCACGTTGTCTCGTACCCATTCGAGCGCGGCGATGTGATCGAGGATGCCGTAGTTCCCTGAAACGCCGCGTTCCGACTCGGCAGAGAGCGCGGGATGCGCCATAAAGCCAAAGGCATTCATGCGATAGTTGACCGAGACCAGCACGATGCCCTTGTCGGCGAAACCAACGCCGTCATAGACGGCGCGGCTACTGGCGCCAGAGCTCCACCCCCCGCCATGAATCCACACCATGACCGGCAGACCCTCGTCCAGAGATTCTGCCTTTGTCCAGACATTCAGGTAGAGGCAGTCTTCACTCTTGAACACGTCTCGACCTTGCAAGCAGGCCGGGCCAAAGGTGTCGGCGGGTCTCACCCCCTCCCAACGAATGGGCGGCTGGGGGGCCTTCCAGCGAAGCTCGGCGACGGGTGGCGCGGCAAACGGGATGCCCCTGAACACAGTCATTCCGTCGTCCAGTTCGACGCCTGACACCAGTCCGTGCGTCAGCTGCACAGGTTCGTCGATCGCCCAGACGACGGGCGCCCACGGCAGGAACAACGCGGCACTCACCACTACTACTCCGAGGCGCAGGTTCTTCATGAGCCCTTCCTTAACTTTGTGAACACACCGATTGCTTTGCGGATGCCTTCCGAACGCCCATGATTTCTCCGAGCGCATCGGCCACGCCTCGACCGGTGAGCTGCGGTGATGGTAGCAGGCCGCGACGGTGCGACCGCATTCCCGCTGGCAGGGTGGGTCCGGTCGCTCGTTGTGACGACGAGCCGTTCCCCTGCCAGACGTCAAATCCGCGATGAACCCACGCTGACCAGCACAACTGACGTTCTCGAGTCGAAATCGTCATCTGTCGTCGTGGCGCGTACTCGCCATCCCATCATTCTGAGAGATGTCTGTCACATTGACCGTGATGGGTGGACCATCAGAAAAATAGTAGGTGGGTGCTCACGCCGGCACTTGTGACGATGGAGGAGTGTCCACCGGCTTCCACCCGGTCGGCGTAGCCAAACGCAACCTCCCAGACGAGTACCCCAACGCGGTCTGCCCCACTGAGTCTCGGATCGACTTGCGGACCCCGCGGGCAAACTCGACGGAGAAGGCCCTCTCGGCAGACGCGTAGCGCCTCGTCCGGGCGGGTCACGAAGCGTCCGACACACTTGCTGGCATCCCCGCGCGGGGCTATTCTTGGGCTCGTGTGGAGCAATCGTGGCGAGTCGATTCGGGCCGCCCTGAGACTATTGAAAGTGAGATACGCCATGAATCTTCTCCGATCGCCGCGTTTCGTCGTCTCTCTGGGTCTGGTCGCGATCTGTATCGGCGGTGCCATAGTGGCGGCGGAACGGTCCGCGTCCGCCATGGCCACGGCCGCGAATGGATTTCTGGACAGCTTGACCCCAGAGCAGCGCGCTCAGGGAGTGTTCGATTTTGAGACAGAGGTTCGAGAGCAGTGGCATTTCATCCCGACCGAGATGTTTCCGCGTCAGGGATTGACGATAAAGGCGATGAGCGATGAGCAGCGCGCCCGGGCGCACGACATGCTGAGTGCCGGCCTGAGTCAGCGAGGATACCTGACGGCCACGTCCATCATGGACCTCGAGACCATTCTGGCATCGCTCGAGAACGGCGGTCGGCTCAGCCGCGACCCCGAGACCTACTTCTTCTCCGTTTTTGGCACGCCGTCGGCTGAAGGGGCGTGGGGGTGGCGCGTCGAGGGACATCATCTCTCGCTCCATTTCACGATCGTCGATGGGACGGCCGTGGCGAGCTCGCCGTACTTCTTCGGATCCAATCCTGCTCAGGTGCGGAGCGGGCCAAAAGCCGGCCTGAGAGTCTTGCGCGAGCGTGAAGACGCGGCCAGGGCATTGGTTGCGTCGCTGGACCCGTCCCAACGCGCGGAGGCCATAATTGACGCGGTCGCGCCGAATGACATTTTCACTGCCGCAGAGCTCACCGTCGATCCCCTGTTGGCCATCGGCGTAAAGGCGACCACGTTGACCTCCGATCAGCGCAAGCTACTGATGGGCGTCATCCATGCCTACACGTCGGTCATGGCTGACGACATCGCGGCGGAGCGGAACGCTGGAGTCCACGAGGCCGGAATCGATGACATCCTCTTCGCCTGGGCCGGACCGACAGAACGGGGCGAGCAACACTACTACCGCGTTCAGGGACCAACGTTCTTGATCGAATACGACAATACCCAGGGCGACGGGAACCATGTGCACTCTGTGTGGCGAGACTTCGCTGGCGACTTCGGACGTGACTTGCTCCGGGAGCATTTGCACGCAACAGCTCATTAGAAGACCTGCCTGATCGCCAATGGCGAATCCAGGACCGCCAATCTCCAGTCGGGAAACGCTCGCCGCCTATCGAGGACCGCTTGTTCGCGGTCCCCGGTAGAGTGGCGGGTATGCACCTCACACGCCGCCCTGTTATCGTCTGCGAGCGGGAGAGGAGGCGCTCTTTCCTCCGTTAGGAAAGGGCACGAGTCGCCGCGGTCTTGAGAACCTCGGTCAACCCACTCCAGACGTCGGGGTCGAGGACAAGGAGGCTGACGAGGTAAAGATCGACGTCGTCGCTGTCAAAACGTTGTCGAAGCGCGGTCACCGCGGGTTCCAGCTTGGCACCGGGCACGGCCCCCAATTCTTCTTCGGATGTATTCAACCCGTCCTCGTGCGGAATGCCAAGTTCGTCGAGAAAACTGCCCAATATCTCTCGGCGATCTCCCAGGTGCAATGCGATGAGCAGCGAGGAGGCGAGCCCTTCATCGGGTTGTGCGACGCGCGCAAGATAGTCGATCCGTTTGTCGACCGATAGCTTGCGTACACCGGCAACCCTAAACTTGATGGCGGTGGCAATCGCCTGGTGTGCCTGGTCACGCATCGAACTGTCCTCGTACAATGCGCGCGCCGCGAGCAATCGGGTCTGTTTGTCGAGTGCAAGCCAGAGTCGCGCGGGGGTCAGAGTGTCCAGATTCAGGTTCTGCAGCAGCGTCATCGGTACTCCATCGGCAAACGAGCCCGCTCATTCTATCCTTCGCTGTCACGCGGTGAATAGCTGACCAGCCCGCTCCGTCGCAGGCTTGGTAGAAAACACGAGTCTCGACTCGTCACCGCGGAGCTCACCGGCATCGCGACCCCGACCCTCCAAGTGACGTATTGCCATCGATGGTCGGACAAGGGAGGAATGGCCACGGCTTTGTGACAAGATCAGGCACTTCCTCGCGAAGACCGAGGCAGCGCGGGAGGAGTGTCTTGTTACCGTCAGGTTCTTGAGAGTGGAACGGCAACCCGAGCAGAGGAGAACTACACATGTGCGACGAGCATACCCAAGAAGACGCCGACGATTTTCTTGCGCGGTCAAACGTCACTCGACGGGAGTTTGGCAAGCTTTCCGCCGCCGCAGGCCTGGCGATCATGTTGCCCCCTGTGGCCAACGCGCAGGACGTCACCGAATCGGACGTGGAGATTACGACGACGGACGGGACTGCAGATTGCTACTTTGTGCACCCGTCGAGCGGCCAGCATCCGGCCGTCCTCATCTGGCCAGATATCCTCGGTCTACGGCCGGCCTTCCGAGCCATGGGCAAACGCCTGGCTCAATCCGGCTATTCGGTATTGGTGGTCAACCCGTTCTATCGCGATGCGCCTTCCCCAGTCGTCGGTGAGGGCGCCACCTTCGGCCAGCCAGAAATCCGCGAGATTGTCCTGCCGATGGCACGCAATCTCAACGCGGACACCCATTTCACCGATGCCCGCGCATTTGTGGCGTTCTTGGACCCGCAATCGGCCGTGGATACCGGTCGCAAGATTGGCACGACCGGCTACTGCATGGGAGGCCCGATGGTTATGCGTACCGTGGCGGCCGTACCAGACCGTCTGGGAGCCGGTGCGACGTTCCACGGCGGGGGACTGGCAACCGATGCGGACGACAGTCCACATCTCTTGATCCCGGATACGACCGCGCACATGCTGCACTGCGTGGCCGCAAATGACGACGAGGGAAACCCCGAGGCCAAGAATACGCTTCGAGACGCATATACCGCGGCGAATCTCCAGGCGGAGATCGAGGTGTATGAGGGAACCCTGCACGGCTGGTGCCCGCCAGATTCCGCGGTCTACCACGAAGCCCAGGCCGAGCGAGCATGGAGCCGCATGCTGGCGCTGTTCGAAACTGCCCTGGCCTAGGACAGGCGTCACATATTCGAGATCGAGGGGAAGGGGGTCTACGCCCCCTTTCCTCCGCTCGTTCCGGGCCCAACGTGGTTGCCATCTTGCGGTGCCGAAACGAGGGGCTCTGTACTCATCGCTTGGCAAAGCGTCACAGTGCCACGAGCCGTCACCTCAGCGGGCGAGCGGTCCACGACACCGAGCTTTTGCCCGACGACTATTTGAGCGCCGAATAGTCCGTGGCGCTCATCATGAAGACGTCAGGGCGCGTGATTGGCACGTTGTACTTCTCCAGAAGGGCGGACCATTCCGGGTCGGCGGCAAACGCGGCCCAGACCTCTTGCCGGTGCGCGCGATCACGATACGCCAGCATCCAAATCAGCGTGTTCGGCGCATCGAGGTTCTGCCAGACGGCGATCACCTCCGCGCCATGGTTTTCAAAGATCTCGACCTCTTTCTCACGGAAGCGCTGATGTAGCTCGTTAATGCCACCTTTGTAGTCGTCAACGCCATCCCGATCAACATCGGCGGTATACATCCGAAGCTCAAAGCACCGAGAGTCAGCCGCCACGTTGGTCGACAAGTCGGCGGACAGATCGCCGGCCGGGCCGCACGGCGCGGGCGCGTCCTGCGCGTAGGCCATGCTACTGAGACCAAAGCCCATCACTGCGACAAAAATAACTTTTCTCATGCGTATCCCTTTCTGGATAAAGTGCGGGTTCTGCCTGGATGTTCGTCGCGCGGTCGCGCGTGTCCGACGTCCACTGCGACACGGCATTATATGAAGTCGCTCTAGTCTAGTGTCTCCGTCTGGCCATGACAGTGACTCCGGTGCGCCACGCCGCGGCGGCCAGGCGCGATGAGCGAGCGTTGTGGGTATGCGCGAGCGACGAGCCCTACAGGCGGGCTTACCGTCCCGGCCCGAGGACGGTGAGCCCTGTCTCCAAGACAATCCTCTAGCCTTCGTACGTGGGACCGTGCACCGTACGATGCGACAGATACTCCCACTGCCCGTCTCGATACGCGTAGACCCGGATGTATCGAAAACTGAACGCGCGTTCGGCCCCGTCGGCACCGACAATACGAGCGCGCACGCGACCCATGGTGATGGCCACTTCCCCGTGCACTTCGGCGCTTTGGCCGTCAACATCGCGCCGCGTGTAGCGGCCGGGCAGCGAAGCCAGCCACGCTGACTTCGTATCCACGCCGCGCACGGCCCCGCCGGTCGTCCATCCATCCCCGTGCGTATACGTGAAATCGCTGCCGCAGGCTTTCGCGAGAAACTCCACATTCGCCGACAGCACGGCCGCCTCGACGCGCCGTTCGAACGCCAGAACAGACCGCGCTCGCTGCGTCGGGGAGTCTACGACCTCGGATTCCTGAGCGCACAACGTGTCCAAGGAAATACACAATGCGGTGAGGACGGCTACGCCCATGACGAGCCGCCTGGCGTAATGGGATGAGAAGCCCACGAGATTCACGCTCGACTCTGCCACGGTGTTGTTCATCGGCCCTCCCCCCAATAGTCGTTTGACGATGGTGGGCCGATTATGCCACCAGCGGCGAACGGAAGCGTCAGATCCGAAAGAAAGATCGCGTCTGGTGTTGACCGCACCGGTCCTCGGTATCAATATCGTTGGGAAATCGCTCTGGGTAAACAGACACGCGACGTTTCTTGGGGATGTCATGAAAAACAGACTGCTGGCCGCACTATGTTTGACCGCGCTCTGTACGCAAACAGCTCCTGCGCAGACGACCGTTGGGGACACCCTGATGACAGCGCGAGCGCAAGACGGTCACTTCATCAGTTGGCGCGAACACATCATTGACGACCCGGCGTCAGCCGGTTTCCCCTTGAGCGGCAGCGACGGCCTGGTCATGGCTGACATCGACCACGATGGCTACCAAGACATCATTTCCGTGCATGAATCCGATAGTGAGTATGACTCGAGCGTGCCCGACCCTGACTACGTGCCGGCCGCCGAGGGACATGTGCGTATCGCATTTGGTACCGGGGACCCGGACGAGTGGGTCAATATCACTGTCGCGGAAGGAACCGATGCGCCGGCCCCAGAGGATGCCGCCGTCGCTGACGTAAACGGCGACGGCTTCCTCGATATCATGGTCGCCGCCGAGCTGGCGCATCTCATCTATCTGCAAAACCCTGGCACGCAAATTCGCACCGCTACCTGGCCTCGCGTGATTCTGCCGATGACGGAAGGTCGAGGCTCATATATTCGCGTGTTCTTTGCGGACTTCGACGGCGATGGTGTTCCGGAAGTCTCCGCCCCAAACAAAGGCGCTCAGCGCCCGGCCCCTGAGGACTTCGCGCGGTCAACACCGGTCTCTCTCTATCGGGTGACCGGGGATCCGCTGAACGGGGACAACTGGACGGAAACGCACCTCGGCTACTACAGCGTGCCTCAGAACGCGCAACCAGTCGATCTAGACAGCGACGGCGATCAAGACATCGTCGTCGGTTCACGCGGCGAAAACCGACTGCTGTTCTTCGAGAACCTGGGGGACGGAAATCTGGAGTTTAAAGAGCACGCCATCGGGATCTACGGTGCCCGGGCGGCCGGATTCAATCTCGAGTATGCCGATCTCAACGGGGACGGCCGACTTGACATCATCGGCGCGACGAGTGGCGCGGCGTTGGCGTGGCTGGAGCAACCCG